>JAEEGK010000326.1_pt1 | contig 119583 bp, 108 predicted proteins | sample 8958771 | NCBI WGS metagenome assembly JAEEGK01 (sample SAMN16246547, study PRJNA631951) | gut metagenome | biome: gut microbiome; feature: rumen; material: SC-attached | host: Bos | place: Iran: Karaj | collected 2018-10 | reverse complement strand
GGCAGGCGGTAATGGTTCAAAGCACATCAGGTAGATTGAATGAAGTGGTTAGCCTGCAGCAGGATATACAAAATGCTGTTAACAAGTTGAGGCATATGATAGATGAGTGCAACGCACAGATTTCAAACCTAGAAGCGATTATAGCTAGCTTGGATTGAAAAAGTGGGGAACGCCTATTGGCCCAATTATAGTGGCAGAAAATTGTCTTGAAATTATCTGATTTTTGAAGTAATATATTGTATACGAGTGTGGCTATAAGCCAATTGAATTTAGTATTAAACGTATGAGACTGCGTAGTCTTATACCTGTTAAGGAGGATTTTATAATGATTACAGCCGGTGATTTTAGAAACGGTATGACAATCGAGATGGACAACAAAGTTTATCAGGTTATCGAGTTCCAGCACGTTAAGCCAGGTAAGGGTGCAGCATTCGTTCGTACAAAGCTTAAGGATATCAAGGGCGGCGGTGTTACAGAGACATCTTTCAGACCTACTGAGAAGTTCCCAGCAGCACGTATCGATCGTAAGGATATGCAGTATCTTTACAATGATGGTGAGCTTTACAACTTCATGGATGTTGAGACATATGATCAGGTAGCTCTTACAGCTGACCAGATTGGTGACGCTCTCAAGTTCGTTAAGGAAAATGAAATCGTTAAGATGCTTTCACACAATGGTTCAATCTTCTCAGTTGAGCCACCTATGTTTGTTGAGCTTCAGATTACAGATACAGAGCCAGGTTTCAAGGGTGATACAGCTACAGGTGCTACAAAGCCAGCTACAGTTGAGACAGGCGCTACAGTATACGTTCCACTTTTCGTAGAGAATGGTGAGACAATCAAAATTGATACTAGAACAGGTGAGTATTTATCAAGGGTGTAATGATGGATTACAGAGAATATCCACTTTCGGAGTTATTACAAAATCGAAAAATATATGCTGTTTTTGATGAAGAGTTTCAAAAGGGCACCTGGTTGGATGCCACAGCTCTCATTGGAAGCGAGTGTACTATTAATCAATTGTATCGTGACGGTACAGTACCTCGCGAGACATTAGATAAGATAGTGGAGAGACTTTCTAGATAATCAATAATAAAGGCCTTGGCGATTGCCAAGGCCTTAGTTTATGTCATTTAGTTGAAATCGATTGAATCTACAACCTCTTTAAGAGTTCTAGCAGATTCCTGCAGAGCTTTAATTTCATCTTCGTCAAGAGAAATAGGTACCTTTGTCTCAAGTCCGTCAGCACCTACAACTGATGGCATTGAAAGGCATACACCATCGATGCCATATTCGCCATGCATCATGTGAGATACAGGAAGAATAGATTTCTCATCGCGGACGATTACTTCACAAATACGTTTAACAGCTACAGCAACACCATAGTATGTTGCGTGCTTTCTCTTGATAATTTCATAAGCGGCATTCTTAACTCGCTCAGCAATTGCCTTCTCTGATTTCTCGTGCTCGAAATGACCACGCATCTCGCAGAAATCATTAAGTGGAATACCAGAGACATTTGCACTAGAGAATGCAGCGATCTCGCTATCACCGTGTTCACCGATGATAAATGCATGTACAGAACGGCTATCAATACCAAGATGCAAGCCAAGCTCTGTCTTAAGTCTAGCTGAATCAAGCACAGTACCTGAACCGATAACTCGCTCCTCTGGAAGTCCAGAAAGCTTAAGAGCTGCAAGTGTAAGTACATCAACTGGATTTGCTACGATAAGGAGAATTCCACCGAAATCTCTCTTTGCAATCTCAGGAATAATAGATTTGAAAATGCCAACATTTTTATGAACTAAATCAAGTCTGGTCTCGCCTGGCTTCTGGCCAGCACCAGCTGTTACTACAACGATTGCTGCATCTGCAACATCATCATAGTCACCTGCATAAATTTTCATAGGCTTATTAAATGGAGCGCCATGGGAAATATCCATTGCCTCTCCCTCTGCCTTGTCATGGTCTGCGTCAATAAGTACCATCTCAGAGAACAGACCACTCTGAGACAATGCAAAAGCTGTTGCGGAGCCAACGAAGCCCGCACCAATTATAGCAACTTTTCTGTGATTAACTTCTACTGCCATATACACCTCCTATATTTTCTCTCGCCCGTTACACTCTCAAGCCTTGGATATTACAGTTTCTGAAGTCTGTTACGTCCACAAGCCTTAGTATTGCTCCGGTCATCTAACACGATTCCCTTGAGCAATCTAAGAGCTTGTGAACTACAGACAATTAGACTAAATTACCCAAGAGCTTGATAGTTACGGGCTATTCTTACTCTACAATGTGTCTATTATAACGAAGATACCACTTCGTCCATGGCCGCTTCTGACGCCGGGTTGAGCGTAGACTTGATAGATACCACTGGTTCTACGAATTCGATATTTTTTAGTGGCTCAAGGATTGCCTGCATGCATTTTGCAGCCTGTGGAGCCCAAGTTCCATTTTCAACAAAGCCAACTTTTCTGTTCTGGTAAGCCTTTGCACGAAGGTGGTGAAGGAAGTCTTCCATAGGTGGGAAGAGGCCACCATCGTATGTGCTTGCACAACAAATCATTTTGTCATAGTAAAATGCTCTGGCTACAGCCTCTGATAGAGGCTCGCGGCATAAATCAATAAACATAGTCTTTACGCCCTTGGCCTCAAGCTTTTCCTGAAGCTTAAGAGCGGCGCGCTTTGTATTGCCGTGGATGGAAGCACAAGCAATGAGAACTCCTTCCTCCTCTGGCTTATAGCTGCTCCAAATATCATATAAGTTGATATAGTAGCCAAGATTCTCTGTGAGAATTGGACCGTGAAGAGGGCAAATCTTTTGGATATCAAGACCGGCTGCCTTCTTAAGGAGAGCCTGTACAGATGCGCCGTACTTTCCAACGATATTAAGATAATATCTGCGGGCCTCATCAATCCAAGGCTCCTCAACATCTAATGCTCCAAATTTTCCAAAGCCGTCAGCTGAGAAAAGAATCTTTTCTTTTGACTCGTACTCAACCATTACCTCTGGCCAGTGAACCATAGGAGCCATTACAAATGTAAGCTCATGCTCACCAAGAGAAAGTGTATCGCCCTCGGCAACAACATGCTTTCTATCAGCAAATAATGCCTCATCCATAAACTGAGCCATCATTGTAAATGTCTTTGCATTACCTACAACTTTTGTATCAGGGTATTTCGCTAAAAACGCCTTGATGGAACCTGAGTGGTCTGGCTCCATATGAGAGACAACAAGGTAATCAACCTTTTTACCCTTTAATTCTTTCTCAAGATTTGAAAGCCACTGCTCTGTAAATCTAGGATCAACAGTATCCATTACAGCTACTGATTCATCTAATATTAAGTAGGAATTGTATGAAACTCCATTTGAAACAGGATATTGGCTCTCAAATAAGTCGATAGTTTTGTCGTCGCAGCCAATATACTTTATAGAATCTGAAATTGTTACTGACATGATGTATTTCCTCCTTTTGCTATAGCTATATATTATCAAATTCCCCTGTTCTTCACTAGTCTCTAAGTGATTAATTATATTCAATAAAGATAAATATGTAGAATAGTCTGAACAATCTGTGAAAATTCACAGTTTGTTAGAATATTACCCTTATAATGAGCACTATAACAACGTGTATTATTACACAAGGGAGTCACCGTACTGGAGGTATTTTATTTATGAAGAACAATAGAAACGCAAAAGGCACAATTGCAGGAGCTTTGAGAGAGTTTTCCGGTTTTACTATCCGAATGTTCCTTGCCAACGCAATCATAATGATTGTATTCTTTGTTATTATTTTTATAAATGTGTACAACTTTTACAATGTACAGTTTGTAACAGAGAAGTATCAGATGGAAATTCGTAAAGACGTACAGACCATCAATAAGCGACTTTTATTTGCTGTGGCATCAAATGATCCTGAAGTAACAGCTGACCAGAAGGCTGATTTGGAGAAGAGATTCCCAAAGATTGAGGGGTATTTTGGAACCATTTCTGCTAACTTGAATAATGCCGAACTGGGAGCAAACTTAGATAACTATTGGAAGGGATTTGAGGATGCATCATTTGAAATGCTTGCACTGGTTGAAGCTGGTGAAACAGATAAAGCTGTAGAGTATTTTAATTCTACATTAAATGAGGCTGCTGAAACCCTTGCAGATGCTTTGGATGAGACAGGTGAGCTGGCAGAGGCGGCAGCTGCTGGAAAATATATGACTATTATGGTTGTAGTAGTTGTGGCAGCCATTGTTCTTGTGATAGCTTTAGTTATCATTATCCTAATAAATAGGAAGAGAAGTGCAGATATGATTAAGGGTATTAAGCATGACCTTGATATTCTTGCAAAGGCATCAGAGGAGATTGCTCAGGGTAATGTTCACGTAGAGATTGATTATGAAGCAGACAATGAAATTGGCCGTGTTGCAAAACAGTTAAAGATTGCGGTAGAATCCCTTGTTTATTATATTGATGAGATTGCAGCTGTTATGTCTACTATGGCAGGGGGCAATTTCAATATTAACTTTGAGCGTGATTTCGATGGAGATTTTAAAGAAATCCAGACTGCTGTTGAAACATTCTCGAAGGAAATTTCTGAATCAATGACAGAGATTATGGAAGTTTCAGATATGGTTTCTGATGGTGCTAACCAGATTGCAGGTGCAGGTCAGAATCTTGCTGATACAGTTACATCACAGGCAAATATCGTAGATGATTTGTCAGTTACAGTTAAGGATATTACAGAACAGATTTCTAATAATTCATCAGACGCCACGGCTATATCACAGGAAGTGGAAGTGGTTGCGCAGAATATTGTAGAAGGCAATCAGAAGATGCAAGACGTTGTAAATGCAATGGATGCAATCTCTGCTTCTTCTCAGGAAATCTCAAAGATTATCGATACAATCAACGCTATTGCAGATCAGACCAATTTGCTTTCACTTAATGCATCTATCGAGGCTGCTCGAGCTGGTGAGGCAGGTAAGGGATTTGCAGTTGTTGCCACAGAGGTATCACAGCTGGCAGGACAGACAGTGGAGGCTGCTCAAAATACAGCGGGTCTTATTAATGCATCTCTTAAGAGCGTGGAAGAGGGTATCACAATTGCAAATGAAACTGCTGAGAAGCTTAATGGAATGGTAGCGCAGGTTCAGGGAATTGCTGAAAAGGTTAAGACCATAGCTGATGAATCAAGTTCACAGGCTACTTCAGTTAAGGAAATGTCTTCTAATATCAGCGAGATTTCGTCCGTTGGACAGAACAATGCAGCCACATCTCAGGAGTCACTTGCTCTTAGCTACGAGATGAATGAACATGCAAATTCTCTCAAAGGTCTGGTTGAGAAATTTGAACTTAAAAAATAAATAAAAATTTTTATATTTGGAATCGCTAGTGTTTAAAGGCACTAGCGATTTTTTTAAGAACAATATCTAAAAAATTTTAACTAAAAACCTTGACATGTTTTTAAAGTTGGGTATCATAACATTAGTTAAAGAAATTTAACTAAATATATTTTAACTAAAAAATATTAAGTATTCCAATTAGAAAAGGAGAAAATTATGTTTGAAGTAGTAAAGGAAGTAATCATTGACACTCTTAGCTGTGCAGCTGACAAGGTAACAATGGAGGCAAATCTTTTTGAGGACCTTGGCGCAGATTCACTTGATGCTGTAGAGCTTTCTCTTGCCGTTGAAGAAAAGACAGGCATCACAATCGATGAGGATGCTATGGCAGAGATCAAGACTGTAGCAGACATCGTAAACTATCTTGAGGCACATAAGTAATTATGGAATTAGTAGAAATTAAGGAGCTAATGAAGGCTTTTGATGCAAGCGGAAGTTCCTATTTTGAAATTGAGGACCAGGGATTCAAGCTTAAACTTAAAAAGCCTTCTGATATAAAAGTTCAGGCGGCGCCAGTTACAGTAGCTCCACAGCCGTCAGCTCAGGTGGCGGTAGAGACACCACAGATTTCAACAGAAGAAAAGGTAGAGGGCGAAGTAGTGAAAGCTCCTTTAGTTGGAGTTTTCTATTCTGCTCCTTCCCCAGAGGAAAAGCCATATGTGCAGGTTGGGGACAAAGTAAAAGCAGGACAGGTCCTTTGCTTGATTGAGGCCATGAAGATGATGAGTGAAATCACAGCACCAAGAGATGGCGTCATAAAAGAAATATATGTAAAGAATCAGGATGTTGTTGGCTTTGAAGAACAGTTATTTCTCATAGGAGATTAGTTATGTTTAAGAGAATTTTAATTGCTAATCGTGGAGAGATTGCAGTACGAATAATCAGAGCCTGCATGGAAATGAATATTGAGTGTGTGGCTATTTATTCCACAGCGGATAAGGAATCACTTCATGTGAAGTTAGCCACAAAAAGCATTTGTATAGGACCAGCCAGAGCGGCAGATAGCTATTTAAATATGGATGCAATTATCACAGCAGCACAAGTTACTGGCTGTGATGCTCTTCATCCAGGATTTGGATTCCTCTCAGAGAACTCTGACTTTGTTAGAAAATGTCAGGAAGCAGGAATCACTTTTATCGGACCAACTGCTGATGCAATGGATGCTTTGGGTAACAAAGCTACTGCCAGAAAGATGATGATGAAGGCAGGAGTTCCTGTTGTTCCAGGTTCAGATGGACCGGTTGAGGATTTCAAGAAGCTAGAAAAAATAGCAAAAAAGATTGGCTATCCAGTTCTTATTAAGGCAAGCGCCGGTGGCGGTGGCCGAGGAATGCGAAGAGTATATCATCCAGAGGATTTAAAGAAGCTATACGAAGAAGCTAAGGCGGAGACTAGAGCATGCTTTAACGATGATGAGATGTATGTGGAAAAGCTGATTCTGAATCCAAGACATATTGAGTTTCAGATTTTGGCTGACGAGCATGGTAACGTGATTCATCTTGGAGAGCGCGACTGCTCAATACAGCGTAAGAATCAGAAGCTGATTGAGGAAAGCCCATGTATGTATATTAATGATGATCTTAGAAAGTCTATGGGTAAGGCAGCTGTTACAGCAGCCAAGGCTGCAGGATACACAAACGCAGGTACAGTTGAATTTGTACTTGATGAAAAGGATCATTATTATTTCATCGAAATGAATACTCGTATTCAGGTAGAGCACGGTGTTACAGAGGCTGTTACAGGAATCGACCTGATTAAGCAACAGATTAGAATAGCCTTCCACGAGCCTCTTAAGATAAAGCAAAAGGATGTAAAGCTAAATGGACATGCCATGGAATGCAGAATTAATGCAGAGGACCCAGCAAAGGGATTTATGGCAAACACAGGAAAGATTACATTCTTAAATGTGCCAGGTGGTCCTGGGGTGAGAGTGGACACTCTCCTCTACAATGGATATGAAACAAGCCCATTTTATGATTCTATGATGGCGAAAATCATTGTTCATGCACCAACACGTTTGGAGGCAATCAGAAGAATGAGAAGAGCATTGCTCGAGCTTGTTACAGAGGGCATTACTACAAACGGAGATTTTGATTATTTGCTTTTGCATCATCCCGATTTTGTTAAGGGTAATTACAACGTCAGCTTTATAGAAAATCATGCAGATGAAATATTATCTTGGGATAAAGCGGTGAGTGATATAGATGAATAGTGTAGTTGATCAGAGAAAAGACAAATTTAATAGGTACAAGGATTTGCGTCAGAATCCTGCTGAACTGCTAGAACCTGCTATTAAGCCGGTGGCAGAGTATGGTGTCTGGGACAGAATAAATGATGTGACAGACAAGGACAGTTTCAAGGAATTTGGCTTTGATTTTGAAGAGACTAATCCACTTGAATTCGAGGGTTATGTTCAGAAGAAAGAGGAGCTTAGAAAAGAAACTGATTGCCACGATGCCATTGTGGCAGGTACTTGTAAAATTGGCGGATACGAAGTAGCTCTTGCTGTTATGAATAAAAAATTCATGATGGCATCCATGGGAGTTGAACTTGGCGAGATTGTATGCCAGACAGCTGAGTATGCCGGCAAGAAAAATATTCCTCTTGTAATATTTACAGCGAGTGGCGGAGCCAGAATGCAAGAGGGAATTTTAAGTCTGATGCAGATGGCAAAAACAAGTGCAGTTATCCAGAAGTTCAAGGATGAAGGCGGACTTTATATTACAGTTTTAACACATCCAACAACTGGTGGTGTATCTGCTAGTTTTGCAACGTTAGGGGACATTACACTAGCTGAGCCGGGAGCCTTAATTGGATTCGCAGGCCCTAGAGTAATAGAGCAGACAATTGGTCAAAAGCTTCCAGAGGGATTCCAAAGAGCAGAATTTTTGGAGGAGCATGGATTTGTAGACAAGATTGTCCACAGAGAAGATATGAAAGAAGCTTTGACTCAGATTTTAATGCTTCATAGCAAATAGGAGGTCTTTATGAAAGCGATAGATAGAGTTCTTAATGCTAGAGATAAGGATAGACCTAAGATTACAGATTATATTGAAAACGTATTTACGGATTTCTTTGAGCAAAAGGGAGATTTTCTTGGAAAGGAAGATGGAAGCATCTACGGCGGTATTGCACTTTTCCATGGAAAGCCTGTAACAGTTCTTGGACACCGTAAGGGAAAGACAGTTGAAGAAAATGTGGCATGCAATTTCGGTATGCCAGGGCCAGAGGGATATCGCAAAGCAATGCGAATCATGAGACAGGCTGAGAAATTCAACCGCCCAATTATTACTTTTGTAGATACTCCGGGAGCATATCCTGGACTTGAGGCTGAGATGTATGGTCAGTCTCAGGCAATCGCCGCTAACTTGGCGGAGATGAGCACTTTGAAAGTGCCAGTGATTTCTATTGTTACTGGAGAGGGCAGCAGTGGTGGTGCTCTTGGTATAGCAGTAGCAAATAGGGTTTATATGCTTGAAAATGCAATTTACTCTGTGCTTTCGCCAGAGGGATTTGCATCTATTTTATGGCATGATAGCGAAAAAAGAGATGAGGCAGCTGAGGTTATGAAGCTTACTGCCGCAGACCTTTTGGAGTTTGGAGTTATTGATGGAATTATTTCTGAACGAGGTAGCACACTTTCTGTAGTAGAGGGTCAGGAAATAACAGATGCTCACAGCAGACTTTACACTCGTATTGATAAGCAGATTACTGCGGCCTTAAAGGAGCTTGAGGGCTTTTCTAAAGAGGAAATTGCAGCAGAGCGTTTTGACAAGTTCAGAAATATAGATGCCAGATTTATTGAGACAAAATCTAAGGCAAGAATGGGAAATGTGTAAATGACAGGAATAAAGATTATATCCACAGGAGCTACAGCTCCAAGCAAGGTAGTGTCAAATGATGATTTGGCACAGATTGTGGAAACTAGCGATGAATGGATAAAGCAAAGAACAGGAATGTCCCTTAGACATTATGTTACTGAAGAGGAGAATCATACAGGACTTGCAGAAAAGGCAGCGCGAATCGCTCTTGAGCGTTCAGGCCTTAAGCCTTCAGACATTGGAGCAGTTATTGTCTGCACAGTTTCTTCTGATTATTTTTCACCTTCTACAGCTTGCCTTATTCAAGGAAGACTTGGATTGCCTAAGGACATAATTGCATTTGACTTAAGTGCAGGTTGTTCAGGTTTTATTTTTGGTTTGGAAACAATGCGTGGGGTTTTAATGTCAAGAGGCTGCAAGGCAGGTCTTTTGATTGGTGCAGAAGTGTTGTCTAAGAAAATGGATATGACAGACAGAAGCACCTGCGTACTATTTGGTGATGGAGCGGCAGCTGCGGTGGTTGTTCCAACAGATGGTTTGTATTCATCAGTGATTGGCGTAGACGGCGATGAGGAAATGATTCATATCAAATCCCCAAATGGTCTTATTCATATGGATGGACAGGGCACATATAAATTTGCCGTTGCTACAGTGCCAAAGGTTATAGCAGAGACCGTTGAGAAAGCTGGCCTTACCTATGATGAAATCGATCATTTTATTCTTCATCAGGCAAACCTTCGAATCATCGAATCCATTGCGAAAAAGGTAAAGCAGCCAATGGACAAATTTGTTGTTAATATTGATAAATACGGAAATACTTCAGCAGCCAGTGTGGGACTAGCATTTGACGAGGCTATGCAAAAGGGTGAAATTAAGCCTGGCGAAAAGGTTCTTTTGTGTGCGTTTGGTGCCGGAAGAACTTGGGGTGCCGTGGTTATGGAAATGTAAAAACGCTAATAATAGAAGTTAAATTATTAAAGTGAAGTAATAGTTAAAAAACGATTATTAGATGAGACTGTAGCTATCAAGCTCTTAGTGTTGCTTAGCGAGACGTGTTAGTCGAGCGGTGCAACATCTGAGGCTTGAGAGCGTAACAGTCGGAATAGAGGTAGCGTATGAATTTGGTTGATTTAACAGGTACAAAGTATCCAATTATTCAGGGTGGTATGGCCAATATTGCAACAGGAGAATTTGCAGCGGCAGTTTCAAATGCAGGTGGACTTGGTCTCGTTGCAAGTGGCGGCATGAATGCAGAACAGCTGAGAGAGCAGATTAGAATTTGCAAGAGCAAGACAGATAAGCCATTTGGCGTAAATCTTATGCTTATGAATCCTGATGTGGACAATATTGCAAACATGCTTATTGAGGAAAAGGTACAGTTCATTACAACTGGTGCTGGTAACCCAGGTAAGTATATGAAGGGCTGGAAGGAAATGGGAGCAAAGGTATTCCCAGTAGTTGCATCGGTTGCATTGGCAAAGGTGATGGTTCGTTCTGGCGCTGATGCAGTAATCGCTGAGGGCGGTGAGTCAGGCGGCCATGTAGGTGATATGACAACAATGACTCTACTTCCACAGGTAGCAGCTACAGTTGATGTACCTGTCATTGCAGCAGGTGGTATTGCAAGTGGCAAGCAGATGGCAGCAGCTATGATGCTTGGTGCATGTGGAGTTCAGATAGGAACATGTCTTTTGGTTTCAGAGGAATGTCCAATCCATGACAATTATAAGCAGACACTTATCAAGTCCAAGGACAATTCCACAACTGTTACAGGAAGAAGCCAGGGTGCTCCAGTTCGTATCATTAAAAATGAAATGGCTCGCGAATATCTAAAGCTTGAGGCCGAGGGTGCAGACCGCGAGAAGCTTGAGCAGATTACACTTGGTGGTCTTAGACGTGCAGTTCTTGAGGGTGACATGATTAGAGGTTCTGTTATGGCAGGACAGGTATGTGGTCAGCTTTCAGAAATCCGCCCAGTGGCAGATATCTTAGATGATATGTACGTTGGCGCAAAAGATTGTTTGGCAAACGCCAGTGCAATTGCAATTTAGGATTTAGATAAGGATGTAATTGGAATGAAATTAGGAATTGTGTACGCTGGCCAGGGTTCTCAAAAAGTGGGAATGGGTCAGGACTTTTATGAGAAGTACGATCTTTTTAAGGAGACAATTGATAATGCTACAGATACAGTCAAGGCTGTAACAGATATGGATGTAGCAGAGCTTTCGTTTAATGGCCCAGAGGAAAAGTTGTCCCAGACAAAATACACTCAGCCAGCTATGGTTGCATTTGCCATTGGCGTAACAAAGCTTTTACATGAAAGAGGAATCAAGGCTGACTACACACTTGGACTTAGCCTTGGAGAGTATTCAGCTCTCTATGAGTCAGAGGCAATTGATGAAAAGCAGGTTTTGGACCTTATTGCAAAGCGTGGACTTTTCATGACAGAGGCTTCTGAGGGACTTGAGGTAAAGATGGCAGCTGTACTTGGCGCTGAGCGACAGACAGTTTTGGATGCATGCGACAGAGTAAATAGCGAACTTGATGGCAAGCTTACTGTTCAGGCTGCAAACTTTAACTGCCCAGGACAGATTGTAATATCTGGTGATGCTCAGGCAGTTGACAAGGCAAGCGCTTATTTAAAAGAAGCAGGAGCAAAGAGAATTCTTCCTCTTAAGGTAAGCGGTCCTTTCCATACAAAGCTTATGAAGCCAGCAGGCGACAAGCTTAAGGAAGAGTTCAAGACTGTAGATTTTAAGCAGGAACGCTCAAAGGTAATTTTCAATTGCCTTGGTCGTGAAAGAAAGCAGGAGGAGACAATTCCAGCACTTCTCGAAAAGCAGGTACAGACTTCAGTTTATCTGGAGGATTCTATTAGATATATGGTAGATGAAGGCGTGGATACAATCATTGAGATTGGACCAGGCAAGGCAATAAGCAAATTTATCGCAAAGACAGTAGATGATGTAAAGGTCTATTCAATTGATACAGTTGAGGACTTTGAGGCAACAGTAAAGGAGCTTGGAGCATGAGTGTAGCACTTATAACTGGCGCAAGCCGTGGAATCGGCAGAGTAATTGCAGAGAATATGGCAAAAGCAGGATACGATATAGCTATTTGCTATTCGGGAAATGAATCAGCTGCTCAGGAGACTATTTCTATATGTAAGAAATATGGTGTTCAGGCAATGTATGTGAAGGCTGATGTAAGCAACGCTGATGATGTTGCAAATATGTTTTCTGAAGTAAAAAGTCTACTTGGTCCTGTTAATGTGCTTGTAAACAATGCAGGAATAACAAAAGATGGACTTCTTCTTCGAATGACTGAAGAGGATTTTGAAAAGGTTGTTGATATTAATCTTAAGGGAGCATTCCTTTGCACAAAGGCGGCAATAAAGGATATGTTAAAAGCAAAAAAAGGAAGTATCATCAACATTACTTCTATTGTAGGAGTAACAGGAAATGCGGGCCAGGCAAACTATTCAGCCAGCAAAGCAGGCTTAATTGGATTTACAAAATCAGTTGCTAAGGAGTATGGCTCAAAGGGAATTACCGTAAATGCGGTAGCACCTGGATTTATTCAAACAGCAATGACAGACAGTCTTCCAGAGGAAGTAAAGAGTGCTTATCTTAAGCAGATTCCTCTCGGTAGATTCGGAACACCAGAGGACGTAGCGTCTGTAGTTGAATTTTTAGCATCAGAGAAAGCAGCTTACGTAACTGGTCAAGTCATCGAAGTAACTGGAGGTATGTAATGAGAAGAGTAGTAATTACTGGCATGGGCACCGTCAATCCTTTGGCAAACAGCGTGGAGGAAACATGGGATGCTGTAAAGCAAGGAAAGTGCGGAATTGGTCCTATTACACATTTTGATACAACTGATTTAAAAGTTAAATTAGCAGGCGAGGTAAAGAATTTTGACGCCGCAGAAGTTCTCGGTCCTAAGGAAGCAAGACGTATGGATGTGTACACACAGTACGCTTGCGCTGCAGCTAAGGAAGCTCTTGCAGATTCGGGACTTGATATGGAAAAAGAAAATGCAGACAGATGTGGCTGTATTGTTTCATCAGGTATCGGTGGACTTGAGACTATTTGTATTGAACACAGTAAAGGTGAGGAGAAGGGCTATAGCAAAATTTCTCCATACTTTATTCCAATGACAATCAGCAATATGGCAGCAGGTCAGATTGCAATCATGTACGGCCTTAAGGGTATGTGCACATCTGTTGTAACAGCTTGCGCAAGCTCAAATAATGCTATCGGTGATTCATTCCACAGAATTAGAGATGGTTATGAAGATGTGATGGTTTGCGGTGGAGCTGAGGGTGTTGTTATTCCTCTTGCTATCGGAGGCTTCCAGTCTATGAAGGCTCTTTGCACAGGTGAGGATCCAAATCGTGCATCTATTCCATTTGATAAGGAAAGACATGGTTTCGTTATGGGCGAAGGCGCAGGTATTCTTGTAATCGAGGAACTTGAGCATGCTAAGGCTCGTGGCGCGAAGATTTACGCTGAGATTGTTGGATACGGCACAAACTGTGATGCATATCATATTACTGCTCCTAATCCAGAGGGCGAGGGCGGTGCGAAGTGTATGGCTCTTGCAGTAAAGGATGCTGGCCTTGAGATGACAGATGTGGATTACATCAATGCTCATGGTACTAGTACAAGCCTTAATGATGCAGGTGAGACACTTGCTATTAAAAAGGCATTTGGCGACCATGCATACAAGCTTATGGTTAGCTCAACAAAGTCTATGACTGGACATTTGCTTGGTGCAGCAGGTGCAGTTGAGGGCATCATCACAACACTTGCCCTTAGAGATGGATTTGTGCCAGCTACAATCAATTATCGTGAGAAGGACGAGGACTGCGATTTGGATATCGTTCCAAATGAAGGTCGTAAGGCTGATATAAATGTGGCTCTGTCTAACGCACTTGGTTTCGGTGGCCACAACGCATCCATTGTGTTCAAGAAGTATATCTAGTAGGTCGTTTATATGAGGCCGGTATTAATAAGCTAAGTTCTATTAATGAGTCATTAAATGTCAGATATGTTATAGATGAGGCAGTAGATATCAAGCTCTAAGTGTTACTGCAGGTGACATGTAGTCACTGGAAGTAATATCTTAGGCTTGAGAGCGTAACTGCCGGATGATAGAGGTGAATAATACTCAGATTATTAATAAGCTGGCCGGAATGGAGTATATATGCAGTTAAGCAACAAAGAGATACAAGAGATTCTTCCACATCGCTATCCTTTTTTACTAGTGGATAAGATTGTGGAGTGTGAGCCAGGCAATTACGCCAAGGGAATCAAGTGTGTTTCAGCCAATGAAATGCATTTTCTTGGACATTTTCCTGGACATCCAGTTATGCCAGGAGTGCTTATAATAGAGGCTCTTGCTCAGGTAGGTGCAGTGGCGCTTCTTACTGAGGAAGAAAACAAAGGAAAGCTAGCATTTTTTGGCGGAATTAAAAACGCCAGATTTAAGAAGCAGGTTGAGCCTGGTGATGTTTTAGAGCTTGAGTGCAAGCTCACATCTAGAAAAGGTCCAGTCGGTTTTGGCGAAGCTGTAGCGTATGTAGATGGTCAGATTGCAGCAAAGGCAGAAATTTCCTTTGCCATAGGAGAATAGATTAGGTATGATGTTTCTAGGGAGTAAAAAATTAACAAAGGAAAAGGTACTAGAAATGTTAGAACAAACATTATCTGAGGTGTATACAAAATTCAAAATACACTTCTATCAGGAGATGTTTAACCATCTTCATTCCAGAGAGACATCCCTTACTACTGTTGAGATGTTCTGTGTAGAGGTCATCTACGCTCTCAAGAATCCTACCGTGGCTGAGTTTGCAAATTTCATTAATGTATCATCTCCTAATGCAGCCTACAAGGTTAACAGCCTTATCAAAAAGGGCTACATTGAAAAGATTCAGTCTGAGACTGACAGACGAGAGTACCATCTTGTTGTTACAGACAAGTACATTAATTACTTCAATTTATCACAGAAATACGTGAATACGGTAGTGGAGCGTGCGCAGGATTATTTCACACCGGAGCAGATAGCTTTCTTGGATGATATCCTTAGAGATATGTCTCTGGAGCTTATGAAAGATGTAGCCATCCCTCCAGTATCCATTAACCCTAATTAATGATTTAGAATTTTTTGGATATGTATGTGCAAAACTAAATACGAAGTTAAAACGCCACTAGCATAAAGTCTAGTGGTGTTTTATTTTGCTATTTGATTATAAGATTTTTTTATATAGGGAAAAAGGGGTTAACAAATTTACACTAAATGATACAATAGACCCTAAGAATTAAAAGATTATCTCCCTTGGAGTAATAAGGAGGAACTATGATTAAAGTTGGAATTTTAGGTTACGGCAATTTGGGACGTGGCGTAGAGGCTGCAGTCACACTTAGCGATGACATGGAGCTTGTGGCTATCTACACAAGAAGAGACCCAAGCGCACTTACAGTAAAGTCAAATGCTGCAGTTAAGTCTACAGCAGATTTGGATACAGGTAAGGAAGACATTGATGTTCTTATTATCTGTGGTGGTAGTGCTACAGATTTACCAGAGATGACTCCTAAGTACGCAGCACTTTACAATGTTATTGATTCATTTGATACACATGCAAGAATCCCAGAGCAGTTTGCAAATGTTGAGAAGGCTTCTAAGGCAGCAGGCAAGATCGGCCTTATCTCATGTGGTTGGGATCCAGGTATGTTTTCTTTAAATAGACTTTATGCTACATCTATTTTGCCAAAGGGTGAGGCATACACATTCTGGGGCAAGGGCGTTAGCCAGGGACACTCAGATGCTATTCGCCGTATCGAGGGTGTTGTAGATGCAAGACAGTACACAGTACCAGTTCCAGAGGCATTAGAGCGTGTTAGAAGCGGAGAGAATCCTGAGCTTTCTACTAGAGAGAAGCACACAAGAGAGTGCTATGTTGTAGTTGAAGAGGGAGCAGACAAGGCTCGCATCGAAAAAGAAATCAAGGAGATGCCAAACTACTTTGCAGATTATGACACCACTGTTAACTTCATCTCTGAGGAAGAGCTTAAGAAGAATCACAGCGGTTTACCACACGGCGGAAGCGTTATCTACACAGGTGAGACAGGCTTCGATGGTAACAAGCACGTCATTGAATATAGCTTGAACTTAGATTCTAACCCAGAGTTCACTGGAGCTGTTTTAACAGCCTATGCTAGAGCAGTGTCACGCCTTAACAAGGAGGGCGTTACAGGTGCTAAGACAGTATTTGATATTGCACCAGCTTATCTTTCACCAATTGCACCAGAAGAGCTTCGTGCACACTTCTTATAATTTGTAATCAAGAGGATTTTAGGATGGCCAGTGACCTGGCCATCCTTTTTTTGTTTGTGGATTCCTGCGCGATAGTGATAGTTTTTTGGGGCGATGATATGCTTTTGTGCGTGAGTCTTTGCCTCTGAAAGCTGAAGCTTGTTTTATTATGGCAATTTGGACGACGGACTAGAAGTCTTGTTGCCTAATGACTTGCGAAAAAAAGTTGGATTCAAAAAACTACGGGTTTTATTGTGAAATTCAATTTTGTACCGTAGGAATTTCTGATGGAAAATTTCTGGTTACGGGGATATTTTGAATTTCTTAAAAATCCCCGTAGTCGGCTTGTTCCAAAGGGTATCATTCTACGGGAAAAAATGGGAATTTTAAAAATATACCGTAGTCCTCCCAAAATCCCTACGGTACAAATCGAAAAAATGAAAAAATACCCGTAGGTTTTGAAATCTGAAAAATTTTTACAAAGGTGGACTACGGTGCAAAATAGAATTATTTAATAATACCCGTAAATCAGCTGCAAAAATGAATAAAATGCAAAGAGGACCATTATGAATCTTTAAAAATGTATATCTGTGAATAGTAACAGAATAAGTTATATTGACGGTATCCAAATTGGAGAATATCTATTATATTACTATTAAGAAGAAATTGAAGAAAATGATTGGGGCCTGTTGAGAGAGATGAGAGGGATGTGGTCATAACCTAAAGACAACCATACTTAGGTATGGCAGATGACAAGATACACTAGATAAAAAATAAGAAAGAGATAGTAGCATGAAAAAAAGAATATTATTATTAACACTTACTATTGCAGTTATGGCAGTGGCTTGCGGTAAGCAAGAAAATGATGAAGACATAATTGGTGGTGCAGATGCACCTACAGTTATTGAACTAGAATCTACTTCTAATGAAGATGAACAACAGCAATCGGATGAAGCTGTACCAGAATCAGAAGAACTAAATTCTGAAGAATCAAGTACAGAAGAATCTGATGAGGTAATTACAGAAGATCAGGCGTTAGATGCTATTAAGAATTATTGCATTCAGCAGAATCCTGATTTGGAAGATATGGTAGATTCAGGTGACTATGCTATATATTGGAATGTTGAGTCCAGTAATGAAGAGGAAATTGTGGTAGTCTATAGGTCTTATACAGCAGCAATAGTACGATACTATGTTGATGTACATACTGGTGATACCTATGTTACAGAATTTGTTCCAGATATTATGGATGAAGAAGAAAAAACAGGTGAGAATTTCAATATAAGAGATTACATAGAAGAATAATAGAAAGAGAGATTTTTAATGTATTATGTACCAGATGGCACTGCTCTTGCAGGATTTTATGAATGCAGTGAGTGTGCAAATAGATTTTTATCAGTTCAGGTGGGGCCTACATTGGTTTGTCCATTTTGTGGGGAACAGCCTAATATGGAAATAGGACCTGATGAGGAGATGCCTGTTGCAACAGAGACTGCAAAATTACTTTCTGTAGTTCAGGGAGCTGATGAAGTGGAGAAGATGGATGCTCTGCTATCACTTGCAGTGACAGGTGGAGATTATAGCTGGATGTAGTTCAGGTAAAAATAGGGTAGGGGTTTATGAGAAAAAAGAAGGATGTTTTATCGTATTTGTTTATCATATTGGGAGCTATAATGGCTAGCTTTTCTGTCGCTCTTATTTTGCTTCCAAATGATGCTATTGATTATGGAACAGCAGGTGTGGCAATCATAATAAGTAAATTGTCTGGAGTTCAGTTGTCTACTTGTGTGTTGGCTGTTTTTATACCATTTATTATTGCAGGATATATTTTTCTAGGAAAGCAATTTACTGTTAAGGCAGCTCTAGGGTCCATAGTTTATACTGCAGGACTTGATTTCTTTGAGAATATTCCATTTGAATTAGATACAGAGCATTTTCTTGCGGTGGCATTTGGTGGTGCTATTTTAGGAGCGGGACTGTCACTGATTTTACGAAGCGGTGGTTGTATTGATGGCTCTGAGATACTGGCTAATATTGTGGTCAAAAGACTGTCAGACAAAACCGGTCGCAACTACAGTATGACACCAGTTTTGCTGGCATTTAATGCACTTGTATATATGACTATTTTTGCACTGATTGATGTGACGGCAGCCCTTCTTAGTCTTCTAGTATATGTGGTGGCTACAGCAGTAATTGATCACTTTACTGATCACTTTGAGTCTATCAAGCAGGTTACTATTATCACACAAGATCCAGATGGAATTATCATGGATATTAAAGAAAAGCTGAACAAGACATGTACAATAATGGATTCAAGAGGTGCTATAGCAGGGGAGAACAATACTCTGATTTGTTATGTCAGTTATTTTGAACTTCCTATAATGAAAGAAATCATTTCAATCCATTCAGGAAGTTTTAGTACAGTATCTACAATTGATGAGATATTAAGGTAAATATAAAAGGGACGGCGAAATAATCGCTGTCCCTTGTTTTTATTTAATATAGTTAATAAGTAATTTGAATGTGTTTTCTACACCCTTCTTGTGGGAGCGCTCGTAGCCGTGACTGGCGTATACACCAGCGCCTATGAGACCATGTCTAACGTCGTATCCGGCATTTAATGCAGCGTCTGCATCCGAACCGTAATGAGGGTATACATCCACAGCAAAATCGATATTATTGTCTTTTGCAGTTTTGATTAGATTTGATACTACATCATAGTTGTAAGGACCAGCAGAATCCTTGGCGCAGATGCTGACCTGTGTCTCCTTGCAATCAAGTCCATCACCAATGCAGCCCATGTCTACAGAGAGAATTTCGGTAACTCCATCAGGTACAGTGCCGCATGCACCATGGCCTACTTCCTCGTAAACTGTGATGTGATGGAAGAGACGGCGCTCTGGAGTGATTTTATTGTCTGAAAGATATTTGGCCTGGCCTAAAAGTATGCCAACGGAAAGCTTGTCATCAAGGAAGCGGCTCTTGATGTAGCCTGATTTTGTAACTCTAGTACGTGGCTCAAAGGCAACGATATCACCAATCATGATGCCTAGCTTTTTGGTATCATCGGCGCTAGATACCTCCTCGTCTACAACAACTTCCATTGATTTGAATTCTCTGGCAGTTGTCTTGTAATCGTCGTTTACATGAACGGATGCATCATTAAGCTGGAATGTGCCTTCGTATATCTTGCCATCTCTAGTATAGATGCGGCAGTTTTCAGCCTCTCCATTGTTTGGGCTAAATCCGCCAAGTGGCGTAAGCTCCAGATTGCCATTATCCTTGATTTTGCAAACCATGCCACCTAGGGTGTCCATGTGGGCCTCTACCAGGATGGCATCCTCAGAATTCTTACCGCCCAAGTCCACGATAACTCCGCCCTTTGTGGTGAGCTTTGGCTCGAAACCAAGCTTTTTATACTCTGCCATAATGTGGTCGGCAGCATTTTTAGTAAAGCCAGTAGGACTATCGATATCAAGCACATCAACAGCCTGCTTTACCATATATTCAACATATTCTTTAGTCTTCATGGTATCCTCCAAATAATAGATTCTAGTGGTATTGTACTATTTTTCTGATGCAGTTTCATTAGTAAAGTTTTGTGAAATCTTTGTAAATATGGCATTATGTCGACTGCGCTTTTGGTATACTGTTCTAAGAGAATTAAACATGATATAGGAGTTTTGAAATGAAAAAACACGATACTATTTTAAAGATAACACAGGGGGCTATGATAGCAGCCTTATACGTGGTACTCACATGGGTGGCCAATGTACTTGGTCTTGCAAATGGTGCTATTCAGGTGAGATTTTCAGAGGCCCTTTGCATTTTACCTGTATTTACACCTGCAGCTATTCCAGGACTTTTTGTGGGTTGTTTACTAGCTAATATTTTAAATGGCTGTGTAATCTGGGATATTATCTTCGGAAGTCTGGCTACATTGATTGGAGCCTTTGGAACATACTTCCTTAGAAAGACCAAATTCGTATTTACGTTACCACCAGTAATAGCTAATGCTGTTATCGTGCCATTTGTTCTTAGATACGCTTATGGGGTGGGAGATGCTCACTGGTATCTTGTAGCTACAGTTGCAGCAGGAGAAATCATTAGCGTGTGCATACTTGGTTTGATTCTTAAAGTTGGATTGTGGAAATATAGAAAAGTTATTTTTTAAAAATGATATAATAATTATGTGTGAGCAAGAGCTCATGTTTATTAGGAGAGATTAATGGCGAAAAATAATTTCTATGCGGTGAAAAATGGTAGAAATCCAGGGATTTACAAGACCTGGGATGAGTGCCAAAAGAACACATCTGGCTTTTCAGGAGCCGTTTTCAAAGGTTTTCCTACATTAGAAGAAGCAAAAGCATATATGGAGTTTGAGGACTCAGGTAAATGGGATGGAGCTTTAGACCTTCCTGATGTTTACGCATTCACTGATGGCTCATTTAATGCCACAACAGGAGTGTATGGATTCGGTGGATTCCTTCATTACAGTCAGGTGGAACCTGATATTGAAATTAGGGGAAATGGCTGCGACCCAGATGAGGCCACATCTCGAAATGTGGCGGGAGAGGTTCATGGAGCAGTTGCTGCCATTGAAAAAGCTGTGGAGCTAGGCCTCAGTGAGCTTACTATATATTATGACTACGAGGGAGTTGCCAAATGGCCTACTGGACTTTGGAAGGCTAATAAGAAAATTTCTCAGTTTTACGTGGAAAAATATAGTGCGCTAAAAGATAAAATCCATGTGAAGTTTGTTCATGTTAATGCACATACGGGGATTCCTGGAAATGAAGCTGCTGACGCCATGGCCAAAGAAGAAGTGGGCCTCAGCAAATGAGAATTATAGAATAATATAATAATGGTTTACACCATCACATTAGTGTGGTAAAGTGATGAGCAAAAGAAAAAAGCTGGTGACGGGAATTGAACCCGTGACCCCTTCCTTACCAAGGAAGTGCTCTACCTCTGAGCCACACCAGCAGATTGCTTTTCAGCAAGAAAAAGCATATCAAAGCTGCAGGGTGATGTCAACCATTGAGATGATATATAAGGGTATAATTTTTAAAAATCAGAGGTGTAGGGAAGTATGAAAATTTCGGTAGTGTCTCCTGGAGGCAATATAACATACGAAGATGTTATTGCGTCCATCACACAAAAGACCAGCAAGAGCGATGCTAATACCAATAGCGGTGCTTTTGCAAGGGCTTTAAATACCACCACAGTGGCTGAGGGTACATCCACAGCCAAATCATATAAGGATATTTTTATCGAGGCCAGTAGGAAATACGGTGTCAGCTACGACTTGCTAACAGCTATGGCTCAGCAGGAATCAGGATTTAATCCAGAGGCTGTCAGCCGCACAGGCGCTATGGGCATTATGCAAATTATGCCTGAGACTGCGAAGGGACTGGGGCTTGAGCATCCATTTGATGCTTATGAAAATATCATGGCAGGTGCCAAATACATTTCTCAGAAGTTAAAAGAGTTCGGAGGAAATGTGGAGAAGGCGCTGGCTGCTTACAATGCAGGCAGCAGTGTGGTGAAAAATTACGGTGGAGTACCACCTTATGGGGAGACACAGAGCTATGTAAGAAACATAAAGGCTATTATGAAGCGAGGAGCTGACGTGCCTTATGCTAATTACATTTCGCGAGATGCATCAAAAGAAGAGGTTGAGGCAGATTTGAAAAAGCTTCTTTCTCAAATGCCAGACACAGAAGAATATCGTGTACTTAGAAACACATTAGCGGAGATGAATTATTTATGAAAACCCCATTTGTAACAAAAGAAAAGATTCAGGAAATCACAAAAACTATTCCAACACCATTTAACATCTATGATGAGAAAGGAATCAGAGAGAACGCGAAAGCCGTTCATACAGCATTTAGCTGGAACAAAGGCTTCAAAGAGTATTTTGCAGTAAAGGCTAATCCAAATCCATTTATCCTTAAGATTCTTCAGGAAGAGGGCTGCGGAGTGGACTGCGCTTCTTATGTTGAGCTTGCACTTTCTAACGAGCTTGGCTTCAAGGGAGACGATATCATGTTTTCATCTAACGATACTCCAGCAGAGGAGTTTAAATACGCTGATGAATTAGGCGTAATCGTTAACCTTGATGATTTTACACATATTGATTTCTTTGAAAAGTCAGTAGGACATTTTCCAAAGAAGATGAGCTGCCGTTACAATCCAGGCGGAGTTTATGAGCTTTCAAATGGTATCATGGACAATCCTGGTGACAGCAAATATGGTATGACTAAAGAGCAGATTTTTGAGGCATACCAGGTACTTAGAGATAAGGGCGTAGAGGAGTTTGGTATCCACTCATTCCTTGTTTCAAACACAGTTACTAATGATTACTATCCAACTCTTGCTAGAGATTTATTTAAGCTTATTGTTGAGCTCAAGGAGAAGACAGGTATTGCTCTTTCGTTTGTAAATCTTTCAGGCGGCGTTGGTATTGCATATAGACCAGACCAGACACCAAACGATATTGCAAAGATTGGTGAGGGTGTTAAGAAGGCATACGAAGAGGTCCTTGTACCAGCTGGAATGGATAACGTATCTATTTTCACTGAGATGGGTAGATTTATGATGGGACCTTATGGCGGACTTGTTACTACAGCCATTCATGAGAAGCACATCTACAAGGAGTACATCGGAGTAGATGCATGCGCTGTTGATTTGATGAGACCAGCTGTATATGGCTCATATCACCATGTTACTGTACTTGGCAAGGAGAATGCTCCAGCAGATCACGTATACGATGTAACAGGCTCTCTCTGCGAGAACTGTGACAAGTTTGCAGTAGACCGTCAGCTTCCAAAGATTGACATGGGAGATGTACTTTTCATTCATGACACAGGTGCTCATGGATATTCAATGGGTTACAACTACAACGGCAAGCTTAAGAGTGCAGAGGTACTTCTTCAGCAGGACGGCGGATTCAAGATGATTCGTAGACCTGAGACAATCAAGGATTACCTTTCAACACTTGATCAGTTTGGTATCGTGGATGGTTTATTAAAATAACTGTCCCCTAAAAATTTTATAGAATTACGACTTTTAAAGATGTCAGATTTAAGATAGCATCATATCCAACAGCAAAGGAGGATATGGTGCTATGTTTGATTTTAGGTATTTTAAAAAGATTGATATGCATTCACACATAGGTACATGGGGTAATCCATTTAACTTTAGCGGGGATATCAATCTGATTCTTGAATTGATGGAGAAGTTCAATATAGAAAAGACAATTTTGTGTCCATCAGATTCAAGTAAGAATAAGGATATTGTTGAGGCATATAAAAATGCTAAAGACAAAATCGTACCTGTTCCTTGGGTAGACTGTACTAAGGGCCAGGAGGCCTACGATGAACTGGAAAAGCTTATTAGGGATGAAGGATGTAAGGGAGCAAAAATCCAGTCTCTATTTGATGGATATGCAGCTGATTCACCAATTGTGGATCCGGTGGCGGAGATATGTGAAAAATACAATGTGCCATTTTTTGTTCATTCTGGACATGAGCCATTTTCATTGCCATGGCAAATTGGGCTTTTGGCGGAAAGACATCCAAAATGTAAATTTGCAATGCTCCATATGGGCCATGGTCATGGAATATATGTTGAGGCGGCTCAGACCATAGCTAAGAGATACAAAAATATCTGGCTGGAGACATCGGGGACATCCATGACAGCGCAAATTTATAATGCATATAAAAATGTCGGTAACGATAAAGTAATGTTTGGACTTGATACACCATTTCATGCGCCGGAGGTGGAAATACAAAAGATATTATCGTGCCCTTTAAAAGAAAAAGATTACGAAAACATTTTTTATAACAATGCAAAGAACTTTATGGGATCGCTTTTAGACTAGGGAGGACAAAAAATGAAGACATCGAAGATTTCACAGAAAGATATTGCTCTTGAAGGCATGATGATTGCTTTAGTTTTTCTTGGAACATTTTATTTTAAAATTCCTACGGCATTTGGATATACACATTTAGGGGATTGCATGATTATTCTTGCTACATGCCTTCTTGGCACGAAAAAAGGGGCAGTGGCTGGAGCTTTTGGAGCTGGGTTAGCAGATTTGGTTGGAGGATATACAGCTTGGGTATTACCTACTATGGTATTTAAGGCTGCTTGGGCAATTGTAATGGGGCTTGTAGCATTTAAGTTATTAAAGAAGTTTAGATACAACTTGTGGCTTGGAGCAATCGCGGGAGGCCTGATACACATAGCCTTATATACATTGATAAAAATCCCAATGTTTGGCGTATCTTATGCCTTTGCAACACTTTTTACTTTAAGCCTTCAGACCCTGAGTGGAATTGTGCTTGGCAATATTATTTTTGGAATGGTAAAAAATAAAGTTTCTTCCCTTATAGCTGAATATTAAGATAACTGATAAAATAGTTTTGTATTGATTTTGCTTAATTAGGAAATTACTGGGTAATTGGTAACCTATAGGTTCATTATGCAGTATGTATTATTCAGTTGATGAGGGAAAAATGTATAAAACAAAAGCAAGAGATGCAATAATCAAATATTTGGAGACCAACACAGAAAAGAGACTTACCGCCAGAGAAGTTTTTGATGGCATTAAAGATAGTATAGAGGGCGTGAACAGGACTACAGTATATCGAAATCTTGATAAGTTGTGCGACCAGGGAGAGTTGGTTAGATTTAAGGATTCTAATCAGGATGCATGGTACTATCAGTTTTCCGCGAAGGACATGCACTGTGACAAGCACATTCATGCTAGGTGTAGCAGATGTGGCAGAGTTTTCCATTTGGATGATGACTTTGTGGTGGAGTTTATAGATAAGCTTCAGACAGAGTATAAGCTGGATTTAAATACTGCAAAGACAATGCTTGTGGTTCAATGCAAAAAATGCAACAGAATTGCAATTTCTATTGACAAGTAGAAATTATACATCTAAAATATGCAACAGTGTTGCGAATTGTATTCGGAATGGAGGTTGCATATGTCTAGAAGAGAAGTTCCAGTAGTTTTAATAACAGGATATTTAGGTTCAGGTAAGACCACTTTGATGCAGAATCTTTTGAGTCAGGAAAAGCGCAAGGTGGCTTTGATTGTAAATGATATGGGAAGCATTAATATTGATGCTTCGCTTTTAAGCAAGACAGGAAATCAGGTGGCTCAGGTGGAGATGGTTGAAATGCAGAATGGCTGCATTTGCTGTACCCTGAGGGATGAATTCATGGAGCAGATAGAGCGTTTGGCAGGAGATGATTCCATTGAGGCTATTTTTGTGGAGGCCTCAGGTATTAGCGAACCATCATCTATTGCTGGCGCTTTTGTTGGTTATGAAGAGTCTACTGATACTAGAGTTTATCTTAAGACAGTAGTTTCAGTGGTTGACGCCGACAGAATTTACAGAGAGTTTTTAAATGAGCTTGATAGTGATCAGGACACAGAGGATGGCGATATCATCAATCTCATTATGGATCAGCTTGAGTTTTGCAATATTATGCTTTTGAACAAAACAGATTTGCTTGATGAAAGCCAGATTTCAAAGGTGACAAGTTCCCTTCGTGAGATTCAAAAAACAGCTGACATTATTCCTTGTGTTCAGGGTAAAGTTGACTTGGAAATCTTACTTGATGGAGAGGACTTTGATTTTGATGAAGTGCTGGCATCTAGTAGCGTGCAGATGGCACTTAATGAATGTGAGCCAGAGGATGAGAAGGCTTGCGTAGATGAGTATGGTATTTCTTCATTTGTATTTGAGGAGAGGGCTCCATTTAATCGAGAGGCATTTAATCGTCTCTTAGAGGACTACCCAACTACACTTATCAGAAGCAAAGGCTACATTTGGTTCTCAGATGACACTGAGCACGTGCAGCTTTTTGAGCAGGCAGGAAGAAATGCATCTATCACTGAGCTGACACCATGGGTTGCAGCTTGGCCAGAAGAAGAACTCAAATCTATTTTAAACGACTTCCCAGACATAAAAGACGACTGGGATGAGAAATATGGGGATAGAATCAATCAGGTGGTTTTCATTGGCAAGGGCTACGAAAAGAGCGAGATAGTAGAGCTTGTTAATAATTGCATTGAAAAAGAATATTTGGCATAGAATGATTTGAAATGAAAAAGTGGCCTAGCTAAGCTAGACCACTTTAATTTTATGCCGGCTGCGGGACTTGAACCCGCACGATGTTGCCATCAACAGATTTTGAGTCTGCCTCGTCTGCCAATTCCGACAAGCCGGCGTCCGCAGACTAGTATACTAAATTAACTGGGTATTTGCAACGCATTTTTTATTTTTTCCAGGAGTATTCCGTACTGCTCCATTACTGAATTATGGTGCTGTTTTATGTAGTCTAAATTGTCCTCTTTTACAGCAAATTCTAATGCTTTTGCAGCAGCCGAAAGTTCCGATGCACCGATGGTAAGTGAGGTGCCCTTTAATGCGTGAGCCACTATTTGATAATTAGGCCAGTCCTCTTTTTCTAAGAGCTCATTGAGCTGTGGTCGCTTGTCCTCGGTGACGTATGTATTTAGAATCTGACGATAGAAATCTTCGTCACCAGCGGCAAATTCAAGACCTGCATTTGCATCTATAAAATCAAGGGCATGCATTAAATCACTAGGGGAATCGCTAGTTGGTGTATCGTTGCTTGTATTTATATAGGAAATCAATTCCTCAGGCAGATGCTTTAGCACCATCTCATCAAGCTGCGTAGGCTGGATTGGCTTTGAAAGATAGTCGGTGAATCCATCCTCTAGATACTTCTGGTCTGCACCCATTGTGGCATTAGCTGTCAGCATAATAACAGGCACATCATGGCTGAGGCTTGTGGTGTCCTCGCGAAGTCTCTTAAGCACCTCTACGCCGTCCATTTCTGGCATCATGTGATCCAAGAAAATCAAGTCATACTTGGTAGAGCCCATCAGTGAAAGAGCCTCTGCACCAGTTAGAGCACAGTCTATTTGTACCTGAGTTTTCTTCAGCAATCCACAGAATACATCGAGGTTCATCTGTACATCATCCACTGTGAGAATCTTAGCATTAGGTGCCACAAATGAAGATTCGTATTTACGGATTTTGCCAGTGTATTTGTAATCAGAAATCGGACCAATAGGAGAGTGGTCTGATATAGTCTGAGGTACTTTTACAGTAAATGTACTTCCGCAGCCATAGGTACTTTCAACAGAGATATCACCGTGAAGCAAAGTAATAAGATTTTTGGTGATTGAAAGACCAAGACCTGTTCCCTGGATAGTACGGTTGCGCTGTAGCTCAAATCTCTGGAAGTTATCAAATACATAAGGAAGATCCTCGTCTCTGATACCAATACCATTATCTTTGATTTTGATAATAAGCAGCAGAGAGTCTGGGTTAGCTGTCTCCTTAAAGTCGATAGTTGCAGAAATTTTTCCGTTTTCAGGAGTATATTTCAAAGCATTTGAAATCAGGTTTGAAAGAATCTGTTTGATTCGGATTTCATCGCCTTTTAGTGTCTTTGGTAAATCTGGGTTGCAGATGAAATCAAGTGCCTGATGCTTCTTATCTGCAAGGCTTATGAACATGTTGTAGCAGTCCCTGAGGACAGTTTTGATTGAGTAATCGAAAGAGCAAATCTCAAGCTTGCCAGATTCGATTTTTGAAATATCAAGTACATCATTAATAAGGGATGTCAGATTCTTAGAGGCAACACTGATATTGTCAGCGTACTTAATAATCTGCTCGTCTGTACATTCTCGCAAAATCAGCTCATCCATACCGGAAATAATATTGATAGGTGTACGTATTTCGTGAGAAATGTTGCTGATGAATTCTGATTTAGCTTCATTAGCTGCCTGAGCTTCCTTAATAAGATGATTTTCTTCTGTAAGATCAGTGGCAACCAAAATGTAGCACATAGGCTCTTGGTTTCTATCCATTTTGCAGGAGAAATTTACAAGGACAACCTTGCCTGTGACTTCTGCAGTGAGACGATAGTCGATTGAGAGACCCTCAGTGGCTTTTTCAAACATCTGAAGAGGCTCACCTGGATTAAGTTGGAAAATTTCCTTTAAACGGATACGATGAGGCTCCTTGTTTAGGCCTAAAAGTCTCTTGGCATATTCATTTGCCATATTAAGATGGTAGTTGGTGTCGAAAACTAAAAGTCCTGTACCTAATGTGGAGAAAATATCCCTACTGATACTGTTTACGGTAATGTAAAAAGTCATGTAGCTATTTGATGCCATAAAAAATACTACGAATGCAAGGAAGATTCCTGTGCAGTAGTAAATATGAGGCAAATGCACATCGTAGGTTAGCTTCAGATAGTCAGGTATTGTTGAAAGAGCCAGAATAATATTTGAAATGAAAGCAAAAACAATCAGTCGCTTGTCTCTTCGATATGAAGATGTCTTTGCCCAAACGCAAGCCATGATAAACATAAACAGACCCAAAAGGCAGATGTATGAATAATGAAAAAGTACACGATAAGGGTCGTTTTTAACGTAGCTTGTGAAGTTGTAAGTTGCATAGCGAATAAATTTATTAGAAGCTGGATGGCCGTAAATAATTAAGTCAAAAAAAGCTGCAACCGAAGTGAAGAATATAATGAAGAATTCGGCTGTGTGGCTGAAATGGAGACAGCTTGTGACAAGAAGTATCTCTGCAATAAGATAAATTTCAATTCCAAAGAGACCGATTACACGGAAGTAATATGAATAAATGATATTTGGACTGAGGGACATGATTGAATATCCCAGACAACATAGACCATTTCCCAAAGCGAGAAGGAAAACGGAATATTTGAAAAAGCCCTGAGAGTGTCTCTCGCGCTTTAAAAAGCTGGCACCTAGGTGGATTGAGGTGGCGCCGGCTAGAGCTAGAATAATATTTATATATGTAACATTGCGATATAAAGCTTCCATTTGGAAAATCCTTTTTACTGTAATTACGAAATTGTGCAAAAGTTAATTTGTTATTAAATATAATGTTTATTATATCTAATATTTTTATTTTTTTCATTATCAATATAGCGCTTTTGTGGTATTATTTTAAGGAATAGATTTTTCTTGGGGAGGCCTACATGAGAATTGCAGTAATAGACGATGAGAGCATCTTTAGAATGCAGCTTCAAATGATGGTGGAGAAGATCGCGGCTGAAAAAGAAATACACATGGAAGTAGAGGGGTTCGCTAGCGGTCAGGAGTTTATAGAGGGACTGTCAAATAGGCGTTACGATATAGTTTTTATGGACATTTTTATGCCAGATATGGATGGTATCGCAACTGCCAAGAGGCTGAGAGATTTGACAGAGCGCACATTCCTTATTTTCATGACAGCGTCTGAGGGGCATTATCCAGATGCATTTTCATTACATGCATTTGACTATGTTACAAAGCCATTTACACTTCAACGCATTAAGCAGGTGCTTGATGAGATAATTGAGCATACACCAATGGATGAGGCATTTATTAAAATAACAGTCGGTGCCTTAGAAGAGAAGATTCATCTCAAGGACATTATTTCAGTTACCACAGATGGTCATTATCTTGAGATTAACAGGGCAGATGGAGTTACCAACAGAGTTCGCCTTACTTCTGGTGAGTTTTTGAAGATGGCTGGAGATGACAAGCGCTTTATCATGGTCAATCGAGGAATCATTATCAATATGGACTACATAGACTATGTTGATGGTGGTGATATCTATATGGATGACAAGACTATTTTCCCAATTTCAGCTAGGAAAATTGCAGAAATTAGTCAACAAATTAAAGATTATCAGTTCAGTAACCGATAAGGTTATTGGACAACTAAGAGTTAGAATTTATAGTTTTTGCGAATAGTTGCCAAATAATGTTTTATTTTGCCAAAACTATTGATTCTAACTCGTTTTTTGTTACGCTAATAGCAACGATAATAAAATTTAGGGAGAGTAGGACCTAAGGATAAGTTATGAAGAGACGCACTACAAGATTGGCAGCATTAGGCTTGTCGGCATTTTTCATAGCCGGTACTGTGTCATTTCCAGTACATGCATCTGAGGTTCCAGAGGATTCTGGAAGCTCTGTTTTTGCATCTAAAAATAACAGTTCCGAGGAGCCAAAAGCTGATATCCCTGAATCTGAAGAAACAGAAGAATCAGAAGACACACCTGCAGTAGTGCAGGAGCAGGTAGAGGTTTCTGAGGAGCCAGGTGTTGAGCAGGTTGCAGAACCTTCAAGTGAACAGGCAACTGAGGAACAACAGTCAGAAACGCAGCAGACAGAATCTGTCGTATCTGTAGGAGATATTGAGGAATCACCTTCTGAGGCCTCAACAGAGACTAGACTTTCTACATCTGCCAGGGAGCAGGTTAACCCACAGGATTTTAATTTCGATGATGCAGCGGCAACTATTGATAATGCAGTTTCAGCTACCGGAGATGCTAAGGACGCAGCAGTCTCAGCATCTGAGCAGACCGATAATGCTGTTGTGGTTATTAATAATGAGGAGACCACTTCTGATGAAGCGTCTCTTGTGATAGAGAATGCTCAGGCCACAGTTGATGAGGCTAGGGCTACATTTGACCAGGCCGAGACCAATTATAACGACGCTTTGGATGCGTACAATCAGGCGGTTTCAGCTTACAATGCAATACTTGATGAGTACAATACACAAAAGGATATGACAGCAGCTGAGATTCAGGAGGCTGAGGCAGCCCTCACAGAGGCAATGGATGCTGTTGATGATTTAGAAGCAGAGCTCAAGGCTCGTAAGGCAGAGCTGGTAGAGGCAGGTGCCACAGGCCTTCTTTCTATTAGAAATGGAGCCAATGGTGGCAGAGGCGGTACAAACGCTCTCGCTATTGATAAATACATTTCCACTGTTGTTGAGTATTACTACATTCCAGAGACAGAGAAAATATCCGATGGCCAGTCGGTTTCTAATTTCTGCATGTATGACTCAGATGATGATGGATATGTTACTGTTGAGTACGATGTTGTAGACGAGGATGGAGAGACCCTTCGTACAGGCGCTGCAGAGTACAAATATGAGATAGATGATGAGACTGGAGAGATAAAAATATCTACTCGCGAAAAGGTCTTCCATTACACTAATAAGGACGGCGAAGAGGTCTATATTTCTAAGGACGATGCCGAGAGGCTTTCTCCAGATAATCTTATAGAAATTGACAATTATTATTCTCTGTCAGGCAGTTTTGCTCTAAGATATGTGAGTCATCTTATGTTTAATAGAGACTACCAGGGCAACGAGGAAGATTATCGGACAATCGATCCTATTACTATTCAGGATGGCAAAGATTATTGGAAAAATGTTTATACTTCATATGAGAATGGTGAAGTATTTTCAAATGTATTTGTTAATTTTGTTAGTGGGACAAAGAGGTATAACGGAAATACAATATCAGTAGAATCCAAATACGATGTATTTTATAACGTAGCGGGAGAACATTTTTTCATCCCAGAGAGATATACTGATAGACACTATAACTCGGAAGCTGAGGCGGTTGCTACTTTAGACGAATATGTTGCTGTTAGAGGAGATGGAGCAATAGTTGATTATCTAGCTAGCAGAGATATTCTTAAAATAGAGCAACAGCATGTATATTCAGAGGTTGTTTCTGAATACGAAAACAGGGCTTTTAGCGATTCTCTAACTGAGATGATTAACTCATACTACAGACTGTTGGGTACGGTTAATGTTGCTAAGACTCGAATGCTTACAGCTAACAATAGACTTACAACTCTTCGCGCACAGATGTCTACTATAGAAGACAACTACACGGAGATTGTAAATACATCTGCAGTTGTTACTTCATTTGAAATCAGCCTTGAGAAGGCGGAGAACAGCTATGTTGAGGCATCTGATAATCTAGTAACAGCTGAGGAAAAGCTCGAAGAGGCTAAGACAGCTTTTGAAGAGCGTTTTGGTATTACAGAAGAGGAATTGAGTATTCTTGAACCTGCAGAAGAGGAAGAGCCAGAAGAGATAGAAGAGGTTGAAGAAGTTCCAATCCAAGCACAGCCAGAAGAGTCAGGTGAGCCAGAGGTTGTTGAAGAGATAGAAGAGGAACTTGAAGAAATAGAGGATGAGGCAGTTCCAACATCATTTCTTGGAAGTACATCACATTCTTCTGGAGCAGACTATGGCATCGCAGAGATGGCAGATGAAATCATTCAGGAGATGGAAAATCCTTCACTTGAGCAACCTACTCCAGCTCCAGTTGTTCCAAAGCCTCAGGAAGAAAAGCCAGAGAAAATAACAGTTAAAGGTATTCTCGAAAGAGGTAAATGGTTTGTGGGCCTAGCAGGTGTATCTAGTGCAGGTGCAGGTGTTGCAGCATTTGAAGCTAAGCGCCGTGCAGCAATCAAACTCTTAGACAAATTAAATCAATAATTCTTAACCAGTTACCTTATGGTAGCTGGTTATTTTTGTTTGCGCGCCATGGGCGCGCTCTAACGGGTGAAAGTCCCAAACACGCCTAGGCAACGAGGAAGTGTATAGCTGAACAGCAAGGGTGTCCATCGTGAGATGGAATCTGAAGGAAGCTGTAGGCAAACTCTCGGTCCGACGGACAGAAATCACATATAAGGCTAGGTTCTGCTTGGTAAGTCTGCAAAATAAGATGAAGCCGTAAAGTTGCCGTTTGTAGGAATCGAGTAAATGTGGCGGATAGATGAGAGGAAAGAGCGTGCACCTTAAGCGTGGAGGTCTCACAGAGGTTTCATTAGCCTAGTAACAACGAACTGTGAGAAGTCAGCCGAACCCATAGTAGTGAAGAAGTCTCTGTAATGGAGATGGAGCGAAGGGGCGAACAATCAATAAGTTTGAGTATGTCTCGTGTTGCAGAAATGACAACATCTGCCGTAATCAATCGGGGAAAGGGTGGTCAAATCAAGCGAGGCGGAAAGGAAAGAACGCATGGACACAAGTAGTCTAATGGAGCAGATACTATCTAGCGATAATCTCAACAGAGCATATCTGCAAGTCGTGCGAAACAAAGGTGCAGAGGGAGTGGACGGAATGAAGTACACAGAACTAAAAGAACACCTTGAAAAGAACGGCGATATCATCAAGGAACAGTTGAGGACAAGAAAGTATAAACCTCAGCCAGTACGAAGAGTGGAGATACCAAAGCCTGATGGTGGCATCAGAAACCTAGGTGTACCAACAGTAACAGACAGATTTATACAACAAGCCATAGCGCAGGTTTTAACACCAATCTATGAGGAACAATTCCATGACCACAGTTATGGATTCAGACCTAATAGATGTGCACAGCAAGCAATCCTAACAGCACTCGATATGATGAATGACGGAAATGATTGGATTGTAGATATTGACTTGGAAAAGTTCTTTGACACAGTAAATCACGATAAACTTATGACCATCATAGGTAGAACCATAAAAGATGGAGATGTTATTTCTATCGTTAGGAAATACCTGGTCAGTGGAATCATGATTGATGATGAGTACGAGGACTCTATTGTAGGAACACCACAAGGAGGAAATCTCTCGCCATTATTGGCGAATATCATGTTGAATGAACTTGATGAGGAAATGGAAAAGCGAGGGCTTAACTTTGTAAGATACGCAGATGATTGTATCATCATGGTTGGTAGTGAAATGTCTGCTAATAGAGTCATGAGAAATATCTCTCGATTCATTGAGGAGAAACTGGGTCTCAAGGTCAACATGACCAAAAGTAAAGTGGACAGACCACAGGGACTTAAATACCTTGGATTTGGCTTCTATTTTGATTTAAGAGCACATCAGTTTAAGGCAAAACCACATGCAAAATCAGTAGCAAAGTTTAAGAAGAGAATGAAAGAACTCACATGTCGCAGCTGGGGCGTTAGTAACAGCTACAAAGTTGAGAAACTTAATCAGCTCATTAGAGGTTGGTTGAACTACTTCAAGATAGGTAGTATGAAAACTTTATGTGGGAAGATGGATAAACTCATCCGATACAGACTCCGCATGTGCATTTGGAAACATTGGAAAACACCACAGAATCGTGAAAAGAACCTTGTAAAACTTGGAATTGACAGAGATACTGCAAGACGAGTTGCATACACAGGTCACAGAATAGCCTATGTTTGCAACAAGGGAGCGGTGAATGTAGCAATAAACAACAAGAGACTAGCCTCATTTGGACTAGTCTCAATGTTAGATTACTACACCGAAAGGTGTGTTACTTGTTAAGTTGATTGAACCGCCGTGTACCGAACGGTACGCACGGTGGTGTGAGAGGTCGGAATTTCTCACTTGTGAGAAATTTCTCCTACTCGATTGCTAAAAATTATGAGATGTAACTATTTTGCCAAATAAAGTCCATTCTTGCCAATCGGTTGTATGAGAGTCTATGTAGTGATATTTTCTTAGTAGAGATTGTGAACATTTTTTGTTTTGCAATTTTTGATGTGGCCTAAAGGTGTGGGGACCCTTTTAGGCTGGCGATTAGAGTCGCTGGGTAATGGAAAAATGGCGAGGTAGGGATTGATGATGAAAGTGTTAATCTTGCGAGTGAAAATGCTGATGGTTAGAGTTGATAACTTTAGACTGAGACGTCAGCTAAAAAAAATGTAACCACAGAAAAACTAATTCACTAAACCAAGCACTAAGCAGAGCATTTGGCTCTGCTTTTTTACTTAAAGGGAAATATCGGCTGGTAGTAATAGAGTTTTGCAATGCAAAACTCTATTTTTTGTGGACAAATAGGTGGGAGGGATGGAACAAAATTCCTTGAAATTTCTATGGTAAAAATGACTTAAATCTACATTAAAATTTGTATCAAATTTAGAACAGAGATTGCCTGTATTTTTTGTTAAAAAAAACACAAGGGGTTTCAAATGTGGTATAGTATTATTTGTGAAAAAATGGGCATACTTAGACCCGATTTCCCTGGTTTTTTAGGGAATTCATATAAAGGGACTTAAAGTAAAAGGAGGAAACACTTATGGAAATGTTAGTAACAGCGTTAATCTGTTTACCATTTCTCTGGGCGATTTTGCCTGCAGTTATTCACAACTCTAAGTGCAGAGCATTTTTCGTCTATCTCGGCTGTGGAATTGTTATAGTTCTTTCAGTTTTTACAGCTGTTCAGTGGTATTTGGCTGGAGGCCAGACTCTGGACTTTGATTTACCTTATAGAGAGGCATTTGATGGTGTCATTCTTTTTGGTGATCTTTTCTTGATGTGTCTTATCACATATCTTTCATTTAAGTACAAGAAGGGGGTCATTTCTTTGCTTGCAATCGTGCAGACATTGCTTGTGGCTGGCTTAGAATTTTTTGGACCGGAGCTTGAGGAACTCCCAGCCCTTCGTTTTGACTGGCTTACACTTGTTATGATTCTTATCATCGGTGTTGTTGGTTCATTAATCGGTATCTATGCTGTAGGTTACATGCATGGCTATCACATTCATCATCACAAGGAGCTTACAGACAGACGTAGCTTTTTCCTTGCTATGATTTTTGTTTTCTTTGGAGCGATGTTTGGTCTCGTGTTCTCACAGAGCCTTATTTGGATGTATTTCTTCTGGGAGATTACATCAGTTACATCATTCCTTCTTATTGGTTACACTCGTTCAGACGAGGCAATCAACAATTCATTCAAGGCTTTATGGATGAACCTTCTCGGTGGTTGCGGCATTGCAGCAGCTATTGCAGTTGGCATCCTTGCATTTAACACAGTTAATCTTTACGACATTATTAATCTTGCAATTGAACACGGTGCAAGTGCTCATACACTTATTTTCTTGTTACCAATTGCATGTCTTGCATTTGCAGCACTTACAAAGTCAGCACAGTTCCCATTCTCAGGATGGTTGCTTGGCGCCATGGTTGCACCTACACCTTCATCAGCACTTCTTCACAGTGCCACAATGGTAAAGGCTGGTGTATATCTTCTTATCCGTATCTCAGCTGCTATGGCTGACAACTACGTAGGAAACATGGTTGCCCTTATCGGTGGCTTTACTTTCCTTGCTGCATCTTGTCTTGCTATCTCAGTTTCAGATGGCAAAAAGGTACTTGCTTACTCTACAATTTCAAATCTCGGTTTGATTGTTGCTTGTACAGGTTGCGGTTACGAAGAGACAATTTGGGCAGCAGTATTCCTTGTAATTTTCCACGCTGTTTCAAAGTCAATGCTCTTCCAGTGCGTTGGTGCTATCGAGAACACAACAGGTAGCCGTGATGTTGAGGATATGCAGGGACTTATGGCAATCTTCCCTAAGCTTGCTGTTATCCTTATGATTGGTATCGCAGGCATGTTCCTTGCACCATTTGGTATGCTTATTTCTAAGTGGGCAGCACTCAAGGCATTCATCGATACAAGCTCAGTTTATGTATCATCACTTATGGTACTTTTCATCTGCTTTGGTTCAGCAACTACAATGTTCTACTGGACAAAGTGGTTATCAAAGATTCTTGGTGCTTCACCAAAGGAGAAGTCAAGAGACCTTACTAAGAAGAACGAGTACATCTCAATGTTCTTCCATGCATTTATGATGGTTGCACTTATCCTTGGTTTCCCATGGTTATCTGAGAATGTTCTTAAGCCACTTTCAGAGGATATGTTTGGAACAGTTAAGCAGGTTATTTCATACCAGAACATCATTATCATGATTGTGCTTCTTGTTGGTGTATTTGTTATCCCATGCATCAATTACTTGATGACAAAGGGTACAAAGGCAAAGCAAGTTATCACATATATGGGTGGTGCTAATGTTGGTGACAACTTCAATTTCGTATCAGCTACTGGTGATCCAAAGGAGATGCACATTGCAAACTTCTATATGGAAGACATCATGGGTGAGAAGAAGTTATTCACACCAGCTATCATGATTTCAACATTCATCATTATTGTTTACATGATTATCGTAGTAGGAGGTGCATTCTAATGACAATTCAAACACGTGTTATTTTTGCCATCTGCTACTTGATTCTTTGCCCATTTATTATCGGTTTATTAGATGGCTTTGATCGTAAAATATCTGCACGTATGCAGGGCAGAAGAGGACCATCAGTCCTTCAGCCATTCTTTGATTTAAAGAAGCTTTTTGAGAAGGAGTTCCTTACAGCTAACAAGTCACAGCTATTTATGATTCGTTCATATTTATGCTTCATCGTACTTTCAGGAATTCTCTTCTTCGCAGGTTTTGACCTTTTGCTTGTTGTATTTTCACTTTCAACAGCAGCGATGTTTTTGATTCTTGCATCTACATCTACTCACTCACCATACTCTGCACAGGGTACTCACAGAGAGCTTGTTCAGATTATGTCATGTGAGCCAATGGAGCTTTTAGTTGCAGTAGGTTTCTATCTTGCAGCTGAGACTTTCAATATTTCAGAGATTATTGCAGGAACAGCTTCGCCATACATTATGTATCTTCCTGGCTTTTTTGTAGGATTTGTATTTATCCTTACAATCAAGTTCAGAAAGTCACCATTTGATATTGCAACTTCTCACCATGCACACCAGGAGGTTATCAAGGGTGTTACATCTGAGATGGTTGGTAAAGAATATGCAATGGTTACTCTGGCTGAGTGGTATGAAAACGGTATTCTTCTTGGTATAGTTGGATTGTTCTTCCTTACAAACAACATTTTGTCAGTAATCGGTGCAGTTGCCGCAATCCTTGTTGTATGGTTCCTTGAGATTCTCATCGACAACACATCTGCAAGAGTAAAATGGCAGCTTATGCTCAAGCTTGCTTGGGGCGTGACAATTGTTGCAGCTGGAATGAATTTATTCTTGTTAGAGATTATTAAAGGCTAATGCCTGTTTCATTATTAGGAGGAACGTTAAATGAGTACAATACATAAATCGCCATGGCTACTCCATTATGATGGAAGTAGCTGTAATGGATGTGATATAGAGGTTTTGGCATGTACTACACCTGTTTATGATGTTGAGCGTTTTGGCGTTATTAATACAGGTAACCCAATGCATGCTGATATTTTCCTCATTACTGGTGGTATCAACTCTCAGAATGCTGATGTTGTTAAGCAGATATATAATCAGATGCCACAGCCAAAGGTAGTTATCGCTGTAGGTACATGTGCATGTACAGGCGGTATTTTCAAAGAGTGCTACAACATCAAGGGTGGCGCTGACACAGTTATTCCTGTTGATATCTATGTTCCAGGATGTGCTGCTCGTCCAGAGTCAATCATTGATGGTGTTGTTAAGGGTGTTGCTCTTTTCAAGGAAAAGGCTGCAGCTCTTAAGGCTTCAGAAAAGGCAAATTAATTAGGAGGATATTATGCAGGAAATTAAAAAAGATATGTATTTAATTGATAAGGCAGAGCTCCTCCAGGTCATCATGGAGAAAAAGAATGCTCTTTGGAGACTTTGCCAGATTTGCTGCTCTTTCCCAAAGGCAGAAAATCACTATGAAGTTACATATTCATTTGCAAATGGATATGAGTTTGCTAACTATCGTCTTATCGTAGAGAAGGATGAGGATGTTCCATCAATCTCTCGTGTATACAAGTCAGCTATCTATTATGAGAATGAGATGCACGAGCTTTGGGGACTTAATGTAGAAAATATCAAGGTAGATTTACACGACAAGCTTTACCGCATCGATGTAGAGACACCATTTATCGAAAAGGAGGGTGAGTAGCATGGGAAAGAGAAGTATAGTACCTTATGGCCCACAGCATCCTGTTCTTCCAGAGCCTATCCATCTTGACTTAGTTTTGGAGGACGAGAAGGTTTTAGCTGCTATTCCTTCTATTGGATTTATTCACAGAGGTCTTGAGAGTCTTACTAGTAAGAAAGACTTTAACGAAATGGTATATGTTGCAGAGCGTATTTGCGGCATCTGCTCATACATGCATGGTATGGGATACTGTATGGCACTTGAGGACATCATGAATGTTGAGGTTCCTCGCCGTGCAGAGTTCCTTCGTACAATCTGGTGTGAGATGAGCCGTCTTCACAGCCACTTATTATGGCTTGGATTACTTGCTGATGGTTTTGGATTCGAGTCACTTTTCATGCATTCATGGAGACTTCGTGAGCGTATCCTTGATATGTTCGAGGCATCAACAGGTGGTCGTGTAATTTTCTCAGTTAATACAATCGGTGGTGTTCTTAAGGATATGCCTAACGATATGCTCAAGGATTTCGTTCGTCAGCTTGATGAGATGGAAAAGGAAATCCGCGACACAACAAGCATCTTCCTTAACGATTACACAGTTAAGAGCCGTCTTGTAGATGTTGGTATTCTTACTGGCGAGGATGCAATCCGTCGTGGTGCTGTTGGCCCTATGATGAGAGCATCTGGTATCAACGTAGATATGAGAAAAAATGGCTACGCAGCATACAACGAGATCGATTTTGAAGTTATCACTTCAAACAAGTGCGATTCATATGCTCGTTGCGAGGTTCGTATTGGTGAAATCTTCCAGTCTATCGATATTATCAGACAGGCTGTAGCTAAGATTCCTGATACAGAGATTAATACAAAGGTTACAGGTATGCCAAACGGTGAGTCAATCATCCGTGTTGAGCAGCCAAGAGGTGAGGCATTCTACCATGTACGTGCTAACGGCACAAAGTTCTTGGATAGATTCAGAGTCCGCACACCTACATTTGCTAACATCCCAGCTCTTACTCAGACATTGCAGGGATGCCAGTATGGTGATGTGCCACTCTTAGTGCTTACAATCGACCCATGTATTAGCTGTACTGAGAGATAGTAATTTTAAGTAGCTGATAGGCAACAATCTTCGACTTAAATTTATGCATGAGCCTGTAGTAAACAAGCTCTGATAGTTATGAACGAGACATGCAGTCGAGGTAATAACTTATCAGGCTTGTGTGCGTGACAGGCGGGATTGAGTTTGTTGACATCAGCGAGATTATAAATTGGAAGGAGTCAAAAATGGGACAATTTTTACCATTTACTAAACAAGTTTTAAAGAACCTCTTCTCTGCACCAGCTACTACTCAGTATCCTTTCGTTGCTAGAGAGTATCCAGAGCGTACAAGAGGTCATGTAGATATTGATAAAGATAATTGCATTCTTTGTGGAATGTGTATGAGAAGCTGTCCTCCAGGTGCTATCAATGTAGATAGAGCTGGTAAGACATGGACAATCAATCGCTTCGACTGTGTTCAGTGTGGTTACTGTGTAGAGAAGTGCCCTAAGAAGTGCCTCTCTATCACACCAGGCTACCAGGAGCCAGGCCCAGAAAAGGTTAACTACAGCGTAGATGTACCTTATGAGCCACCAAAGCCAGCAGCTAAGCCAGCTGCAGCAGCCGGCGCCGCAGCACCTGCTCAGGCTGCTAAGCCAGCAGAGGCACCTGCACCACAGGCATAGAGTATTTCAGGACCAGATGATTTCATCTGGTCCTTTTTTTGTGCGTGGGTGTTGCCTACTGTCTGGATGGGAATTTTGAAAGTAGGCAGTAGTGGATTTTGGAAAAGTTACTGCTTGGATTGGATTTTCTGAAATAGGCAGTAGTGAATTTGAAGAGTGTTACTGCCTAGATGGATTTTTGAGAAATAGGCAGTAACGAATTTGGGGAAAGGTACTGCTTGGATTGGATTTTTTGAAATAGGCAGTAGTGGATTTTGGAAAAGTTACTGCTTGGATTGGATTTTCTGAAATAGGCAGTAGTGAATTTGAAAAGTGTTACTGCCTAGAATGGAATTTCGGGAATAGGCAGTAACGAATTTGGGAAATGGTACTGCCTAGACGAGATTTTGGGAAATAAGCAGTAGAGAATTTGAGAAAAGGTACTGCCTAGATGAGATTTTCGGGAATAGGCAGTAGTGAATTTGAGAAATGGTACTGCCTGGATGAGATTAAGGGAAATAAGCAGTAGTAAAATAGAAAAGCGTTACTGCCTAGATTAGAATTTAGAAAAAAAGCAGTAGAGAAATGAAGAAACGCTACTGCCTGAAATTAGAAATCGTAAATAGGCAGTAGTTTAGGTGGATGAGATAGTGAATGGAGGGGGAAAGTGATAAAATAACAAGAGATATATGATTCAGTTCAAGTGGATTAAATATTGATAGAGAATAAGTAGGATTGACTAGAATTAATGATTAGAAAATACACTATTTTGGGGCTGGTGCAAGGGATAGGATATCGTCCATTTGTTGCAAGGATAGCTGAGGAATTTAATATAGCAGGCTGGGTGAGAAATACTGGCGGGATAGTTACAGTGCTTGCAGCAGGAAGCGAAGCTAGCTTAGATGAGCTTTATCGCAGGCTTTCTTGTGATGTGCCAACAGGTGGCTTTGTTAGCTCTATCCAGGTGGAAGAAGTTGAAGTAGTCTCTATAGAAGAAACTGGCTTTAGGATTCTAGAATCGAATCAGGATGAGAAGACGAATCTACCACTTATTCCCGCTGATATAGCTACATGCCCAGATTGCGAAAAGGAATTGCTTGATCGAAACAATCGCAGGTTCAGGCATCCATTTATTAGCTGTACTATTTGCGGACCTAGGTATTCTATTATTGAAAAGCTGCCTTATGATAGAGATACAATCACTATGTCTGATTTTGGCATGTGCAAAAAATGCAAGACAGAGTATACTGCTAAAGATGATAGGCGAAGACACGCTCAGACTATTGCATGTCCAGAATGTGGCCCAACCCTTGTATTTACTGGGATTGCGGCCTATCAGCATAATGAAGAGAAAAATGATTTTGCAGGAAATCTTGCAAACGAGTCTGTTCACAGAAAGTTCACAAGTAATAATTCAGACAAAGTTACAGCGGGTGAAATAACTGAAAATAGCCCACAAAACAGTAACGAAGATGCTCTTGAAAAAGCCGTAGAAACCTTGAAAAATGGCGGAATTTTGGCGATTAAGGACATTGGAGGATACCATCTGGCTTGTAATCCCTTTGATGAAGAGGCAGTGGCAGCACTTAGACGACTAAAACACAGAGAAGAAAAAGCTTTTGCTGTTATGTTTGAGAATATAGAACAGCTTAGAAAGTACTGTAGTGTTAATGATAAAGAGGAGGCAGAGCTTTTGTCTCCTGCGAGACCTATTGTGCTTGTGAGAAGAAAAAGCATTAGTTCATGGGAAGAAAGCGCGGCTGCAAGAGATAAAAATGAAACAATCTCTAAAACAGATTTAAGCAAAACAGAAGAAACAAAAAACATAGCGGACAATGTGTGCCTTACAAGCCCAGATATAGGAGCTATGCTTCCATGTAATCCAGTGCAGATAATGCTTATAAAGGAATGCGGCCCGCTTATTATGACAAGTGGTAATGCAAGCGGAGATGTACTTGAAACAGAAGATTTGAATATGAAAATGTGGCTTGAAAAAAGAGCTGCATCACAGGAGATGGCTGGAGTTAAGCTTGCTATGCTGTCTCACAATAGAAGAATTCTTAGACCAATGGATGATTCTGTTATGAAAATAGTAAGAGGCAGAACTCAGTTTATCAGACGTGGAAGAGGCCATGTGCCAACTCCAATAGCCATAGATAATACAGATGAAATATTTGCAGCTGGTGGAGATCTAAAGTCTAGCTTTTGTTATGTGAAAAATGGACTAGCGTACGTCAGCCAGTATCTTGGTGATTTGGAATCTGTCAGCTGCCAGAAGTTCTATAAGAATGAGATGCAGGCCATGAAGAGAATATTTGGCTTCAATCCGAAGGCTGTAGTTGTAGACAAGCACCCGGGCTACTTTAGTAGAGGCGTTGCGGAAAATAAAGCTAAGGAAAAGGGGCTACCAATTTCTCATGTGCAGCATCATAAGGCCCATGTGGCGGCAGTAATTGCTGAGCATAATTTAAAAGGACAAGTACTGGGATTTGCTTTTGATGGAACAGGCTATGGAGATGATGGCACCATCTGGGGCAGTGAAGTGTTCAAATGGGATGGAAGTGGCAGCATGGATAGAGTGGCCCATCTAAAGCCAATGAAGCTAATTGGTGGAGATGAGGGGGCTAAAAACTGTGATACTATTTTAGTTGGAATGATTCACAATTATGGAATAGAAATTCCAGAGTGGATTAAAAAGCGCACCAACAGTGAGTTGATTTGCGCTGCCATTGATAATGGAATTAATGTGGTCACATCTACTTCTATGGGCAGATTATTTGATGCTGTTTCAGCGCTACTTGATATCTGCCATTACAATTCCTATGAGGGACAGGCACCTATTGAGCTTGAAAATATAGCAGCCAAGTCCTATGAGGAGCAGGCACCTATTGAGCTTGAAAATATAGCAGCCAAGTCTTATGAGCCAGAGCCTAATGCAGATATTAACAATCTAGAATTAATTACAGAAGATGGTGATGTAAGTAAGCTTTTAAAATATATCGCAAATACGATATCAGACCAGGCTAGAACAGTAGATGATAAAGCCAATGATAACAAGTTTTCTAAGGACATAACACTAGATACCTTGAAATCACAGCTTGCCCACCTATTTATTAATGCAGTTTCTGAATACGTATATACGATATGCAAGAGAGAAAAAATAAATCAAATTGTTCTATCTGGAGGAACATTCTTAAATAGAATTCTCCTAGAAAAAACAATTGATAAATTAGAGGGGGAAGGCTTTAAAGTATACACCCCAGAGTTACTTCCACCAGGGGATGGAGGCATATGCCTAGGCCAAGCATATTTGCTAGGTCACATGAAAGAGGAAAATGATTAGAGGACATGGGAATCAGCCTCAGCACCAAAAAAATGTTCACGATGGATTTATATTAAGGAGTAATCTATGAAGCTAAGAAATGTTCTTATTGTTGTAAACGATATAGAAAAATCAAAGAAATATTACCATGATTTGTTTGGGCTAGACATGCTTTTAGACAATGATGGCAATATGATTTTGACAGAGGGATTAGTGCTTCAAGATAAGAAAATCTGGCAGGATTTTATAGGAAAAGATATTACCTATAACCACAATTCATGTGAGCTCTATTTTGAAGAAAAGGACATAGAAGGATTTGTAGAGAAATTAGAAAAACTCTACCCAGATACAATCTATGTCAACAAGCTGATGACCCATAGCTGGGGCCAGAAGGTAGTGCGTTTTTATGATTTAGATGGGAACCTGATAGAGGTGGGAACACCTATGTAATCCCGCAACAGCTAGTTGCGTGTGCAAATAGAATCTGCATATTACAATATAGATAAACAAGAGGAGGTATTAGTATGCAGACAAAGGATGTATTGTTGGAACTTAGAACAAAAAATGGATTGTCCCAGGATGAGCTTGCAGATAAAATCTTTGTTACAAGGCAGGCGGTTTCTAGATGGGAAAATGGCGACACCGTCCCAAATACAGAAACACTAAAATTACTTTCAAAAGAATTCAATGTATCCATTAACACTTTGCTAGGTGCACCAAATAAACTCATCTGTCAATGCTGCGGCATGCCGCTGGAGGATGAGATTATTGGTAAGGATAAGGACGGTTTTTTGAATGAAGAGTACTGCAAATGGTGCTATGCAGATGGAACATTTACCTATAGTAACATGGATGACCTGATTGAGGTGTGCGTTAAGAATATGGTAAATGACAATATCTCAGAGGAGCAAGCTAGAGAGTACTTACAGCAGACACTTCCTACATTAAACTATTGGAAAAAGTACGAGCAATTAAGTGACAATGGAGAGTTTGAAGCATTTAAAGAGCAGTTGGTAAAAGAGATAAATGAGCTTCAAATAGAAGGGATGCCAAAGCTTGACAAGCTTAATGCTCTGGTGGGTAAATACGTTAACATAGAATACCCATTGCCAAGTGGGATCAAAGCTAAATTTTTAAATGACAATACTACATATCTAGGAAACCAATTGGAGTCTGAAATTGTGGATGGGCTGTTCTTTGGTGTGATTGCGAATATGGATTTCATCATGATATGTACATATGAAAAGGATGTTGAAAATCCAGAATTAATACTATTTAAAAAGAGATAATTTATAAAAATGAGCGGTACCAAACGTACCGCTCATTAATATTATATTTAGAAATCTACTTCTGTGTCATAGTAGCAACACTTAAGAAGCTTTTCCATTTCTTCCTGGCTAGGCTGTCTTGGGTTAGAGCCTGTACAAGCATCTAAGATAGCATTAGCAGCAATGTCATGTAATCTCTCAAGGAATACATTTTCTGGAACGAATCCCTGGTCAGCAGGAAGTCCATCAGGACCATAGTGATTGATGCTGTGAGGAATGTTAAGGTCGTCATTCATCTTGCGGAGATAATCAATGAGGAGCTTAACCTTTTCGTCGTCGTTAGCTCCGCCAAGGTGCATGTAGTCAGCAATAACGCCGTAGCGTTTTTTAGCAACAGGGTCCTTTGCGTTGAATGCGATTACCTTTGGAAGGTACATTGCGTTAGCGGCACCGTGAATGATGTGAGCGCCTAAATCAGCGAAGGCTGCACCAGTCTTGTGAGCCATTGAATGAACGATACCAAGAAGAGCATTTGAGAATGCCATACCAGCAAGACACTGAGCGTCGTGCATAGCATCTCTTGCTTCCATATCTTCATTGTATGACTTAACAAGGGTATTCATAATCATCTCAATTGCGTGGATTGCAAGTGGATCTGTGTAAGCACAGTTAGCTGTTGAAACATAAGCCTCGATAGCGTGTGTCATTGCATCCATACCAGTATGTGCAACAAGCTTCTTTGGCATTGTGTGAGCAAGCTCTGGGTCAACAATAGCAACATCAGGTGTGATCTCGAAATCAGCGATTGGATACTTGATACCCTTCTGATAATTGGTGATGATTGAGAAAGCTGTAACCTCTGTAGCTGTTCCTGAAGTAGAAGAAATAGCACAGAACTTTGCCTTAGTACGAAGCTTTGGAAGGCCGAATACCTTGCACATATCCTCAAATGTTGTGTCAGGATACTCGTACTTAATCCACATAGCTTTTGCTGCATCTATAGGTGAACCGCCGCCGATAGCAACAATCCAGTCAGGCTGGAACTGCTGCATTGCCTCAGCACCCTTCATAACAGTCTCAACAGATGGATCAGGCTCGATACCCTCAAAGAGAGTAGTCTCCATGCCTGCTTCATGTAAATACTGCTCGACCTTCTGTAAAAAACCGCCCCTTTTCATAGAACCGCCGCCAGTACAAATGATGGCACGCTTGCCCTCAAATGTCTTAAGAGCCTCAAGTGCCCCTTTACCGTGATAGATGTCTCGAGGTAAAGTAAATCTTCCCATAGTAAAAATCCTCCTTTTATAGTTGTTACATAAATAACATGATAAGAGTATTATATCGAAAAACCAGCTAGTTTGCTATATTAACTACTTGGGGCTTCTTCCACCTACTGCTCCTGAATAAGTTGCTTTGTTTTCATTATTTGGAGTTAAGGGTCTATTTGACCTGCTTGAATCTGTTGATTTGTATGATGTAAATGATGAATTATAACTACTATCGCTAGCAGGGGCTTTCCCTTTATCTTTCTTTTGAGTACTTTCTGTACTTTCGAAACTAATATCATCTAATGCAGGGGCTTTCCCTTTATCTTTCTTTTGAGTACTTTCTGTACTTCCGAAACTAATATCATCTAATAAAACAAATGATGAATTAGCAGAATGAGAAGTGTTGGAATAGTCACTCCAAAAACGATTATCAGAAGGGCGACCTTCCGTACGAGGTGGCAACATCTGGTTTTTAGACATTTTTTCCAAACGTTTCAATGCAGGGGTAGGATCTAAACTGGAACTGCGAGTCGGATACTTTTGTTTAGCATTTTGTTTTTTGGTAACGCTATCAGAGCCCATAAGCTTTTTTCCAGTGGTGTTATTTTGCTTTTTAGTATATGGGGCATTACGCATATTATTAATAGCATCCTTCATTTCTTGGATTTGTCTCATGTTATTTATATATGATGTGGTGCTATTAATGATGTCATTGTTGTTTTCTGGTAAAGAGGCTGCTGAATAATTACCCGATTCTATGTCTCTCAGGAGTTTTTTTCTTTCACTAATGAATTCTTTAGCTAACTGAGGTTCTTCAAGCTCGTTTTCTTGCACGTATGATTGAATTCTATCTAGCTGTTTATCGTAAGTATCTATACGATTACGTATGCGAATATCTATTGTTTCAGATTTTAACGTGTTCATATACTGTGATGTAGTTTCAACAATGTCATCGTTATTTCTTGGGAGTTTATCGGCAAGCGATAAATTACCCTTTTCTAAATTATCTTGTAATGATTTGATATTACTATCAAAATGTTCATAATACTGTGGTAAATTAAATTTTGTATTATCAAGATGGTTTCTTCTGGCATAATCTGAGATGATTTTTTTATTTTTTTCATATGTGGCTATACGCTCATTGATTTTTGATGTCCGTACAGATTTGATATATTCTTCAGCAAGATTTCCAACATTTTCTAAACCGTTATTTTTTTCGACGGATTTAATTTTAGAAAGATTATGTTGTTGTAATGTGTTAATTTGATAATCATAAAACGAAAATATACTGTCGGCATTAATTCTTTCGGCACTGCCAGGTTCAAAATTACGATTTACGTAATCTTCTAGTTCCTTTCTCTGATTTTTTAAATCATTTAACCTTTTTTCTAATTCATTTTCTTCGTTCATTTTTCCAATTGTGTTTCCCATTCTTTTTCCTCCCTAAATGGTTAATAATTTTTGTGGTTTTAAATGCCCAAAACTAATTCAATAAATGGGCAAGGGTTTTTCCATTTTGCCTAAATAAAAAAGAGTCCAAAACAAAATGTTTTGAACTCCGATGATTACTATTGGGTAAAAATAATATTAGCTCACCTCTATATTTTCTACAATGAAATCGGTGCAGCGGTTGAGCTTGAGATTGGCGCTGCCGCATTTTGGGCAAGAGTCTTTGAATTCGTGGCGGGTGAACTGAGCGCCGCAGTCCTTGCAGAGGACAGTAGATTCCTTGACTTTGGCGTCCACCTTTACACCGGCAAGTGATGTGCCTTCGCTCATTACCTGAAGATACTCCTCGATGATTTCTGGAACATAGTCGCACTGGTCCCCAATTAATAAATGAATTTTATCTACATGGCTGACCTTGTTTGCGTCAGCCTGTTTTTTTACTAAATTAAAAACGTACTCTGTAACTGCTAATTCGTGCATAGTTACCTCCAAAAATTTTCACTCATACTCGACCAATTATACACTAAAGAAAACATCCACTCAAATCATAAAATATGGCTTAACGGCAAAGGATTTTTCCTAAAATGCCTTTATATTAAAACAAAGGTTCCAAGTGCACTTAATTGTGATAAACTAATGTTACTATTCACAGTTATAAATATTTAAAGATTAATTCTTGTCAAGCTTGCTTGTAAGGGAATAATCTTTAAATATTTATAAACTGGAATCAGTGACTCCACCCACATGAATAATGTTAAGTGCTTTAGCACTGGGAAAGAAGTCTGAAAGACTTCCATTATGAATGAGGGGGGATAAACTGTGAATAGTAATAGTCTTTGAAAGTAAATATATATGGTATATGCCAAGGACAACCTAGGCATATACTTGGAAGGAATTATTTATGTGTGTTGCAATACCCGGTTTAGTTAAAAAGATGAAAGATGGAAAGGTCACTGTTGACTTCAATGGTAACGAGGTTGAGGCTTATGCAGGACTTGTTAATGTAAAAGAGGGTGACTATGCTCTCGTTCATGCTGGATGTGTCATCCAGACTTTGAAAAAAGATGAGGCTGAAGAGATCCTCGAGCTTATGGGAGGCCTTGAGGGCTAATGGAAATCGTTGAGCTTGTTGATTTTTTGAAAAATTATGATGGCAGGAAAATCCGTCTGATGGAGGTTTGCGGTAGTCATACACATGCTATTGCAAAGCATGGCATCAGAGATTTGCTTTCGCCACAGATAGAGCTTTTGTCAGGACCAGGGTGCCCTGTTTGTGTTACACCTACAGCTTATATTGATAAGCTTATTGAGTTGAGCCTTGAGCCTAACACTACGGTGGCTACTTTTGGAGATTTGCTGAGAGTGCCAGGTTCTAAGGAGAGTCTTAACGAGGCTAAGGGCCGAGGTGGTAGCGTGGAGATGGTTTATTCTCCAATGGATGTTTTGGCGCTGGCACAGGACCATCCAGATAGAAAATATGTATTTGCAGCAGTTGGTTTTGAAACCACTGCACCGGTCTATACACTTCTTCTGGACAATGCAATAGCTAGAGGGCTTGATAACATCCGTATTCTTACAGCCCTTAAGACCATGCCAGGAGCCATTTCTTTTCTGTGTGACAATGGGGCTCAGATAGATGGATTTATTGCACCGGGGCATGTGAGTGCTGTCACTGGAGCGGATTATTTTAATGATTTGGCAGCCAAATACCAGATTCCATTTGCAGTGTCAGGCTTTGGCAGCAAGGAGCTAGTGATTGCCATCTATGGTCTTGTGCAGATGGTCATCAATGGTGATAACACTGTTAAGAACTACTACACTTCAGTTGTAGATAGCGGCCAGAATGATATCATAGAAAAGCAGCTGGCTAAGTACTTTAGACCGGCAGATGTGGTATGGCGAGGAATGGGCATCATTCCGGGCTCGGGACTTTTATTAAAAGAAGAGTTCGCTAGATTTGACGCTGGAAGTGATGGGCTTGATGAGGACAACAAGCGTAACAAGGCATGCCGTTGCGGCGAGATTCTTATGGGCAAGGCTAAGCCACATGACTGTCCTCTCTTTGGAAAGGTATGTACACCTATGAGTCCAGAGGGAGCCTGCATGGTCAGCGAAGAGGGCTCGTGCTTCAATGCCTACTTGGTTAAATAGAAATAGTTTTGTTAATATAGCAAGTTGATAAATGGAGAATTATTATGGGAAAAATAATTATGGAGCACGGTTCAGGCGGACGTGCAACAGGAGAGTTAATTAGAGAGATTTTTGAATCACAGTTTCACAGTGATGTACTTTCAGAGATGGAGGATGCAGCAGTTGTTCCTGGAGATGGCACTATTGCCATGACAACAGACAGCTTTGTTGTTACACCACTTGAGTTTCCAGGGGGAGATATTGGTCGACTTTGCATCTGTGGTACTGTCAATGATTTGTGCATGAGAGGTGCTGTTCCAAAGTACATTACATGCGGATTTATTCTCGAGGAGGGTGCAGATATTGATACCCTCAGAAGAATTGTAAAATCAATGGCCGAGACTGCTGATGAGGCAGGGGTTAAAATCGTTGCCGGAGATACAAAAGTTATCGAGGGAAATGGTGGAATCTATATCAATACAGCCGGTGTTGGATTTGTGCCAAAGGGCGTAGATATCAAGGCTAAGAATGCTGAAGATGATGATGTTATTATCGTATCTGGCAATGTGGGAGATCATCACGCTACAGTGCTTAGCCAGCGCATGGGCATTAAAAATACAATCGTAAGTGACAACGCTCCACTTCAGGAGATGGTAGGCAAGCTTATCGAGAGCAAGATTCCAGTTCATGTACTTAGGGATGTGACTCGAGGAGGACTTGCCACAGTTCTCAAGGAGCTTGCACTTGCATCAGGTCTTAGATTTGATTTATTTGAGGAGAAGCTTCCTGTTGACCCTCAGGTTCAGTCATTCTGCGGACTTTTAGGCCTTGACCCACTTTATATGGGAAATGAAGGTAAGCTTGTAGCTATCGTTCCAAAGGACTATGCAGTACAGGCTTTAGAGGTGATTAGAAGCTGCAAGTACGGCGAGAATGCTTGTATGGTAGGAGCTGTTAATATCCCTGAGGATGAGACAGAAGAGGGAGCTCTTATTATGAGAACTGAAATCGGTGGAAGACGTTTTCTTGATATATTACAGGGAGAGGGATTACCACGCATTTGCTAGTAAAAGTCACTCTTTTTTAACAATATTTTAACATCTGAATTCTATAATTGCGTTAAAGCTCTAATATGTTTTTTTCAATAAAGTAAGTCATTAAAGCTATTATTTTAAACTAAGGAGACTTTCAAAATGGGAAAAGTAAAAGAGAAACGACGCGCTAAAATTAAAAACAAGCTGTTATTATTCTTACTACCAGCTGTAGTAGTTACAATTCTGATTTTGGTACTCATTTCCGGGTACCTTTCAAGTAGAAGTTTGTCTGCCATGGCCACATCGCAGCTGAATTCTTCTATTTCAAACCAGGCTGATAATATAGAAGCCTGGCTTGATGACAATCTTCAAACCTTTGCCACAATAAAATATATGGTAGAGCAGGCTCATTTACCTGATGAGGAATTAAATTCTATGATGGATTCATTATACGGATTTAATACTTATTGTAAGAATGGGCCTTATATTGCTACCCAGAGTGGAAGAGTCTACAAAGCATCAGAGTCCACCAAAGACACATCAAATCCTACAGATAAGGTGTGGTTCAAGCAGGGACTTAGCCATGTAAATATGGTATATGGAAGTACCTATGAGGATGCTGACGGCACCAATGTTATAAGTGCTACAGGTATCATCAAGGATGACTCGGATGACTTGAAGGTTATTGCAGCCGATTTGTCCCTTGATCAGATTAGTATCATCGTTAATTCAAGGGTGAAAATGGATCAGGCTTCATCTTTCCTTGTAGACCTTACAGATAGTACAATACTTGCCCATAATGATAAGTCTAGAGTTTCTACAAAGCTTACTACCGACGATAGCGACAAGCTTATGGCGGCAATAGCTGAAAAGGTTAAAACCAGAAACTATAACACAGTAACTATCCAGAACAATGTAGTGGCATTCAAGCAGATAGCTGGAACAGACTGGGTGCTTGTTTCTTATGTTCATAATGACACTATCATGCAGGATGTAACAAAGCTTGTTACCACTCTTGCAATAATAGGAATAGTTGCAATCTTACTTATTATGGTACTTATTCACTTGATGGTATCAAAAGTTGTAGCTCCTCTTGGTGGAATCACAAAGAGCATTTCTGATATGTCAGCTGGTGATTTCACAATTGACGTGAAGGAAGAGAGCAACGACGAGATTGGTCTTATGGGTAGCAAGGTAAACGAGTTCGTTCAGTCCATGAGAAAGATGCTTAGTGATATAAATGAAGAATCTAAAGTTCTTAAAGAGCAGTCGGATAATTCGGATGAAGTATCTAAGAACATGTACGAAGCATCTCAGTCACAGTCAGAGGCTATGCAGAACCTTAACAATACTGTTGACCAGCTTGCAGTTGCTGTAAATGAGATTGCTGAAAATGCAACCACTCTTGCTATGGTTGTTTCAGATACAAGAGATAATTCACTTCAGGCCAATGACAGTATGAAAGAAACTGTTGAGATTAGTAAAAAGGGCCGTGATGATATGGAACAGCTTGCAGGTGCAATGCAAGATATTAAGAGCAGCAATGATGAACTTGTAGAATCAATCAATGTAGTTGGTAAAGCTTCAGAGGAGATTACCAATATTGTAGGTCTTATAGCAGAAATCGCTGAGCAGACCAACCTTCTTTCTCTTAATGCTTCTATCGAAGCAGCTAGAGCAGGAGAGACAGGTAAGGGATTCGCAGTTGTTGCTACTGAAATCGGTAACCTTGCTAAGAACTCTGCACAGAGTGCGGAAAATATAGCAAAGCTTATTGATGATGTAAGAAAGGCTATTGATAGCGTTGTTGGACAGGCTCAGACAAATGCTGACAAGATTGAAGCAAACAGCGAACTTATCAATACAGCCGTAGATACATTTGATCAGATTTATCAGAACATTGAAAAGTCTAATGAACTTATTGACCTTATGATACAGGATGTACAGAAGGTTGATGATGTTGCCAGCAACGTAGCTGCTATCTCTCAGGAACAGGCAGCTAGTACAGATGAAATCCTCGAGACTAGCCACAAGATGGTTGAGCAGGCAAACAGCATCACCCAGAACAGCCAGGATGTTGCAGACAACTCACACAAACTGGCAAATACATCTGAGACACTTACATCTTATGTTCAGCAGTTCAAGATTTAATAAGGAGACGAATTATGAAAAATCAAATCAAAAAATCAATGGCTTTTCTAATTTGTATAGTGATGACGGTTGCATCCCTTGTAGGCTGCGGAGCTAAATCTAGTGGTGGCGGTGGTGCAGTAAATGGAAGCGGAGTGAAAATTCTCATGACCCTTCATGATGATACAGATACATTCCTCATCACTCTTTGTGAAACAATCGATAAGAGAGCTCAGGAAACAGGAGCTACAATTGATACTGTTTACTGTCAGAGTGATCCGGAAATCCAGATGCAGCAGATCGCGGATGCAGCAGGTCAGGGATATGATGCTATTATTTGTAGACTTGCAGATGCTACCACAATTCTTCAGATGGAAAAGGCGGCAGGCAGTCTTCCTATAGTATTCATAAACAATGAGCCAGATGTAGATTATCTGAAGGCAGATAAATTTGTTTATGTTGGTTCATTTGAACAGGACGCTGGAAGATTCCAGGCAGAGTACATTTGGAATGGACTTGGTAAGCCTCAGTCATTAAATGTAATTATCATGGAAGGAATGAAGGGGCATGCCGCAGTTCCTCAGCGTACAAACGCTGTTAAATACTTTTTCCTTGATAATGGCGTAGATGCAAATTATGTATTTGTAGACCATGGAGATTGGTCAGATACTGTTGCATATGATCAGCTTGAAATATTTAAGAAGACCCATCAGGATTTTGATTGCATTATCTGCAACAATGACCCTATGGCTATCGGTGCTATTAAGTGGCTTAAGGATAACGGATATGATACACATGACAAGCTTGTAGCAGGAATAGATGCAACTGATGATGGTTGCGCAGCAATCAGAAGTGGCGATATGTACATGACAGTTCTTCAAGATACTGTTGGTCAGGCAGTAGCTGCAGTAGACTGTGCAATCACCTTGGCAAAGGGTGGCTCAGTAGGCTCAATGGAAGGTGCTACAGAGGATTTAAAATATGTGTGGGTACCATTTGTTCCTATAACACCAGAAAATATTGATCAGTATAAATAGTGATGATGTCTTAACAATATTTTCATAGTTGGATGGTGGCTTGTGTGGTATAATAACTGTAAACTTCCAAATTGATTTTTTGATAAGAGGAGGACGCTCTTTGGGAAAGACAGTTTTAGTTGTTGACGATTCGAAATTTATGCGGGCCGTCGTCAGAGGCGAAATTGAAAGAAATGGCTGGACTGTTATTGCTGAGGCAGATTGTAGCGATGCAGCTGTTGAAAAGTACAAGCAGCTCAAGCCTGATATAGTTACTATGGACATCACCATGACAGTAGATGGTCACACCATTGGTCGTAGCTCTAATGGCATTGATGCTATCAAGAAGATCAAGGAGTTTGACCCAGATGCTAAGATTCTGGTAGTTAGCGCCATGGGTCAGAAGTGCTATGTAATCGAGGCTATCGAGGCAGGCGCTAAGGACTTTGTTATTAAGCCATTTGATGAGACTAGATTTGCAGAGGCATTAGGTCACTTTAAGTAATCAAAAAAACACTAAAGGGCTGTACATACAGCCCTTTTTATATGCCTAAAATGGAAACTCTCTCGATTTTTTTAAATTGTGATATAACAAAAAGTGAATAATTATGCAAGAAAAAAGACCGAAAAACTCGGTCTTTTTGAGGGGAGTATAAATAATTAATAAGGGTATGACAGGAAACTGCCTGTCACGATTCCGATTATAATATAGTTTTTATAATAATGCAATAAAAATAATTTATTGTGCATCAATGAGTAATAATACACACATGGTATTTGACTCTATTCTGCTCAAAGGTTAAGATATTTTTATGTTGAAATTATTTACTATTAGCTGTCCATGCCACTTCGGTTTGGAGGCTCCATTAAAAAGAGAAATATATGATTTAGGATATGAGGTTACTGAGGTTACAGATGGTAGAGTGACCTTTACTGGTGATGCAGAAGCAATCTGTCGAGCAAATATCAATTTGCGCACTGCTGAGCGAGTTCTTATAGAGGTAGGTCGATTTAGAGCTACTACTTTCGAAGAGTTATTTCAGGGTATCAAGTCATTAGACTGGGAAAATTACATTCCTGTAGATGGTAAATTTTGGGTAACTAAGGCTACCTCTGTTAAGAGTAAGCTTTTTTCCCTTACAGATATTCAGTCCATCGCTAAAAAGGCTATGGTTGAGCGCATGAAGTCCCACTATGATATTCAGTGGTTTGACGAGGATGGCTCAGATTACCCTGTTAGAATATTCCTTATGAATGACAATGTTATTGTCACATTGGATTCTACAGGTACTCCACTTCACAAGAGAGGATACCGTACATACACTAGCAAGGCTCCACTTTCTGAGACTATGGCGGCAGCACTTATTCAGCTTACTCCATGGCATCCAGACAGGATTCTTGTGGACCCATTCTGTGGTTCTGGTACATTTTTGATTGAGGCTGCACTTATGGCTGCCCACATTGCTCCTGGACTTAACAGAGAGTTTACATCTATGGATTGGAACAATCTGATTCCACAGAAATTATGGAGAGAGTGTTTTGACGAGGCCAGAGCCGAGGTAGACACATCGGTAGAGTGCGACCTTCAGGGATATGATATTGACCCTGAGATGGTTAAAATCGCGCGCCTTAATGCCAAGCAGGCGGGAGTGGACCACATGATTCATTTCCAGCAGAGAGATGTGGCAGACCTTAGCCACCCTAAGAAATACGGATTTATTTTGACAAACCCACCTTATGGTGAGCGTCTTGAGGATAAGAGAGATTTGCCAGCAATCTATGGCAAGTTAGGAGCAGCATTTAAAAAGCTTGAAACATGGTCCATGTTTGTAATCACAAGCTATGAGGATGCACCAAAGGCTATCGGCAAAAAGGCCGATAAAAATCGCAAAATATATAACGGAATGATAAAGACTAGATTCTATCAATTTTTAGGACCTAAGCCGCCAAAAAAGGATTAGTTAAATGAGATTTTCCAAGAGATTTTTAGTGTTTGCTCTTCTATTGGCATCCACTTTGTTTTGGAAATTAAATAATTGGAATGACAAATACGCAGCTGTAGAGTCATTCCGCGGGGCAGCACTGAACAAGGACGTGCTGTACCCTCTCATGTCTAAAAATCTTAACGATTCAGGTCAACTTAAGGTCTATATTAATGGCCAGCCATACTTAAATACAGCTGGTTATACAATTCTTGATGACAGTCTCAATCCAGTTGGATCCTTAGAATTTATTCGCAAAGAGCTTATGGGCTCTGCCTTTATGGTGGATGACAGCAATGCTCTTATTCAAATTACAAATGATATTTTTTCCTTTACAAGAGGTGAGAAAATAGCCTACAAAGGCCAGGAGCAGCTTGAGCTTACAGTAGCACCTTCTATATATAGAGGGGAAATGTACGTAGGGCTTCAGGACCTATGCCAGATATTCGGGTACAAATACGATTACGATGCCAACAAATACACAGTCAATATCTCTTACAAAAAGACAGCTACACTGCCTAAGAGATATGATCTCAGAGGTGTGAACAGAGTTAGCAATATTAGAAATCAGGGTTCCACATCTACCTGTTGGGCTTGCGCATCTTTGGAGGCCATGGAGTCATCTATGCTTCCAGCCTTGCCTTACAATTTTTCAGTGGATTCCATGATTAATGACAATTCATTCGGTCTTTCTGAGGCAGATGGCGGCGATTATACAATGGCATTAGCCTACCTGCTTTCTTGGCAGGGGCCAGCTCTTCAGGATAGACATACTACACTGATTGATGAGTGGACAGGAAATGGTGAACAGGTAAATGTTCATCTTCAGTCAGTACAGTTTTATGATTCGGAAAATCTCGATGGAATCAAGTGGGCTGTATATAGATATGGTGGAGTTTCTACATCAGTATATGCCAGCGTTTCAACAGCCAACTTAAATGGTTCTAACAGTTACAATAGCCTGACTAATTCATATTATTACAGAGGCAGTTCAAAGCCTAATCATGACGTAGTTATCATAGGCTGGGATGACAATTATCCAGCTACTAATTTCATGGATACTGCTCCTGGCAATGGTGCATTTATCTGCCAGAATAGCTGGGGAAGCGGATTCGGTGAGGACGGTGTATTCTATATTTCCTACTATGACACCAATGTAGGTAATCAGGCGGTTTCTTACGTAGATGTGGATACTAACAACACATACAATTATATTTATCAGAGCGACTTGTGTGGCTGGGTAGGCCAGGTAGGCTACAGCAAGGAGTGGGCTTATGGTGCCAATACATTCGTAGCTGATGGCAATCAGCAGATAGAGGCAGCAGGCTTTTACGCTCTTGGTAAAGACACTAATTATAAAATTTATTTTGTTCCAAATTATGAAAACACTAGCAGCCTTGTTAACAAGGAGCTTGTGGCATATGGTCAGGTTGACCAGGCTGGTTATTACACAGTAAAATTTGACCAGGCGAAAATGGTTTCGGAGGGAGAAAACTTCGCAATAGTACTCTACGTCAACACACCTGATACATTGCGTCCTCTTGCAGTTGAGTACGTTGCCGACTCCATGACAGAGAAGGTGACAATAGAGGATGGTAGGGGATATATCAGTAACAACGGTCTGGATTGGGAGAGCGTTGAGGATGTAGCAAGTGCTAATCTATGCATAAAAGCGTATGCAAATAATGTAGTCGAAGTTTATGAGTGATTAAATGGAAGAAAAGGTTATGGGGGCTTTCACCGCTATAATTCTAGTGGTGGTGATTGCAATGAGTTGTTTGCTTGTGTATGTGCCAAACATGCATATTATTGCTCTTAAAATCGAAGACTCTCAGATGATGGGTGGTCGAGTTTCGATTATGGATATGCTTAGGGAGAGCAACGCTGATTTGGAGGCGGATGACCCTGACACAAGACAGAGCATTTTAAAGGGGCACCAGATTAGGTTGACCCTTCCACAAAATGTTACCAGCTCTGCAGTAGAGATTAACAATAATTACGTCAACAGAACTATCAACATCAAAATTAAGGGAATCGGTAAGGATTACTTTGAAAAATTCCCAATCAGAGGTAACTCGGACAATATTGTAGATGTTACCTACAACAGTGAGAATCTGGTAGGTCTCATACAGATTACAACAGATGATGTGTTTGAAGTGTCCATGACATCTGAGGGGGAAAATATTTATTTTGATTTTGTAGACCCTCATGAGATATATGACTATGTTGTGGTTATTGATGCAGGCCACGGCGGCAATGTTCCTGGCGCCACCAAGCAGGGGGTCTGTGAAAAGGACATTAATCTAGATATAGTTCTTGAGTTGAAAAAGTATTTTGACGCATGCGATAAAAATATAGGTGTCTACTACACCAGAACAGATGACACCAATCCATCATTTGCCAATCGAGTAGGACTGGCTAATGACACGGATGCAGATCTTTTTATATCAGTTCATAACAATTCAACAGCCTCAGGACGTATGTCATCCATAAATGGAACAGAGGTCATGTACGAAGCTGGAGATTCTACAGGTGAGTCTAAGAAATTTGCCCAGATGTGCCTTAGTAATCTCTTGGGAGAGCTTGGCACAAAATCAAAGGGTATAGTAGTGGGGGATGAGGTATACATTATCAGAATGTCAAAGCCTCCAGTAGCCCTTGTTGAAGTTGGATTTATGACTAACCAAAAGGAACTGGATAACCTGCAGGACCAGGAATATCAAAACAAAGCAGCATTGGCTATATACAATTCTGTATTACAATATTTAAATTTATAATAGTCGGTAAGCTATAGGAGCCACTGGCAGATTGGAGAATGATGAAGACTAGAATTATTTTTGCTACAGGAAATGCAAACAAAATGAGAGAGATTCGTGAGATTCTCGGGGAGGAGAAATACGATATCCAGTCCATGAAGGAAGCAGGCATTGATGTGGACATTGTGGAAGATGGAACCACCTTTGAGGAGAATTCTCTTATAAAGGCACGAGCAATTGCAAAAGAGGCAACAGATGCTATCGTTCTTGCAGATGACAGTGGACTTGAAATCGATGCATTAAACAAAGAGCCAGGTATTTTTTCTGCCAGATATATGGGCGAGGACACATCATACGACATTAAAAATGCCAATCTGATTGAGCGACTTGATGGAGTAGAAAAAGAAGATAGAAGTGCTAGATTCGTATGTGCGGTTTCAGCTGTTTTCCCAGACGGAAACGAGGCTGTTGTAAGAGGCACTATTGAGGGCTATATTGGTTGGGAGCCAATGGGCGAAAATGGCTTCGGTTACGACCCAATTTTCTATCTATGGGACAAGGATGTTAGCACAGCCAGCATTTCCCCAGAGGAGAAAAATGCAATCAGCCACAGAGGCCAGGCTCTTAGAATGATAAAGGAAGAAATTGTTAAGCATGAAAATATTAGTTGTTAGTGATACCCATGGCATGTCAGAGAATCTCAGTGATGTTATTGAGATAGAAAAGCCAGATAGAATTTATCATCTTGGAGATGGCCAGGGTGTAGAAGAGAGAATATGGATGATGACTGATGCTCCAGTTGAGTGCGTATGCGGCAACTGTGATTGGGGCACTAATCTTCCAAACGAGGTAGTGCTGGAGGTTGGCAAGCATGTGATTATGCTCACTCATGGTCACTACTACGGCGTGGGATTTGGCTACGAGAGAATAGCTGAGGCGGCCAGAGCAAAGGGCTGCGACGTAGTCTTGTACGGACACACCCATGTTCCTACTATCGATTATTATGAGGATTTGATTATAGCCAATCCAGGAAGCATAGCATTCCCAAGACAGAATAGTCGTGAACACACTTATATGACAATTATGGTGGATAATGAAGGTGAGTTGAAATTCAATTTACATTCATTAGAGGAATACGATAGAAAACATGGAAATTAAAATTGTAATTGACGGCATCGAACCTGAAAAAGAATATGTCCTGGTTAGCTTCGAGGACATTTCTTTTGTTGAGGTGATGAAGCAACTTGGAATCAATTTCTACAGACCTTGTGGTGGGGCAGGCAAGTGCATGAGTTGTGCTGTGAGATTTGCCTATGGAGCTCCCGAGATTACTTCTGCAGATGAGCGAGGTATCGAGTTCAATGATCTGAGAAATGGATGGAGACTTGGCTGCAAGTGCATCATCACCAAAGACTGCAAGATTCAGGTGCCTCTTTCTCTAGTTTCAGAGATTCAATCCCCAGACACACTAATTGCAGATGAAAATTTACCTCTAGACAAGACCAATATCGCCATTGCGGTAGATATTGGTACTACCACTATTGCTGTAGCGGTGGTGGACTTGCATACAGGCAAAATTCTTAGACAGAAAAACTGTACCAACAGTCAGACAGGTTACGGTGCAGATGTAATGTCGCGAGTAAAGGCTGCTATGGAAGGTCATGATGAGGATTTGATGAATGCAGTGAGAAATGACTTGATGAATATAGGCAGACAAATACTAGGCGAAGATTATCTTATGCATAGAGTGGTTATCGCTGGAAACACAGTTATGACCCATCTGTTTTTACATTACCCTGTAGATGGTATGGCCAAATTCCCATTTGTTCCATACACACTTGATAGTGTGAGATTTGCCCATGATTACAAGGATATATTCTTTATGCCATCAATATCCGCATTTATCGGAGGGGATATTGTAGCAGGTCTTTATTACATAAAGAAAAAGAAAGAGCCTAAGACCTATCTGTTTGTGGATTTGGGAACAAATGCGGAGATAGTTTTGTTTGATGGCAATGAATACCTTTGCACATCTGCATCAGCTGGCCCAGCCCTAGAGGGAGCGAACCTGCGATGTGGAGTGGCATCTATCAGAGGTGCTATCAATCATATTTCCATTTCCAATGGAAGAGTTAAGTACACAACCATCGGAGGCGAGGCTCCTATCGGTATATGTGGAAGCGGTGTTATCGATTTGATTTCTGAGCTATTTAGAAATGGAATCATAGATTCAGGTGGTCTTTTGGCAGAAGAATATGCAGAAGAGGGCTTCCCTGTGGCAGAGGGTATTGTCATTACAGGAGAGGACATTCAGCAGGTGCTTCTTGCCAAGTCTGCCATTTATTCTGCTATTACACTTTTAGTCAGGGAGTCTAGCATTGAGATGGAGGACATAGAACACCTATATGTGTCAGGCGGTCTGGGAGCTTCCATAGGCGTATGGTCCGCAGCTGGAATCAATATTTTCCCAAATGAGCTTATTAATAAGTTTGAAGCAGCAGGCAACACATCCCTCCTAGGAAATATAGCATTTATCACAGATCAGGATGAGGATGCACTAAAGGAAATAAAAGAAAAATCCAGAGTGATTTACATGGCAACCAATCCGGATTTTGAAAAACTGTTTTTAGAAAATTTAACTTTATAACAAAGTGAAAAGGACGTCGGCGGGACGTCCTTTTCTAAAAGGGAGAATAATGTTATGAAAAAAATGGTTCATCGCTTCTGTCTTGCGATATAGTAATAATACAATCCATTTCTGAAGGAACAATGTTAAATATGTGAATAAACCTTGCAGAATAAAAGTTTATTTGTGAATTACTGTACAGGAATTTTTGAATAAGAATTATGTAATGAAATTGATTAAAAGTGGACAGAACGAAGGCTCGCCACCGTAGCGAGCCCTTAATTATTATAACACCCAATCGTTCATATGCGTAGATCAATGGCAGTGCCCGAGGTAGGGTAAACCAAACTCTCAAGAGAAGGTGAATTCATATCCATCCCCTCTGTAAGCATCGTAACCTGTCCCTCTATCAGGTCCAAAGACTTACTAAGCATCGACGTTCCCACCGCCGACATAAGCTTATTTTGACTTAGGTTCATTGAAATCTCGGCTACATCCATGTCTGCGCCTCCCCTAAAAAGACATTAGTCTTTCCTACAAAACCAATTCTAGCACTTGTTAATTCACAAATGGTGTCAAGTTGTGACTAAATTGTGAAAATTCTGTGTTTTTCGATTTAACAGAATGGTTACCATTTCTTAATGAAATTTTACGAAAGAATAATTATAATTAATCCATAAGATGTTAAAAAGGGGAATTATATGGCTTTGCGAAGGATAAACTGGAATGACCCCTTGATGAAAGCAATCAAGGCCTTCAACTCAATAACGGGAAATTCCCTTACAGAAGAGGATTTGAAAAAGCAGAGATCTGCTATGGAATTGGCAGGGAAGCTTGCGGCCCCTACTGGTGATGTGGAGATAGAACCATTTAAGGTAGGAGACATTTCATGTGAGTGGATACGTCCAGTTCTTGCACACAATCCATCCTATGTTATTTTGAATGCCCACGGTGGAGGCTACGTGTGTGGCGGACTTAGATATGCTAGAATTCTTGGTGCCAAGCTAGCCCTCGCTACAGGATTTTCTGTAGTGACTTTTGAATATAGGCTTGCACCTGAACACAAATTTCCGGCACCTATAGATGATGGGGAGATAATCTGGAACCATCTATTAGAAAAGGGCTTTAGTGCAAAAAATATTTTGATGGCAGGGGATTCTGCTGGTGGACATCTTGTTATTTCATTGACACAGCGATTACTTGGGCAGGATAGAATGCCACCTAGAGCGCTTATTGTGATGAGCCCATGGACAGATATGACGGCATCCTCTGCTAGCTATGAGACATACAAGACAAAGGACCCGATTCTCACATATGAGTATGTGGTGGGAGTGAGAGAGGCATTTATAGGAGATAAGGCTGACCCAGCGGAGCCTAAATACAGTCCTTTATTTGGAGATTTTTCAGGATTTCCACCTACATTTATTATGGTAGGCAAAAACGAAATCCTGCTTGAGGATAGTGTCCAGCTCAACAAGAAAATGACAAAAGCTGGAGTGAAATCCACTATTGATATAGAAAAAGATGGTTGGCATGTATACCAGCAATTGCCACTTCCAGTGGCGGGGCGAGCTATGCGGCGAATAGCTAATTACATCGCACAGGAAATATACAACGCATAAGGAGAAATAATGGCACGAGATAATTGGTACAAAGTTGATAATGTAGCAAAAGTTTTTCTTGCTACAGCAGCTAAAAGAGACACAAGAACACTTAGAGTAAGTTGTACTCTTTGGGATGAAATAGACCCAGAGCTTTTACAGGAGGCAGTTCTTCTTGCAATTCAGGAGAGACCACAGTTTCAGGTAAGAATTAGACGAGGAATTTTCTGGCACTACATGGAGGACACAGACATCCAGCCAGTGGTTACAGAGGAGCACGGCAGAGTTTGTCCTATCCTTTACAAGCCAGGCAGGGCAATGCTTCACTACAGGGTGACATACTATCACAACAGAATTAACCTTGATTTGTTCCACGCTATTTCAGATGGAACAGGAGCCCTGGAATTTTTAAATATTATTGTATCAAGTTATTTAGAACTAAAATATCCAGATAGATTTGAGGACATTGTAATCCATTCGGGAGCATCAGAGGATGACTTGAATCAGGATAGCTACAAGCAGTTCTTTGGAAGTATGGGACTTAAGGCATCGACTCTTAAGTACGCATATCATCCAGGAGGACTTAAGCTTCCATATGACCAGCTTCAGTTTTTTGAGCTTCAGGTTCCTACAGCAGACATTCTTCCAAAGGCTAAGGAAGCGGGGGTTGGACTTACAAGTTATATAGGTGCGAGACTAATGCTTGCCATCAAGGCGGACATGCCACCTCGCAAGGTGAAAAAGCCAATCAACGTGTCTATGCCGGTTAACCTTAGAAACTATTATCCTAGCAAGACATCTAGAAACTTTTTTAACAACATAAATGTGTCCCATATTTTTACAGAGGATATTTCTCTTGAGGATTTGGCTAAGGAGTTTGACGAAAAGCTCAAGGCTAATTTGACAGAAGAAAATATTAAAAAGCAGATGGATAATTTTGAGACTATGGAATATGTTATTCCAGTTAGAGCGGTGCCACTTTTTATCAAGCAGCTGGTTGTCCGCTATGGCTCAAAAGTTACAGATAAAAAGGTGTCTGTTGTGCTTTCAAATTTAGGAGTGCAGCGTCCACCTGAGGAGCTGACATCTATGATTCAGAACTACTCTGGATTCTGCAGTTCTTCTAACTTATTTATGGTAATGTCAAGCTACAACGGTGTTCTTACACTTGGAGTCACCTCGCCATATTCAAACACTCGCGTAATCAAGAATTTTGTCCGCGGACTTAGTGAAGATGGCATGAAAGTTAAAGCATATGCTACGGAGGTGATTAGATAATGAAAAATTGTCCTTATTGTAAGATACAGGTTGGAGGCGACCTTAAGAAATGCCCATTTTGCCAGAGTAAGATGGTGGGAGAGCCAGAGGAAAGATATTTTCCTACTCAGACTATTTTAAAGATACAGTCATTTTTCTATAAGCTTCAGCTTTTTATTGTATGGATTATTATTATTGCATCACTTGGAATCGACTTCCTATTTGGACTTCATCCAGCAGCATTTGATGGTCCATTTGAGAAAATCCATTGGAGCTTGCTTGTGTTAATGTGGGTGCTTGCATTTGAGTTTGGAATCATAAGACTTTTCAAAAAGGGTATGAGCCCATCGAGAATCCTATCTATATTTGTTGTGTTTGTAATGATAATGCTTGCGGTTACAGCATATTACATGGGATTTATTAGACTTTTTATATACTGGATTTTGCCAAATGTAGTTATGGCTACAATGGTTGCAAACTTCGTGTTTGCCATGCTGGATAAAAGTGGCAATTCAATGGCCTATCTTCTTACTAATGTATTGATAGGTATTTTGCCATATATTGCATTTTATATTTTCCAGAAGAATTGTCCTATCGAATGGATAATTTGCTTGCTTGTTGGTTTTGCGCTTTTGGTTGGAGCTATTATTTTCAAAGGTCGTGAAGTGGTAAGTGAGATTCAAAGACGCTTGAGTGTTTAGCTAGAATTGTATTGGTTTACGGGGAAGTACACGGGGAATGAAAGATGATTACTAAGGATAGCTCTTTCGACAAAAGTAAATATTTGCTGGAGAATTTTCCAAAGGCAATAGAGGAGGAATGGTTGGAGGTATACTATCAGCCTATTGTTCGCTCTGTTAATGGAAGAGTCTGTGAGGAAGAAGCATTGGTCAGATGGGATGACCCAATAATGGGAGTCCTTAATCCAGGCGAGTTTGTTCCGATTTTAGAGGCTGTAAATGCTATTGCAACCTTGGATTTGTATGTGCTTGAACATGTGCTTGAGAAGATGAAAGCCCAGATTGAGATGGGGCTTTATCTGGTTACAACTTCCATTAATGTGTCCCAGATAGATTTCTATTGCTGTGATATCGTAGAGGAATTTGTTAGCCGTGTACAGGCGGCAGGTATCGACTTTGGAAAGATAGCAGTAGAGGTTACAGAGAGTGCTGTCTGCAGAAACAATGAACAGGTTCTTTCTCAGCTAGAGAGATTCCATGAACTTGGATTTAAGGTATGGATGGATGATTATGGCAGTGGCAGTGCTTCGCCAGTTATGTTGCAGAGAGTCCATTTTGATTTATTGAAGATAAATGTAGGGCTTATTAGTAGAATAAGCTCTTCTGATAATACAAAGATAATTATTACAGAGCTTGTAAGGATGGCTATTGCTCTAAGAATAGAGACTGCTGCTGAGGGTGTAGAAGATCAGGAACAGGTGGATTTTCTTTTGGAGGTAGGCTGCTCGAAAATGCAGGGATTTTATTACTGTAGGCCTATTCCAGTGGAGAAAATTTTTGCCAGATATAAAAGCGGTAATCAAATTGGATTTGAGAATCCAGATGAGGCTGAGTACTATTCAGAAGTAGGTAAGGTCAGCCTATATGATTTGTCCTTCCTAAGTCAGGATGATGATCAGTACGCCAGCTATTTTGACACCATTCCAATGGTAATCACAGAGGCAAATGATGAGATAATACATTTTGCCAGAGGAAATAGGAATTTCAAGCGATTTATTGAAAACAATTTCCCAAGTGCAAAGGAGCCATACGTATATGAGTTTAAGAAGGGCAAGAGGGGTACAGGTTACTATACCTTCAATACTATCAGACAATGTGGCCAGGATGGAAAGCGACGTATAATTGACGACAGAACCAGAGATGGTAAAACGGTTCAGCTTTTGATTCAGAGAATTGCTGTAAATAAAGTTACAGGAATGGCGGCTCTTGCCATAGTAATTCTCTCGGTTACAGATAAGCCTAAAAAAGAAAATGATTTGACCTACAACTATGTGGCCAGAGCTCTGGCTGAGGACTATATTTACCTGTATTTTGTTGATATGAAAACAGGTGAGTATGTGGAGTACAATCCTGATGGTCAAAATCGTGATTTGTCCGTTGAAAAGAGTGGAAAAAACTTCTTTAAACGGATTGTTTCTGATGCCAAAAAGACAGTTTACAGTGCGGATTTGGATATGTTTACTGAGGCCATGACAATGGAGAATGTGGCATCCAATCTTAAGGAGCACGGTACATTTTCTCTGACATATCGTATGTTTATCGATATGAAACCTACCTATGTCAATTTAAAAGCTGTAAAGGTTCGCTCAGGTGAGGATCGTGTAATCATAGGTGTCAACAATGTGGATGTGCAGATGCGTCGTCAGGAGACTATAGAGCGTATTAAGGAAGAGCGAATTACATATGCTAGAATCACAGCGCTTTCCGGTGACATTATTTCTATTTACACTGTAAATCCTGAGACTAATAGCTACAGCATGTACAAAACAAGCTACATGTTCCAGACTCTCCAGCTAAATAGCTCAGGTGATGATTTCTTTAATGACGCCATAAGAGATTCAATGGACGTTATTTATTATGAGGATTTGGAAACATTTAAGCGAGTATTTACCAAGAAAAATGTCTTGTCGACTATCGATAAAGAGGGCATTTTTGTTCATACATACAGGCTTTGCTTTGAAAATGACCATCCGATTTATGTAACACTTAAGGCTGCACTTGTAGAAGAGCTTGATGGCACTCAGCTTATAGTGGGTCTTATTGACGTGGATGCCCAAAAGAGAAAGGAGCTGGAGTATCTTGATAATCTGACAGTGGCTGAGAAAAAGGCCAATATTGATGAGCTTACAGGTGTTAAAAATAAAAATGCCTACGCAGAGGCAGAGAACCTTTTGAACGAACAAATAAAAACAGGCAAAGTAAAGGATTACGCAATAGTAGTTTGTGATATGAATGGCCTAAAGGATGTAAATGACACACTGGGACATCTGGCAGGTGACCAGTTTATAAAGGACGGATGTATGCTTATCTGTAATGCCTTTGCCCACAGTCCGGTATATAGAGTAGGTGGAGACGAGTTTGTAGTAATTGCTCAGGGCAAGGACTATAGTAAGCTTGATTATCTGATTGAAAAGATTGATAAGGCAAATGAGGAAAATAAAGCCAAGGGGCGTGTGACTATGGCGGTAGGTGCAGCCTATGGTAAGGAAGGGCTTACAGTAGGTGATGTTTTTGAGCAGGCAGATGCCAATATGTACATAAAAAAGAAAAGAATGAAACAAGGTGATATTTGAATTGAAAGTACTGTCATAAAAGCGTAACTCAGGGGGTAAAATCTGAAAGAGGTTTCAGAAGAAAGTGAATTCGTTGACAGTATTTTTAGGGGTTGAATATAATTTAATTATATTAAATCAACCTTACAAAGTAGGGGTATAGAAGGAGGATAATGTATGAAGTTTTTACAAAAACTAGGTAAAGCTCTCATGCTGCCTGTAGCGGTTCTTCCGTTATGTGGCCTTTTAATGGGTATTGGATACATGCTGTGTCCAGCCACAATGCAGGGAGGAGATATCACCGGTGCAAAGATGCTCTTTGGCTTGTTCTTAGTAAAAGCTGGTGCAGCATTGATTGACCACATTGCGCTACTTTTCGTAATCGGCGTTGGTGTTGGTATGGCTGATGACCATGACGGTACAGGCGGACTGGCAGCTCTTGTATCATGGCTTATTATGACAACACTTCTTGGCACAGGTTTTGTTACAACTATCATGCCATCTATCGCAGAGAGTACTGTTAAAACAATTGCCTTTGACAAGATTGCCAATCCATTTATCGGTATCATTGCTGGTATTATTGGTGCTATGTGCTACAACAAGTTTAAGAACACAAAGCTTCCAGATTGGCTAGCTTTCTTTAGTGGAAAGAGAAGCGTTGCTATTATTGCAGGTTTCGTATCAATTTTAGTTTCTGTTGTACTTCTTTTTGTATGGCCAATTCTTTTCTCAGGACTTGTAGCACTTGGTCAGGGTATTGCAAAGATGGGTATCGTAGGAGCTGGTATCTATGCGTTCCTTAACAGACTTCTCATTCCAACAGGTCTTCACCACGCACTTAACAATGTTTTCTGGTTCGATACAATCGGACTTGGTGATTTGACAAACTTCTGGGCAGGCAAGACTTCTGCTGATGTTTCTTGGGATTTAGGTATCTACATGTCTGGATTCTTCCCATGTATGATGTTTGGTGTTCCAGGTGCTGCTCTTGCTATGATTAGACGCGCTAAGACAGGCAAGAGAAAGCTTGCAATTGGTATTCTTTCATCAGCAGCTATCTGTGCATTTGTCTGCGGTGTTACAGAGCCATTTGAATTCTCATTCATGTTCTTGGCTCCTGGACTTTATCTTGTATATGCACTTTTATATGGCATTTTCACAATCATCACAGGATTGGTTGGATTTAGAGCAGGATTCTCATTCTCAGGTGGAGCTACTGATGCTGTATTCTCTGCATCACTTCCAGCTGCTAACAACACATGGATGCTTATTCCACTTGGAATCGCAGCTTTCGTAGTATTCTATTTAGTATTCTACTATGTGATTGGCGCATTTGATCTTAAGACACCTGGTCGAGAGGATGACGAGGAAGATTACGCTGAGATCGATAAGGATGCTAAGCTTTCAAACAGCAATTACGCTGTAGTAGCTGAGAAGGTATTAGAGGCTCTCGGCGGCAAGGATAATATCACATCTGCTGATTACTGTGCTACAAGGCTTCGTCTTGAGGTAAAGGATCAGGAGGTAATCAACGAAAAGGCTGTTAAGGCCGCTGGTGCTGCTGGCATGATTCGCCCAGGCAAGACATCAGTACAGGTTGTCATAGGCACTCAGGTTCAGTTTGTTTATGACGAGCTCAAAAAATTATTGTAATTTAAATTGGTAACTGACCTTATAACGTAGAATGTACAAAGTGGCCCCAAGCATTGCTTGGGGTCTTTTTTGGTGATTTAATAGGGCATCAAAAAAGGACCCTAGCTGGGTCCTAAGAATATTTTAGATTTTGATCTCAAGAGCTGAGAGAGTGCGCTTGTATTTTTCAGCCTTGAAGTAGGAATCGTTTGCAAAATAATAGGTGTAGAGAACATCTAGTAAGATGAGTAGAGATATCTGAGGGGATATCTTGGTGCCAGTCTCTAGCTCGCTAAGGTAGGCAACCTCTACAACTTCATCGCAGATTTCCTTAAGCTTTTTGTCCTTAGAGGAGGTGAAAAGAACCACTCTAGCTCCATTTTGTTTAGCCTTTTTGATACTGTCCATGACTACCTTGGTAGTGCCGCTGATGGAAAAGGCAAGGACTAGAGAGCCTCGCTTCACCAGTGATGCATTCATAGCAATCATCTGGGAATCCGTAATTGCGATAACATCAAGCCCCAGTCTCATAAATCGAAGCTGGAATTCTCTGGCAACATATCCACTAGAGCCCATGCCATACACAGGAACAGTGTACTCTGTGTTGCTAAGGCGGCTTGCGATGCGGCGCATTTGATCCTCGTCTATTAAATCAAATGCCTTGACCATAATGTCCTTATAGTTTTTCCGAACAGAGCGTGTGATGTCAGAGATTTCCTTCTCCTCCTTTTCGGTGAAGTAATCCTTGAAATCAAGCTCGTACATGTAGACGAATTCTCTGTAGCCCTTGAATCCACATTTTTTAGCAAATCTAGATAGTGTGGCCTCAGAAACGTATAGCAGGGTGGAGATATGCTTTGAGGAGAAATCGCTAATAGCGGTATTCTCCAAGAAGTAATCTGCTACACCCTGCTCTGATTTGGTGAGGCTGGTATAAGCCTCCTCAATTTTATGTTTTGTTGAATCACCCTTTGCCATATTGTCCCCTCACAATGACAGCTTTAATCATTAAATCTGATTTATTAATTATAACAAAATCTGCCTGTTTGCCAAGGGCAATAGAGCCTACTGTGCGGTATATCCCAACAGCTTTTGCTGGATTTCTAGAAGCGCATAAAATAGCGTCTTCAAGGGGAATATGCATATCCTTTACTGCGGTAATCATGCAATCGTATAGATTGGTGGCTGAGCCTGCGATTGTGCCATCGTGTAGGGTGGCAAGTCGACCTTTTACTGTCACAGGCTGTCCGCCTAATTCATATTCTCCATCTGGTAGTCCGGTTGCGCGCATAGAGTCGCTTATCATGATGAGGCGCTCTGAACCAAATACTTTGTACATAAGATTTACGGCAGCTGGATATACATGGATTCCATCGCAGATAATTTCTGGAGTGACATTTTCATTTTCAGCTGCAGCACCAATTGGGCCAGGAGCTCGATGGGTAAATGGTGGCATTGCATTAAATAAATGGGTAAGATGCCTTGCACCACGGTCAAATGCCTGCTTGCAGGTATCATAATCTGCAGTGGTATGGGCAATTGAGACCCTAGTCTCTTTTCTTGCCTCATCTATAAACTCCATAGCTCCATCCATCTCAGGGGCAATATCGCATAGACGAACTGCACCGCCGCTGGCTAGATTGATTCTATGAAACATATTGATATCGCAACGCTGAATATATTTAGGATTCTGGGCACCCTTTTTTTCAGGTGAGATAAAAGGACCTTCCATATTAATTCCATGGATTGTAGCGTGACCTGGGGTATCATTATCGTATATACGGTAATCCCTTACGGCATTTGCAATAGTAGTAAGAGTGTCTTCCGGATAGGTCATTGTAGTAGGAAGGATAGAAGTGATACCGTGAGCAGCCTCATATTTGGCCATTTCCTTAAGAGCATCTTTCGTGCCATCGCAAGCATCGTAACTCATACATCCATGCAAATGTATATCGCAAAGACCTGGAATTACATAACAATCAGTGGCGTCTATTATCTCTTCACCTGCCTCAGAACTATTGGCAGATAGGGCATCACCTGTTGTTATCTCAGTGATTTTCCCATCCTTACAGGCCACTGTAGCCTGTTGAAATTTTCCGTCTTCTAAAAAAACACTACCATTTATAATTTTCATTTTAGTTCTCCTTAATAGCGGCTATAAAATGTCTTGTTATATCCCTAGGTCTTGTTATAGCACTACCTACAACTGCGCAGTGGCAGCCTAAATCAAATGCCTGTTTTAACTGAGCTGGCTCCCAGATTCCTCCTTCAGCAATGACAGGAATATCTAGAGAATCTACAAGCTTTTTAAGCATGTCAAAATCTGGTAGCAAGCGTCCCTTTGTCTCCTTTGTGTAACCGGAGAGAGTAGTGCTTACTATATCAAATCCAAGTTCACTGGCATGGATGCCCTCATCAAAGGTAGAGCAATCTGCCATGAATAGTTTGTTTGGATATTTTTTCTTTATTTTTTTGAAAAAAGTATCTAAGCTTTCGCCATTTGGTCGAGGTCTATTAGTGGCATCCATTGCAATAATATCGGCGCCTACTAAAACTAGAGCATCCACCTCAGCCTCAGTTGGTGTGATATAGACTTCGCTGTCGGCATAGTCCTTTTTAATGAGGCCAATAATAGGAAGAGTAGTACTTTTTTGGATTTCTGCTATATCAACTACACTGTTGGCTCTGATGCCTACAGCGCCGCCTTCCTCAGCGGCAAGAGCCATTTTTGACATGATGAAACTGCTGTAAAGAGGCTCATCTTCTAGGGCCTGACAAGAGACGATAAGACCGCCCTTTATTTTATTTATGATTTGGTAATTATCCATGTTTGACTCCTTTGTAGTAAGAGTGTCTCAGAATGGTTGCCAGTTTTACCATAATTCCGTGACATCTATATTTTATATTATAGGTAAAAGCTGTGAAATTTCTCAATGTTTTACCAAGTTTATGAAAGTACTAACATCAAAAATGATTTATTGACTATTTTTTTGAAAGGCGTTTCAGAAGTCTTTGGTTTAATTGACGCCAAACTTTTGACCCCAATATAATGTGCTAAGAATAAGCTTATTGAAAAAATAGTGAGGAGTTTTGGAAATGAAAATATATGTAGTAAAAGATTATGATGCAGTGAGCAAACAGGCTGCTGAGATAATCTCAGATCAGATAAAAGAAAAGCAAAATAGCGTTCTAGGCCTTGCTACAGGTTCCTCTCCTATTGGAATCTATAAATTACTGGTTGAAAAATACAAGGCAGGGGCTATTTCATTTAAAGAGATTCGCACTGTGAATTTAGATGAGTATAAGGGGCTCAATGAATTAAACGAAAATAGCTACCACTATTATATGAATGACAATCTCTTTTCAAAGGTTGATATAAATCCTGCAAATATCAATATTCCAAATGGAATGGCGGTGAATGATAACGCTGAGTGCGCAAGATATGAGGAGGTTATCAAATCTCTAGGAGGAATCGATTTACAGCTACTTGGCCTTGGAGAAAATGGTCATATCGGATTTAACGAGCCAGGCACTCCATTTAAGGTGAGAACACACGTAGTCGATTTGACAGAGAGCACAATTCACGCAAATTCACGTCTTTTTGAGAGAATAGAGGATGTGCCAAGACAGGCATATTCTATGGGGGTTAATACAATAATGGGTGCAAAGAAAATCCTTCTTGTAGCAAATGGGGCTAAGAAGGCTGAGGCTTTGGCAAAAGTAATAAATGGTCCAGTTTCCACTGAGGTGCCAGGTTCAGTTCTTCAGACACATCCTGATGTGACAATCATTTGTGACGAGGAGGCAGCAGCAAAGCTGTAAAGCTGGTGGGGTTTTTACAGAAAATTTTGTTGTTAGGTAATATGTTGAATTGGTAAATCTCATGGGAAATCTAGGTGAGGGGAGCGCCATAATTAGGATTGACAAAGTTTTAACAATAGACTATTATAGATAACATGAGAAAAAAGTTGGGTATGACCCCAAAAAGAGGAGGATTACTATGAGCGAATTCAACAATTTAAAGCTTGAGGTTGCTGATGAGATTGCTGTTCTTACAATTTCACGTCCAGCAGCACTTAACGCACTTAACAGCGAGACTCTTGATGAGTTAAACGTTGCATTAACAGAGATCGAGGCTAGAGACGATGTAAAGGTACTTATCCTTACAGGCGGCCCAGACAAGAAAGATAATGCATTTAAGTCATTTGTTGCAGGTGCTGATATTTCAGAGATGGTTAACTTTACAGCAGCAGAGGCACGTGCTTTTGGTATGAGAGCATCAGTTCCTTTCTTCAAGCTCATGAACATGAGACAGGTTACAATCTGTGCAGTTAACGGATTTGCTCTTGGCGGTGGTTGCGAGATTTCTATGGCTTGCGACATCCGTATTGCATCTGAGAATGCTACATTTGGTCAGCCAGAGTGTGGTCTTGGTATCATTCCAGGATTCGGCGGTACACAGAGACTTGCTCGTCTCGTAGGTATGGGACGCGCTAAGGAGCTTATCTTCACATGTGATTCTATCGATGCTAACGAGGCATACAGAATCGGTCTTGTTAACAAGGTTGTTCCTTGTGAGGAGCTTATGGACACAGCTAAGGCTATGGCTAAGAAGATCGCTTCTAAGGGTAGCTATGCAGTATCTATCGCTAAGGCTGCTATCAACAACGGTTATGACATGGACATCAAGAACGCAGTTGAGATGGAGGCTAATCTCTTCGGTATCACATGCTCTACACACGATAAGGCAGAGGGTATGGGCGCATTCCTTGAGAGAAGAGCTGCTACACTTACAGATTTCTAAGATGTAAGTAAATAAAAAATTAATAGAACATTTAAGAGACTCAGGTAGGCAACAAGCCGACCTGGGTCTTTTTTAAAATTTTAATAAAAATTTAATTTTTCGCTTTACATCGTGAAAGTGAGATGGTATAGTCTAATGCATCAGTACAATGAAGTGCTACATCAGTGGAGCACCATTGTACTTTTTTTTATCACCATTTTGAGAGGAGAAAAATGATATGAAGAAAAGAATTATGTCATTCGTTCTTGCAGCTACAATGGCTGTGGGAATGGCAGGATGTGGCGGTAAGAACGCTGACACATCAGCAACAGGAGGTAGCGCAGCAGCTTCTACTGACCTTAACGTAATGATTGAAACAGCTGTTGAGTCTCTTGACCCACAACAGGCAACAGACGGTACATCTTTTGAGGTAATTGCAGATTATACAGATGGTCTTATGCAGATGGATCCAGATGGAAATCCAGTAAACGCAATTGCAGAAAGCTATGAGCTTTCAGATGACGGTCTTACATACACATTCAAGCTTAGACAGGACGCTAAGTGGAGCAACGGCACACCAGTTACAGCAGCAGATTTCGTATTTGCATGGCAGAGAGCTGTTGATCCAGCAGTTGCTTCAGAGTATGCATTCATGCTTAGCGATATCGGACAGATTGTAAATGCAGCAGAGATTATTGCTGGCGAGAAGGATAAAAGTGAACTTGGTGTAACAGCAGTTGATGATTACACACTTGAGGTTCAGTTAAATGTTCCTGTTTCTTACTTCCTTTCACTTATGTACTTCCCAACATTCTACCCTGTAAATGAGGAATTCTTTACAGAATGTGGTGATACATATGCAACTAGCCCAGAGACAACACTTTCAAACGGTGCATTCGTTCTTGATGAATATGAGCCAGCTGCAACAGCATTCCACCTTACAAAGAATGATGATTACTATGATGCTGACAGAGTAAAGCTTACAGGTCTTGATTATCAGGTAATTCAGGATTCACAGACAGCTCTTATGAGTTATCAGAATGGTGATCTTGATATCACACTTGTAAATGGTGATCAGGTTGAGCAGGTATCAGCTGACCCAGAGTTTACAACAATCGGTGCTGGTTACCTTTGGTATGTATCTCCTAACATCAAGGAGGTAGAGGCACTTTCAAACCTCAACATCAGACTTGCACTTACTAATGCAATCAACCGTGTTGACGTAACAAGCCAGCTTAATGATGGTTCACTTCCAACATACACAGCAGTACCTAGAGATTTTGCAGCAGATTTCTCAGCAGATCAGGAGAAGTACAGTGCATACTGTGCAGACGATGCAACAGCTGCAGTTAAATATTGGGAAGCAGGTCTTAAGGAGTTAGGTGTTGATTCACTTACTCTTGAAATGAAGGTTGATGATGATGACGCTCCAAAGAAGGTTGCTACAGTTCTTAAGTCTGAGTGGGAGGCAACTCTTCCAGGACTTACAGTTGAAATCGTAACAGAGCCAAAGAAACAGCGTGTACAGGATCTTCAGGAAGGCAACTTTGAACTTGGTCTTACAAGATGGGGACCTGACTACGATGATCCAATGACATATCTTGGTATGTGGTATACAGACAACTCTAACAACTATGGTTTCTGGTCAAATTCAGAGTATGATGCAATTCTTGATGAGTGCACAACTGGTGACCTTTGCACAGAGCTTGATGCACGTCGCACAAGATTATATGACGCTGAAGTACTTGTAATGGAAGATGCAGTTATCTTCCCAATTTACACAGCAGCTAATGCAACACTTGTTAAGGCAAACGTAACAGGCATCCAGTTCCACCCAGTAGCACTTAACAGAGTATTTAAAGATACAGTAAAGCAGTAAGACATGCTTTGATTTATTCGGGCCATGCTTAATAAAGTATGGCCCAATATTTCTTTAAGAGAGTTTAAATAGATTTTAGCCTCCCTTATTCAAATATTTTTAAAGGAGAAAATGTAGTGAAAAAGTATATCTTAAAAAGAGTCCTAACATCTATAGGAACACTGCTTGCTATTATTCTTATACTTTTCATCCTGATGCGACTTATGCCTGGTTCACCTTTCAATGATGAAAAGCTTACAGATGATCAAAGAGTAGCCCTATATGAAAAATATGGACTAGATGATCCAATCGTAATTCAGTTTGGACGGTATGTTGTTAACATGTGTAAAGGAGATTTAGGTGTAAGTTATAAGATTTCAAAGAACACTCCTATTTCCCAGCTTATTGAAAGCAGACTTCCTATCTCTATTGGAATCGGATTTTATGCCGTCTTTAGAGGTGCAATAATCGGCCTGATTCTCGGCGTAATAGCGGCCTTGAAGAGGGACACCATTTTAGACACTATATGTACCATCATTTCTGTAATTGGTGTGTCGGTACCCTCGTACGTATTTGCCTTAGGCTTAAGTTACACAATGGGATACAAGTGGAAATGGTTCCCAATGTTATATGATAGCGCGGATGCATTTAATTCAAGCATCATGCCATCCATTGCGCTTTCAATGTTTACCATGGCTTCTATTGCGAGATTTACTCGTACAGAAATGATTGAAGTGCTAGGCAGCGAGTATATGCTTCTTGCAGAGAGTAAGGGTCTTTCAGGAAGAAAGCTTCTTTTTTCCCATGCACTTAGAAATGCACTGATTCCAATTATCACTGTGCTTGCGCCACTTATTGTTGACCTTATGACAGGTTCATTGGTTGTAGAGAAAATTTTTGCAATCCCTGGAGTGGGCAGCTTACTTGTAAATGCTATTCAGTCAAATGATTACAACGTGGTAATCGCTCTTAGCTTTATCTATTCAGCTTTGTACATAGCTATCATGCTTGTGGTTGATATTCTCTACGGAATCATCGATCCACGAATTCGTCTGGGAAAGGAGGGAGAATAAATGAGTGATGTGACATACGTACCAACTCAAGAAGATTTTAAATTAAAGAACAATTCTGAAGAGTTAGGTCTTGATTCAAATTATGCTTCCCAAAATTTCTGGAAGGAAGTTTTAATTAGATTTTTCCATAAGAAAAGCGCCGTAGTTGGTTTGATTCTTATTTTGTTAATTATTCTTTTCGCTGCAATTGGCCCAGGTATGAATGACTATACATACGAGGGAATGATTCAGGAAGAAAAGAACTTGGCACCTAGAGTTTCATGGCTTGAGGGCCTTGGATTTTTTGATGGCTCAGAGACAGTATCTACATCAGTTGGAGATGTTCAGGTAAACAAGTATGAAGAAGGCGGCCTGACAGATGTTTATTACTGGTTTGGCAGCGATATTTATGGTCGTGACCTTTGGACAAGATGCTGGGAGGGTACAAGAGTATCTCTTATAATTGCCATTGCAGCAGCTTTAATCGATATGATTATTGGTATGAGCTACGGCCTTATTTCTGGATTCTTCGGCGGAAAAGTGGATATGGTTATGCAGAGAATCTTAGAGATTTGTAATGGTATTCCACGACTTGTTATCGTTACACTTTTACTTTTAATTTTAAAGCCAGGAATGCTTACAATTATTTTCGCTCTTCTTTTAACAGAGTGGGTTGGTATGAGCCGAATTGCCCGTGCGGAAATGTTAAAGCTTAAGGAGCAGGAATTCGTTCTTGCATCCAGAACACTTGGAGCTGGCAGCTTCTTTATTATTTTCAAAGAGGTACTTCCAAATATTGTTGGACCAGTTATCACACAGGTTATGTTCTCAATTCCTACAGCGATTTTCACAGAGGCATTCTTAAGCTTCGTAGGTCTTGGAATTCCTGTACCAAGATGTTCACTTGGATCTCTGATTTCGGATGGTTATAACTCATTTACAACTCATCCATATCAGATTATTCCACCAATTATTATCATGGCTTTACTGATGCTCAGCTTTAACCTTTTAGGCGACGGACTTCGTGAAGCATTTGATCCCAAAATGAAAGAAATGTAAAGGTAGGTAGCAGACAATGAATGAGAATTTTATTTTAGATATCCGCGACCTTGATATTTCCTTCAAGACAACAGCAGGTCAGGTTCATGCTATTCGCGGAATTAATATTGATTTGGAAAAGGGCGAGACAGTTGCAATTGTTGGTGAGTCAGGCTCAGGTAAGTCTGTAACAATGAAGGCAGCAATGGGAATTCTCGCTAAAAATGCGACAGTTAACTCAGGAACAATTGAGTTCAAATATGAGAATGAGCAGGGAGTTCAGAAAATCGACATTCTCACAAAGGATAAAAGATGGATTAGAAAACACATTAATGGTAAGAGAATTGCCATGGTTTTCCAGGATCCAATGACTTCTTTGGACCCTACAATGACTATTGGAAAGCAGCTTACTGAAGGCCTTTTATGGCATTTTAAAATGTCAAAGCAGGAGGCTAAGGAAAAGGCAATTAAACTTTTGCAGGAAGTTGGTATTGAGGATGCAGCAAAGCGAATGAAGCAGTATCCACATCAGCTTTCAGGTGGTATGAGACAGCGTGTGGTTATCGCCATTGCTCTTTCTTGTGACCCAGATCTTTTGATTTGCGATGAGCCAACAACAGCACTTGATGTTACAATCCAGGCAAAGATTATTGAGCTTATTAAAAAGGTACAGGAAGAGCGCGGAATTTCAGTTATTTACATCACTCATGACCTTGGAGTAGTTGCAAAGGTTGCTGATTATGTAAATGTTATGTATGCAGGTAAAATTGTTGAAAAGGGCAAGATAAATGAGGTTTTCTATGACCCTCGTCATCCATATACATGGGGACTTCTTTCAGCTATGCCTGATTTGAACACTGACGACCCAAGACTTTATACAATTCCAGGTTCCCCACCAAACCTTTTGAATGAAAAGCCAGGTGACGCATTTGCTCCTAGAAATAAATATGCTCTTGAGATTGATGACAAGCTTGAGCCACCAATGTTTAAGGTTACAGAGACACACTACGCAGCAACATGGCTTTTAGATGAGAGAGCGCCAAAAGTTGAAATGCCAAAGGAGCTTAGGGAGCGACTTGATAGAATGAAGAAGGAGGCAGCAGAATATGGCAGTGAATTATAATAGTGAGCCTCTTTTGAAAGTAGAGGGATTAAAGCAGCATTTTCCTGTGAGCAAGAACTATACCGTAAAGGCGGTAGAAGGAGTTTCATTTGAAATATATCCAGGTGAAACCTATGGCCTTGTTGGTGAGTCTGGCTCAGGAAAATCAACAATAGGTCGAAGCATTATAAGGCTTTATAATCCTACTGACGGCAAGGTTACATTCAACAATGTGGATATTAGTGGAAAACTTGGAAAGTCAGACAGGGAAATGTTAAGAACTCAGATGCAGATGATTTTCCAGGACCCTATGTCATCACTTAATCCACGTAAAAAAGTTGGAGATATTATAGGTGAGGGTCTAGATATTCATCACACATATAAGGATAAGGCTGATAGAGATAGACAGATTAAAGCAATTCTTGCAAAGGTTGGTCTTGCACCAGAGCATATTACACGTTATCCTCATCAGTTTTCTGGTGGACAAAGACAGCGTGTAGGAATTGCCAGAGCACTTATCATGAATCCGAAGCTTATCATTGCAGATGAGTGTATTTCAGCTCTTGACGTTTCTATCCAAGCACAGGTTGTTAACCTTATGAAGGATATTCAGCAGGAGACAGGTGCGGCATATTTGTTTATCGCTCATGACCTTTCAATGGTTAAATATATTTCAGATAGAATTGGAGTTCTGCATCTCGGCCATCTTTTAGAGACTGGTACAACAGATGAGATTTTCTCAAATCCAATTCATCCTTATACAAAGAGTTTGCTTTCAGCTATTCCTGAGCCAAATCCTATTTTGGAGAAGAATAGAACTTCTGAAACATACGATTACAAAACATCAGGAATTGATTATAATAAGGGTACTGACCATCATGTAGATGGCACTCATTTTGTAAAATGTACAGATGAGGAATTTGCTGCTTGGGTAAAGTACGATGATAATATCAAAGAATGAGTTAATAATTAAGGATATAAAAAGGGGGATTAACTCTGGCAAATATGCGCCAGGGCATAAGATCCCCTCAGAAAATGAATTGGCAGAGAAGTTTGGCGCCAGCAGGCAGACTGTGAGAAAGGCTATTGGAAAGCTCACGGATGAGGGCTTGCTTTATGCCAGACATGGCAGCGGCACATTTGTGGCTGAGCGAATTCATAAAAGGAGTGGTACCAAAAATATAGCAGTTGTGACCACATATATGTCTGATTATATTTTTCCTAGAGTTATTCAGGGAATCAATCAGGTGCTTAATGAAAATGGCTACAGTATCCTGCTTAAAACTACTAACAATTCCCGAAAAGGCGAGGCCTGGTGCATGGAGGAGCTCCTTTCTAAAAATATTGATGGCATGATAATTGAGCCTAGCCAGAGTGCTATCAGCTGCCAGCATCAGGTGCTTTATGACCAGATGGATGCCATGGGAATTCCCTATGTGTTTATCCAGGGGTGCTATGAGGCTATGATGGATAGACCTCATGTAATGCTTGACGATGTAGAGGGCGGCCGACTGATAACAGAGCATCTGATTCAGCTTGGACACAGGAAAGTGGCAGGTATTTTCAAGGCAGATGACACCCAGGGAATACTCAGACACAAGGGTTATGTGAAGGCTCTGCAGGAAGCAGGCATTGCCTATGACCCTGACATGGTAATTTGGTATCACACCAAGGACAAGGGTCAGAAGCCTCTAGAGGGTCTTCTTAGAATATTTGAAAATGGCAGGAGCTGTCATGCAGTAGTTTGCTACAATGATGAGATTGCCGCTGATGTAATAAAGGGACTTTCAATGGCTGGACGAAGCGTTCCTCATGATATTTCTGTTACGGGATTTGATAATTCGCTGCTTGCTCAAAGCAAGGGAATTACCACAGTTGCCCACCCGCAGGAGGAGCTTGGGAAAAAGGCAGCAGAGACTCTCCTTGGACTTATTGATGGAACTTTGAGTAGAAAGGATGCCCAGGTGCTTCTTATGCCAGAGCTGGTGGAGAGGACCAGCACATTGTAGTTTGCCACACTAGGCAAAAAGCAAGAATTGCTCATTTGAATCGGACTTGTACATGTATTTTTAGACTTGTATACGAGCGTAAATCCTATAAAAACAGTATATTTTTAAAAAATAAATACAACTTGTATCTATACGTGTACAAGTTGTATTATTTTTTATATACAAGTTGTTGTTCTCGGTGATAAATGTATCGGGATTGGCTGTCTAAGCCATGCTGGGAACAGAGAAGGATTTAACGGAGGGTAATTTTATGAAGACACAGCTTAACTACAAGTTTTGGTTCTGTACTGGTTCTCAAGACCTATACGGAGATGAGTGCCTTTCACATGTTGCAGCACATTCAAAGGAAATTGTTGAGTGCTTAAACAAGTCAGGCAAGCTTCCATTTGAGGTAGTATGGAAACCAACAATGATTACAAACGAGGTAATCAGACGCACATTTAACGAGGCTAACAATGATCCAACTTGCGCAGGTGTTATCACATGGATGCACACATTCTCACCTGCAAAGTCATGGATTTTAGGACATCAGGAGCTTAGAAAGCCACTTTGCCATTTACATACTCAGTACAATCGTGAGATTCCATACGAGACAATGGATATGGATTTCATGAATGAGAATCAGGCAGCTCACGGCGATAGAGAGTATGCTCATATTCTTTCAAGAATGGGTATCGATAGAAAGACAATCGTAGGTTATTGGCAGGATGCTGAGGTTCAGGAGAAGCTTGGTTCATGGATGCGCACAGCAATTGGTATTGTAGAGTCAAGCCACATCCGTGTAATGAGAGTTGCAGACAACATGAGAAATGTTGCTGTTACAGAAGGAGACAAGGTAGAGGCTCAGCTTAAGTTCGGTTGGGAAGTTGATGCTTATCCTGTAAATGAAATCGCTGAGGCAGTTGATGCAGTTTCTCAGTCAGATGTAAATGCACTTGTTGATGAGTATTACAGCAAGTACGATATTTGCCTTGAGGGCAGAGACCCAGAGGAATTCAAGAAGCATGTAGCTGTTCAGGCTCAGATTGAAATCGGATTCGAGAGATTCCTTGAGGAGAAAAACTATCAGGCAATCGTAACTCACTTTGGTGACCTTGGTGCACTTAAGCAGCTTCCTGGTCTTGCTATCCAGAGACTTATGGAAAAGGGATACGGCTTTGGCGCAGAGGGTGACTGGAAGGTCGCTGCAATGGTTCGCCTTATGAAGATTATGACTACAGGCATGAAAGACGCAAAGGGTACTTCAATGCTTGAGGATTACACATACAACCTTGTAAAGGGTAAGGAAGGTATTATCCAGGCTCACATGCTTGAGATTTGCCCAACTATTTCAGATGGTCCTATCCAGATTAAGTGCCAGCCACTTTCAATGGGTGACCGTGAGGATCCAGCACGTCTTGTATTCCAGTCAAAGACTGGCAAGGGTATTGCTACATCCCTCATCGATTTAGGTGACAGATTCCGTCTCATCATTCAGGATGTTGATTGCAAGAAGGTTGAGAAGCCACTTCCAAAGCTTCCTACAGCTATCAACTTCTGGACACCACAGCCAGATTTCTATACAGGCACAGAGGCTTGGCTTCTTGCAGGTGGTGCTCACCATACAGCATTTACTTATGATCTTACAGCTGAGCAGATGGGCGACTGGGCGGCTGCAATGGGTATCGAGGCAGTTTATATTGATAAGGACACAAAGATTCGTGACTTCAAACGTGATTTAGCTCTTGGAAATCTTGTATACAAGAAATAGGGAAAATACGCCTGAAGTTGCTGAGTTAATGTAAAAATTGTGCCATTAGTTGGACATTATTTTTATAGAATGGCATAACAAAAAGATTTACAATTGTAGTTAACATGGGGCGGTTTGGTCGACCATGAATAACTATTAAAACTGGTATTTACCAGCAAGATATTTAGAAGGAGAAAAAGAAAATGAAGTTATTCGTTGATACTGGAAAAATTGAGGACATTAAGAAGGCAAATGATCTTGGAGTAATCTGCGGTGTTACTACCAACCCTTCACTTATTGCAAAAGAGGGTGGACGTAGCCAGGAAGAGATCCTTAAGGAAATTGCTTCTATCGTTGATGGACCTATCTCAGGTGAGGTTAAGGCTACAACAGTTGACGCAGAAGGCATGATTAAGGAAGGCCGCGAGATTGCAGCTATGCATCCAAACATGGTAGTAAAGATTCCTATGACAGCAGAAGGTCTTAAGGCTGTAAAGGTACTTTCTGCAGAAGGCATCAAGACAAATGTTACACTTATCTTCTCAGCTAACCAGGCTATTCTTGCTGCAAATGCTGGTGCTACATATGTTTCACCATTCCTTGGAAGACTTGATGACATCAACATGGCAGGTATCGATCTTATCCGTGACATCGCTGAGATCTTTGACATCTACGGATACGATACAGAAATCATTGCTGCATCAGTTCGTAATCCAATTCACGTAACAGATTGCGCACTTGCTGGTGCTCACATTGCAACAGTTCCATACTCTGTAATCGAAACAATGATTAATCATCCTCTCACAACTGCAGGTATCGAAAAGTTCCAGAAGGACTACATAGCTGTATTTGGCGAGTAATAAATAGGCGGCCATAAATTTTTCCGTGCTCCCGCAGGTCACCTCCCATACTCAAGCTAGGGAACCCTCCCGCCCGGTGTAGGTCCCTCCCTAGCTTGGTATGGGGCCGTCTCCGTTCCACTACGGTCGGTGCTGGGCGAATGTCCACTGGACATTCAGCACCCTGCTCGCGCTCGCTAAGGTTGAGTGGCCGCCAATGAAATTATATGCACTACAAATAGCTTGTAAGTATCAAGCTCTGAGTGTTGCGCAGCGAGACGTGTTAGTCGAGCGGAGCAATATCTCAGGCTTGAGACTGTAACAAGCGAGAAGTAAACGTGTAGAGAAGTAATGTATTGGGGGTAATAATTTATGAATATTAACGAGATAATTGCCGAAGGTACTGGCACAGCTTTAGGTATTGAGTTTGGTTCTACAAGAATCAAGGCTGTCCTTGTTGATGGCGATAATAAGGTCCTTGCTCAGGGTGACCATGAGTGGGAGAACCACTTGGATAATGGCATTTGGACATATCCTCTAGAGGAGGTATGGGCAGGTGTACAGGATTGCTACGCAAAGCTTAAGCAGGATGTTTTCAGTAAGTATGATGTAAAGCTTAAGAAGATTGGCGCAATTGGTTTTTCTGCAATGATGCATGGTTATCTTGCATTTGACAAGGATGACAATTTGCTTGTTCCATTTAGAACATGGAGAAATACAATTACAGGCCAGGCTGCAGCAGAGCTTTCAAAGGAGCTCAATTTTAACATGCCACAGCGCTGGAGCATTTCACACTACTATCAGTGTATTTTAAACAAAGAGCCACATGTTCAAAACGTGGCATACTTCATGACACTTGCTTGCTATGTTCACTACAAGATGACAGGTAAAAAGGTGGCAGGTGTTGGCGAAGCATCTGGAATGTTTCCTATTGATTCAGCAACTTGTCAGTATGACAAGGCTATGCTTGAGAAATTTAATAAACTTGCAGCAGCACATGGTATTACTACAAAAGTAGAAGATTTGATGCCAGAGGTATTAGTTGCAGGCGATGATGCAGGTACACTTACAGCAGAGGGTGCAAAGCTTCTTGATCCTACAGGAGAGCTTGAGCCAGGATGCCCACTTGCTCCACCAGAAGGTGACGCAGGTACAGGTATGGTTGCTACAAACGCTGTTTCTGTTGGAACAGGTAATGTTTCTGCTGGTACATCAGTGTTCTCAATGGTAGTTCTTGATAAGCCTCTTTCTAAGCCATACGAGGAAATCGATATGGTTACAACACCAACAGGTGAGGCAGTTGCCATGGTTCACTGCAACAACTGTACATCAGATTTGAATTCATGGATTGGAATATTCAAGGAATTTGCAGATGCATTCGACATTGATATTTCTATGAATGACATTTATGGCACACTTTATCGCAAGGCTCTTACAGAAGATGCTAATTGCGGCGGTGTACTTTCATATAACTATTTTGGCGGCGAGCCAGTTGTAGGAGTCAATGAAGGACGTCCTATGATTGTTAGAAAGCCAGACGCTAAATTTACACTTGCAAACTTCATGCGCTCAAATCTTTACGGAGCTCTTGGAGTGCTTAAGATTGGTAATGACATTCTTCTCAAGGAAGAAAAGGTAAAGATTAAATCTATCACAGGTCACGGCGGATTCTTTAAGACAAAGGGCGTTGGACAGTCAGTTCTTGCAGCTGCTTTAAATGCACCTATTACTGTAATGGCTACAGCAGGTGAAGGCGGCGCTTGGGGTATGGCAGTCCTTGCTAACTATTGCATCCGCGATGACAAGTCACAGAAGTTCCAGAGTTACTTGGATGAAAAGGTATTTGCTGGACAGGAGTCTACAACAATGGAGCCAGATCCAGCTATGGTCAAGGGCTACGACGAGTGGACAGCTGAATACAAAAAGGCTCTTAAGGCTGAGGCGGCTGCCGTAGACAACTGGAGATAATGAATAATATAGGTTGAGGTATCTCGTTACGGCTACAAGCCTTAGTATCTCTCCGCTCATCTAAAACGATTCGCTTGAGAGATCTAAGAGCTTGATGCCTACGAGATAAATATACTATATAGAAGCCCTTTGGTATTCATAATACGTAACGTAAGAGGAGAAGGAAATGTTAGAAGAATTAAAGAAACAGGTGTATGAGGCAAATATGGAATTGCCTAAGCGCGGATTGGTTACCTATACTTGGGGCAATGTTTCAGGTATTGATAGAGAGTCAGGTATTTTTGCTATCAAGCCATCAGGTGTTGAGTATGAGGATTTAAAGCCAGAGGATATGGTTCTTGTAAATCTTGATGGAGAGGTTGTTGAGGGCAAGTACAGACCTAGCTCAGATACAGCTACTCATGTAGAGCTCTACAAGCAGTATCCAGAAATTGGTGGTGTTGTGCATACTCATTCTACTTATGCAGTAGCATGGGCTCAGGCAGGAAGAGACATTCCTCTTTACGGTACAACACATGCAGATTATTTCTGCGGAACAATTCCTTGCACAAGAAATCTCACTCCAGAGGAAATCGATGCAGCATACGAGGTAAATACTGGTAAGGTTATCATCGAGACATTTGAGGAGAGAGGCATTAATACAAAATACGTGCCAGGTGTAATTTGCAAAAACCATGGCCCATTTACTTGGGGCAAGGATGCAGACCAGGCAGTTTACAATGCAGTTGTTCTTGAGGAGGTTGCTAAGATGGCACTTTTCACAGAGCAGGTTAACCCACAGGTTGCACCAGCTCCTGATTGCATCAGGGATAAGCATTTCAATAGAAAGCATGGTGCTAACGCATACTACGGACAAAATTAATAATTTCTTTTTATATTAGGCTCTGCTTCACGGCAGAGTCTTTTTTTCTTGCGAAAATGTTCTTAGTTATTTCACAAACTTTGAAATATAGGGGTTTATACTAGAGTTAATGTAGATTATGTATTACGGAGGGGTGTAATCATGTCAAAAAATAAGGTTCGTAAGGGTCCAAAAATTACTATTACAGCCAAGATACTTGTGATGACAGTTGCGATTTTAGTAGCTTCTATGCTCGCCACAACTATGCTGATTACTAAGACTGCATCAAACAATTTGGTGGAGTCAAGTAAGGAAAAGCTTGAGGAATTGGCTGTGCTTAAGGGAGAAATTCTTGAAACTTATGTAGCAGACCAAAAGCAGGTTATTCATACTATGGCTGCTAGCCAAGATTTAATAGAATTGGCGCAAAAGTATAACGAACAATTTCCTATAGGGGGTGCAGCAGTTGCGGAAGCACCAGCAGAAGAAGAGCAGGAGCCAGAAGCCGCAGAGCCTGAACCTGTAGCTGAGGAGGAAGAACCAGCTGAAGAGGCTGCAGTAGAAGAAGCTACAGAGCCGGAAGCTGAGGAGGCAGTAGAGGAAGAAAATTCTGAGGCTACAGAACCAGAGGCTGATGAGCAGGAAGCGCCTACACGAGATTTGGCTAATGAAGAACCAGCAGAGAAAGAAACAGTAGAAGAGGAAACTGCTGAGGAACAGCCTGCAGAGGAAGCGCCAGCTGAGGAAGTTGTAGAAGAACCTGCAGAAGAGCCAGTAGAAGCTGTAGTAGATGACGAATATGCAGCTGCAGCAAAAAGATGGGCTGGCATATTGGCGCAGAACCAGGCTGATTCAGGCAACCTTTATGAGAACTTATTTATTTGCATAGGTTCCATGGGATTTGCTGATTGTCTTGATAATACAACACTTCATTCATGCGCAGATGAAGATTTCTTCAAGGCATGTATCGCAGATGGCTCATACTTTGGAATAAATGTTTCTCCAGTATCGGGACGTCCATGCTATGTCATAGCTTATGCTATTAATGACCCAGACACAGGCAAGCCTATAGGTGTTATCAATGCCTCTATTGATCTTGGAGTAATGTCTCAGATTATTCTTGATGATTTCAATTATGAGGTTATTGGATTCAATCTTGATGGTGTTACTGTTATTTCTAACAATGAAGAGATTATTCTCAACTTTAATGTGGCGGAGACAAGCCCAGAGTCATGGAGTGGAATTATGTCAAGCAAACAGGGTGTTATTGAATTTGATGACCCTGTAACAGGACTTTTGAGTTACTCAGGTTATGTGGTGACAGATAATTTTGTTATAGAAGTATCCCTTCATGATGAGGCGTTTAATGCAGTACGTGCTAGCATTAGAAATATTGGACTTATCATAATGCTTATAGCTCTAGTAATAAGCGTTATTGTAGTATTTATCGTTACATTTACTATTATCAAACCGCTTAAAGATACAAACAAAGCAATCAATGACATTATTGACAGTATCAATTCCGGCAACGGAGATTTGACAAATAGAGTAAAAGTTCGTGGCAATGATGAGACAGCTCAGATTGGAAATTCCATTAATGAGTTCGTAGGTGTACTACAGAATGTAATGGGAATGCTTGGCAACAATTCAGGACGACTTAGCTCTATTTCGAAAAATGTAGGAAATAGCATTAATCATACTAATGATGAAATCAACGATGTTTCATCTACTATGCAAGAAATGTCCGCTTCTGCCGAGGAGATAGCAGCATCATTGCAGCAGGTAGTAGACAGAATTAACGACATCACAAGCAAGGTTAATGATGTGCATGTAAAGGCAAATGATCAGGCTGATTCTACAGAGCAGATTCTCCACAAGGTTGAGGGCTTGAGACAGGAATCTATGAAGCAAAGAGATGAGGCAGATACTGAAGCCAATGTAGTAATCGAACAGCTTCAAGAAAGTATGAAGACTGCAAAAGAAGTTGAAAAGATTGCTGATTTGACTGATGAGATTTTAAATATTGCTGCTCAGACCAACTTGCTTGCGCTTAATGCTTCCATCGAGGCAGCACGTGCCGGTGAAGCAGGAAAGGGATTCGCAGTTGTTGCTGACGAAATCAGACAGCTTGCTGACAATTCGAAAGAGACAGCCAGTGGCATCCAGGAAATCTCCAACGGAGTTATTGCCAGCGTAGATGACCTTTCTGAAAAAGCAAACTCACTTGCAAATGCATTTATGGAGGCCAATGCTTCTGGTCGTGAGGGTGTAGAGCACATGACAGGCACTTACCAAGACGACATCCAAACTGTAGCATCTGCAATGGAAGAGTTTGCTGTTGACAGTAATGAAATCAACAAGGGCATGGCTGAAATCAAGAGTACAATTGACAACATAAACAGAGCCCTTGAGGAAACTGTAAAGGGTATCTCTAATGTCTCTAATGCAACAGCAGAGGTTGCAACAAACCTTGCAACAATCAGCGACGAGGCAGGAGAGAACCTTAACATTTCAGACGAGCTTGCTAGCGAAGTTAACAAGTTTAAATACGAGTAAAATATAAAATTTTTCTTATAGGGTAAATTAAATGTCGTGGCTTTGGCCACGGCATTTTATTTATTCAAATAATACCCATAAAGGTATTGAAAAGATATTGATAAGGTTGTATATAACTGATATAATTATATGATTAAATGAGCAGAATCTAGAGGGAGCGGTTTGTTATGAATAATGGAAAATGTGTATTATTAAATATTCCAAAATATGAGGAGATTTTGGATGGGATTGAATTTGGAAATAGTAATTGTAAATTAGACAATGGGATTGTGGATTTTACAAATAAAACTGTAGGCACTGATTCAGGCGCGATACTGCAGGGATATTTGAATTCGTTATGTGATACAACATATCTATTGGAAAGACATATAGGGATAGATTTGCTTTCGGTATTGAATCGAATAAAGGAAGCTATTATAGATGCAGACAAGAAATCAGCGGATAGTCTAGATATAAAGAGGGGGATTGAGTAGTGGGAAAGAGTGAGATTAGAGCTAAAATCAGCGGTTTGCACGCTCAAATTCATGAGTATGAGAAAAATATAGAGGATCTACTATCAAGAAAGACAACTATTAATATGGAGTATGCCGAGATGGATAAATTATGCAGGATTCCTGTAAGAAAATATGATTTATCTATGATAAATAGTTGGAATGGTAGTATTTATCGTGAGGCAGAGAATTATCGAGAAAAAATAATACTAAATTTCGAGAAGGAAAGAGGTATGATAGAAAATCTTTTGAGAGATATTGATACTGCTGTGGGGAAATTATATGGAATGATAAATAATTGCAGAGCTGAAATAAGTAATCTAGAAGCGGTTCTAGCAAGTATGGATTAGAGGATGACTTTCATGAGTAAATATTTTGATGCCAAAGAAGTAGAACAGTTTGTAGATTTTTTTGAGGATGAAATTAAGAAATATGGTCTAAGAGCAGATTGTTTGGAATATCATTTGTCGAGATTTGTAGATAATCAAGAACACAAGGGCGAAGATGCTGAGGTAGCCAAGCTTCTTGTAAAAGATAAAGAAATTGGATTTCTAAATGAAATAAGAATGTTGAATAAAAAGCTAAATAAGCTTTATCTTCACTCTAAAGAGGAATTCCATAGAAAAGTGGATTCAGCTCCTGATGCTAAGATTGATGTCGAAACGTTAAGAATTGTTGAAAAAGATTTTAAACGATTTTCAAAAGTACATTCTGAACATGGGGGAAGAATAGAACAAATAGCAGATACTGTACAAAATCAATATGGACATTTGCTAACATTTACCCAACCTACATTTAACTACGGGAGAGAGTATTTTTATGAGCTTTGTGGTGGGAATTATTCGAATGCAGGTCTAATTAGTAATACCATAATAAGATTTTTAAAGTATGACGAGGAAGAACGCGAATTTATTAAAGCAAGTGGATATGAAGAAGAGGTGGATGATCTTAATAATCGAATAATAAAGACATCAAGTGCTTTAAACTTAGGCTTTAATGCAATTATTGATGCCCCAAAATATAGCCTTTTCCGCATAAAAATGCGCATAAAATATATATTCGAGGATGGCTATACTGAGGAAGAAGCTGATGCTTTATGTCAGAATATAGATTATGTGAAAAAAACTTTTGATTTCACGAATGAAGAATTGGAAGTATTAGCAAAGTATTATCCGGATTTAATTGAAAAACTATGTAATATGAGCACTGAAGAGGCCGCTGAATTAGTGGCGACTATGAAAGTAAAAATATCATATCTGCAAGACGCACATTCCCTTGTCGAGCAATATAATTTGACAGAGGAGCAAAAAGAATACATTTATAATCTTGAAAATTTGATTGGTCATCAATATGACGATGTGGATTACTCTATTGAAAGAGTAGCTGGATTGGAAGTTATAGCTGCAGCTTTGTTTGAATATGGTAAAAGTCCGGAGTTCGTTGCTTGTGTTCTAGGAAATTGTTGCGCAGAACACTGTATCGGAGGCACAGAAATAAGCAAGGGCTCTAGTAAATTTTATGTAATAGATACAGTGGATTACTTTAGTGGTCGAGGGATTGATTACAATGAATTATATTCAAATAAACTAATATATGAATTAGAAGATGATGGGGCTTATTTGAATGAAATGGAATATTACATGGATAATGAAAATCCAACTTATGTAATAGGAATTGGAACTTGTCAATGGACACCAATAGATAGATTACAGGGGTTAATAGACCAGTACAAGATTGAGATGGGGATTGATATAGATGAAGAATTTGATAGGGATATTACCTTTATTGAAGCCGCACGTGCAGAAGCAAAATTCTTAGTATCAGAATTAGAATCTGGAACATTTAGTTCTTCGGATGAGAATTTCGTTGATAATGTAGGACCGATGATTGATTATAGTAATTATGAAAATAATGAAGAAGCTATAAAAAATGGAGCTAGACAATTTTTTGTGGATTATGAGCGTGGAGAAGATAGTTCTGTACCTAAGAGAGATAATAGTGCGTGGAATATATACGTAGTTATGAATGGAGGAAAAATTCAATGAAACGCAATGTCGTAAAAGTAATAGTTCTTTTAGCAACATTATTATTCAGTGGATGTTCAAAATCGGAAGAAAAAGCAGATGAGTCAATTGTAGTTGATGAAATCGAAGGTGTTGCTATAAATGAAAAAAGTTTCCCAGATGATGTATTTCGTGACTATGTGAAAGAAGAATTAGATTTAAATGACGATAATGTTTTGTCGGATAATGAAATTAGTGAAATAGATACTATTATTTTAGATGGGATAAAAGAGTCGAAGTATAGAGAAATAAAAAGTATAGTTGGTATAGAATATTTTTCTGAGTTAAAAGATTTCAGGTTATTTGATAGTAATATTACGACTGCTGATTTTGGAGGGAATAAAAATCTATTGTCAGTTTATCTTTGGGGCGAATGTTTAGAGGATATCAATATAGAGAATAATTTGAAACTGGAAGAAATATCTATCAAAAATGGGCAAATCAAAGAATTAGACATATCCAATAAAACTGAATTAAAAAAGTTAGATTTGACAGGGTGTCCAATTGAAGAAATTGATTTATCAGATAATAATAAGCTGGAACAGCTAGATTGTAGTGGTACTAGTATTAGTAATATCGATATTTCGAATAATCCTGCGCTTACAACATTAGAAGTATCCAAAACAGGAATTACAAATTTAGATTTAGGTAATAATGAAAATCTTAATTATTTGATTTGCGAAGGGACAGCTTTAACAAGTATAGATATTACTAACAATCCAGAAATGCTATCTGTTTATTGCAACGGAACAAATATAGAGCAATTGGATATAACTAAAAATGAAAAGTTATTTGAAGTACATTGTGATGAGAATACAAAAATAATTGGTGAGGAACAATTAGAAATATTACAACGGATTCCAGCTAATTAAGTGAAAAATAGATGTTCAAAATATGCGTATATTAGTGATATAGAGTTATAAAGGGTAACCATCAAGAGGTTACCCTCTTTTTGTTTAAAAGGAAACTTGACATATACCCCTAGAGGGTATATTATGCAGTTGTAAAGATACCCTGTAGGGGTATAGCAAAGGAGTAAATATGGGAAATAAGAATGAGATAGAGGAAGTAACTTGTGAATGCTGCAGTGGCAAGCACAAGGATAGAGATGCAAAAGAGAAAAAGGACTTGATGAATCGACTCAAGAGGATTGAGGGACAGGTTCGCGGCGTGGAGAACATGCTGGAGAATGATGTGTACTGCACAGATATTCTAGTTCAGGTCTCTGCTATTACTTCCGCATTAAATAGCTTTAACAAGGTGTTGCTGGCTAATCATATGAAGTCGTGCGTTGCGGATAATATTCGTGAGGGCAATGATGAGATTATTGATGAGCTTGTAGTGACTCTTCAGAAGCTTATGAAATAATAGTCCGGTGATTAGAGGTTATTAATATGGAAAAATACAATGTTACAGGTATGAGTTGCGCTGCCTGCCAGGCTAGGGTGGAAAAGGCAGTATCAGCTGTGCCAGGTGTTGAAAGCTGCTCTGTCAGCCTGCTTACTAACTCAATGGGAGTTGAGGGAAGTGCAGATTCAGCTGCCATTATTAAGGCGATAGAGGATGCAGGATACGGCGCCAGCTTAAAGGATGAGGCTGGTGCAAGGGACGGTCAGGGCAACGCTTCCATTCCTAATTATGAAGAGGAGTTAAAAGACAAGGAGACTCCAGTTATCAAAAAGAGGCTTATAGTATCAGTTATTTTACTGATTCCTCTTTTATATGTGAGCATGGGCCACATGCTGTGGGATTGGCCACTGCCAGGATTTATGGATGGCAATCATATTGGTATGGGCATTTACGAGATGCTTTTGTCAGCAGCCATCATGGTGGTCAATCAAAAGTTTTTCATCAGTGGATTTAGGGGACTTATTCACAGAGCTCCTAATATGGATACCCTTGTAGCCCTAGGCTCAGCCGCATCATTTATCTACAGTGTTTATGCGGTGTATGCCATGACGCTTGCTCAGCTAGCTGGTGATAGGGATAGGGTAATGTCTCTTATGAATGACTTTTATTTTGAGTCAGCAGCCATGATTCTCACCCTCATCACAGTTGGAAAGCTTTTGGAGTCCATTTCCAAGGGGCGCACCACAGATGCCCTGAAGGATTTGATGAAGCTTGCTCCAAAGACAGCCACTGTAATACGAGATGGCAAGGAGCAGCTTGTCCCTATAGAGCAGGTTAAAATTGGAGATAGATTTGCAGTACGCGCTGGGGAAAATATTCCAGTTGATGGAATGGTGGTAGAGGGAAATGGTGCCGTAAATGAATCAGCCCTCACAGGTGAGAGTATCCCAGTTGATAAAAATGCAGGAGATACTATTTCAGCTGCCACCACAAATGAAAGCGGCTATATGGTATGCGAGGCCACAAGAGTAGGGCGAGACACTACATTGTCTCAGATTATTCAGATGGTCAGCGATGCAGCAGCCACAAAGGCTCCTATTGCCAAGATAGCAGATAAGGTATCAGGCGTTTTTGTCCCAGTAGTGATCGCTATTGCGATTGTTACATTTATTATATGGATGCTTGTTGGCCAGACATTTGGCTATGCACTTGCGAGAGCAATTTCTGTTCTTGTAATCAGCTGCCCATGTGCCTTAGGACTGGCAACTCCCGTTGCCATCATGGTAGGAAATGGAATGGGAGCTCGCCATGGAATCATGTTTAAGACGGCAGTATCCCTTGAGGAGACTGGCAAGATTCAGATAGTTGCCCTGGATAAGACAGGCACAATTACAAAGGGTGAGCCAAAGGTTATCGGATTTTTCGAGGCAGAGGGTGTGGAAGATATCGATTTGCTTAGAGCGGCTTTTGCCATTGAAAACAAATCAGAGCATCCACTTGCAAAGGCAATTGTAGAGTACGGTCTTGAGCTTTCAGAGGAGCCGGCGGAGGTTACAGATTTTAAGACGGTTTCCGGAAATGGCCTTATGGCAAAGCTTGATGGACAGATGGTATACGGAGGCAATTACCAGTTTGTTTCTGAAAATGTTCAGATACCAGACTATGCTAAGAGCCTTGCGGAGGAGCTTTCTGAAAAGGGCGAAACACCACTTTTCTTTGCACAGGAAAATGGATTCCTTGGAATCATCTCTGTTGCAGATGTTATAAAGGAAGATTCGGATGTGGCCATCAAGGAACTTAAAAATCTTGGTATCCACGTGGTAATGCTCACTGGAGACAATGAGCGGACAGCTAAGACTATAGCTGAGGATGTGGGAGTAGATGAGGTCATCGCCGGCGTGAAGCCAGATGGCAAGGAAGCTGTTATCAAGAAGCTTCAGAAGTTTGGCAAGGTGGCTATGGTAGGTGATGGAATCAATGACGCTCCCGCCCTTACAAGAGCTGACATGGGTATAGCAATAGGCGCAGGTACTGATGTGGCAATAGATGCAGCGGATGTGGTACTTATGAAAAGCAGAATTTCAGATGTGGTGGCAGCCATCAGGCTTAGCCGTGCCACACTAAGGAACATTCATGAGAATCTATTCTGGGCATTTTTCTACAACATAATTGGAATTCCACTTGCAGCAGGAGCCTATATCCATGCATTTGGATGGACACTTAATCCTATGTTTGGAGCAGCTGCCATGAGCTTATCAAGCTTTTGCGTAGTGACAAATGCACTGAGACTTAACCTTTTTGATCCATTCAATAAAGGAAATGACAGACCACTTAAAAATTCACTTGGTCATGAACCATTATTAATTAAGGAGGACAATAATAAAATGGAAATCACAGTAAAGGGAATGATGTGCCAGCACTGCGAGGCACACGTAAAGGAAGCACTTGAGAAAATCTCTGGAGTAGAGGAGGCAGTTGCTAATCACGAGGCAAATCTCGTAACACTTAAGACATCTGCTGAGGTATCAGAAGCAGACCTTAAGGCAGCCGTAGAGGGCGCCGGATACGAATTCTGCGGAGTTAAATAAATGATTGATTAATTGCGCACAATGTAGTATAGTATTGTAGAATTAAATAGGAAATCTTCAGGGCAAGGTGCGAAGGCCTAGGCTTTCAATTCCTGACCGGCGGTATAGTCCGCGAGTCCTTAGGGACTGAACTGGTGTGATTCCAGTACCGACAGTATAGTCTGGATGGGAGAGGATAAATAAAGTAATACATTTATTTTGAGTATAGGCCCTGATTTTATCAGGGCTTTTTTATTTGTTAATCCAATGGAGATTCCTAGAGATATATTTAGGAGGTGTGCTATGGACACAACAGAAACAGTTAAGATCAACAACAATAAAGTAAATGTTAGGAGTATGACAGTAACAGCTATGCTTTCGGCTATTGCCTTTGTATTGATGTTTTTGGATACAGCAGTTCCATTTGTTCCAAATTTCATCAAGCTTGATGTGTCAGAGCTTCCAGCTCTTATGGCATCATTTGCACTTGGCCCAGTTTATGGCGTAGTAGTTTGCTTGATCAAGAATCTTCTTCATTTATTTATGACATCAACAGGTGGTGTAGGCGAGCTTTCAAACTTTATCTTAGGCGTAGCCTTTGTTTTGCCAGCTGGTCTTATTTATCACAGAAAGAAGACAAAGAAGAATGCGATTTTAGGTGCATTTGTTGGTGCTTTTTTAATGGCTGCAATCAGCTTCCCATCAAATCTCTTTATCGTATACCCTGTATACTATAATTTTATGCCAAAAGATGTTATTATAGGAGCATATCAGGCAGTTGCTCCATTTGCTGAGATTAAATCAATCGAGCAGTGCTTATTATTTTTCAACGTACCATTTACATTTGTAAAGGGCCTTATCTCAGCAATTATTACAGTACTTATTTATCAGCCACTTAGACCTCTTCTTAAGGGCAAGAATTAACGAGAAAAATTCTCATTTACTGAAGGTTTATAGTTATTGCGAATTCAAAGGAGTTCTGCTAGTCTACTTATAGTTAGAATATACTAACTATGTGTAAATCATTGCAGAGCTCCTTTTTATTATTCTCAAATAATAATTATTTGTGTGATTGCTACTCACATGATTGCACTTGCAGGAATTGCTACTTCCTGCAATGTGTAGGAGCTCTTCTTCTCTAGATTTATTCGCTCTTTAAAGAGATTGAATAGATAACTAAAAATAATTTTATAGTGAAAGGAAGGATTTTATGGATTACTTAGAGATTGAAAAGGTAATTGGTAGAGAGATTCTTGATTCAAGAGGAAATCCAACAGTTGAATGTGAGGTTACACTTGTTGATGGTACTGTAGGCCGAGGTATGGCTCCTTCAGGTGCTTCTACTGGTGAGTTTGAGGCTTTGGAGCTTCGCGATGGAGATAAAGGCAGATATTTAGGTAAGGGTGTTACAAAAGCAGTTGCAAATATTAATGGACCAATTGCTGATGTAATTTGCGGAATGGATGCATCAGATATTTATGCTATCGATGCAGCTATGATTAAGGCTGACGGCACAAAGGATAAGTCAAACTTTGGCGCAAACGCAATCCTTGCAACTTCAATCGCATGTTGTCGTGCAGCAGCAACATCACTTGAGATTCCTCTTTATAAATTTTTAGGTGGTATCCAGGGAACAAAGCTTCCAGTACCAATGATGAACATTTTAAATGGTGGTGCTCATGCAGATAGCGCTGTTGATACACAGGAATTTATGATTATGCCAGTTGGCGCTCCTTCATTTAGCGAGTGCTTACGTTGGTGTGCAGAAGTTTTCCATGCTCTTAAGGCTATTCTTAAGGAGATGGGAGACGTTACAGCAGTAGGTGATGAGGGTGGTTTCGCACCTAACTCACTTAAGAATGATGATGAAGCTATTGAGACAATCTTAAAGGCTATCAAGGCTGCAGGTTTCGAGCCAGGTAAGGACTTTATGATTGCTATGGATGCTGCATCAAGCGAGTGGAAGTCACCAAAGGGTAAGGGCTTCTACCATCAGCCAAAGTCTGGTAAGGACTTTACAAAAGATGAGCTTATCGATCACTGGGCAGCACTTGTTGACAAGTATCCAATCATCTCTATCGAGGATGGTCTTGATGAAGAGGATTGGGAAGGCTGGAAGAAGATGACAGCTAAGATTGGTGATAAGGTACAGCTTGTTGGTGATGATCTATTCGTTACAAACACAGAGCGTCTTTCAAAGGGTATTGCAAATGGTTGCGGTAACTCAATCCTTATCAAGCTCAACCAGATTGGTTCAGTTTCAGAGACTCTTGAGGCTATCAAGATGGCTCACAAGGCTGGTTACACAGCTATTTCTTCTCACCGTTCAGGCGAGACAGAGGATACAACAATCGCTGATCTTGCAGTAGCACTTAACACATGCCAGATTAAGACTGGTGCTCCATCTAGAACAGAGCGTGTTGCAAAGTACAATCAGCTTCTTCGTATCGAAGAGCAGCTTGGTGCTGCAGCAGATTATCCAGGAATGGATGCTTTCAACGTTAAATAATTAGATAAAAAATTAAGGCTGCCCGCGGGCAGCCTTTTTTAATTTCAGTATTATAATGCAATTTCTGTAAATTCAAGTTCGTTGGCATTTCTAATATCTTCTGTAGCTCCGATTGAATCAAGCTTATCAGAGATTGCCTTTTCAAGCTCATCATAAGGAACAAATTTAATTGTTGTAAAGCTATCAAGCACTTCCTTGTATGGGCTATCTGTATAGAGGTTAGGTACATCAATTTCCTCGTATGTATCGCTGTCGTATACCGCATATGAGAAGTAATCAGAAGGCTTGTCAGCTCCTGGCTCAAATGTTAAGCGTAATTCGTAAATACAAAGAGTTCCCTCAAGTGATGATGCGTCGAAATCTTCATGCTCGTAAGCATATCCGAAATCCTCTAAATCAGCACTCTCTGTGAGAATATATCCGAACTGATACTTACCATCAGCGTCAATTAAAGCTGCATCGGTTGAGTGATTAATTGCTCCGCCGCTTCCGCCGCCTTGGATAAAGCCGTATTCATTGATTGTTGTCTCGCTTCTTGACCATGAGCATACTGAATATACAACCTGAAGCTTTGAGTCCATTTCCTTGATTACAAGGACAATGTTTGAGTCAGGTTCTACAACTGGGCAAACAAATTTAAGAGCTAACTCTTTTTCGCCATCATTACCGCAGTCTAAATATGAATAGCTGATTGAAGAGATTTCCTGATGTGCAAAAAATCCTTCATCATCCATAAATGCCTCGTTAAGAGTTTCTACCATTTCTGGAAGTGTAAGTTCATCGCCAGCGATGATTGAAAAGAAATCATTCTCGTAGCCTGAACCAGTTTCAGAAGCGTTGTTGAGATAATAGTCAGTGCTAAGTGTAGCCTCGCCATTTAAGAATGCATCATAAAGGCTGTCATACTTATCCGCTTCTGAATTTGTGTTTGTGTCTTCTGTTTTCTGTTCTGTGTCAACAACATTTCCCTCGTTGCTGTTTGTAGTTCCCTGCTGACCGCATGATACTGTTGAAAGCATAAGCGCTCCTGCAAGAACTAAGTACAAAGTTTTTTTCATAAACAAAATCCTCCTTGCAAAGTCAACAGTTTACCACTCTTGATGTTTAATTGCCAATTATAGTATCCTTATAATAAGAAGGGGGGACGTAGAGCCTATGAAAATATCAGAAGTAACAACACTTAACAAACCATACATTAGGGTATCAAAAGGAAAGAAAAAAATAGACATTCCTATCATACCTAAGCTTGTTTTGTTGCCTCCTTCCAGAATGAATCTTAGGAAGTATGCCTTTGTGGGCTGCGAAAGCATTAGATTCAATTTTAAAGGGAAAATTGTAAAGCTTAATTGGGCTTTTAATCATAATAAAATGACACTGTACTGCACCAGCGGTCGCCAGGCATACAGCTGGAACAATATAAAGGTAATTACCGTGTTTGGTGCCAATGGCAAGAAGGAGCATCTTGTCATTTCTCGAAAAGCATTTGGTGATGAGACAGAGCGACGTCGTCACAAGAGATATCCTATAGCAAGAAACGTTATCATTTTGCAGGGGGACAATATATTTCCTGCCACCACAGTAGACATTTCCTACGGCGGGGTAGGGATTACTGTGAAAAAGCAGATTAATCTAATTCCATCCCAGCCTATAAGAGTTGATTTTGGCGATGGAATATCAGTGCCTGTTAGACTTGTGAGAAGTACATTTAGAGGAGATGGAAGTGAATTGTTTGGATGTTCTATTTCTTCTACTTATAGACCTGAGATGGCAAAATTGCTCCGCGCCGAGGAGGCTATAGAAATCGGAGTGAAGAGAGCCCCAAAGGAAAAAGAGGATGCAGGTTGGAGCCAGACTTCTATTAAGAGGTGGCACTAGATATTTATTCTGAGTTACTGATTCCCAAAAAAGAAGATTATTCTTTTACAAGCAAGCTTGGCAAGAATTAATCTATAAATATTTATAACTGTGAATAGTAACAATTTTTAATTAAATATTTTGTTTACTCTGACCTAAAATGATGCTATTATAGAACGGATTTCGTTTTTTTGCGTAAACTATTTTTGAGTTTTATTTATAGAGGAGTATTTTATGAGAAAGACAAAGATTATTTGTACAATCGGACCAGCAAGCATGAATGAGGAGACCCTCACAGCAATGGCTAAGGCTGGTATGAATGTAGCAAGAATGAATTTCTCTCATGGTGATCATGAAGAGCAGGGAATGAAGATGGATTTAGTTAAAAAGGTTCGCAAGAAGCTTAATCTTCCAATTGCTATTCTTCTTGATACAAAGGGACCAGAGTACCGTATCCGTACATTCAAGGACGGCTCTGTAACTGTTAAAGAGGGAGATACATTTATATTTACAACAGATGATGTTGAAGGTGATGAGACACGTGTTTCAGTTACTCACAAGAACCTTCACAAGGACCTTTCAGTAGGCGACACACTTTCAGTATGTAACGGTATCGTATTCTTTGAGGTTACTGATATCAAGGGACACGATGTTATTACAAAGTGTACTACTGGCGGAACTATGAGCAACAAGAAGTCTATGAGCTTCCCTAACAAGGTAATGTCAGGTCCTTATCTTTCAGAGCAGGACAAGAAAGATATCCTTTTTGGTATCGAGAATGACATTGATTTCATCGCTGCTTCATTTGTTTCAACAAAGCAGGATATGGTTGAGCTTAGAACATTCCTTGACGAGAATGGCGGAGAGGATGTAGAGGTTATCGCTAAGATCGAGAATCAGCCAGGTGTTGACAACGTAGAAGAGATTCTTGAGATTGCCAACGGTATCATGGTTGCTCGTGGTGACTTGGGTGTTGAGATTCCATTTGTTAAGCTTCCAGCTGTTCAGAAGGAGCTCATCGCTAAGGCAAGAGCTCTTGGTAAGAGAGTTGTTACTGCTACAGAGATGCTTGAGTCTATGATTTCTAACCCACGTCCAACACGTGCTGAGATTTCCGACGTTGCTAACGCTGTATATGATGGTACTTCAGCTATCATGCTTTCAGGGGAGAGCGCACAGGGTAAGTACCCAGTACAGGCTGTTGCTACAATGGCTGAGATCGCTGAGACTACAGAGAATGATATTAATTACGAGGGACGCTTCCACAAGGAGGAGATCGAGATTAAGTCTACTCCAGATGCTGTTTGCCACTCTACATGTTCAATGGCAATCGACGTTAACGCTAAGGCTATCGTAGCTTGCACAATGTCTGGTTACACAGCTCGTCGCGTAAGCCGTTTCCGTTGCCCAGTTGATACTATCGCTATGACAACTGACAAAAAGGTATGGAGAAAGCTTGCACTTAGCTGGGGTGTTACACCAGTTCTCGTTGACAAGTTCACATCACTTGATGTTATGTTCTACTATGCATTAGGTCGTGCTAAGCAGATGCTTGACCTTAAGAAGGGCGATAGCGTAGTTCTTACAGGTGGCCCAATCGACGGACACAGTGGAAACACAAACACAATCAAGGTTGAGGCAATTGACTAGACTGAGGTTTTAGTTTGAGTCAGGCGGTTGGTAGGCCGCTGTGGGACTCTGATTAAATCGTGATTTAGTCAAGCGTTATATAAATTTATAACCGAAGGGGAAATAATGTTGTCAGACGGATTGGATAATTCACAGACAATTCACACTTTTTACACCACTTGTACAAAAATATCAGTTAATATATACTCATCTCGAGAGAGATACAATTTTTTCATAACATTATTCTCCCTTTTGAAAGAGACGCTCCGCTGGCGTCTCTTTCGTATTGTTTATCCTCTCGCATTTTTTATGCGCTTGTGATAAAGTATGTGATGTAGGCGAGTTTTATTTGCCTAACTTTTAATTTTACGGAGGAATTAATATGTTACCAGAGCAGACAATCGAATTCAGATATGACACACAGCTTCTCATTGAGGGCGAGGATCTTGACGAGGATGAGATCAACGATTACATCACTGAGAACTTTGTAGGAGATAGTCTTCTTGCAGTAGGTGATGAGGAGCTTATTAAGATTCACTATCACACAAACGAGCCTTGGAAGGTATTGGAGTACTGCAGAACTCTTGGCGAGATTTACGATATCGTAGTAGAGGATATGGATAGACAGGCAAGGGGTCTACAGGGATAGGCTATTTTTTGGAGTTTGTATGGATAATAGTTTCGTTTTACGAGGGGGCATTGCTTTCTCTGAATCAGCAAATAGAATAACTACATATTATAGAGGTTACGTAGTATGTATAGATGGCATCTGCAAGGGCGCTTTCCACGATCTGCCAGACCAGTATAAGGGCTTGCAGCTCTATGACTACGGCGAGCGCCTTATTATTCCTGGCATGACTGATTTGCATGTCCACGCTCCTCAGTACACCTTTAGAGGAATCGGTATGGACGCAGAGCTTTTAGACTGGCTCAGCACATACACATTCCCAGAGGAAGCCAAATACGGCAATATGGAATATGCTAAAAAGGCATATCAGTATTTTACAGATGATATGCGCAGATGCTTTTCTACTAGAGCTGTTGTATTTGCCACTCTCCACAACGAGGCTACAATTGAGCTTATGAATCAGCTGGAGGATACTGGCATCGTTACCTATGTTGGCAAGGTCAACATGGATAGAAATGGTGGAGACAATTTGCAGGAGGATAGCGCAGAGGAATCTCTTCAGGCCACAAGAGAATGGCTTGATGCCATCCAGGGCAAATACGTAAATACGAAGCCTATTTTAACACCAAGATTCATCCCATCATGTTCTGATGAGTTGATGAAGGGTTTAGGCAAGCTTGCCAAGGAAAGAGACCTTAGAATTCAGTCTCATTTGTCAGAGAACCATTCTGAGATTGAGTGGGTTAAGGAGCTTGTTCCTGAGTCTACTTGCTATGCCAACGCATACGAGATGTTTGATACTATGGGCACACCTGAGCGTCCTACAATCATGGCGCACTGCGTTCATTCTGATGACAGAGAGCTTGAGATTCTTAAGAACCATGGTGCATTTATTGCCCATTGTGCAGATTCTAATATGAATCTTACTTCTGGAATTGCGCCTGTTCGCAAGTTCTTGGATGCAGGTATTGATGTGGGACTTGGCACAGACGTAGCCGCCGGCTCGTCTATGAATTTGGTTAAGACTATGCTTATCACACTTCAGGCGTCAAAGATGTATTACCGCTTGGTTGACACTAATGTTAAGCCACTTACATTTGAGGAAGTATTCTTCATGGCTACATTAGGTGGCGGCAAGTATTTTGGCAACGTAGGTACCTTCAAAGAGGGCTACGAGTTTGATGCAATAGTAGTAGATGATAGCAAGATGTATTCCATGAGGGATATGTCTATTAGAGAGCGCATTGAAAGAATGTGCTACAATGATGCTGACGCATTAATTAAGGACAAATTTGTTAAGGGTAAAAAGGTTTATTCAAGAGTGGAGTAGTTGTAATACTCTGCTCTTTTTTTGTTTAATAAGAAAAGACATGTCTTTAAGCAAGTTCTTTATCTTTATACACATTTAACAAAGTGTATCTTATATTTTTGTCAAAAAGGTCTAAAATGAATTTCATAATTAAAGAAAGATAGGAGGTGTTTTCTTGAGTTTAGCAGAAGAGCTTATAGAAGAGCTGAATTGCGAGACGGTGTTCACCATCCACCTTGGGGGCCTTGAGATTCCGGTTATGGAATCTGTGGTTGTCACTTGGATTGTAATGGCAGTTCTCATCCTCATAGCATTTTTCTTAACTAGAGGATTAAAAACGCAAAACATCAGTAAGAGACAAGCGTTTGCGGAGCTTATTTATGAGAAGCTGACAGGTATTGTAGGCAGCATGTTGGGCGAAGAGGGGAAGCAGTACACAGGCTATCTCACAACGGTTCTACTTTATATTGGACTTTCCAATGTAATCGGTCTGTTTGGCTTCAAGTCACCAACAAAAGATCTAAATGTAACAGCTGCTCTTGCCATTATGAGTATCGTGCTTGTAGAGGCAGCTGGTATCTATCAGAATGGCGTGAGAAAATGGCTACATAATTTTACAGAGCCAGTTGCTATCGTTACACCATTCAACATTCTAGACGTATTCACAAGACCACTGTCATTGTGCATGCGACTTTTCGGAAATGTACTTGGTGCATTCGTAATCATGGAATTACTTAAAATAGTATGCCCACCAGTAATCCCGGCAGTATTCAGCCTATATTTTGATATATTCGATGGATTACTTCAGGCCTACGTTTTCGTCTTCTTGACATCTCTCTACATAAAAGAAGCAGTAGAGTAAATGGACCAGGGGGACGGGGTCATAGGGCCATTTTCCTAAACGCGTAAAAGTAGAGAATTTTTTTGGGACATTGTATTAATTAGATGAGTCAAGTGATTGATATTGGAGATAGTTGGTAGCTATCAAGCTCTAAGTGTTGCTGTAGGTGACATTTCAGTCACCGGAAGCAATATCTTAGGCTTGAGAGCGTAACCAACGAGAGCTTGTGAGCGTAACTTGACGGACTATAAGGAGGATTAAAAAATGAACACACTTATTGCTATTGGTGCAGGTATTGCAGTTGTAACAGGTATTGGCGCAGGTATCGGTATTGGTATCGCTACAGGTAAGGCTTGCGAGGGTATCGCACGTCAGCCAGAGGCAGAGGGCAAGATTCAGAAGAACCTTATCTTAGGTTGTGCACTTGCAGAGGCAACAGCTATTTACGGTTTCGTAATTGCATTGATGATAATAGTAATGTTGCAGTAAATGTATCAAGGAGGGGCCCTTTAGGGAAGATTCCTTGATATACAGAACTGCCCATTGCTGAAAGCAATTTTTAATGGCAGTTCTTAAGTAGTTAAGAATAGATACTAGAGGATAAAAATATGATTAACGTTTCATTTTGGAATATCGTATTTACGGTAATAAATCTTCTTATTCTTTTCATTGCATTTAGAATCTTTTTCTTCAAGCCTATTGCAAATATTATTGCAAAAAGACAGCAGGAAGCTAACGAGATTTACGATAATGCAGCTGAGAAGGAGAACCAGGCTGATGAGTTGAAAAAAGAGTACGAGCAGAAGCTTGTCAGTGTGGAAGAAGAGAAGAAGCAGATTATTTCAGATGCGAGAAAGAGCGCTGATAGCCAGTATCAGAAGATTCTTGCAGATGCAAAAGAAGACGCTAGAAATATTAAAGATGCAGCAGTTGCTGAGGCCAACCAGGAGAAGACTAAAATTATCGCTGGTGCCAAAAAGGAGATTGCAGACATCGTTGTTGATGCCACTACAAAGGTGGTTGGAAGCAAGACAGGTGCAGATATAGATAGCAGTTTGTTTGATGAATTTTTAGGTAAAGCAGGTGAGTAGAGTGACAGAGAAATCTATAAATTACGCCCGTGACCTACATAGCTTGGAAAATGCAGGTGGACATTTGCAGACTGCCGCTTCAATCATTGAAGCTGTACCTGCAATTGGTGAGGAGCTTGCAGATCCAACAGTAGCCATTGCAAAAAAGCATGTGGTTATCGATAGGATTTTCCCTCACGAGATTCGCAATTTCTTAAAGCTGTTATGCGACAACGGGGATTTTGAATTATTTGATGATATAAGAGCTGCATACGCTCAGTCACTTCAGGTGTCAGATGACAAGATTGACAAGGCGAAGCTTCGCTATGTTACTGCACCTACTGACGAGCAGCTTGCAGGTATCAAGAGATATATTGCCAAGGAATTTGGCAATGAGGATATCGAAATTGAATTGGTTCAGGATAGCTCATTAAAGAGCGGCTTCATTCTCTCAGTAGGAACCAAGGAATATGACTGGAGTGAGCAGGGACGTATTGATCAGCTTGCTACCAAAATCAATTCCGCAGTGGGAGTTTCTGCTGTAGATGAAAGCATCCTTTCAATTTTAAGAACAAGTGTGGAGGACTTTACACTTGAGGCCCAGGAAAAGGAAGTGGGCGTTGTAAATTGGGTTGGTGATGGCATTGCAAATGTAGATGGCATCGACCACGCATTTTACGGAGAAATCGTTATCTTTGACTGTGGAGTTAAGGGCATGGTTCAGGATGTGCGCCGCGATGAAATCGGTGTTATTCTTTTCGGCCGTGACACAGAAATCAAAGAGGGTACAAAGGTAGTTCGTACAGGCAAGATGGCAGGTCTTCCTGTAGGTGATGGCTTCCTCGGCCGTATCGTGGATGCTCTTGGTGCACCTCTTGATGGACAGGGCGAGATTTCTGCAGATGGTTTCAGACCAGTAGAGTGCCCAGCTCCAAGTATTGTAGATAGAAAATCAGTTAGCCAGCCTATGGAGACAGGACTTCTTTCAATCGATTCCATGTTTCCAATTGGTAGAGGCCAGCGTGAGCTTATCATTGGCGATAGACAGACTGGTAAGACTTCAATTGCAACAGATACAATCATCAACCAAAAGGGCAAGGATGTAATCTGTGTTTATGTTGCTATTGGTCAGAAGGCTTCTACTATTGCAAAGCTTGTTAACACATTAAAAGAAAATGGTGCAATGGATTACACAATCATTGTCAGCGCAACAGCTGCAGACCCAGCACCACTTCAGTATATTGCTCCTTATGCAGGTACAGCTCTTGCTGAGTACTTCATGTATTCAGGCAAGGACGTTCTCATTGTTTACGATGATTTGTCAAAGCATGCCGTTGCATACAGAGCTATTTCACTTTTGCTTGAGCGTTCTCCAGGACGTGAGGCATACCCAGGTGACGTATTCTACCTCCACTCTAGACTCTTAGAGCGTTCAGCTAGAATCACACCAGAGGCAGGTGGCGGCTCAATAACAGCCCTTCCTATTATTGAGACTCAGGCAGGTGACCTTTCAGCTTACATTCCAACAAATGTTATTTCTATTACTGATGGTCAGATTTTCCTTGAGTCAGAACTTTTCAACGCAGGCCAGAGACCAGCTGTCAATGTAGGTCTTTCTGTATCCCGTGTTGGTGGTGCTGCCCAGACAAAGGCGATGAAAAAGGCAGCCGGTTCAATCCGTATCGATTTGGCTCAGTATCGTGAGATGGAAGTCTTTACACAGTTCTCATCAGACCTTGATGATGCAACTAAAAAGCAGTTAGCTCACGGTCGTGCACTTATGGAACTTTTAAAGCAGCCTCTTAGCAGACCATTCTCAATGGCAGAGCAGGTTATCATTCTCGTGGCTGCAAACGCTCACATCTTCAGCGATGTTGAGGTTTCTGCAATCAAGAAATTTAGGGCTGACATGCTTACATATTTTGCAGCAGACCACAGCGATATTATCAGCCAGCTTGAGTCATCAAAGGATTTGACTGATGAGCTGAAGGCAGCAATTGTTGATGCGGCAGAGGAGTTCAAGAAGAATCAGGAGTAAGCCATGGCAAGTACAAAGGAAATCCTTAATAGAATAAACAGTATTCAGGATACAATGAAGATTACAAGAGCCATGTATATGATGTCCTCTATGAAGCTTCGAAAGGCAAAAGAAAAGCTTGCAGAGACAGAGCCATTTTTCATTGGAACACAAAAAGGATTAGCTGAAAATCTTGCTCATTTTCCAGATATCAGACACATCTATTTTGATAATCGAATCGAAGACGATCACGAGACTATCAAAAGACGTGGATTTGTAGTATTCACAGGCGACAAGGGTATGGCAGGTGCCTACAATCACAATGCTATTAAAATGGCCTTGGAGCGAATCTCTGGAATGACAAAAGACGAGTATAAGCTTTTTGTGGTAGGTGAAACGGGCCGCGTATTTTTTACAAATAATGGATACAACGTGGACGAGAATTTCAAGTTTTCATCCAACAATCCAACAATGCATAGAGCCCGTATTATGTCAGAGTACCTTATTGATTTATACAATAGGGAAGAGCTTGATAGAATCGATATCATTTATACAAAGATGCTTAATTCTGTCACAGAGGAGACTTGTGTTGAGCGACTTCTTCCATTGAAGACTCACAAGTTTATCCTAGAGCAGGCCAAGGAAATCGAGGCTGATACAGAGGGCAAAAGTAAGGCAGCCGTGGAGATGAAAGAGGGCGTCAAGCACGTTCATTCCATCAACAGCTATGAGCTTGAAGCCATCCAAAAAGGTGGAGATTCATGGTTCCCATTTTATCCATCACTTAAAACCGTTTTGGAGAAGCTGGTTCACAATCATTTTACAGCCTTCATGTATGGAGCACTTGTAGAGTGTTCGGCCAGTGAGGAAAATGCCAGAATGATGGCTATGCAGGCTGCGACAGACAATGCAGAGGCAATTCTTCGAGAATTATCTATTGAATACAACAGAGTGCGTCAGGCTCAGATTACCCAGGAAATTACTGAGGTAATCGGCGGAGCAAAGGCGCTTAAGAAGAAAAAAAGGCGATAGTTTCAGAGGAGACAATCAATGGAGTTAAAAGGAAAAATCGTCCAGGTCTCAGGACCTGTTGTCGATGTAGAATTTAAAGATAGTGACCTACCTGCCATTAGAGATGCTCTATATGTTATGGTAGGTGACGAGAAGAGAGTAATGGAAGTCTCTCAGCATATTGGACTTGGCGTAGTCAGATGTATTATGCTTGCTCCATCTGAGGGATTGTGTAGAGATATGGAGGTTGTTGCCACAGGAAGCGGTATCACAGTTCCTGTTGGTGAGCAGACTCTTGGAAGACTTTTCAACGTGCTTGGCGACACATTGGATAATGGAGAAAAGCTTGATGATGGAGAGCATTGGTGTATCCACCGTGAGCCTCCTACATTTGAAGACCAGAGCCCTGTAGTTGAGATGCTTGAGACAGGTATCAAGGTAATCGATTTGCTTGCTCCTTACGCCAAGGGTGGTAAGGTCGGACTTTTCGGTGGCGCCGGTGTTGGTAAGACAGTTCTTATTCAGGAGCTTATTCACAATATCGCAACTGAAAGTGGCGGCTATTCAATTTTCACTGGTGTTGGAGAGCGTTCTCGTGAGGGTAATGACCTTTGGACAGAGATGGGCGAGTCAGGAGTACTTGATAAGACAGCCCTAGTCTTTGGTCAGATGAATGAGCCACCAGGAGCTCGTATGCGAGTAGCTGAGACAGGACTTACAATGGCAGAGTATTTCCGTGATGTTAAGAATCAGGATGTGCTTCTTTTCATTGACAACATTTTCCGTTTTGTTCAGGCAGGTTCAGAGGTTTCGGCCCTCCTTGGTCGTATGCCATCAGCCGTAGGTTACCAGCCTACACTTGCCAACGATTTAGGTGAGCTTCAGGAGAGAATCGCTTCTACTAAAAATGGTTCAATCACATCTGTTCAGGCTGTTTACGTACCTGCAGATGATTTGACTGACCCAGCACCAGCTACAACATTCTCACATTTGGATGCCACAACAGTTCTTTCAAGAAAGATTGTTGAGATGGGTATTTACCCAGCAGTAGATCCACTTGAGTCTACCTCAAGAATTCTTGAGCCAGATGTTGTTGGTGAGGAGCACTATGCGGTAGCTCGTGGCGTTCAGGAGATTCTTCAGAAGTACAAGGAGCTTCAGGATATCATCGCAATCCTTGGTATGGAAGAGCTTTCGGACGAGGACAAGGTAACTGTTTACCGTGCTCGTAAGGTACAGCGTTTCCTTTCACAGCCATTCTCAGTTGCTGAGAATTTCACTGGTGTAAAGGGACAGTTTGTTCCAGTTGCAGAGACAGTAAGAGGCTTCAAGGCAATCCTTGATGGCCAGATGGATGAGTATCCAGAGGCTGCATTCTTCAATGTTGGAACAATCGAAGATGTTAAGAAGAAGGCTGCTGAGTTAGCAAAGGAGTAGCTTATGGCATCACTATTTAATTTAAAAATTGTAGCCTGCGACGGTGTCTTTTATGATGGGCCATGTGAGATAATCATTCTCCCTAGTCCGGATGGTGAATTTGCCATCATGAACCATCATGAAAAGATGACTGGTGTAGTGGAGGTAGGCGAGATTCGCTTTAAGAATGAAGAGGGCGATTGGCGAAAAGCTGTCATATCTGATGGACTGTTTACAGTGTATCCAGATGGCTCAGTCAAGATTCTTTCTTATTCTTGCGAACGACCAGAAGACATCGATACCTTCCGTGCGCAAGAAGCACTTGAGCGTGCCCAGGAGCAGCTACAGCAAAAGCAGAGCCGTATTGAATATGAGATATCCAATGCCAATCTTGCTCGTGCTATGGCCCGCCTCAAGGGTGCAAAAACACAGAGATAAGAATTTAATATGTCTGATTTTTCGGGTGCCACTTTGCTGTGGCGCCCTTTTTGTGGAGAGGACCATTTTATAGCTATTATTTATTTAAATAGTGGTTGCAAATGGCGGTAGCTGTGTGATATATTAGTACAGTCGATGAGCCGACAACGTAATGAATTTCTTACATGTTTTTGTGGGAAATTCATTGCAGTTTTCCTTTAATACGCGGGTGTGGCGGAATTGGCAGACGCGCTAGATTTAGGTTCTAGTGGGAGACCGTGCAGGTTCAAGTCCTGTCACCCGCATTTTTAAGTAAATATCGTAATCAATGAAACTAGTAAGCACAAGGCTTGCTAGTTTTTTTTATACAAATAATATTCAAAATGAAAGTGAATAGGTGAATTAATCATCAAATTTTCCGATATATGGTATATAATGGACTGTGATTAGTATAAGGAGGGGTATTGAATGAATATTAAATCCGCTGACCTAAATATAAACCATCATAAACATAGAGAAAGTATCTTGGGAAAATCTGTCCAGGAAGAAAAGAAAACTGAGATTAAATCCAGTGTAGATGCCTCGGAAAAGAAGAGCAAACGAACTCGCCATAAAGGAAATGATGCCTATAAAGTAGATTTATCAAAAGAGGGAAAAGCTAAGTCTGAAGGCGTGAGCTTTGATGAATGGAATAAAGTAATAGAAAAAGAATCTGCTGGTGATAATACATCATCCCAGGAAAAAGAAAATATTGAACTAAATGGTTCTGATGCATTGACAGATTTGGAAAATCGTATGAAGAGTGCTTTTGCAAAAATCAGAAGTGGAGAGACTCTTTCAGCTAGGGAAGAGGACTGGTTAAACGGAGAACTTACAGCCCTTGCTTCAAGAAGGTTTAACTTTGCAAAAAATCTCAAACTATCTAGAGAAGACGCAGAGGTGCTAAATGCATTAAGGGATAATATTGAGAAACGCCAAAAAATCTTTAATGATATGATGCAAGATGTGAATCCTACTGAATCAAAATTTGGAATTGATTTAAGTGCAGTTGAAGCTTATGTTCAGCAAAAAGAGATGGAAGATGAGTTAAAGGTAATGCAAGAATCTTTAAAGGATGAAGATGAGGAGGACACTGAAGAAAAAGTAGATGAAAAAGATACTTTAGATGAAGAGTTTACCGAGGAAAGTGAAGACCTAAATGAGAAAGTCAAAGAGGATCCTTTGAAAGACGAAAAGAAAGCTGCAGCACTTATTGAAAAGACTAGAGATGCCATTAATGATGTTAGTGAGCAACAGGACGAGGAAGCTGCAACAAGTGTAGAGTTTAATAAAAAACTGGAAAAGGAATATTACCTTACAATGCAAATGCTGGAAAGTGATGAGTATGGTTTAAAAGATAAAGCGAATGCATTAGAAAAATTTGCTAGCACTTCTCTATATTATGCTTCTAACCGAGAGATTCAAAATGTTAAAGCTCAATATGACGCTGAAACCATGTTATTTTCTAGAATCCTATTTGAACAATTCGATGATCTAAAAGAACTAATTAAGAGAAATCCTTATAAGGTTAATGTTATAGACCAGGATACCGTCATAAAATTACTGCAAAAATAAAATGTAGTATGAAAAATAGAAAACTGCTACTGGACTGATGGCCAGTAGCAGTTTTTAGTTTGGAATTAAACCGAAGCAACGCTGCGCTTGATGGCCTCGCACATGACATGGTTGGCGAGGGTGCCCACCAGGTCGAGGGTGGCTGGAACGTCGCCCAGAGACATGGCGTAGATGCTATCGCCGTCCATTGATGTGTGGATTGGGCGGATGCAGCGAGCGTAGCCGTCGTGGGTCATGCCGGCAAGCTTGCAAAGCTGAGTCTTGTTGAAGACTGCGTTGGTGAGAATGATACCGATTGTTGTGTTGGTAGGCGCAGCGGACTCAGCGGGAGCGGCGTATTTGGCAGGGTTGAGGGCCATATCATACATAAGCTCCTCGCAGGATAAATCGTTGAGGGCTGAGCCGTCGGCGGTAGTGACACCGGCGATGCGCTTGCCTGTTTCAAAATCATATACGTCGCCTATTGCGTTTGTAGCTACAATGGCACCGACTTTCAAATCGCCAAGCTGCACTGCGTAGGTACCGATGCCTGATTTGGTGCAGCGGTCCATGCCGATGAGCTTGCCTACGGTGGCACCGCAACCTGCGCCAAATGAGCCGTTTTTCAGATTGCCCTTTCCAGTAAATGCAGCCTCGCAGGCTGCATAGCCCATGGCCTTGTCTGGGTAAATATTCGAAGCCTTATAGCCCAGGTCGAAAATGTCTGATTGGCAAACAAGTGGGACAACCACATCACCAACTGGGAAACCAATTCCATGTTCTGACAAATACTTCATAACACCGCCGGCAGCATCCAGTCCAAAAGCGGAGCCTCCGCCAAGGACAACTGCGTGAATAATCTCTGCAGCTGCGAGAGGGTCCATAAGACCTGACTCTCTGCTAGCTGGGCCACCGCCTCTGATATCTAGCCCGCAAGGGCGTCCTTCAGGTGCCACTATAACAGTAACGCCAGTACCGGCATCCATGTTTTCCGCCTGACCTATCTTTACATTATCAAATTGATCAAAACTAATCTCTGTAAAATTCATAGTCCCCTCCAATCTAAAGCAACTAAGGTAAAACCATTATACACCAAAAATGGACCTAGGGGACGGGGTTAGTGGACCATTTTCAAGTTGGCAGAAAATGGTCCACTAACCCCGTCCCCTAGGTCCAAAATGTGACAAAAATGTAAGGAATACGTAAGCTCAATTTTATTGTATTTTAGGTTGGCTAGGGGTACACTAGTGACAATTTAATTGTTATAGAATAAAAATTATCGAAAAACAATAAAAAATAGTTGACATTCGATGGTTAGAACAGTATAACTGTAATATCGGCAAACGATAAATTGCTGTTGTTTATAGGGAGTGGAGATTATTTCATGGGTAGAATTATTCTAGAACTGGACGTAATGATGGCACGTCGTCATATGTCTTTAAATGAGCTGGCCGATGCGGTCGGGATCACAAATGTGAATCTGTCAAAAATAAAAAATAATAAGGTAAACGCAATACGTTTTTCAACTTTGACAGGCATATGTCAGGCACTTAATTGTGAGCCAGGTGACATATTGAAATATGAGGAGGATAAAGATGAGTAAAATTGGTGACAACAATGCCCCTAAGAAGGATTCAAAGATTAAGGGATTCTTCAAAAGGGTCGGAGGCTTTTTAAAGAAACATAAAAAGCTTTTCATTATCTTGGTGATTGTGCTTTGTGTATATGGGTATTTTAGACACAATGCCAAGAAAGCAGCAGAGATGCTTGCAGAGCAGGCTAATCAGCCTGTTACAGCTACAGTAGAGAATATGGATTTAACACAGTCAGTTAGTGTTACAGGTAAGCTTACAGCCAACAACACTAAGACAATTACTTCTACAATCGGTAGCTCAGGTGTTACAGGCGTTAAGGTAGCTCAGGTTAATTATGAGGTAGGCGACTACGTAGAGGCAGGCACAGTAGTAGTTGAGTTTGATAGCGATGACTACAATAGAAAGCTTGCAGAGCTTAATGCGAATCACGCTATCAGCGATGCTCAGGCAGTAGTTAATCTTGATGAGTTAAATAAAAATATTTTAGATACTCAGAAAAAGCTTGAGGATACACAGAAGTACCTGGATGAGAATAAGGATATCTATGATAATGTTAAGGCATTACAAGATGATTACGACACGTATGGTGCAGAAGCTTATGGTGCTAGATATTCATCTGAAGATAATGCAATATTTGGAAAGTTTGCTATGCATATTCCAGCATTCATCAGTGATTACGAGGCAAAACGCGACAGCATCGCTGATTTACAGTTCCAGATTGAGGCATATCAGAATAAGATTGAACTGGCAAACATGCAGCAGAATTACGATCAGACATATACTCAGGTAGATGAGCTTAATGACGTATATAAGAGCATGGATAAGACTCAGGTTGCAACACCTATCTCAGGTTACATTATTTCTATGGATGTAGAGGAAGGCAACAACTATACACAGGGTAACAGTGTATTTACTATTGCAGATACTAGTGGATTCATAGTTGAAGCAACAGTCAACGAGTACGATATTGCTAATATTAAAGAGGATCTTCCTGTAGCAGTTAAGTTCGAGGCAACAGGCGATGAGGAGTTCTCGGGTACAGTTAGTTTCGTATCTGTAGCATCTACTACTACAGTATCAGGCGGTGCTACCCAGGCAGCACAGGCTGCAGCAGGTGGAAGTACTGGCACAGGCGTGGCAGAGTACAAAGTTAAGATTACACTTGATGGCACAGATGACAGACTTCGTGTTGGTATGACAGCAAAGGCCAGCGTAATTCTTGATAAGGCTGCAAATGTATTAGCAGTTCCTTATGATTGTGTTCAAGAGGCAGAGGATGGTAGCTACTTCGTCACAGTTATTGGCAAGGATGGTTCAAAGAAGGATGTTCCTGTAACAAGAGGACTTGAGAGTGATTATTATGTTGAAATCTCAGGCGATGGTATCGACGCTGGTACAACAGTAGAGGCTGTTGTTAGTGATGGACCAAGTACTGATATGATGGATTATGTGACTTTTGAATAGGAATAAAATCGGAGGAAAAAGAAATTGGAGCAAAAGACAATGCTTGACCTTCGGAATATTCATAAAAGCTTTTTTATAGGTACACCTAATGAATTTGAAGTTCTCCATGGGGTTAACTTTAATGTTAAAGAGGGAGAATTTGTATCAATAGTTGGACAGTCAGGTTCTGGTAAATCTACTTTGATGAATATTATCGGAGCCTTGGATAGACCTACAGATGGCGAATATACCCTTGACGGAGTGGATATTCAGAAGGCTAAGGATCATGAATTATCAATCCTTAGAAATAAAAAAATTGGTTTCGTATTTCAGACCTACAATTTGATTGCTCGTACAACAGCACTTAAAAATGTTGAGCTTCCTATGATGTACGCAGGCATGAGCAAGGGGGAGCGAGCTGACAAGGCTAGATTCCTTCTTGAAGAAGTAGGTATGAAGGATAGAATGATGCACAAGCCAGATGAGCTTTCTGGTGGACAAAAGCAGCGTGTGGCTATTGCCAGAGCAATGGCCAATGATCCAGCAATTATACTTGCGGATGAGCCTACAGGTGCGCTGGATTCTGCGACTGGTCGATTGATTATGGATATTTTCCATAAGCTTCACGAGGAGCAGGGCAAGACAATCGTTCTTATCACACACTCACCTGAGCTTTCTCAGGAGACAGAGAGAATCATCACTTTAAAGGATGGTTCAATCATCGGTGAGTCAGCAGGCAATTGGCAAGGTTTAAAAGCAAAGGAGGATGCATAATGTTAATTACAGAAAACATCCTCGTAGCGTTGGCAGGACTTAAAGCAAACATAATGCGTTCCCTGCTTACTATGCTTGGTATTATTATCGGTATTGCATCGGTTATTGCAATCATGACAGTTGGTAACTCAATCACTATCATGGTCAACCAGACAATGCAGGATTTAGGTGCAAATAACTTGCAGATGGGTGTAATGCAAAAGTCTCAAAAGGGTGAATCCACAGATACTGGCATGAATTACGGTGAAGGCTATGTTAGAGAGATGGCTGATTCTGATTTGATTACTCAAGAGATGATGGATGACCTTTTAACTGAGTACAAAGATAACATCAAATATGTAATGTGTACTGAGGAGATGACAGGATACTATGAGCCTGGAAAGGTTTCCAAGGGCAATACTGATGCCAAGGTAAATCTTATAGGAAAAAATGCAGATGCTATTAAATTCAAGAATTTGGATATGTTAGCAGGCCGTCAGTTTATTAGTCACGATTACAGCGCGGCAAAAAAAGTCTGCATGGTATCTGATAAGCTTGTTGATAGATTGTATAAGGGTGACTACGATGGAGTTATCGGAAAAGAAATCGAAGTAATTGCAAATGGTTCATATTACAAATTTTATGTTGTAGGTGTATATGAATTTGTTCAGGAGAGTTTCTCTTTAGGTTCCTCGGACAATCCTACAACAGATCTTTACATCCCTTATGAGACAGCTAGAGTTGCCACACACAAGCAGAATAAGGGAATCCAGTATTGCGACCTTGTTACTACAATTGATACAAATAATGATGAGTTTGCAACACAGGTTAGAGATTTCTTTAATATGAAATATTATGCTAAAAATGATGCATACGAAGTGGCTTGCATTAGTATGACATCAATGATGGATTCCATGAACAGCATGATTAGCATGATTCAGCTTGCGCTTTCAGTTATTGCCGCCATCTCCCTTGTAGTAGGTGGTATCGGTGTTATGAACATCATGCTTGTCTCTATCACAGAGCGTACAAAGGAAATCGGAACTCGAAAAGCACTTGGTGCAACAAATGGTTCCATTCGTCTACAATTTATTACCGAATCTGTGGTAATATGTTTAATAGGTGGAATCATAGGAATGTTAGCTGGTGTTGGCTTGGGAACATTTGCAGTTAAGATGATGGGATACGAGGCAGCAGTTTCAGTAGAAAGTATTGTAATCGCTGTTGGATTCTCAATGGCAATCGGTGTATTCTTCGGATACTACCCAGCAAATAAGGCAGCCAAGCTCAATCCTATTGATGCATTGCGCTACGAGTAAAAACTATGCGTGATACCTAAGATATTCATGGGCGATTGCGGTCATGAAATCTCATCCACCTAAACCTACGGAGAAGGATGAATAGATGGTAAAGACGCGACTTCTGAAGTTAATGGGTAAGGACTCACTTGAAGTCCTCCAAGAAATAATATGGCAATGGATTGGCCTGCTAGCACAGTTAGTGCTAGTGGGCTGTATTGCTATCACAATATCTGACGCATTCAACGGTATCACTGATTCAAATCGCATAATCAGATACCTTTTAATAGCTTCTCTTAGCATTGCTTCTAGATTGATTTTCATAAAACTATTTTATGATGCAAAAGCAAATGCAAGCAGAGCTGTTTCTGAGAAAATTCGCCGTGAAATCTACGGCAAAATCACCAGACTTGGAAATTCATATTCCGGAATAATTACACGGGAAAATATTGCCACCATGCTTACTGATGACATGGTCTCAGTGGAAGAATACTATAGCGATTTTCTGCCACGAATTGGCTATGCCATTTTAGGAACTATCACCATGGCAATTATGCTTGGAATGATAAATGCAAAGGTAATGTTTGTGCTGATATTTGCCATTTTAATAATCATTTTGTTTTTTGTTTTGGCAAAGAAATTTGAGCTTATCATTTCAGTTAAATATATCATTGTTGCCCTTGATGCATTTACTTTTATCGGAGCATATTTTGGATACAGATCAACAATCAACGAGCTTCTTGTTGGAAATATTAGACTGGAGTGGGCTCTTATTACATTCTTTTTGACACTGGAGATTTTCAAGCCTCTCAGAAGTTTGGGAGAGGTTTTGGAAAATGGAATTATGGATTCCAAAAAGGTGGAAAATGTATTGGATTTTCTTAAAAAGAGAGAGCCAAAGGAAGGCAAGGAAGAGGTGTCAGAGGAGCCGGTACGAATTGTCATGGACTGCGTAAAATACAGCTACGATGGCAAGGAAGTGCTCAAGTCGGCATCACTTTTAATACCTGCTGGAAGCATCGTAGGACTGACAGGGCCAAAGGCCACAGGCAAGTCTACGCTAGTGAAAATATTGACCAAGGAAAACAGAGCATACAAGGGCTCTGTAAAAATAAATGGCCGGGAGCTCAGTGGGATAAAAGAGGAGGCCCTGCTTAAGGATTTGACCTACATCACAGATGAATCCCATATTTTTAAAAGCACGGTGCGGGCTAATTTGCAGCTAGGCAACAAAAAAGTATCTGAGAAGAAAATGATAGGAGCCCTGTCCGTTGTTAATCTGTGGTCAGAGATAAAGGAAATGGGTGGCCTTGATATGTCCATTGAAGATGACTATGTTTTGACCCTGGGACAAAAGCGGCGACTGCTTTTGGCAAGAGCATTACTAAAAAATTCGCGAGTATATGTTTTTGACAACATAACAAGCTTTATAGATGGCACTTCAAAGGAAATAATCCGAGGAATTATTTTCAAGCTGGCAAATGATATGAAGCGTACAGTATTTTATGTTTCAGATGAGTACGACGATGTGAGAGGAGCAGATACTGTGTACACTCTCTCAGAGGGGATGATAGACGAATATGGAAAAGACATTAAACATAATTGATATAATACTTGGAGTGATTGTACATCTCTCGGTGGTATTCGCCGCTTTTATTGGGGCGGAGGATATCTATATTGCGATAAATGGAGTTAGGGAACCTGGCAATTTGCGACAGCTCCCACTGGGACTTAGCCTATTTGCGCTTTTGGTTGTGGTAAGGGTCCTTTGCGGTCTTTTTCAGGCTATTTGTAGCCGCTATATTGAAAAAAGAAACAGTGCAGCAATCTGTATTACATTTTCAATCATAATGACAGCTTTGCTTGCAATAGAGAATCCTGTTGTAGGGATTATATGCGCCATCGCATACGTAACAATCGGTGGTATGATTCCAGTTTCCAATGCTATGAATATCGAGAAATTAAAGGAATCCTATCAAGAGGTGCGAGAAGAGGGCAATGATTTTATTGCAGATGTGGCATACGGAATAGATGAGGTCCTTCAGTATGGAAGAGGACAGGACACTATTGTTGATATAGGCAAACGTTCCATGGATGCAGCTGATGCAAAGCAAAAATTGCTTGACCATGAAAAAAGTAAGCAGCAGCTTTTAGCATTAGCTAGATCCGTATTTACGGTAATTATTCTTTTTCTTCTACTTTTCTTATATAGCCGTGGCAAGATGAGAATGGAAGATTTATTCATTGTCTGCGCTGGAGCGGTTTTTTCTTTCAGAGAATGTATCCTCGAATAAAAGAAAATGAGGATTATAAATTAATAGTTGCGGATGCATAACCTTTTGTTGAT
>JAEEGK010000325.1_pt1 | contig 119920 bp, 109 predicted proteins | sample 8958771 | NCBI WGS metagenome assembly JAEEGK01 (sample SAMN16246547, study PRJNA631951) | gut metagenome | biome: gut microbiome; feature: rumen; material: SC-attached | host: Bos | place: Iran: Karaj | collected 2018-10 | reverse complement strand
GAACCGTAGCGGCACTGTTTTTCTATTCTAAAGATTTCGGTGAAGGATCACTTCATCTTGATCATGGAAGACTCCCAGCAATCCGGCTTCTCTACACCAAGGAGATCAGCGATGGTAGCCGCGATATTTGCAAGACCATAAGAATCAGAATCGACGACCTCATACTTGTCCTTGTTCTCGGTGTTATCGTAGAAGATACACGGAACAGGGTTCAGTGTATGGGATGTCTTTGCTTTGATACGGCCGTCTTTATCTGCCTTCGGTGTGCCATCCTTGGCAAGCTCGTACATTTCCTCGGCATTACCGTGGTCAGCTGTGATGATCGCCATACCGCCGACCGCATCGATTGCCGGGAGAATTCTCTTCAGAGCAATATCTACAGACTCGACGCCGATAACTGCGGATTCAAAAACACCTGTATGTCCGACCATATCGCCGTTCGGGAAGTTAACGCGCATGAAAGGATACTTGTTCTCGGAGATGAGCTCGACGAGCTTGTCTGTGATCTCCGCGGACTTCATCCACGGGCGCTGCTCGAAAGGAACGATATCAGACGGGATCTCGATGTACTCTTCGAGTTCGTCGTTGAACTTAGAGGATCTGTTACCGTTGAAGAAGTATGTAACATGGCCGTACTTCTGTGTCTCGGAGATCGCCAGCTGAGCGATGCCCTTGTTAGCCAGAAGCTCACCGAGTGTATTTCTGATGACCGGCGGAGAAACGAGGAACTTCTTCGGGATGTGAAGGTCGCCGTCGTACTCGAGCATACCTGCGTAGTTAACGTTCGGAACACGTACACGGTCGAACTTGTCAAAATCTGCACCGCTTTCAAAAGCTACTGTCAGCTCCTGGGCACGGTCGCCACGGAAGTTATAGAGGATGACGCTGTCGCCGTCTTCGATCGTGCCGACCGGAGCACCGTTTTCAGCAATAACGAATGCCGGCAGATCCTGGTCGATAACATTCGGAATCTCGGAACGGAATGTCTCGATTGCTTCTTTGGCTGTAGCGAACTGTCTGCCCTCACCCAGTACGTGAGTCTTCCAGCCTGCCTCGACCATACCCCAGTTCGCACCGTAACGGTCCATGGTGATAACCATACGTCCGCCGCCGCTTGCGATCCTGTAGTCGTGGGAAGCATCAGAAAGCTCGGCAAGTTTTGCCTCGAGCTGGTCTACATACTGCAGAGCAGATGTCTCACCTACATCACGGCCGTCAAGGAGAATATGAATGCGTACCTTTGCAACGCCCTCTTCTTTCGCCTCATCCAGCATTGCCAGGAGGTGATCGATATGGGAGTGAACATTACCATCGGAAAGAAGGCCGATGAAGTGCATCGTGCCGCCCTTCTTTGCATCAGCTACGAGGGATTTCCAAACTTCGCTCTGATACATGCTCTTGCTGGCGAGAGACTCGGATACGAGTTTCGCGCCCTGGCTATAGACCTGACCTGCACCGATCGCATTGTGGCCAACTTCGGAGTTACCCATATCTCCGTCAGACGGAAGACCGACGGCAGTACCGTGTGCCTTCAGCTTCTGCATCGGATAGTTCTTCATGCAGTTGTCCAGGATCGGCTTCTTCGCGCCTGTTACGGCGTTACCTGTTTCGATCTCCTTGATTCCCACACCGTCCATGATGATCAGTACGATCGGGCCTTTGTAGTTTGTGCTCATAGTCTTTTTCTCCTTTTCATAAAAAGGGCACAACCCTCAAGTTAAGACTTGTGCCCTGAATTATCTTTAACCTTCGTTTGGCGCCTCAGGCTCCTTGGACTCCGGCGGTGGTGTCGTTTCCTTAGGTGTCGTTTCTTTAGGTGTCGTTTCCTCCGGCGGCTTCGTATCCTCTGTCGCCTTGGTGCCCTCGGTTGCCTTTGTCTCTTCTGTCGCCTTTGTTTCCTTGGTCTCGGAAGGCTCCTTAGTCTCCGTCGGTTCCTTTGTCTCGGATGGTGCCTTTGTCTCGGTCGGTCCCTGGGTCTCGCCCGTGTTCTCCGTCTCGGAGCTGGTACCGGTATCGCCTGTCGGCTGTACATCATCCGGCATATCGACCTTACCGGTTGCAGGATCCATGTTGTAGATCTTGCCGTCCGGACCACGTGTACCTACGCGGACCTCCGCATTATTCATCGGGTAAGAGCTCTTTAAGTACTCAACACGTTTGACCTCGTTGCCATCCTTATCGTAGTAGACCTTCCAGGATGTGCAGGTGTAGCCGGTGTGTGCGGAACGAGCTGTCTCTCTGGTGCCGACTGCCATTGAAGAGTCTGCGATATAGACAGTTCTGGTCGGCTCGGAAGAACTTAAGACTTCACCGATCAGTTCGATCCTCTGTCCATCCGGAAGCGGACGGCCGTAGATCTGAACGGTTACGCTCTGGTCAGCATAATAAGCATGGATCGCAATCGGGTATTCAGAGTCATTGGTGAACTGGAAGTTCGGGCTCTGCCATGTAACGGTCGCGTCAGTTCCCTTCGGAACGTAGCTGCTCGGGATAGTGTGCGGATGACGCTCATCTACCTGCAGGTCTGCCTTAACGACGCTGTGGTAGAGCATGGTGTTTGCCTGACAGATACCGCCGCCGAGCTCGAGCTTATACACGCCGCCAACGATTCCGTTCGCTTCTTTATAGCCCTTGGCTGCAGTTCTCTGTCCAACATAGTCGTTGAAGTTGAAGCTTTCACCAGGCTGGAGCACCAGACCGTCGATCTTCTCGCAGACCAGACGGATGTTGGTGTTACGGTTGGAGTTCGATGTTGTTGAAGAAGTTGTGGAAGAGACCTTGCAGAGGTACTCTTTGAGGAATTCTCCGGAAGTCTCCGGCTCAATGACCTCAGTGGCTACCGGAACAACGACTTCGTATTCCGAACCGGCAATGGCACTCTTAACATCGGCGATCGCCTTGTCAAAATCTACGTTGAAACCTTCCTGGGAATCTTCGATGATGAATTCCAGCGCCTCTTTGTCAAAACCGGTGGCGTGTGCTTCCACGACATCCTTCTGGTAGGAATCCAGAGAATTGTGCACCAGTGTCTCGACTGCATCTGTGTCGATCGTGTATGCGGAAGCAAACTCGACCGGCTTCGTCTTCAGCGCGTTGATGGTGTTATAGCGGTCCTTAAGACCTTCACTGCCGGACAGTGTACTTGTACGGCCGTAGTTATATGCTTTTTCGATGATCTCGTCGATATCGCTTGTCACGGTAAGACCATCTGTACCCATCTGGATCAGGTCACCGTCGATATCGAATTTAATGTCCAGGAGATCGGAAGCGCTCTTCTTGTTATTGTCAGCGAAAAGTTTCTTGACCTCTTCCTTGCTTTTTCCGCCAACGTCAACACCGTCGATCTTGATGCCCTGGTAGAAACCGGGGGTGTCGATCTCGAGAGTCAACTCTTCCGGAGTATAAGAAACTTCACTGCCGTTGATATCTGTAACGACGATCTTGGTCTCTTTCGGACCACCGAATACGTCCTTCAGAACGGTCATGTAGAGCACGGTGCCGATAGCACCAAGAACGAGCACACCTGAAACAACTCCAAGTATCGCCGTAGTGATTTTCTTTTGTCTTCTCTTCGCCGCGTTTTTCTTCATGTCACTGACGCCTCTTCCCGAATTATTTATATACTTATGCACCCTGTAAAATATTACTATATCCAGACAACTCTATCAAGAGAAAATCAAGGATTTTTACCTTACAAAATATGTAACATTCGCTTTCGGTTTTTTGTGTAATCGGCGCGTTTCTTTTGACATTTTGCGTTTCTTTCAAATATTGCCCGATTCGTGTTACTATTAGCACGGAAGGAACATTCCGGAACGTCATGAAAAGGAGCTTTTCACTTTTGGAAAGACTGATCGTCTGCGATATCGATAACACTCTTCTTCCTCCGGGCGGGAAGATCTCGGATGCGACCATGGAGGTCATCGCCTCTTTAGGCAGCCATACCGGCTTTTCCATCGCAACGGGGAGATCTTTTCACGTCGTTAGAAAATTCGTCGAGGATTTAGGCCTTGCCCTTCCGGTCATCACCAGCAACGGCGCGCAGGTCTATGATTATCAGCGCGAAACGCCGGTCTACGAATCCTGTTTTTCCGACCGTTCGGCTTCTTCCCTGATGCACCGCCTGATCTCCGAGGGCTTCGATTTTGTCGCCTACGGCGGTGACGGTATCTTCTACCGTCCGGGAAGCACGCATATGGATTTTTTCCTGAACTATAACGAATCGGTCCGTCCCGGGATCCGGGCGCCCCTTATTCCTCTGAACGAAAAGGACCTTTCCTCTGTCCCGAAGGCGCTGACGAAGGTCCTCGTGTACTTCCCGACTTCGGATCTTACGAAGTCTCTTTCTTCTGAAAAAGATCTGGAAGTGACCTCTTCGATGCCTCATGTCATTGATATCATGGCGAAGGGATCCACCAAGGGGAATGCCGTGGTCGCACTGGCGGAGTATCTTCAGGTTCCGCTTTCTTCCGTGTACTGCTTCGGCGACAATGAAAACGACATCAGCATGTTCACCTGCGGCGCCGTCGGAGTCGCCATGGGAAACGCCTCGGAGGAGACGAAGAAATATGCCTCTATCGTGACCCGTAACTGCAAAGATGACGGAGTCGCTTACGCGATCCGCCATCTTCTCTAAGCATTTTCAGTTGTAGCAGGTACTTCCTCAGCGGATCGATACGTGCATCGATCTTGCGATGATGAAGAATCTTCTGTTTTCCACCTTGATCTTGAAGATGTGATATCCCTGACCGATGTGGTATCTCTCGTTCATCTGGTAGAATTCTTCCTGCGGAGCCAGACCGATAAAGTCCCCACCCTCATATGTAAATCTCATCGGGCAGGAAATCATGAACGGCTGCATGAATACGATCTCCAGGACCGGATCTGCGAACTCGTCCGGTCTGCCGACAAGGACGACCTGTTCGTTGTCCGCGGACTGGATCTCAAAATACATCCACAGTACATCGGAAAGGCACTCTTTGATCGAATTAAATTTGATCAGACACTCGTTTGCCGTCATTTCGCATACTCCTCCTACTGGAATTCACCCCGAGAATAACATCAAACGAAAACGAAAAAAAGACTTTCAAGGCTTTGAAAAGTGACAATTCTGTGGAAAATTAAGAAGTTTGCCACATTTCTGCCACAATTAAACCGATTTAGGTGGAAATTCTATGTTTTTCTTCGCATTTGACAAAATGCGGCATCGGTTAGCATAAGCTTACAGACGCCGCATTCTTACAGTTTTATTTCAGTTTCCGGGGAGATCTCAGAGCTTTGCTTTGACGCTCGAAGTAACTTTCTCCTTGGTTTCGGCCAGTTTATCAGACGATCCCTGGCGGGTGTTGCCGTAAATTCCGAAGTAGATCTTCAGCTTCGGCTCGGTACCGGACGGACGTGCACAGGCCCAGTCGAGTCCCTTATCACCGCCGAGTTCATAAAGAAGAACATTGGAGACCGGAAGATCGATCGGCTCCACTTCGATGCCGGATTCTGTAAACACATATCTCTTCGACTTCTGATAGTCGCGGACGGCTACGACAGGAGCTCCGCTGAGAAGTCTCTTTGCGTCCTCAATATTCTTGCAGTTTTCAAGATCCTCACGAAGGGAGACCATCGCACCGGCGATCTTCTCGATACCTTCTTTACCTTCGAGTGTGATCGAAACCGTCTCTTCAAATCCGTATCCGAAGCGCTCGTAGATGCTCTCGAGACGGTCGGTCAGGGACTGGCCGCGCTCTCTGGACTGGGCATACATGCCGGCGATGAGCATCGCGGCAACGACCGCGTCCTTATCGCGGACGTCGAGACCGGAAAGATAGCCGTAGCTCTCTTCGAAACCGAACTGGAAGTGCTTGCTGCCGAACTCATCGTCGAGCTTGATGCGCTCTCCGATGAACTTGAATCCGGTAAGGACTTCCTGCAGCTCCACGCCATAGTATTTGCAGATCGCACCGGCAAGTTTGCTGGAAACGATAGTCGTCACGGCAAAAGAACCCTCCGGAAGTGTGCCCGCACTCTTTTTCGAGTCGAGGATATAGTCGAGGAGCATAAGTCCGACCTGGTTTCCGGAGAACGGAACATAGGTCTCATTTCCGTCAACAGTCGTTCTGACGGCGATACCGATACGGTCGCTGTCCGGGTCGGTGCCGATAACGAGATCCGCATCCACTTTCTTGGCCAGGTCGATCGCCATAGAAAGGGCCGCCGGGTTTTCCGGGTTCGGCACTTCAACTGTCGGGAAGCTGCCGTCCGGAAGCTCCTGTTCTTTTACGATATGGACATTCTTCAGACCGATCTTTTCGAGGATGCGGCGTACCGGCTTATTTCCGGAACCGTGAAGCGGTGTATAGACGATGGACATATCCTTCTGGTTGAGGATCGCCTGACGGTCGATGACCAGCTTGTCGAGCATATCGGTGTAGGCGATATCGACTTCTTCGCCCCAGTAGGTCAGAAGGCCCTTGGCTTTTGCCTCCTCGAGACTGTCCGCTTTTACTGTGCGGATATCCTCGATACCTTCGATGAAGGAGAGGATCTTCGATGCGGCCTCCGGCGGTACCTGTCCGCCGTCCTCGCCATATACCTTGTAGCCGTTATACTTGGCCGGGTTGTGGCTCGCGGTGATCATGACCCCGGCAAAAGCCTTATGGTAGCGTACCGAGTAAGAGAGCATCGGTACCGGACGGAGCTCATCCGAAAGATATACGCGGATGCCCATGGCGGTCAGAGTTCTTGCGGTGATCTCCGCAAATTCCGGAGAGAAGTGACGGGAATCGTAGGAGATAACGACACCGCGCTTCATGGCCTCCTCGCCTTCGCTTACGATATATTTTCCAAGTCCGGCAGAGGCTCGAGATACGATATACATATTCATACGGTTCGTTCCGGCACCCAGGATACCGCGAAGTCCGGCAGTTCCAAACTCGAGATCTCTGAAGAATCTCTCCTCGATCTCCTTCTTGTCATCACGGATCGCCAGCAGCTCCTTTCGGGTCTGCTCATCAAAATACGGATCCTCACTCCATAATTTGTAAAGTTCTTCAATGTTCATGATCATTCCTCCCTTTCCTCATTCTCATTTGAATCAATCACTTCTGTTTTCTCAGTTGTTTTCGTCTTTTTCCGAAGCAGCATGACGGTTACCGCGGCGAAGATCACAAGGCCGAGGCCGCTTGCCGCAAGTCCCGCATTCCAGCCCGGAGGCGTGAAACGAAGTTCCACATGATGAGATCCGGCACCCAGTTCCACTGCAAGGAGAGCATCCTGATATGCACAGATCTCTGTTTCTTTTCCATCAACATATGCCTTCCAGCCCTTTTCATAAGGCGCCGTAATCAGCAGGAGCTTGTCTTCGGAAGCTTCCACATCGATCTCATAGTGTCCGTTCTTCACGACCACATTCTTCACACCCTCCGAAAGAGCTTCCTTGTGCGGGGCGATCGCCGTCGGATCAAGATATGCGAATATCGGCGGAAAAGATCCGTACACGTCTTCTTTGACGCGAAGTTCGACCTTCACATCATCCCCCTCATTGAAGTAGCCGAGATCGTAGATCTGGCTGTAGTAGGAGTTGGAATCCGTTTCCGCGATCTGTATTCCGTTGACATAAAGGTCGGTGACACTCTGCAGGTAGAGGTATGGAACACAGAAGTAGATCGCACCCTTCTTCTGCGCGGTGAACGTCGTCCTCAGGACCATCGGGGCCTTATCGTTATTTCTCAGGTAGAAGATCAGGTTTTTCGCTTCCTTGTTCTTCGTCTCCTGCGAAAGTGAATTATCGAGTCTGTCGCCTCTCGTGATATTTCCCTCCGGCGGGATATCTGTCTTCTGTCCGTTAATGACTTCCCACTCCGAAGTGAATGTGTCGTAGATATCGTCGGCCGGAACACCGGAAAGCGAAGAGATCCAGTTTTCCTGGAACGTAAAGTAGTCCTTCTTCACCTCGTCTTTTTCTAGAGCAAAGCCGTCGAAACTGAGGGAATCCTTCTTCGCCAGCATAGCAGCCGGCATGGCATACGGATTCTCGTAGAGATAGTACTCCGAAACCGCCGTCTTATACGAAAGTTCCTTGACACTGTGATCCGTCGTGATGTAATAGCGCACGCCGAGGATCGAGTCCGCCGGCAGGATCGAGTTCATGTGCAGCAGGCAGAAGTAGTTGTAATTAGAGTTATATCCCAGCTGCTTGAGGAAATGGTTCGTCTGTTTATTCGCCATGGACGCGAAGATGGAGATGCTTTCTCTTCCTGTGTAAAAAGGCAGGTTGTTGGCATCTACCAGATAGTGCCACGGCTTATGGATCTCCGTGCGGAACCAGTCCTGATCCTCGATCTTGTCGGACAGTTCCCCGAGTTCTTCGATCATGACGGCAAACTCCGGCGCATCTTCAAAGCCCGCAAAAACATCCGGCATATAGCATCTCGGATTGAAAAGGACCACTTCGATGACGATGACGCATACGAGGAATACCGTTCCCAGCCGCTTGATGTTGTAGATCACATCCGGCCACTTCGGCAGGATCTTCCCGTAAAGCAGGAGGCAGACCAGCACGGCAAAAAGGATCGTGGCGAAGAAGGAATTGTCTTCTTTCGCCATATTCCCGAAGCTTTGGGAGATCACCGCAATGCCGCAGACGATGCCCAGCGCCGTAAAGAAATTCTTCTTGGATGCGCCCTCCATGTGAAGGTACGAATAGAAGGCCACGAGGATCATGACGAAGGAGAACAGGTAGGAGTTACGGAAATTAAACCAGTTCGGTTCGTCGAAGAGATGCCATGCGCGGTTAAGAAGCGGGAAATGGAAACAGAAGATCCCGCAGCCGAATGCCACAGCAATAGCGATCTTAAGGTTCTTTTTGATCTTCGGATTCAGGAAGAAAAGGATGCAGAGAAATAATGCCGGGATCCCGCAGAAAATGATCGGAAGATTATTCGAAAGATCTCCGACCCTCTTTTCCACCAGCTGGTCAAGAAAAGCGACCAGACTGAATTCCGGGTTCATACTGAGTCCGCCGTCGTTTATGGTGAAGTCCGGATTGCCGAGCGTATTTAGGCCCGCCGGCAGAAGGACGCATGCGCTCATGAGCGCCGCCGTCACCGCGGACAGGATGAAGAAGCCGACGTTCTTGCCGCCCTCTTTCTGCTTCTCTTTCGAAAAATCTCCGCGGTAGCCCATGTGGCTCAGAAGATAAATGAAGGAGAAAATACCGACCATGTACGCCATGTAGTAGCCGGACAGGAAAAGCACAAACAGGATCAGAGTAAGACCCGGCCATGCCTTTCTGTTCTCCACAAACTTCTCGGTAAAAAGGATCAGAAGCGGCAGAAGCAGGAATCCGTCGAGCCACATGATATTGAACATGTATACGATGGCGAAAGCGCAGAGCGGATACATCATGCCGAAAAGGATCGTCATCTTATCTTTGGATCTGAATTTATAGTCGAGGAGCCATGTCATGAAAGCGCCTGCAAAGGACAGTTTCAGCATGATCAGCACAGTGATCAGCTCCTGAAGGTTCTTGCTCGGGAACAGGAAAACGAGAAAGTTCAACGGGCTTGAGAGGTAGTAGGCAAATACACCGAGGGTATTGCCGCCAAGTCCCAGGCTCCGGTTATAAAGCAGAGACTCCCCGCTGGTGAGCGCCTGCCTGAGGCCGATCAGATAAGGTCCGTACTGGGCCCCGAGGTCAGAAGTCAGGACATTTCTCGCGCCGAACGGGATGATCTGGTTGATGGAAAACACAGAGACCATCGCCAGAAGAGTCAGGAAAAACGTATAAAGCGGGCGCAGGTCGATCGTACTTTTGCGTTTCTTTTCAAGTGAAGTCTTCTCGATCATACCTTTTCTCCCTCTTTCAGGTCGGTTTCCTTCTTATTCTTCCGCGTGAAAAGAACCACGCCGATGCTAAAGATCACACCTGTCGCACTGATTATAACACCAATCGACATCCCGGGGGGAGTAAACTTCAGCTCCACCTCATGACTTCCCGCTTCCAAAGGCAGGCACAGGAATGCGTCCTGATAGGAAGAGATCTCCACCGCTTTTCCGTCCACATACGCCTTCCAGCCCTCTTCATAAGGGATCGTCGCGATCAGCGTGCGGGCACTGTCCGAAGAGGCCGTGAACGTGACTTTTCCATCAGAGACCGAAAGCCCGGAGATACCGGTCTTGAGGCTCTCCGTCTGTTTTTTCAGCGCGTCCGTATCCAGCACCGCCACAAGCGGTGTAAAAGAGGCGAACATGTCGTCATCGCAGCGGACCTCGATCGTGATCGTTTCGCCCGCCTTATGGACCCCGGTATCAAGGATGACCGAGTAGTAGGAGGTGGACTCTTCCGAATAGATGCGCTTGCCGTTGCAGTAAACGGTCAGTGGGGCGCTGTGCATGAGGAACGGAATGGAAAGATAGACCGGAGAATCCTTTTCGAGCGTAATAGTCCCGCGCAGGATGATCGGGGACTTCGCGTTTGTCCGCAGGTACAGGTCCACTTCTTTCATGCCCGATTCTACATTTTCCAGATCGAGGCCGTCTCTTTCCTCGTCGTATTCGAGGATCAGATCGTCGGTCCCGCCCGTGTATTTCTCGGCGTTCTGGAACTCCCACTCGACCGGTGTGGTCGAAAAGACGTCGTCGGCATCGATGCCGGAAAGAGAACTCAGCCATTTCTCCTGGAAGGTAAAATAGTCCTTCCCCTTCCCCGCTTTTTCCAGTGCGTAGCCGTCAAAATCCGGTGCGTCGGGCTCAGCCAGGAAGGCCATCTGGAGAGCATAGGGGTTTTCAAATATCGAATATCGTCCGCAGCTTCCCATATACTTTAGTCCGCTGATCTCACTTTTCCCGGAGATGACGTAGCGGATCCCGAGGAGCGAGTCCGCCGGCAGGATCACGTTTCTATGCTCTGCAGAGGTATAGTTGAAATTCGTGCAGTATCCGAGCTGTTTTAAGAAACGCTGCTGGGTCTTGTTCGACATGGAGCAGAACGCGCCGATGCCTTTGGTATCTGTATATGAGGAAAGGCTCAGGGAGTCGATGTTTAAAGACAATATCCCGTCCTGTTCGAGACGGTAATTCCCGTCCAGCCCGATCTCCGACGCAAGTTTTTTAAGTTCGCTTACCTCTGCGGAAAAAGACTCCGCCTCCTGCGTATCGTTAAAGATCGCTCCCACTGTGACCTTCGGGGCGAGGAACACGATCTCGACCACTACGATAGGTACGAGGATGCCGCTTCCCCATCTTTTAATGTTCGAAAGCGACTCCGGCCATTTCTCCTTCGTCATCCCGAAAAGGCAGATCGTCAGGAGCAGCATGACCAGAAGATTCTGGAAAAACATCGATTCACCTTCGCCTGCACCGCCGAAGTGCTCCGCGATCAGAAGCAGCAGGAAAAGAAGCCCCGAGGTGATCAGGAAGTCCTTATTCCTCAGATCTTTCAAATGCAGGAAGGAATAAAAGGCGATGAGGATCGTACCGAAGATGAAGAGAAAAGAATAGCGGTACAAAAACCAGTTCGGATCGTTGAAAAGATGCCAGGCCTGATTGATGACCGGCATAAGGAAGGAGAACGCGCCACAGAAAAGTGCGGCCCCTGCACGTATCTTCAGGGCTTTTCCGATCTTCGGATTCCGGAAGAAAAGCAGAAGAAGGATCAGTACAAGAAGACTCGAGTAGATGAACGGCAGATTCGTCGTGATATCCGTGAGCTTTCCGAGGAAAAGCTGGGATATGAGTTTCACTGCCGAAAAACCCGGATCCATCGTCATATTAAACTGGGAGGAATTGTCTCCGTTGCGGATCGTGTCCAGACCCGCCGGGACAAGAAGAAATGCACACACCATCGCCGCGCAGATGGCGACCAGAAGGAAAACTCCTACGGTCTTCCCCGCCGACGGACGCCCCTCTTCCTTACTGACGTTCTTTATATATTCGATCCGTCCGAGCAGATAGAAGAAGGAGAAAATGCCGACCATATAAGCGATATAGTAATTGGAAATGAACAGGAAGATCAGCACCGGGAAGAGCTTCCACGCATTTTTCGTATTCTCCAGGATCTTTTCGACACAGAGGATAAGAAGCGGCAGAAGCGCAAATCCGTCCAGCCAGATGAAGTTGAAGATGAAGGACATCGAGAAGGAGCAGAGCGCATAGATCATGCCGAAAAGGATGCTCATCTTCGTCTCCGACTTGAACTTGCAGTCGAGGAGCCACGTCATGAAAGCGCCGGAAAAGGACAGTTTCAGCATAATGAGCAGGACGATCGCATCCGAGATCTTCGACGCCGGGAACAGAAGTGTCAGCAGGTTCAGCGGGCTGGCCGCATAATAAGCGAGGATACCCAGAAGGTTTTTGCCCATGCCGATCTCGAAAGAATATCCGAGCGACGTTGCCGAGAAGATCTTGTTTCTCATCGTCACCAGATACGGCGCATACTGTGCGGATAAATCCGACACCAGGACGCTTCGTGCACCAAATGGCGATACTCCGGTCGAAAAGAAGATCGCGATCAGAGAAACGAAAACGAAAACAAACGCGATCAGCGGACGCAGATCCATCTTTTTCCTTCCGCGTTTCGGTGTATCCAGCGTGTTCTTTTCGATCATGAGAAAACTCCTATAAATAATTTGTCATTAGCATCGTATCACAAAAATGTCGTGTTTCCAAAAGGTTAACGAATGGACATATCTTATTATATGGGGAATGTAGTATACTGTATGCATAGAATTTGATTTTTTTGAGGTGCGAACATGCTGGTCAGTCTGATGGTCCCGTGTTACAACGAAGAAGAAGCGCTCCCGTTTCTTTACGAGGCGCTCTGCAAAGTTATGGACGAATGTCCGAAGTACAGCTATGAGCTGATCTTCGTAAATGACGGCAGCAAGGACAAGACCCTTCAGGTTTTAAAGGATATGGCCGCTAAGGACAAGCGCGTCCGCTACATCTCCTTTTCCCGCAATTTCGGTAAAGAAGCTGCTATGTATGCCGGTCTTTTCGCCGCCAAAGGCGACTGGATCGGTCTTCTGGATGCGGACATGCAGGATCCGCCGTCGCTCCTTCCTGAGATGTTTGAAACCCTCGAAGCCGGAGAGTGTGACATCGTCGCTACCCGCCGCGTCTCCAGAAAAGGCGAACCGCCGATCCGCAGTTTCTTCGCCCGCCGCTTCTACCGTCTGATCAACAGGTTTACCGATGTCGAGATCGTCGACGGCGCCAGAGACTTCCGCGTCATGACCCGTCCGGTCGTGGATGCGATCCTCTCCCTTTCCGAGCGCCAGCGCTTCAGCAAAGGTATCTTCGCCTGGGTCGGGTTCCGCACAAAATGGCTGGAGTTCGAAAATGTCGAGCGTATCGCCGGCGAGACAAAATGGTCCTTCTGGTCCCTTTTTCTCTACGCCATCGAAGGTATCGTCTCCTTCACCACCGCGCCTCTGCGCATCGCCACCCTCGTAGGATTCTTCATCTCCTGCCTGTCGTTCGGCTACCTGGTCTACTACTTCGTCCATGCGATCATGCTCCGTATCTGGGATGATGTACCTGGCTATCCTTCCCTCCTCTCCTTCATGCTCTTCCTCGGCGGCATGGTCCTCATGGCGCTCGGTATCATCGGCGAGTATCTGGCGAAGACATACATCGAAGTCAAGCACAGACCGCTCTATGTGATCTCGGAAGACAGCGAGAGTAAGAAAGAAAATAAAGAAGAAGAGTAATTCATTACTTCGGTTCATATTTGGCATTAAAGAAGTTTTCTTGTGCTGATCCTCGGACAATCGTCCTGCTAAGGCACTTCGAAAACTTTTTTCATGTTCGCTAAGGGGAGACTTCATGGGGTACGTGAGGGATTCCTTTTTCCCATGACCGATTTTTACTATTATCATGGGTTGTTTTACAGTTTGCATTTTCCCTTGACTGATTCTTCAAGCGATTTCATGGGAAAGCAAAGGATCGTGGATTTCCCATGTTGGATTTTTCAACTGTTTTCATGGGAAAGCAAAGGATCGTAAAATCCCCATGCCGTTCTAGTCATGGGGATTCTTTATCGCTTCATTTTCCCCATGCCCGAAAACAGAAAATCGGCCTGTTTTGATCATGGGAAAATCTGTTTTCTATGATTTCCCATGAAAATCTTCCCTATTTTTGGCATGGGCATTTTTGTTTTCCATAATTTCCCATGAAAACCATCACTTTTCTAGGGCATGGGTTTTCGAGCTTCCCCGGACTCCCCATGAGTCTAGAGAATCTTATCCGAAATCTCACAAGTTTCCCCGCCTCTTCGCCAGTCTTTTCCGAACGAAAAAAACCTTCCCGCACCTCCGCCGAAGCATTCTCCGGAGACTGTACAAGGAAGGTCTTCTATTCTTCAATAAAACAAACGAATATTACTTAACGACAGTCACTTTCTTCATGCGCTGTTCCTTCAGCGGTCTGTCTGCTCTGTCCGTCGGTGTGGAAGCGATCTCGTCCACCACTTCGATACCTTCGATGATTCTACCGAATGCCGCATAGTTGCCATCGAGGAACGGGCCGTCTTCGTGCATGATGAAGAACTGGGATCCTGCGGAGTTCGGGTCACCGGCTCTGGCCATGGAAAGGACTCCACGCTCGTGGGACAGGTCGTTCGGAACGCCGTTCGCTCTGAACTCGCCCTTGATGTGATGGCCCGGGCCACCCATGCCTGTACCAGTCGGGTCACCGCCCTGGATCATGAATCCGGAAATGACGCGGTGGAAGATAAGTCCGTCATAGAAGCCTTTCTCGATAAGATCTACGAAATTCTGTACACTGATCGGGGCCACGTCCGGATAAAGTTCCAGCTTCATGATGCCGCCGTTTTCCATCTCAATAGTTACAATTGGATTTGCCATTGTCATATCTCCTTCAATAGTTGTCTTGGATCTAAGTTATATGGATCACTTACTTGATAGTACGGGAAAAGACCCGATTTGGCAAGAATCCTGTTCTGCGCGAACTATTTACCACGAAAGATCATCGTAGAAAACTTCTTCCAAAGTGAGTCCCTTTGCCGGCATCGTCTTTCCGGCCTCTTTGCGGACCCCTTCGCCCGTCAGAAGTTTTTCGATCTCAGTTCGGGTCATCTTCCCCTGGCCGACATAGACAAGCGTCCCCGCCATGATCCTTACCATGTTGTATAGAAAAGACTCGCCGATGACGGTGATCTCGACAAGGTCGGGATCCGCAGCGTTCCTTCTTACATATACATCCTTCATGGTGCGGATCGGGGTGATGTCCGGGCCGCCCTGAGCGCGGAATGCAGAAAAGTCATGGGTGCCGATAAAAGCAGCGGCCGCGTCGTTCATCGCTTCCACATCCAGGGCTCCGGGCACGAAAGCCTCGGTCCTTCTGTTCACGGCAGACGGCACCTTCGCGTTTCTTACACGATAGCAGTATCGCTTGCCCTTGCTGTTGAATCGCGCGTGGAAAGACTCCGGAACTTCCTTTGCCGCAAGCACGACAAGATCATCATCGAGGACCGCGTGTAATGCCAGCGGGATCTTGTCAGCCGGGATCGGGAAAGGAACGTCCACATGGGATACATGACCCTTCGCATGGACGCCGGAGTCCGTCCGGCTGCAGCCGTAAATACGGCAAAAGCGCCCGTACACCTTCTCCACTGCTTCTTCCAGTGTCTGCTGTACGGAGCGCCCGTTATCCTGTCTTTGGAAACCGACGAAGTCGGTCCCGTCATATTCCGTGAGCAAAGCGATGCGGATATCCGCAGGGTTTCTGCCTTCCTCACTCATTTTCTTAACCCTGGATCTTGTCGTCGAAGCAGGCCTTACCCATCATGGCGGCACCGACGATACCGGCATCGTTGCCCATCTTGGCCACACGGATCTCGGTCTTTCTAACGCCCGGGCCGAAGAAAGGCTTGCTCATGGTCTTCTCGCGGAGCGGGATCATCAGCGGATCGCCTTCATTGCAGACACCGCCGCCGATCAGAAGAACTTCCGGCATGAATGTGTTGATCGCATTGGCCAGACCTTCGGAAAGGTAGTCGATATATGTATCTACAACATTCGCGGAGACCTCGTCGCCGGCTCTCATACCGTCGAAGGCAATTCTTGCATTGGCCTGTCCGCCGTTTTCCTCGATCAGTTTACCGAGGATGGAAGTCGGGTTTGCCTGCGCAGCTTCTTCTGTCATTCTGGCCAGCGCAGAAGCGGAGCCATATGCCTCGAAGCAGCCCTTGCGTCCGCAGGAGCACTGCTGTCCATTGACCATGATGACGTGATGTCCGAATTCAGAACCTGCCTGGTTGAATCCGGAGAAAATACGGTTGTTGATGATAACGCCGCATCCGATACCTGTACCGAGCGTGATCGTTACTGAATCCGCCACATCTGCCGCCGCACCGGAAACGCTCTCCGCCATAGCTGCGCAGTTGGCGTCATTGTCAATATATACCGGAAGGTCGATGACCTCACGGATGATCTTTCTCATTGGTGCATTCACGAAAGGAAGATTGGTCGCATAGACCAGTGTGCCTGCCTTGTTGTCCGGGGTTCCCGGTGATCCGATACCGATCGCAGATACATCGGACTCGGAAATGCCGGCCTCTTCGATGGCCTTCTTTGCCAGTTTTCCCATGTCTGTGATGATCTCTTCCATTGCACGGTCCGCATTCGTCTTAATGCTGACCTTATTCAGAAGTTCACCCTTTTCGGATACAACGCCGGCCTTGATATTCGTGCCGCCCAGATCGATTCCTACATAATATGCCATTTCAAAACTCTCCTCATTCTTTTGAAATCCGCCACACGCGAATCATTTTACTTCAAATTCCATAAGAAATCTACCGCCAGCGGGATAAATGCGACGCAGGTCAGGACCAGCATCCACAGATAATCCGAAGCCTTCAGACGGAGCGGATGAAGCTTGGTCTTCCCGACTCCTCCCTGATAGCATCTGGCATCCATCGCCACCGCCAGTTCCTCCGCTCTTTTAAAAGCACTGACGAACAGCGGGACGAGTACAGTTACATATCCTTTTGCACGCTGGAACACGTTTCCGGTATCATACTCCGCACCACGGCTGGACTGCGCCTTCATGATCTTATCCGTCTCCTCGGCAAGCGTCGGAATAAAACGCAGTGCGATAGAGATAGTCATGGCCATCTCGTTGACCGGCACCTTAAAGACCTTGAGCGGGGATCCTAGAGCTTCCAGCGCATCTGCAAGTTTCAGCGGCGTCGTGGTCAGCGAAAGTAGAAGGCTTGTTGCCAGTATCAGAAGAAGCAGGCGGAATGCCAGCATAACAGCCTTTTCGAGGCCACCGCTCGTGACCTTCAGGATGCCCCAGCTCCATAGCGTATCGCCGGAACGGATCGTCAGGATATTGATCACGAAAATAAACATCATAATGAACACGATCGGCCGGACAGACCGCAGGATCTCGATCGGATTGAGTTTTGACAGCAGCGCCAGGAACAATATCACGGCAAAAGCAGAAATCATAGCGATTGGTGTATTTGCCATAAAGAGCGCGCACATATAAAGGATAAACAGGATCACCTTCATGCGCGGATCGAGTTTATGCAGGACGGAATCTCCCTGTACATAACGTCCGATCGAAACATCTTTCATCATGGGGCAGTCACCTCCCCATCAGACCCGAACACCAGATCCTGCGCCGCCTCTTTCACATCGAAAAGACACGCATCCACGTTCGGATGATCTTTCTTCAGATCGAGCATGGTCTGCATCAGGCAGGGCCGATCGAGCCTCATGCCGACAAAATCCGTATGCTCAGCGAAAAGTTCCTTCGGCGTGCCGAAGAACTCCTGTCTTCCCTTCTTCAGAACGAGGATACGGTCAGCGATCCTCGCCGCTTCGTCCATATCATGGGAGACCAGAACGATGGACTTGCCATTCGAACGAAGGGTCTCGATATACCCGAAGATCTCCTTTTGTCCGGCAGGATCAAGACCGGCCGCCGGCTCGTCGAGGATGAGCACATCCGGATCCATGGCCAGGATACCGGCAAAAGCGACTCTTCGCTTCTGTCCGCCGGAAAGTTCAAACGGCGACCTTTTCAGCACATCGTCAGAAAGCCCTACAAGCGGCAGGGATTCGCGCATCAATCGTTCGCACTTTTCCTCGTCATATCCCATTTTCTTCGGGCCGAACTGGATATCTTTTTCCACCGTCTCCTCGAAAAGCTGATATTCCGGATACTGGAAAAGCAGACCTACATGGCGGCGGATACGCTTGACGTCCGTGTTTTTGTCCGTGGTAATGTACTTCTTTTCCTCTTCATCCCAGATCTCGACCGTTCCTTCCGCAGGACGCAGGATACCATTCAGCTGGGAGATCAGCGTGGTCTTTCCCGAACCGCTGTGGCCGATGACCGCGACGATCTCTCCCTTTTTCACATCAAAACTGATCCCGGAGATCGTATTCTTTTCTTTCTTCTCATAACTGTAGGCGAGATCATTTACGCGCAGGACGACCTGATCCGGCACTTCGTGCGAAGGAAGCTCTTCCCTGGAGATCTTGGAAACATCTGCTTCCTTCAGGATCTCGTTGATCTTCTTCACCGCATTATTCTCTGAAGTAAAATCGCTCTGCTCCGGTTTGACACCACAGATCCTTCCCACCTCGTAAAGAAGCTCAGCCCATTTCGGCAGTTCAAGTCCGAGGCTGCGGATCGTGTCTACCTGAGAGAATACTTCCGGCGGTGTGCCGTGTAAGCGGATCTTTCCCTTCTCGAGGACGATGACTCTGTCCGCAAGATACGCTTCGTGCATGTCGTGCGTGATGTGCAGGACCGTGATCCCCTTGTCCTGACGCATTCTGGCGACCAGGTGCAAAAACTCATCTCTCGCCTTCGGGTCGAGCATCGATGTACTCTCATCGAGGATCAGAAGCTGCGGCTCCATGGCCAGAACGCCTGCGATCGCAAGTTTCTGCTTCTGTCCGCCGGACAGAGAAGACGGCTGCTTATCCGCCTTTTCGAGAAGTCCGACATATCCCAGTGCTTTTTCTACGCGCTGGGCGAGTTCCGGGAGCGGGACCGAAAGATTTTCCGGGCCGAATGCCACGTCTTCTTCCACCGTTGTACCGACGATCTGGTTATCCGGATTCTGGAATACCATGCCGCAGTGGGAACGGATCTTCCAGAAATTCTCATCAGCATCCGCGGAGATCTCAAATACGGAGAGCTTTCCGGCATCCGGGGTCTCCAGAAGGTTGACCATCTTCGCCAGTGTGGACTTTCCGGAACCGTTTCGGCCGAGGATCGCCACATATTCGCCCTTTTTAATGGAAAAAGAAGCGTGATCCACTGCAACGACATTCTTTCCGGAATTGGTCGGATAAGAAAACAGAATATCTTCTGCCTCTACCGTGATCTTATATTCCGCTATGTCTCTTGCATTTGGATCCATGCTTCTTATTCTCCGATTTTCGATAATAGACAAAGTGACGGAAGGGAGATATGCCCATCCGTCACCTTAATTTGTATCAAGATTTTCTCTGGGCCTTACTCAGCGAATGTGAGAAGAGCCATCTCAGAAGCGTCACCGCGACGTGTTCCGAGCTTTACGATCTTGGTGTAACCACCCTTGTGGTTAACGAGAGAAGGAGCGATCTCATCGTAAAGGATGTTTACCGGATCAACAACCTTGCCCTCAGCATCGTGGCTCTTTCTGAGCCAGTAAGCAGCATTCTTTCTAGCTGCGAGACGAGAAGGAGCGTCAACCTGAACGGTCTTCTTAGAAACTTCACGATCTACTACATCGTACTTCTTGCCGTTCTTGGAAGTCTTGGAAACCAGGACCTTCATTCCCTTGCCATCCAGCTTCGCAGAGGAAACAGTAACTTCCTTTGTGGTGAAGTTATCTTTTTCACGAATGGCATCTGCGATCAGCTTGTCCATGATCTTGCTAACTTCTTTTGCACGAGCAACTGTTGTAACAACGTGCTTCTTGTTCTCAGCAAGTGCCTTTCCGTCTTCTTTTACCGGGCAAACAACAAGGGATGTTGCCAGATTTCTTAAAATTGCGATACGCTGATCGCTTACTCTTCCTAATTTTCTGTAACCTGCCATGGGTTAATACCTCCTGTATATTTCAAATATCCTAGCTGACCCGCGAGCCGCTATTTAGTCCTCGACATCTGCGAGAGACAGATCCATATCCTCGAGCTTCTGGATAACTTCTTCCAGAGACTTCTTACCGAGGTTACGGACTTTCATCATTTCGTCTTCCGACTTAGCCACCAGATCACCGATCGTGTTGATACCTGCACGCTTCAGGCAGTTGTAGGTACGAACGGAGAAATCCAGATCTTCGATAACGATATCGTGCGTAGAGTTCTTGCTTGTAGAATCATCGGAATCACGGAAGCTCGGACCATTGGTCACATCCGTGAGAGCGGTGAACAGGCCAAGGTGCTCACGCAGGATAGCTGCAGCGGAAGAAAGAGCTTCATCTACCTTAATGGTAGCGTCTGTCCAAACTTCCAGTGTAAGGCTGTCAAAGTCTGTTCTCTCACCGACACGTGTGTTCTCGATTCTGTAGTTCGCCTTCTTTACCGGAGTAAAGATGGAGTCGATCGCGATCACACCGATCGTCTGTGTCGCAGGCTTGTTCTGATCTGCTGTCGCATAGCCGCGGCCCTTGCTGATCGTCAGTTCGATGAAGAGACGTCCTGCACCGTTCATTGTCGCGATGACATGATCCGGATTCATGATCTCTACTTCTTCATCATGAACGATATCGCCGGCCGTTACTACACCGGTCTTGCCCTCATCCATGCTGATGTAGACTGTCTTCGGTGTATCCACATGAAGCTTAGCGCGGATGCCCTTAACGTTGAGGATGATCTCTGTCATGTCCTCGATAACGCCCGGGATCGTGGAAAACTCGTGGTAAACACCCTCTACACGGATGGATGTTACGGCTGCGCCCGACAAGGAAGAAAGAAGCACACGACGAAGGGAGTTACCCAGTGTCGTACCGTAGCCACGCTCGAGAGGAGCAACTACATACTTACCGTAGGAGCTGTCTTCGTTAACTTCCACACACTCAATTGTTGGCTTCATAATTTCAATCATTGTTTATCCTCCTAGCAATTCATGCAATGCGGGCGGTTTCGATTACTTGGAATACAACTCGACGATGAGTGTCTCCTTAACCTCGAGATCAACATCCTCACGAGCCGGCTCTCTTACGATAGAACCAGTCAGTGTCTCTTCATTGAAAGACAGCCATGCCGGTACCGGACGGGAGTTGGAAAGTGTCTCGAACTTCGGAGACTTTCTGGATGTCTCCTTAACAGCAATCGTATCACCAACCTTCAATGTCATGGAAGGGATATTCGCCTTCTTGCCATTGAGCAGGAAATGACCGTGTGTTACAAGCTGCCGAGCTTCATTTCTGGAAGAAGCCAGACCAAGACGATATACGACATTGTCGAAACGGAGTTCGAGGAGCTCAAGGAGCTTCTCACCGGTCTTACCCTGCTTACGCTCAGCACGTGCATAGGTAAGTCTGAACTGCTTCTCAAGTACGCCGTAGAAACGCTTTGTCTTCTGCTTCTCACGAAGCTGTACACCATATTCTGAAATCTTTTTTCTGCCCTGACCATGCTGACCCGGAGCGGCACTCTTCTTAGCAAGTGCGCACTTCGCGGAATAGCATCTCTCACCCTTGAGGAAGAGCTTGTCTCCTTCTCTGCGGCAGAGACGGCAGGTTCCTTCTGTATATCTAGCCATTCTCTATACCTCCGAACTCAGACTCTTCTTCTCTTAGGCGGTCTGCAACCATTGTGCGGAACCGGAGTAACATCTTTGATCATGGTTACTTCGAGTCCAGCTGTCTGCAACGCACGGATCGCGGATTCACGACCCGGTCCAGGTCCCTTAACGTAAACCTCAACGGTACGCATACCGTGATCAGCAGCCTTCTTACCAGCATCCTCAGATGCCATCTGAGCTGCGAACGGTGTACCCTTACGGGAACCCTTCATGCCCATCTCACCAGCGGAAGCCCAGGAGATCGCATTGCCCTGCATATCAGTAATCGTAACGATTGTGTTGTTGAATGTAGCGTGAATATGAGCCTGTCCCTTGTCAATATTCTTACGCTCTCTTCTCTTCGGTCTTGCGGCCGTTTTCTTAACTGCTTTTGCCATGAGACTTCCTCCTTACTTCTTCTTGCCAGCGATCGTACGCTTCGGACCCTTACGAGTACGAGCATTCGTCTTTGTGCGCTGACCACGAACAGGAAGACCCATTCTGTGACGACGGCCACGATAGCATCCAATTTCAGTTAATCTCTTAATGTTAAGAGATACTTCTCTTCTGAGGTCACCCTCAACATTGTAATTGTTTTCGATCTGATCACGAATCTTAGCGATGTCGTCCTCAGAAAGATCCTTAACACGTGTGTCAGGATTGATCTGGGTCTCCGCAAGAATACGATCAGAACTTGTCTTACCAATGCCATAAATGTACGTAAGAGCGATTTCTACTCTTTTGTCATTTGGCAGATCTACACCGGCAATACGAGCCATTCTGTGTACCTCCATGAATGAATCAATAAATGTTTTGTTTCGTATATATATGACATGCTGATGCTAAGATCCTCTCGGGTCAGGAGAGGCAGCCGCCTTGGCATAACTGGTGCATGTAATATCCTAACGTTTTCTACTTGTCCTGTTATGAGCAGACAATGACGAGGCCTGCAAACAGAAGGATCTGATTAACCCTGCTTCTGCTTGTGCTTCGGATCAGAGCAGATGATCATCACGCGTCCGTTGCGACGAATGACCTTGCACTTCTCGCACATGGGTTTAACTGATGGTCTAACTTTCATGACGCAAACCTCCCTGTTTACTTAAAAAAACAATGCAAAACTAACATACGCTATGCGCGCACGCTAAAATATTATACCAAAAACTCTTGGCGATTCAAGTAGTTTTTTGATTTTTTCGCAAGTTTTTTCTATTACCCGAAAAGAACCGTTCCGGGGCGTTTTTTCTGCCGCTTCTTATTTCGCGCGCCAGGTGATACGGCCGCGGGACAGATCATATGGAGAAAGCTCCATCGTGACACGGTCGCCCGGCAGGATCTTAATGTAGTTCTGACGAAGCTTGCCGGAAATGTGTGCCAGTACGATATGGCCATTCTCCAGTCTTACCTTGAATGTGGCATTCGGCAGTGCATCGTCAACAATGCCTTCTACTTCGATTACATCTTCTTTAGACATTCTTTCCCTCCGTTAATGTAATGATTTCTGGTCCGTTCTCTGTAATAATGATCGTATTTTCGTAATGTGCTGCGTACTTTCTGTCGCGTGTGATCACCGTCCACTCATCTGCGAGGACTGCGATATCTCTCTTTCCACTGGCGATCATGGGCTCGATACAGAACGCCATGCCGGTCACGATCCTCGGACCGTGGCCGAATCTTCCGTAATTCGGAACATCCGGATCTTCGTGGAGCTTATGTCCGATACCATGACCTGTCAGTTCACGGATCACGCTGTAGCCATTGCTTTCCGCATGTCCCTGGACTGCAGAGGAGATATCGCCGATGCGGTTCTCTGTCGAAACCTTTTCGAATCCTTTCCAGAAGCACTCTTCCGTTACCCTGACGAGTCTACTTGCTTCTTCCGAGATCTCACCTACTGCGAAAGTACGGGCAGCATCCGCATGCATGCCATTCAGAGAACAGCAGACGTCACAGGTAACGATATCACCTTCTTTGAGGACAAGATCTTTTCTCGGAACACCGTGAACGATCACTTCGTTCGGGGAAATACAGATCTGTCCCGGGAACGGCGGCTCGCCATAGTGAAAGGACGAGGAGATCGCGCCGTTTTTGTCGAAGACTCTCTTTGCGATCTCGTCGAGCTCCCATGTGGAGATACCCGGTTCCACAGCCCGGCCCAGTGTCAGAAGTGCTTCTTCTACCACCTTGCCGGCTTCTCTCATCAGCTGAAACTCTGCTTCTGTCTTAATCTGAATCATTATTAAGCCTTTCTAAAGCCCATATTGGCCAGCGCTTCGCTTGCCTGAGCAAATGCAAGATCCGGACTCTTGGAATTGTCCGCGGAAATAACAATACCCTTTTTCTCATAGAAATCAATGAGGGGTTTTGTATTCTCTTCATATGTGATCAGTCTCTGCTTTACCGTCTCCGGCTTATCGTCATCGCGCTGGATGACTTCCTTACCGCAGACATCGCATACACCCTCGACCTTGGTCGGGCGGGAAACTACGTTGTAGCTTTCTCCGCAGGATGTGCAGACTCTTCTGTTTACGACACGCTCCATGATGACCTCGGCCGGTACATCTACCTTGATGACAGCGTCGATCTTGGAACTGGTCTTTGCGAGCATCTCATCAAGTTTTTCCGCCTGAGCGATCGTTCTCGGGAATCCATCGAGAAGGTAACCGTTCTTGCAGTCATCCTGGCTGAGACGATCCTCGACCATAGAGATCGTGATCTCATCCGGAACCAGCTGACCGGCATCGATATACTTCTTGGCTTCGATGCCAAGAGGAGTCTGCTCCTTGATGTTGGCACGGAAGATATCTCCTGTAGAGATATGTGTGATGGCATATTCATTCTTAAGTACAGCGGCCATGGTTCCCTTACCGGATCCCGGTGCGCCTAAAAGGATCAGTTTCATACTAATTCCTCCTCGATTCTTTCTTTAGTAAAAGCAACATGCAGCCCCACGTGTTATCCACGCGAGGCTGCATAGTTTTTATTTTATGGTTTGTGCATTACCGTTACCCAGCATAACACGTTTCCCGGTTTCTAATTAAACAAGGAATCCCTTGTAGTTGTGAGTAACCATCTGCGATTCGATCTGGTCAACGAGGTCGTTGGCAACACCGGTCATGATGAGCACGGATGTACCTGCGAACCATACGCCTTCCATTCCGGTCAGCTTACCGAGCAGTGTAGGTACGAGTACCACGATGCACAGGAAGCATGCGTCACACCAGTTGAGGCGGTTAGCCACCTTGGCGATGAACTCGGATGTCGGACGACCCGGACGAACACCCGGGATAAATCCGCCGTTCTTCTGAAGGTTCTGCGAGATCTCGATCGGATTGAACTGGATCATCGAGTAGAAGAACACGAATGCGAAAATGCAGATAAAGTAAGCTACATAGTAGAACGGGCTTCCGCCAAAGTTACGGAACCAGTCTACGATGATGTTGTTGCTGTTCGGGAAGAAGAAAGCAACGATCGTGGAAGGCAGAGCCAGGAAAGACATGGTAAAGATTACCGGCATAACGCTGGAAGCATTTACCTTGAGCGGAATGTATGTGTTCTGTCCGCCATAGACTTTACGGCCGATGACCTTCTTACTGTACTGAACCGGGATTCTTCTTTCTGCGTTCTGAACGTATACGCAGAAGATGATGGTTGCGATCGAGATCAGGGAAACGATCACGAAAGCGGTAATACCCAGTGCATTACCTGCCGCCTGGTTAGAGAACTTACCGGCGATGTTGAGAGCATCGTAGTAGAGCGTTCTGATCATATCCGGGATTCTTGTTACGATACCCGCGAAGATGATAAGGGATACACCGTTACCGATACCCTTTTCGTTGATTCTTTCACCGAGGAATACAACAAACGTCGTACCAGCGGTAAATGTCAGGATAATGAGTGCTGCAGCGAGCCACTTCGGAAGGTAATTCGTCATGGCAGAGCGTGTAGCGTAGGTGAAGAAGGAAGCCTGCATTACAGCAAGACCTACTGTAAGATAACGGGTGATCTTCTGAAGCTTCTTCTGTCCCTCTTCTCCCTCTTTGGCAAGATTCTCCAAAGCAGGGATCGCAACCGTAAGGAGCTGGATGATGATGGAAGAGTTGATGTAAGGTGTAATACCCATCGCGAAGATGGTTGCCGCATAAAGACCACCACCTGCGATGATATCCATCAGGCTACCGATCTGACCCCAATTCTGGACGATCGATGAGAACTCTTGACGGTTGATACCCGGGCACGGGATCAGACCGCCGATCATGTAGAGCGCAAGAATGAAGAATGTAAACAACAGCTTCTTGCGCAGATCCGGCAAACGGAATGCATTAACTAAGGTGTCAAATACGCCCTTCATGTTATACCTCCTGTGCCGTTCCACCAGCCTTTTCGATTTTCTCTTTTGCAGAAGCAGAGAACTTCTTAGCTTTAACAGTCAGCTTCTTTGTCAGGTCGCCGTTACCGAGGACCTTAACGCCGTCGTTGACCTTGCCGAGTGTGATGATACCGGCATCTGCGAGGATCGTTGCATCGACCTCAGCACCGTTATCAAACTTCTCCAGATCGGAGACGTTGATCTCGACATATTCGCAAGCGAAACGCTTGTGATTAAATCCACGCTTCGGCAGACGTCTGTAAAGAGGCATCTGACCACCTTCGAAACCAGGACGTACACCGCCGCCGGAACGAGCATTCTGGCCCTTGTGTCCTCTACCGGCAGTCTTACCGTTGCCGGATCCGGCACCACGGCCCTTACGATATGCTTTCTCGTTTCCGCAGGAAGACATTTCATTAAGTTTCATGTTTCCTATACCTCCATTACACTTCTTCGCACTTAACAAGATGTGCTACAGTGCGAACCATGCCGCGAATTGCTTCGTTATCTGCCTTTTCTACAGACTGACCGATCTTGTGAAGACCGAGTGCAGCAACTGTAGCAGCCTGGTTTTTCTTAGATTTGTTGGTGCTCTTGACCAGGGTAATCTTTAAGTTTGCCATTGTCCCGCACACCTCCATTAAAGAATTTCTTCGGTGGACTTGCCGCGCAGACGTGCTACTTCTTCGAGAGAACGCATGCTCTTCAAGCCTTCCATGGTTGCATTAACAACATTGTTCGGGTTGTTGGTACCTAAGGACTTTGTACGGATATCCTTGATTCCGCAAAGCTCACATACCGCACGGACCGGGCCGCCGGCGATGATACCGGTACCACTTGCAGCCGGCTTCATAACGATCTTACCTGCACCGAATACACCGAGTGCTTCGTGCGGGATCGTGCTGCCATCGAGCGGCACGGAGATCATGTTCTTCTTGGCATCTTCGATGCCCTTTCTGATCGCGTCCGGAATTTCAGCAGCCTTACCAAGGCCCTTACCAACGTGACCATTCTCGTCACCTACGATCACGAGGGCTGCGAAACGGAAATTTCTACCACCCTTAACCGTCTTGGAAACACGTCCGATATGGATGACTTTTTCTTTTAATTCGGTTGAATTTGGTTCAAAACCCATCTTGTTTCCCTCCTGATTAGAATTTCAGGCCAGCTTCACGAGCGGCCTCTGCCAAAGCTTCTACACGACCATGGAAAATGTATCCGCCTCTGTCGAACACAACTTCGTTGATGTTCGCAGCCAGAGCGCGCTCTGCAATCTTCTTACCAACTGCAGCTGCACCTTCCTTGTTGCTTCCGTTATCGATAGAAGCTTTCACTTCTTTATCCAATGTGGAGGCACTTACCAGTGTCTTTCCAGCTTCATCGTCGATGATCTGGGCATAGATGTTTGTGTTACTTCTGAAAACGCACAGACGCGGACGTGCAGCAGTACCGGAGATCTTTCTTCTCACACGGATGTGCTTTCTGCGGCGAATAGCGTTCTTGTCAATCTTATTAATCATGCTTGTTCACCCCTTCACTTACTTCTTAGCGCCTGTCTTACCTTCCTTGATGCGGACATATTCACCAACATATCTGATACCTTTGCCCTTATATGCATCCGGAAGTCTGAAGGAACGGATCTTAGCGGCGGTCTCGCCAACTAACTGCTTATCTGCACCCTTAACGACGATCTGGTTCTGTGCCGGTACATCAATAGTGATGCCTTCCGGCTCTTCCATTTCGATCGGGTGGGAGTAACCGAGGTTGAACACAACCTTCTTACCCTGCTTTGCGGCCTTGTAACCAACACCCTGGATCTCGAGTTCCTTCTTGAAACCTTCGGAACAACCGATGACCATGTTGTTGATGAGGGAACGAGTCAAACCGTGAAGAGCCTTCACCTGCTTCTCATCGTTCGGTCTCTTGACCGTGATCACATTGTCATTTACTTCTACAATGATGGAAGGATGCACATTCAGAGAAAGTGTCGCTTCCTTGCCTTTTACAGTGATGGTCTGACCATCCTGCTTTACTTCGAGCCCTGCCGGGATCGTGATCGGCATATTGCCAATTCTAGACATACAATCTTACCTCCTGCTCTTTAGATTGTGGGACTTTCATCCCTTTTCAGAGTGTGTCTACTAAACTTACCAAACGTAAGCCATAACCTCGCCGCCAACGCCGAGCTTTCTGGCTGCCTTATCAGTCATAACGCCCTTGGATGTGGAGATGATGGCGATACCGAGGCCACCGAGTACCTTCGGGAGGTTCTCTTTGTCCGCATAAACGCGGAGACCCGGCTTGGAAATTCTCTGGATACCGGAAATAACGTGCTTCTTAGCAGCATATTTCAGAGTGATCTTGATCATTCCCTGCTTGTCATCTTCGATCGTCTCAAAAGAAGCGATATAACCTTCGTCTACTAAAATCTGTGCGATAGCCTTCTTCAAATTGGAAGCAGGAACCATAACTGTCGGATGACCGGCTGTGCCTGCATTACGGATTCTTGTCAGCATATCAGCAATTGCATCTGTAATCTGCATAAATCTTTCCTCCTTGCTATCGGTTACCAGCTTGCCTTACGAACACCCGGGATCTGGCCCTTGTAAGCCAGGTCACGGAAGCACAGACGGCAAATACCATACTTACGGATATAAGCGTGCGGTCTACCGCAGAGCTTGCAACGGTTGTGCTGCTGTACCTTGAACTTCGGAGCACGCTGTGCCTTGAGTTTCATTGACGTTTTAGCCATATTACTTATATCCTCCTATTACTTGCGGAACGGCATACCGATGAGGGAGAGAAGAGATCTTGCTTCCTCGTCTGTCTTAGCCGTTGTTACGATGATGATATCCATACCACGAACTTTATCGATCTTATCGAACTCGATTTCAGGGAACATGAGCTGCTCCTTGATACCCATAGCATAGTTACCGTGACCATCGAACGAGTTCGGGTTGATACCACGGAAGTCACGTACACGCGGGAGGGAGATGCTGATCAACTTATCGAGGAAGTTGTACATATTCTCGCCACGGAGAGTAACCTTGCAGCCGATCTTCATGCCTTCTCTTAATTTGAAAGCAGCAACCGACTTGGAAGCAACGGTAGATACCGGCTTCTGGCCGCAGATGATACCCATGTCACGCATAGCATTCTCGAGAGCCTTCGGGTTATCCTTGACTTCGCCAACACCCATGTTGAGAACGATCTTCTCAAGCTTCGGGATCTGCATTACGGACTTATACTTGAACTCTTCCTGCAAAGCAGGCGCAACTTCATTTACATACTTGTCTTTTAATCTAGACATCGATTACTCCTCCTTTGCCTTCTTGATCTGGTCAATGTCAGCGCCGCACTTCTTGCAAACGCGGAACTTGGAACCATCCTCGGCAACTCTCTTACCAACACGGGTAGCCTTGCCGCACTTCGGGCAAACCAGCATAACGTTGCTTGCATCGATGGAGCTTTCCTTCTCGATGATGCCTGCCGGCTTGTTCTGGCCCTGAGCCTTCTGATGCTTCTTGACCATGTTGACTCCGGAAACAACTACTCTACCGGACTTCGGCTCGGTCTTTAAGACCTGACCCTGGGAACCGGCGTCCTTACCGGAGATAACAACGACTTTATCGTCCTTTTTAACGTGAATCTTGCTAGCCATTTGTCATCCTCCTTACAGAACTTCTGGAGCCAGAGAAAGGATCTTCATGTAATCCTTGTCACGGAGCTCTCTTGCGATAGGCCCAAAGATACGGGTTCCACGCGGGTTCTTGTCTTCCTTAATGATAACAGCAGCATTCTCATCGAACTTGATGTAAGATCCATCAGCTCTTCTAACGCCCTTCTTTGTGCGGACAACTACTGCACGAACAACATCGCCCTTCTTAACCACGCCACCAGGAGTAGCTGTCTTGACAGAGCAGACGATCACATCACCGATATTCGCGTATTTACGCCAGGAACCGCCAAGCACTTTGATGCAGGCAAGTTCTTTTGCGCCGGTATTATCCGCAGATCTTAATCTGGATTCTACTTGAATCATCTTGATTTCCTCCTTTACGTAATTCCCTTACGTATTACTTCGCCTTCTCAATAATCTCGACCAGTCTCCAACGCTTGTCACGAGAAAGCGGGCGGGTCTCCATTACCTTTACCTTGTCGCCGATGCCGCACTTGTTCTCTTCGTCGTGCGCCTTCAGCTTGTATGTTCTCTTCATGATCTTACCGTAAAGCGGGTGCTTAACGTGCTCAACCACGGATACAACAATTGTTTTGTCCATCTTATCGCTAGATACGATACCGACACGAGTTTTTCTGAGGTTACGATCGCTCATTCCTACTTCTCCCTTCATTAATTAGCCTTAAGCTCTTGCTCACGGAGAATCGTGTTTACGCGAGCGATGTCACGCTTTACAGCACCAAGGCGCTGCGGATTCTCGAGTTGGTTTGTAGCATGCTGGAAACGAAGTTTGAAGAGTTCATCCTTCAATTCAAGCAATTCCTTCTGAAGTTCTTCTGTAGACTTCGAACGTAATTCTTTAGCCGTCATTTTCAGATACCTCCTCTTCCTTCTTGATGAACTTTGTCTTGCACGGGAGCTTGTGTCCTGCAAGACGCATTGCCTCACGAGCTACTTCTTCGGATACGCCGGCGATCTCGAAAAGAACACGGCCCGGCTTAACTACTGCTACCCAGTACTCCGGAGAACCTTTACCGGAACCCATTCGAGCTTCGGCAGGGTGCTTTGTGATCGGCTTGTCCGGGAAGATCTTGATCCAGACCTTACCGCCTCTTTTTACGTAACGGTTGATAGCGATACGGGCTGCTTCGATCTGGTTGCTGGTGATCCAGCAAGGCTCTGTGGAATACATACCATAATCACCGTAAGCAACGAAGTTACCTCTGGTAGCCTTACCGGTCAGACGGCCGCGCTGCTGCTTTCTATGCTTTACTCTCTTAGGAAGTAACATTACGCTTCGCCTCCTTCCGCAACTTTGACAGTCTTCTTCGCTGTCAGGATCTCACCGTGGTAGATCCATACTTTTACGCCGATACGGCCATACTGTGTGTTTGCCTCAGCAAAACCGTAGTCGATGTCCGCACGCAGAGTCTGCAGCGGGATAGTACCTTCGTGGTATGTCTCGGAACGTGCGATTTCAGCGCCGCCCAGACGACCTGCGCAGCAGGTCTTGATGCCCTTCGCACCGGACTTCATGGTACGGGACATCGCCATCTTCATGGCACGACGGAAAGAAACACGTCTCTCGAGCTGGGAAGCGATGCTCTCAGCAACCAGCTGAGCGTTTGCATCAGCGTTCTTGATCTCACGAACGTCTACGAAGAAATTCTTCTTGAACTTCTTCTGAAGCTTCTTCTTGAAATCCTCAATGCCTGCGCCCTGGCGACCGATGATGATACCCGGCTTAGCTGCATTGATGATGATGGAGGTCTTATCTGCACCCTTACGCTCGATCTCAATGTTCGAAACGCCTGCAGCAAAGCACTCTTTCTTTACAAAATCACGGATTTGCTTGTCCTCAACGAGGAAATCGCTGAATGTCTTCTTGTCGGCATACCAACGTGTGTCCCACTCTTTGATGACACCGACACGCAATCCATGGGGATTAACCTTCTGGCCCATTCTTTATTCCTCCTTATACTCTTTCTTTGAGAACAACAGTAACGTGACTTGTTCTCTTGTTGATTCTAGATGCAGATCCTCTTGCTCTCGGAATGAAACGCTTCAGGATCGGGCCTGCGCCGGCGTAAGCATCAGCAACATACAGACTGGATCTTGTCAGACCGTTGTTGTTTACTGCGTTTGCCTCAGCAGACTTAACTGCCTTCTTGAGCACCGGAGATGCTGCCTTCGGGGTGTAGTCCAGGATCGCATAAGCTTCATCGAGATCCTTGCCCTTGATCAGGTCAGCAACGACCTTGACCTTACGGGGTGTGATGCGGATGTACTTAGCAACTGCCTTACCCTGATCTTTGCCGATACCGAGAAGCTTCTTCTGCTTCTTAGTAAGAACCGGCTTCTTCGCGTTCTTCTTCTGCTGCTTACCGTAAGCTTCGAGGATTTCATCGCGATTCGATTCGATATAGTCTTTAGTCAACTTAACTTTTTCCACTATTTTTTCCTCCCTTCACAGCTTACGATTACTTACCACCGGATGATTTCTCACCGGCATGGCCTCTGTATGTTCTTGTCGGAGCGAACTCGCCCAGCTTATGACCGATCATTTCCTCGACCACATATACCGGAACGTGTCTTCTGCCGTCATAAACAGCGATCGTGTGTCCGACCATTTCAGGATAGATCGTCGAAGCGCGAGACCAAGTCTGTACAACCTTTTTCTCATTCGCTGCGTTCATAGCATTGATTTTCTTCATCAGGGCATCTTGTACAAAATAACCCTTTTTGGTTGATCTACTCATTTTGGTTCCTCCCTTCGCTTACTTTCTACCCTTAACAATGTACTTGTTAGACTGCTTCTTCTTGTTTCTTGTCTTCTTACCAAGAGTCGGAACACCCCAAGGTGTAACAGGACCCGGAAGACCGATCGGGGACTTACCTTCACCACCACCGTGCGGGTGATCGTTCGGGTTCATGACGACACCACGTACTGCAGGTCTTACACCCATGTGACGATGACGTCCGGCCTTGCCGATAGAAACGTTCTCATGCTCGTTGTTGCCGATAACACCAACGGTTGCTCTGCACTTGATGGATACCATACGAACCTCACCGGACGGGAGACGTACCTGAGCGAAATCGCCCTCTTTAGCCATCAGCTGAGCGCCGGCACCAGCTGTACGAACCATCTGAGCACCCTTACCAGGCTTGAGCTCGATGTTGTGGATCATGGTACCAACCGGGATATTTGCGATCGGGAGAGCGTTGCCTGCCACGATATCTGCATCTGCTCCGGAAACTACCTTGTCGCCTACCTTAAGTCCCTGGGGAGCCAGGATGTAGGACTTTGCACCATCCAGATACTGGATAAGTGCGATAAATGCTGTACGGTTCGGATCGTACTCCAGCGCAACTACTGTTGCCGGAATACCGTCCTTTGTTCTCTTCCAGTCAATGACACGGATCTTACGACGGTTGCCGCCACCGATGTGACGAACTGTGATACGTCCATAAGAATTACGTCCGCCTGACTTACTGCGTGCTACGAGCAGGCTCTTCTCGGGCTCTTTCTTCGTCAGGGAAGAAAAGTCAGAGACAGTCATGTTACGTCTCGCAGGAGAAGTTGGATTAAAAGTCTTTACTGCCATTCTCTCTTCACTCCTTTTCCATCAGGCCGATCACTGGCCGATTCCAAATTCTTCGATTGCTGTCTTATACTTCTTGTCGGCCTTAGTTGCCTTGCCGCCCTTGCCAAGATAAGACACGTCCTTAGCTTCCATATCGATGGTAACTACTGCCTTCTTAAAGGAAGGAGTTGTTCCCTCGACGTAGCGCTGTCTCTTCTTCTTTCCATCATAGTTGACAGTGTTGACAGCTACGACCTTAACACCGAAGAGAGTCTCAACAGCATTTCTTACATCTGTCTTAGTTGCTGTCTTTGCAACCTGGAAAGCATACTTGCCGACTGCTGCATCATAAGAGCTCTTCTCTGTGATGATCGGCTTAATGATAATGTCCTGCGGTGCCTTGTTCATACATACACCTCCATAATCTTCTCAGCAGCTTCCTTAGTCATTACGAAAGAATCGTACTTAAGGATATCGAATACGTTGATGGTATTGACGAAAGCTGTCTTAACTGTCGGAAGATTTCTAGAAGCCTTCTCAACGTTCTCATTCTTTCCGCCGAGAACGACGAGAGCAGAATCATCAACCTTGATCGCCTTCATGAAATCAACCATGTTCTTTGTCTTCATGGTATCGAAATCGAGTGCATCGACAACGAAGATCTTGCTATCTGCCATCTTGGAAGAGAATGCAGACTTCATAGCGAGACGTCTGATCTTCTTCGGTACGGTGTAGCTGTAAGATCTCGGCTTAGGCCCAAAGATGATGCCGCCGCCAACGTACTGTGCAGAACGGGTAGAACCGTGACGAGCACGACCTGTACCCTTCTGACGATAAGGACGCTTACCGCCGCCGCGAACTTCGCTTCTTGTTTTTGTGGAATGTGTGCCCTGACGACGGTTTGCAAGAATGTTGAGTACTACTGTACGCATTGCTGCAGCGTTCGGCTCGATGCCGAAGATCTCGTCAGAAAGATCCATCGATCCGACAACGGCTCCACTAAGATTCAAAATATCAATTTTAGCCATTTCTTAGTTCCTCCTTGTCGTCGAATTACTTAGCCTTTACAGACGACGTGATTGTTACGATGCCGCCCTTAGGACCCGGAACCGCGCCCTTAAGAACGAGGATTCCTCTCTCGCCGTCAACGCTGACGACCGTCAGATTCTGTACTGTGCAGTTTACTGCGCCCATGTGACCAGGCATCTTCTTACCCGGGAGAACACGAGCCGGTGTGGAGTTAGCACCCATGGAACCTACACGTCTGTGGTACATAGAACCGTGTCCATCCGGACCACCCTTCTGACCGTGACGCTTGATGTTACCCTGGTAACCCTTACCCTTGGATACGCCGCTTACGTCAACATGATCGCCAACTGCGAGCATGTCGGAGACCTTGATCTCCTGACCGAGGCTGTAATCCTCTTCTGTCTTAAACTCACGGATAGTACGCTTAACGCTTACTTCAGCCTTTGCGAACTGTCCCTTGTCCGGCTTGTTTACAAGCTTCTCGCGAATGTCGCCTGTTGCGACTTTCACAGCCTTGTAGCCGTCTTTTTCTACCGTCTTATTCTGAATAACAAACATAGGGTTGCATTCGATAACGGTTGCCGGTACTGCCAGACCGCTCTCATCGAAGAGCTGTGTCATGCCGGCTTTTTTGCCAAGTACGAACTTTGTCATTTTCTTTTTTCCTCCTATTTAGGTTATTGGTTCGCGTTTTGTTTTAGTCCGCGAACATGACCTCCGCATATCCCGCCGCTTGGACGTCCGGCAGAACGCGGAAAAAGCCATTAGGCCTTGAGCTCAATGCTCACGCCTGCAGGCATGTCAAGCTTCATCAATGCATCAACAGTCTTCTGGTTCGGCGCAAAGATGTCGATAAGACGCTTATGCGTACGAAGTTCAAACTGCTCACGGGAATCCTTATACTTATGAGGAGAACGCAGGATCGTGGTGATCTCTTTTTCTGTCGGGAGCGGGATCGGACCGGAGAAGCTTGCGCCTGTTCTGGTGACCGTCTCAACAATACGTGCTGCGCTCTGGTCAAGGAGCTCGTGATCATAAGCCTTAAGCTTAATTCTGATCTTTTGGTTTGTTGCCATGTTTGTTTCCTCCAAATCTTTTGCTGTTGTTTTTTCTTCACCCTGTTTAGCGTTTCTTTTGATCCCATCATAAAACCCAGGAGACCAGTTACCACCTTATGCGGCACTTTGGGCCTGGGCATGTGTTCTTCAAAACACACGCTGTAACATCCGGGTTCTTCGCCGAAGATCCTTGCCTTCGACTGCTCCGCCTAAGTTACCCGCTCTCTAAAGCACAGCCCGCTTTATCCTGCGGCAATCTCAAGCTTCAACGCTTGCGCGCACAAAGTCGCGCAGGTGAAATTATACAACGCATGTCTAGGGTTTGCAATACCTATTTTTGAAAAATCTCGATTTTTTCGTGTTTTCGGGTCACCTGATCCCGCAAACGCCGAAATATAAGCGGCGCCGTCTCCTAAAAATCGGAAACGGCGCCACATAAACCCTACTAAATCAATCTTGGTTTTTAGTGATTACTTACTTAGTAACACTAGCGGTAACCGCGTTGACTCTCTTCTTATAAGTGGTGATATCGGAAGCAGATACATCCTCCGGGTAGATGTAGGAGATGAACTCATAGAAATTACCTGTCTTTGTATCGAAGAATACTCGACCATAAACATAGAATTCACAATCAGCGATGGCGATTTCAAGATCGCAATAGCGCAGGTCACCTTTCGTTCCTGTCGTTCTGGTCTTTACTGTGATCGTTCCATTGGACTCGAAAAGCTTAACGTACTGATCCAGGAGAGAATCGAACTTCACATTCGCTGCATTGGAAGCAGTTGTAATGTTCTGGCAGGATGTAGAAAGATAAGCGAATTCATCGTAGAAGAAGTAGGACTTGTAGCCTTTGAAGTAGCCTTCTTCCATGCCCCACTGTGTGAGTACCTTAAAGGAAAGATCACCGACCTTATAGCTGGTATAAACCGGAACTGTCTTCTTACCATATACATAAGAAGCTGTACCGCCGGAAATCATCTTGCCGTTTGCATCCTTGTGATACGGGAATACCCAGTAATAGCTGTACTCGTATGTCGGAGCATTTGTATCTGTCCAGTATGCGTTGGTGGTCATAGCCTTGTAACCGTAAGAAGTAGAATCTGTCTTACCGTAGATCAGGTAACCATCAGCTGTGGCGACCTTGGACCATGTGAGCTTTACGCCGCTGTTGGTGGAAGATGCCTTGAGGTTTGTAACTGCCGGGCAGATACCCTTGGCATATACATACTTCTGGCAGGCACCTGCGATCATCTTACCTGCGGAATCCTTTACATAAGCGAATACCCAATAGTAGTTGTAATCACCATCGAGAGCCTTTGTATCGGTAAAAGTAGTTGTCGATCCAGAAGATGTCATGCCGACATAGGCATACTTGCCGCTCTTCTGTCCGTAAACAAGATAACCTTCAGCACCGGAAACTGCGCTCCATGTCAATTTGACTCTGTTCTTGCCGGCCGGAGCTGCCTTCAGACCCGTAACCGTACCCGGTTTCGTAACTAAAGCTGCCTGTGTTGTCAGAAGCTGCGCATTGGCCTTTTTCGCCACGGCAGGTTCTGCCAGGAAGGAACTCATGCAACAAATGCAGAGCATTCCTGCTGCGAAAGAAAGTAAACGTTTTTTCATGTGAAGCCCTCCTTTAGGTATCACTCAGAATGGAATAGTAAGGACATTATACCATAGGTCCCCCTCTTCTTTGTAGTGACTAATCTCTTATAAATGCCCGACATTTACATGCTTATTCCGCAGAAAAGCGAAAAATATATGCGCCGTTCCCGGAAAAGCCCGAAAACGGCACATGAAGCCTATCCTGGTTTTCACTCAGATCATCTCACGTATTTGAGGCTTCCGATGATCTCATCAAACTTCTTGCTCAGTAGCGATCTGGCTGTTGCATCCGCCGTGCGGTCGAGTCGTCCGACAAACTCATAAAACAGCCAGGTATCGAGATCCATGATCACACGGCCCTTCACGATCGCCTCATCGTTAGCAAGCTGAAGATCTGCATACAGAAGCCTGGAGGAATATGACCCTGTCATCATCGTTATCAGTTTCCAACCATCGCTACTAGGATAGAACACCCGGATATACTCATCGATCAGATCGTTGAATTTATCTGCCGTTACGCGCTGAAGTGTTCTCTGGCAATACACGTTGAAGTAACCGCCATTCGTTCCGAAAAAGTAGCTGGGGTAACCTTCGTATTCCCGCTCTTCCGCATACCATTCCGACGGGATCTGGAAGGAAAAGTCTTCGACCGTATATGTCTTGGTCGACAGAACGGTCTTTTTGGCATAGACATAGGGAGCCGTTCCGCCGATGATCATGTTTCCGCCTGCATCCTTGTGATACGGGAATACCCAGTAATAGCTGTATTTATCTGTCGGCGCCTTAGCGTCCGTCCATGTGTTTCCGGACGTCATCGCCTTATAGCCGTAAGATGTGGAATCCGTCTTGCCGTAGATCAGATACCCGTCTGCAGTACCGACTTTAGTCCAGGAAAGTTTGACTCCGGAAGTGGTGGAAGAAGCCTTAAGGTTCGTAACTGCCGGGCAGATGCCCTTGGCGTACACATACTTTTCGCAGGCACCTGCGATCATCTTCCCGGCGGAATCTTTTACATAGGCAAAGACCCAGTAATAGTTGAAATCGCTGTCCAGTGCTTTTGTATCGGTAAAAGATGTGGATGACCCCGATGAAGTCATGCCGCAATAGGCATATTTATTGCTCTTTTGCGCATAAATAAGATAACCCTGGGCTCCCGAAACAGCTTTCCATGTCAGTTTGACTCTGTTCTTGCCGGAAGGAACCGCCTTGACGCCGGTCACCGTGCCCGGCTTCGTAACCAGCGCGGCCTCTGCCGTCAGAAGCTTAATGCCGGAATTTCCCGCCTTCATGGAAGGCACTGCCAGGGAAGAGCTCAGACAACATATACAGAGCACCCCTGCCGCGAAAGAAAGCAAACGTTTTCTCATGTTCTCCTCCTTTACGCATCCCCAAATATGTATAGATCACGCTCATTATATCATAGAGGGAAGGAAGAAAACATCGGATCTGTCGGCCGTTTCGGCGTTTCTGATCACTCTTCGGTAATGAGTGCTTTTACATCTTCCTGGGAAAAATGGTATCTCTGGTCGCAGAAATGACACTCCAGATCGATGCCTTTCGGATCCTCGGAAAGCTCCGTTAAGTCTTTCTTTCCGATCGCCATGAGATTTCTCTCCATTCTTTCTCTGGAGCAGTTGCACTTGTAGGCGACCTTTCTTCCGTCGAGGAAACAGATATCCTTATCCCCGAGGAACATATCCAGGATCTTCTCGGGATTCATGCCCTCTGTAAGAAGGAAAGTCACATCCGGGAATCCGCCGCTGACGCGGTTCTCGAGATAACTGATCGTCTCTTCATCCGCACCGGGAAGGAGCTGCACCATGAAGCCTCCGGCACAGGTCACGCCTTCTGAATCGATCCCCACGCCGAGGGAAACGATCGAAGGTGTCTGTTCTGAAGAAGCCAGATAGTAAGTAAAATCTTCTGCGATCTCTCCCGAGACTAATTCCACCTGACCTACATATGGCTCCTTGAGGCCGAAATCTTTAACAACAGTCAGTTTTCCGGAACCCACAGCCGCGCCGACATTGAGTTTGCCCGGGCGGTGATAGGTAGTCTCCACGACTGGTTCCAGACAGTAGCCTCTTACATTTCCATGGGAATCCGCGACTGCGGTCATGCCCTGCAAGGGGCCGTCCGAACGGATGTTGGCCGTAAGGGAATCTCCTTCTCCCTTCAGCGTATCGGCGAGGAAAAGTGTTCCCGTCAGAAATCTTCCCAGGGCGGCCGTCGCCACAGGAGAGGTCTTATGGATGCGAAGCGCTTCCTGCACGAGCTTGGTGGAACGGATCGCAAGCGCGCGGACCTTTCCGGAAAGCGCGGTGGCCGTCACAATATAATCCGAGTCATCCATCGGAGATCCCGGTGCCAGATAAAAGTCATTCATATTCTTTTCTCACTTTCCTTCCGAACTAAGACCTGGAATACCGGATCCCAGAGGTCTTCTTATGCAGTAAAATACCCGCTCGTCATTGTCGCCGGGCTTTCTTTTCTTTAAGTCGCCGAACACGCCCACAACTTCCAGTCCGCAGCTTTCGGCCAGTTTCCGGATCTCGCTGTCGGAATAGTAACGCTCCACGATATCTTCGTCGCAGCGGCGGTACTTCTCCCCGTCTTCTGTCCCGAACATGGTAAGGGATGCCGTGTTGATACAGGACTTCTCATCGTAGTCGTTTTCCCAAAGGACTGCAAAATCATCCTCCACCAGATAGAAGAAGTCATTCCCCAGTGTCTCCGAGAAGTGACGGTGCGTCGCGACGTCGAAGATGAAGAGTCCTCCGGGATTTAGGAAATAGTGGAAGGAGTCAAAAAGATCCTTCAGCCCTTTCCTATCCGTGATATGGTTGACCGTATCCAGAAGCGACACGAAAATATCCATCGATCCATATAGGTCGAGCGCCGTCATATCCTGAAGGATCCAAAGGATGTTCTTCCCCTCACTTCGCGCGTGTTCCCTGGCGCAGTCCAGCATTTCCGGGGAGTTATCGACGCCTACCGTGTCAAAGCCTCTGTCCGCCAGAGCGCAGGTGACAAGTCCCGTGCCGCAGCCAAGGTCGCAAAGAAGAGGCCTTCCCCCTTCTCCGTCGCCTTTGTACTGTCCGTATTTTTCCGCGATCCAGGTCACAAAATCCGCCCACTTGCCGGGGTCCAGATCTTTTTGAAAAGCATCATAATATTCTGCTAGAAAATCGTATGCTGACATATCTTATCCTTGAATATACGGGAGCGGATCCACTTTTTCACCGTCGACGCGCACCTCGAAATGCAGATGCGGTCCGGTCGATGCGCCGGTACTTCCGCACTCGGCGATCGTTTCCCCGGCTTTCACCTGGTCTCCGACATGCACATATACATCTCTGCAGTGCGCATACGTCGTAGATACGCCGTTTCCATGGTCGATCACGCAGTAGTTTCCATAGTTCGTTCCACCGGTGTTCTGTCCTTCGACCGGCTCTTCGACCTTGATGACGGTTCCGTCGGCCGCTGCGACGATCGGGTTGCCGTATGTGCCGCCGAGGTCAACGCCCCAGTGCATCTTATTGACATGATAGATCGGATGGTAGCGCATGCCGTACGGAGAATATACGTTATAATCTCCCGGATACGGCCAGACCATCTTCATTCTCGGCTTCGTTTTGCTTCCGCCGTTATCACCGCTTCTGCCGTTGCCACCGTTTCCGCCGTTTCCGCCATTGCCGCCGTTACCTCCACCGTCTTTCGGTTTCGGAGTAGGTGTATTCGTCGCACTGGCCGCCTGCGTCAGTTCCCTCTTTCTCTTCTCTTCTTCCTCACGCTGCTTCTGCAGTTCACGGATCTCATCGTCAAGACGGTCGGCTTCATCTTTAAACGCATCTTCCTTCTGCTGCCAGCGGGAAAGACTGGTAGATGTCTCGTCGAGCGCTTCTTTCGTTTTTCCGATGCGGCTTCTAAGCTCATCAAGTTCCGCCGCTTTCTGCTCAGCGATGGCCTGCATGTCCTCCGCTTCAGAAAGGGCGATCTCACTCTTGAGTTCCGCATCGTCCATGGCGATCGTGAGCTGGTCGATCATCTGAAGATCCGCATCACCGATCAGAGAGATCAGTTCGAGGTTCGTAAAGAACCCGGCGATGCTGTCGGAATCCAGAAGGATCTCCAGCGTGGACTTATTCTCGTAAGCGAACATGATACTGATCCTCTCGGAGTATTCTTTTCGCTTATTAAGAAGATTCTCCTGGGAATCGATATAGGAATCCAGCGCCTCCTGTTTGGCCAGAAGCGCAGCCGCATATTCTTCCGAGATCTCCTGATACTGGGCCATCTGCTCATCGCTCAAGCCCTGAAGCTCGGCAAGTTCTCCAGACAGGCGGCTCTTCTCGCCCTTTAGTTCGGAAACCTTATCCGAAGCAGCCTGCGCTTTCTGCTTGGCCTCATCTCTCTGCTTTTTGGCGTCGTCAATATCTTTCTGGGAAGGGGTATAGGAAAGAAATCCCCGGTCCACCGCCTTGATCGGCTTTTTTGCAAGGAACGAGACCACGCCCACTACCATGGAGATACAGAGAACTATGGAAAATAGTTTGATCAATCGGTTCGTTCTACTCTGCATAAGATCACCTCATCAGACCTTTACGTACTTGCGTACGGCGATGCCGCTTCCGATGGATCCGATGATCACACCGCAGGCAAGGCAAAGAAGCAGGATCGAAAGAGACAGGCTTCTCATGGGAAGGATCGCGTAAATGCTCGTCGGCACTACATTCAGCATAGCTTTTTTATAGATCGCACTGTAGGCAAAATGGGTGATGCCCCAGGCACAAAGCGCACTCACAAGTCCGACGATCGCACCTTCCACGATATAAGGAAGCCGGATATATCCATTGGTCGCTCCGACGAATTTCATGATGGCGATCTCCGTGGAACGGGAGTATACCGAGATACGTACCATGTTGGAAATGATGAAAAGCGAGATCAGGAAAAGGACCACAAAGGCGACAAATGTCGTGATGTTAACTGTTTTCGTTGCCCTTGTGAGGAACTTCATGACGTTACTTTCCTGCATGACCTTCTCTATGCCGGGGATGGCCTTGATGCGCATGACGACCTCGTCAGCATAGGCCGGATCCGTCAGCTGAACGGTCACGGTATACGGCAGATATGTGTTGTAGTCAAAATCATCCAGGATCGACGCGGAATCACCGAGTTCCTTACGGAAACGGTTATAGTTCTGTTCCGGGGTAAGGCCGTGGTATTCCTTGATCTGCTGGGGGTTGGTCTTCAGGTATTCCTGCAGCATATCCAGCTGATCCTGTGTGCAGCCGAGTTTCATATAGACTTCGATCGGCGGCTGCTGGCCGACCTTTTTCATGACATAACGCGCATTGGCGGAGAAGATGAAAAAGACCGACATCAGCAGGAGCATCAGAAGGATCGTGGAGATCGAAGCGATCGTCACCAGCGGATGGCGGATGATGCCCTGAAAGCCTTCTTTTAAGGAGTTCCAAAACGCACGGATGCTCATAGGTCCGGATCCTCCATTTCTTCAGGGGTGATCTTCGGAAGGTCCTTCTTTTTCTTTTTCGGAGGTTCCTGCGAAGGCTTTTCATCCTTTGGGGCTTCGCTCTTTTCTTCCTTTAAAGATTCAGAGATCTTCTCTTCATTTACTTCTTCTTCTACTACTTCTTCTACTTCTACTTCTACTTCTTCTTTTACTTCTTCTTTTACTTCTTCTTTGATTTCTTCTTTTTTCTCGTCCTTCGGCTGCGGGAGCTTCTCTTCCTTTTTTCGATCCGGAACGACGACGATTCTTTCTTCCGCCATCTCCTTGGTCGGAAGCTTAGTGATCTTCGGTGTTTCTTCTTTTTCCTCAGACGGGAACTCCGGAAGTGCCTCTTTTTCTTCGGACGGGAATTCCGGAAGTTTTTCTTCCTTCTTCTCGATCTCGTGATACGATATGACTTCCGGGACAAATTCGTCGATCATCGACTGCGGGAGGGAATGCTTCTCCTCTGCGGTGTAGCCGGAGCCCTTCTCATCACGGACGATCAGGCCTTCATCTACCTCGATGACTCGCTTTTTCATGCGGTCGACAAGATTACTGTCATGCGTGCAGACGATGACAGTGGTACCGTTTCTGTTGATCTCATTGAGAAGTGCCATGATGGACTCGGATGTTTCCGGGTCGAGGTTACCGGTCGGCTCGTCGGCGACGATCAGTTTCGGGTTATTGAGCATGGCGCGGGCAATGGCCACACGCTGCTGCTCACCACCGGAAAGCTCCATCGGCATGGAGTTCGCCTTATCACGAAGGCCTACTGCGCCAAGTACGATATCGACCATCTGGTGGAGTTTTTTTCTCGGAACGCCGATGATCTCACCGGCAAATGCGATGTTTTCTTCAACCGTCTTCGTCTCGATCAGTCGGAAGTCCTGATAGATGATACCGATCTGTCTTCTAAGGATCGGGACCAGTGCTCTCGGCATCTTGGAAATGCAGAATTTATCGATGATGACCAGCCCCTCAGTAGGCTTCTCTTCACGCGTGATGCATTTCATCAGAGTGGATTTTCCGGATCCGCTTTTGCCGATGACGAACACAAACTCACCGTCGCGGATCGCAAATGTCACTCCGCGGAGCGCATCCGTGCCGGTCTTGTATGTCTTATGTACATTTTCAAAACGTATCAAAGCTATCCGTTCCTATCGTTACCAGTTGATATTTCCGCCCTGACCGCTCTTTTCCTGTTTCTCAAGATAGGTACGAACCATCGCTGCCAGCTTGAAAAGCACGGCATCGTCGAAGGATCGAAGGTCAAGTCCCGTGATCTTCTGTACTTTATCGAGACGGTATACCAGGGTATTACGGTGTACGAAAAGTTTTCTCGAGGTCTCACTGCCGTTGAGGTTATTCTCGAAGAAACTCTGGATCGTCACCAGTGTATCGGAATCTAATGACTCATATGCTCCCTTCGGGAACACTTCGTTCAAGAACATGTTGCAGAGCGTCGGCGGGAGCTGGTAGATCAGACGGCCGAGGCCCAGTTTGTCGTAGCGCATGATGAATTGATCGCTCTCGAAGATCGATCCGACACGAAGTGCCAAAGTCGCCTCACGGTAGGACTTCGCGATATCACGCAGTGTCTGTGCCGGCATACCGATACCGACATGGGCACGGATCATGGACTCGGCATTGAGGTTATCAAGGATCGTCTTGCTGACCTCTGTCAGGTAGTTATTCAGGTTCTCACCGAGATCCATGACAAGGACGATGGTCTCTTCGTCCATTGCAACGACCATCTGTGTCTTGGTATCCGGGAAAAGATTCTGCAGGATCTCGAGGCATTCCACGCCATCGTTCTTGCTGACACGAACGATGAATACGATACGGCGGGTCGCAAACGGGATCTTATACTCTCTGGCCTTCAGCGGAATATCGCCGGGCAGTTCGTTTTCGAGAAGTACGTTCTTGATAAAGGTCTCACGCTCGACATCCGTGTTTCGCTCACGCATGGCGGCCTTGATCCACTGGGTGACCAGTTCAAGATATGTTCTGGCGACGGCATCGACTCCGCTGATGAAGGCGATATACTGGGTGGAATCACCGATCACGATCTTCATGTAGGTCTTGCCGGCCGTACTGGAAAAGAGTTCGTCTGAAAGAAGTACGGCTCTGGCACTGGAATCCTCGATGCCTTCCCAGGCAGGATCGGTGCAGGCAACGACCATTCCCGATGTATCCATGACGCCGACCGTCAGGTCAAGGATCTTCTTCGCTTCGCGCATACATTTCTTAAGTTCTTCCATACGCTTCACCTTATCTCTTTCGTCAAATATTTCGCCGCAGGGACTATTCGCCCTCATACACTATACTATCTTATTTATCTTAAACTTTTCGTGAAAATCTTGCAACATTACGGATTTTCTGTTTTTGAGGGAAATAAAAAAAGACCGTCTCTTGCGAGACGGTCCCTTTATATCTTTTCCTTACTTGCTTCCAATCAGGAAATGATGCTCTGCTCTGTATCCTTATCAAAGAGGTGAACACGGTTAGCGTCAACAGCGATGTCAACAACCTCACCTACACGGGACTCGGATGTGGTCGGGTCTACTCTTGCGGTCAGCGGGAGAGAACCGTTAACTGTTACGTACAGATAAGTCTCAGCACCGAGCATCTCGACAACGTCGACGTCTGCAGAGAATGCAGATTCCGGATGCATGGATACATAAGTACCATCATCTGTGAGAGCCTCAGGACGGATACCGAAGATAACTTCTGTGCCGTCACGCTCGATAACTTCCGGTACGCAGTAACGCTCAGCAAGCTTGATGGAGGTGTTCTCGAATGCAACATAAACGTCGTCGCCTTCTACCTGGATCATAGCGTTGATGAAGTTCATCGGAGGCATTCCGATAAATCCTGCTACGAATGTGTTGACCGGGTTGTCGTAGAGCTCCGTCGGGGAGTCAACCTGCTGGATGAAGCCATCCTTCATAACTACGATACGGGTACCCATCGTCATAGCCTCTGTCTGGTCGTGGGTAACGTAGATGATGGTGGTCTGCAGTCTCTGGTGGAGCTTGGTGATCTCAACACGCATCTGAACACGGAGCTTAGCGTCGAGGTTGGACAGCGGCTCGTCCATGAGGAATACCTTCGGGTCACGAACGATAGCACGGCCGAGAGCAACACGCTGACGCTGACCACCGGAGAGAGCCTTCGGCTTTCTGTCGAGGAGGTGCTCGATCTCGAGGATCTTAGCAGCTTCCTGAACGCGGCGCTTGATCTCATCACGAGCTACCTTACGGAGCTTAAGACCGAATGCCATGTTATCGAATACTGTCATGTGCGGGTACAAAGCGTAGTTCTGGAAAACCATCGCGATGTCACGGTCCTTCGGGAGTACGTCGTTGATCAGACGATCGTCGATGTAGATCTCACCTTCGGAAATATCTTCGAGACCAGCGATCATACGAAGAGTGGTGGACTTACCGCAACCGGAAGGTCCTACCAGGATGATGAATTCCTTATCGGAAATCTCAAGGTTGAAGTCAGAAACAGCTACTACGCCGCCTTCATACTTCTTGTAAACATGCTGAAGTGATAAACTTGCCATTTGTTACCTCCAAAATCGTGCGCCGCTTGGCGGGCACATTTTTCTTTATGGAACTACTATAACATGCCCTTTCCCGCCATGCCACTCGTAAAAATCCCCAAAAAACAGCGCGCTTTTTTGACACGTCCCGCCTAGCTTTGTTGCAACTTGACGAGTATTCGCGATACCTGCTTGTGCAGAATGTACAATTTTCCTGATTTTCACCGGTTTAACTTGCTTTATGCAATTTTATTCAGTATTCTGTATAAATATTAACGGCATTCTAGGAGACGATTATGGAAAAGGATCTTACTTTACCTACAGTCGGAAACGACATGCAGACATTGATCAACAAGGCGGCGACTCTTGTCGAGGCGCTTCCGTATATTCAGAGCCTCGCGGGCAAGACCATCGTGATCAAGTACGGCGGCAATGCCATGGTCAACGATGAGCTCAAGTCTTCCGTCATGGATGATATCGCCCTTCTCAAGGCAGTCGGTATCAACCCGGTACTCGTTCACGGCGGCGGACCGGATATCAGCAACATGCTGAAGACTTTGAATGTGGAATCCCATTTCGTAAACGGTCTGCGTGTCACGGACGCGAAAGTAATGAGCGTGGCACAGATGGTCCTGATCGGAAAGACGAATAAGGAGATCGTTTCCTATCTCGGACAGAAAGGCGTCAAGGCGATCGGTATCAGCGGTATCGACGGACACCTGATCGAGTGCGAGAAACTGACCGAAGATGCAAACGGCGAACCGATCGATGTCGGCTTCGTCGGCAAGATCAAGAGCATCAACACCAAAGTCCTTGCCACTCTGGCCAATGACGAATATATCCCGGTCGTTGCCCCGATCGGTGTCGGCTCTGACGGTGAAAGCTATAATATCAATGCGGATACGGTCGCATCCGAGATCGCAGTCGCTTTAAAGGCGGAAAAGCTCATGACACTGACAGACGTCGAGGGTGTAAAGGCGATCCAGGAGGACGGTTCCATGAAGGTACTTCCGGTCCTGACCGAGTCCGACATCCACGAGATGATCGATTCCGGCGTGATCACCGGCGGCATGATCCCGAAGGTCACGGGATGCCTCGACACGATCCGACGAGGCGTCGGCCGAGCACATATCATCGACGGGCGTATCCCTCACAGTATCCTCCTCGAGATCTTTACCGGCAAGGGTATCGGTACCATGATCATCCGGGAGAGAAAGCCCTATTTCGAGGGAGAAAAGATCTGACCATCCGCCGCATCCGGCATTATATATATGAGGTAATAATATGGATAACGTTACTAATACAGATACCAAACTTACACAGATCATGGCACTTGATGAGGCCTGCTTCCTTCCGGTATTCGGAAAGCGTGTACCGCTCGTGGTCGATCACGGCAAGGGCATGTACCTTTACGGAACCGATGGCAAAAAGTACATGGACATGATCGGCGGTATCGCCGTAAATACACTGGGTCATGCCAACGGCAAGCTCACCAGAGCGATCAGCTCTCAGGCCAAGAAGGTCATCCACTGCTGCAACTACTACTATAACGAGCCCCAGACCATGCTCGCCAAAAAGCTCACTGATATGAGCTTCGCGGAAAAGGCTTTCTTCGCCAACTCCGGCGCAGAGGCCAACGAAGGCGCGATCAAGCTCGCCCGCGGGTACTGGTCCAAGCTGGGCACGCCAAAGCCGAAGATCATCACGGCGAAGATGTCTTTTCACGGAAGAACGATGGCGACCATCGCCGCCACCGGCCAGGAAAAGTTCCAGACTCCGTTTAATCCGATGGTTCCGGGCTTTGAGTATGTTCCGTATAACGATATCGAAGCAATTAAGAGAGTGGCAGATGCCGAGACCGGCGCCATCATGCTCGAGCTCATCCAGGGCGAGAGCGGCGTACATCCGGCTGATTTCGATTATGTGCAGGAGGTCCGCAAGTTCTGTACTGCCAATAAGATCCTGCTGATCATCGACGAAGTACAGACCGGTGTCGGACGTACAGGCACTTTCTTCGCATATGAGCAGTACGGTATCCAGCCGGATATCGTCACACTGGCCAAGGGTCTTGCAGGCGGCGTCCCGATCGGCGCTGTTCTTGCCAACAAGGCCGCTTCCACGGGCTTTGCTCCGGGTGACCACGGCTCCACATTCGGCGGAAACCCGCTGGCATGCGCCGCAGCACTGGCCGTCATTGAAGAGATCGAGTCAAAGAATCTTCTCGGCAACTCCATGAATATGGGTGCTCTTTTACAAAAGAAGCTGCTGAATGTTGCGAAGAAAACGAAGAAGATCTCCGAGGTAAGAGGCAAGGGACTTCTGATCGGTATCGAACTGGATTCCGGTTCTTCCGCCGAAGTTAAGATGAAGCTTTTCGAAAAGGGCTTCCTCGTAAGTTCCATCGGATCGAATGTGATCCGTATCGCCCCGCCGCTCATCATCAACAGAATCCACGTTTATAAATTCATCTCTGCGCTGCAGGATGTTCTCGAAGGAAAGGAGTAAAAACACATGAAACACTACATTGATTTTCACGAAGACGTAACGATCCCGGAGCTCGACGCTCTGCTTGAAACCGCTATTGATCTGAAGGACAAGACGAAGAAAGGCATCCCTCATCCGATCCTTTCCGGCAAGACCCTCGGCATGATCTTCAGCAAGTCCTCGACGAGAACACGTGTTTCCTTCGAGGTCGGCATGTATCAGCTCGGCGGACACGCTCTTTTCTTAAGTTCCGATGATATCCAGATCGGACGTGGCGAGACCATCTACGATACAGCCAATGTTCTTTCGAGAATGGTCGACTGCATCATGATCCGTACCTTCTCCCACCAGGATATCGTGGATCTGGCCAAGTACGGAACGATCCCGATCATCAACGGCCTTTCCGACGACCAGCATCCGACACAGGTCTTAGCTGACCTTCTGACCATCAAGGAGCACAAGGGCACATTAAAGGGCCTGAAGTTCGCTTATGTCGGCGACGGAAACAACATGGCCAATTCCCTCCTGCAGGCCTGCGCCAAGGCAGGCATGGATATCTCTGTGGCTTCCCCGAAAGCATACACCTGCCCGGACAAGTATGTTCTGCAGGCACAGGAAGATGCGAAGATCACCGGCTCCAAGATCGTCATGACCGAAGACCCGTACGTAGCCTGCAAGGATGCAGACGTGATCTATACCGATACATGGGCCAGCATGGGCCAGGAATCCGAAAAGGCCGAGAGGATCAAGGTATTTAAGGACTATCAGGTCAATTCCGACCTCTTCTCCGTAGCCGATAAGGATGCGCTGTTCCTGCACTGTCTCCCGGCTTACCGCGGCTATGAAGTCACCGAAGACATCATCGACGGACCTCACTCTGTCGTTTTTGACGAGGCGGAGAACAGACTGCACGCCCACAAGGCGATCCTCGTTCATCTTATGAGTGACCAGCATGCCTGATATCCACGTTCGTCAGGCAAGGCTCACAGAAGGAGCCACCATCCTAAAGCTCGTTCACGAATCCATGACCTCGTACTGCAAGGATTCCGGGATTCCGGATTCCTTCATCGAGGCCACTTCGGAGACGCTTGAGACGGTCGAAGCGGCCATCTCCTCGGGCGTCGTATTCGTGGCGCTCAGCGAAGACGAAGAGATCCTCGGCACCTGCCGTCTCTATATCCGTCCGAGAAGAGACCTCGACGACGAACTGAAAAACGTCATCAAGGGCTTTTCTTCGCGTGTGGCGTACTTTGCCAGATTCGCTGTATGGGATACCTGGAGGAATCAGGGCATCGGCAACTATCTTCTTTCCTACTGTGAGCAGGTCGCCAGAAAGACATCCTGTTCCCATCTTCTCCTTCACACGGCGCAGAGCAACCCGGGAATGGTCGACTACTATCAGTCGCGCGGGTTCAAACTCCTGTCGACCGACGAAGGAAGGGGCTATCGAAGGGGTCTTTTCGGGAAGAAACTGGCTCCCTGGCCGAAGTGAAAAGCAACCTCTCCCTGTTTTCTCATATGCATTTTTAATGCTTGCGATGTATATTTTTCATCTTATGTTCGCATCTATATAACCGTTCGGTATATTCCGTCAAATCCGTTATTCCGCGCACACAAATCCCCGCCCAATTCCCATAAAATAACACAAAAGCATGAGTGGATGGAAATGTGTCCGGTATGAATAACATTAAGGAATACAGAATTCGAGCAAATCTGAGTCAGGGACAGCTGGCGGAAATGGTCAATGTGAAGCAATCCTGCATTTCCCGCTGGGAAAGCGGCGTTGCCTATCCGGAGATCGAGACCGCCAAAAAGCTTTCTGCTGTCCTGAACATTCCATTCTCACTCATCTATAACCACTTTCCGCTGGAAGGTCCATATACCCTTCCCGTATACGACACGATCCACAGCAACGGCACCGGAACGATCTCGACACGCTCCGGAAGTCTTCTTCAGCTCACGCAGAATGAGATGCGCATGCTGATCCCGCGGCTCGAGGCCAAGAAGCTGAATCTCTCTTCTGATACATCGGCCAAACTGGATCCGGGCTGGTTTTTCGGATATTACTGCGCTTCCACGAACATGATGCCGACCGTCCTTCCGAACTCGGTCAACGTCATGTTTAAAACGAACACCGTCTATGCCAACGAGATCCATCTGATCAGCATCAACGGAAAAGATATGCAGATGGCGCGTCTCGTAAAAGACAGAAATGATCTTCTGGCGATCCTCAACAACTCGCCCGTCGAGCATAAATACTTCCGCGCTTCGGATCTGAAAGACGGCAAAGTGCTCGTGCACGGCGTCCTCGTCCAGTCACGCATGTCTTATCTTCTTTGAGAAAAGATCAGATCGTCTCGGCTTCTTGCGCCCACCAGCCCTCACTGATCAGTTTTTGAAATTCCCGGCTTTCTTCGATCCGGCGAATCTTCTCTTCAGTTTCGAAGATCCCGAATACGGCGCTGCCGGAACCGCTCATGGCAGAAAAAACGGCGCCGCCATCAGAAAGAAGACGGATCCCCTCCTCGATTTCCGGAACGGCCAGTAGTGCCGCCGCCTGAAGGTCATTCGACCAGTCCGCGGATGCGTGGACCAGCCGGTCAGAAGGCTCCTCCGGGACCTGAAGTTTCCCGATCAGGATCTTCTTTTCTTCTTCCGTGATACATGAAGCCCCCGTCTCATCGAACGCCTTATAGCAGGCCGGCGTGGAGACTCCTCTTTTCGGCTTTAAAAGCAGCATCGGAAGGCCTTTGAGGTCAGGAAGCTTCGTGACGATCTCCCCAACGCCTTCGCAGAGCGAGGTTCCGCCGAAGAGGAAAAAGGGGACATCGGCCCCAATCGATGAAGCGACCGCCTGAAGATCCTCATCGGATACTTTCTCCGGCAAAAGATCCGCCATGGCCAGAAGGACAGAAGCCGCATCGGAGCTTCCTCCCCCGAGCCCCGCCTGGGACGGGATATTCTTCGTAAGCGAAACTTCTACGGCATACTTGTCCGCGCCGTACTTTTGCAGGAACCGGTATGCGGCCAGAAAAGCCGTATTCTTAAACGGATCCTTCGGAAGAACGGAGGAATCGGAAACCACGGTGACCGAGGGATCTTTCCCGTCGGACGGATCTTTTTCACGGAGACGGACAGTGATCTCATCGTAGATGGAGATCGTCTGCATGCAGCTGTAGAGCAGATGGTATCCGTCTTCTCTTTTCCCGTCCATCCGCAGGAAAAGATTGACCTTGGCGGGTGCCATGCGCGTGACCTCCCGGATGAACGGATCTTTGCGACCCGATTGATTTGTCTCCTTACTCATGAATTCCTCTTCTCTTTCCAAAGCAAAAGCCGCCATGCTCACACCAACGTGGGCTCGCATAGACGGCTGTTGTGTCTTGATTAATGCCTGCTAAGAAACTCAGCTTGCCTGTGTCTCCGCCACGGTTGCGATGTGGACCGACTTGGTCAGTACATCGATGTAGCTGTAGGAAACGGTCTCCTGCGCAGCGTTTGTCGGCTTTCTGTCACACTTCACTGTAAACATATTCGGGTAGCAATGATCGAGTATCCCCTCATGCACAATGATTCTCTTTCTTCCTCCGTTGGAGGTAAGGCGGACGGTCCTGCCGATATATGCCTCAAGATTCTTCTTGCATGCCTCAACATCTGCTTTAATAATCACTGGTTTTTTCCTCCATTTGCGTATCAAAAAACGGATAACCTACTGTTACAGAATTATATCAGCATCCTCTAACGTTGTCAACGAAAAACACAACCTCTTGTGGTTATTTTGCACAAAAAATCCCAAATATAGTGTTTGAGCTTTGACTTCCTCAAAAATCCGGGTCGTGATTTTTGTAATACTTTCGTCATTTTCTGTTGGAATTATATGGTCGAAAGCATATAATGATAACCGTAGTTTTTATAGGATAAATTACGAATAATTATATAAGTGAGGACCGATTATGCTTAGTGACATTGAGATCGCACGTAATGCCGAAATGCTGCCTATCGAGAAGATCGCGGAGAAACTGGGGATCGCAAGAGACGACCTCGAGTTTTATGGAAAATATAAGGCCAAGTTGCCGCTTCGTCTTCTCTCCGACCGCAAGGATAAGAAAGACGGTAAGCTCGTTCTTGTCACGGCGATGAACCCGACACCGGCCGGCGAAGGTAAGACCACTGTCAGCATCGGTCTGGCTCAGGCCCTCAATAAACAGAATAAGAACGCTATGCTCGCCCTGCGTGAGCCTTCACTCGGACCTGTCTTCGGTATCAAGGGCGGTGCCGCCGGCGGCGGATACTCTCAGGTCGTTCCGATGGATGATATCAATCTGCATTTCACCGGTGACCTTCACGCGATCACTTCCGCCAACAACCTTCTGGCGGCCATGATCGACAACCACCTCTATCAGGGAAATGAACTCCGTCTCGACAAGGAGCGCATCCTCTGGAAGCGCTGTCTCGACATGAACGACCGTGCACTTCGCAGCCTGAACCTCGGTGTCGGCGGCGGTGTCAACGGGGTGCCGAGAAACGAAGTCTTCTCCATCACAGCAGCAAGTGAGATCATGGCGATCCTGTGCCTTGCTTCCGACATGGAAGACTTGAAGAAGCGTCTGGCCAATATCGCGATCGCTTACGATCTGGATGGCAACATCGTCCGTGCTTCTGCTCTGAAGGCCGAAGGCGCGATGAGTGTTCTCCTTAAAGATGCGATCTGCCCGAACCTCGTGCAGTCCCTGGAGCACACACCGGCCCTGATCCACGGCGGACCGTTCGCCAATATCGCTCACGGCTGCAACAGCATCATCGCCACGAAGATGGCCTTAAAGCTCGCAGATATCGTCGTAACTGAAGCCGGCTTCGGTGCGGACCTCGGCGCCGAGAAGTTCCTGGACATCAAGTGCCGGACCGCAGGCATCTGGCCGAACGCCGTCGTGATCGTTGCGACCGTCCGTTCCCTGAAGTACAATGCCGGCATCCCGAAGGAAGAACTCAACAAGCCGAATGCCGAGGCAGTAGCTGCCGGCTTCCCGAACCTGGCCAAGCATATCGAAAACATCCTGAGCTACGGTATCCCGTGTGTCGTAGCCAGCAACCAGTTCCTCACCGATACAGAGGAAGAACTGGAGACCCTGCGTCGTCTCTGCGAAGAAAAGGGCGCGACATTTGCTCCTGCACAGATCTTTGCCAAAGGCGGAGACGGCGGACAGGAACTCGCTGACAAAGTCCTTGCCGCCATCGAGACACCGGCTGACGGACCGCACTATATGTACGATCTGGATATGCCTGTTGAAAAGAAGATCGAAGCGATCGCCAAAAATATCTATGGCGCCGCCAATGTCGAGATCCTGCCGGAAGCTCAAAAGAAGATCGAAGACTTCACGAAGGCCGGATTCGGCAACACTCCTGTATGTATCGCGAAGACACAGTATTCTCTGTCCGATAACCTTAAAGTCCTGGGCCGTCCGGAGGGATTCACCCTCACCGTGCGTGATATCTGGCTGTCTGCAGGCGCGGGCTTCCTGGTCGCTCTGACCGGCGCCATCGTCACCATGCCGGGGCTTCCGAAACATCCGGCCGCGATGGATATCGATATCGATGCCAACGGCGTGATCGAAGGACTGTTCTGATATTCTATGAAGAATCCGAAAAGTAATTACATCGGAGAAGCGCGAAGGATCAAGCGGAACCGGATGATCATCCGGTCCGTCATCGCGGGCATCGTGATCCTCGTTATTGGTTTTGCGCTCTTTTTCTCGCACATTCTGAATCTGAAAAAGGATATCGATTCGGAGTTCCCGAGCAGTGAGGAAGGATCGGCATCGACCCAGTTCCACACGACTCCGACAGACGGGACGGATCTTTCTTCGGATCCGGAAGCGGCAAAAGACACAGGCGCAACATCCGGAGATCCTTCCGGGGATACGTCTGCGACAGGTAATACCGAAGCGACCGAAGATACCGGCGAGACCAAAGATACCGAGGGAAGTCTTCCGGAGACGAATGAGACCGGGGATGGTGAAGATGACCCCACCGAACCCGAAAGCACACCCACGACGACTGTCTCTCTTCTCCCGGATGAATGGCCGGAGACCGAGCCGGTTCTTTTCCCGCAGAAATACCCTCTTCAGACCGTCACGCATGCCGAGCGCGACCAGTCCTATGCGAACATGAAACAGGCGGTCAAGAAGTATATCGAGGAGCATAAGGAAGCCCGCATCGGTTTTTACTATATCAATCTCAGCACCGCCGAAGCCTTCGGATATAACGAGGCCGCTCCTTTCGTGGTCGGGTCTTCGATCTACCTGCCGATCTCAACGATGCTCTACGATGATGTCAAAGACGGAAGAAGATCTTTTAAGGTCGTCTCGACTTTTAACAGTTCCTACCTTCAGGAGGGCACTTCCTCTTCTATGAAGGATGTGCCAAACGGCAAGCAGTTTTACGTCTCTCAGCTGATCTATAAGGCGGTCCACGAGGGCGACAGCGCCGCAATGGCCATGGTCCTCGACTATATGGGCGGATCGTCGGAAGTGCTGTCCCGTCTTTCCCAGACGACGTTTTCCGTCGACTTTACGACCGTGCAGAATTATGTGGATTACAATGGAAAACAGCAGTCCGGTATCCACCGCTCTTCGCCCTACGATCTGGCCAACTACGCCGAGGAACTCTACTGGCGTTACATGTCTTATCCGGGCGATTATCAGGGGCTGATCAATGCCCTCTATGATCCGGATCACTTAAGCGGCATCGGGAAAAACTTCCCGACCGATACACTGGTCCTGCACAGAGCCGGCAGCAATAGTGAATTCCACAGCGAAAGTGATGTGGCGATCATCCTTTCTTCCGAACCCGTCGTGGTCTGCGTTACCGCGGAAGCCGCGACTCCCGCCGAGGCGGAGGAGATCCAGGCTGCACTCGGAGCACTGGTATATAATTTCATAAGTTACTGTCATGCTTAGGCAATTTATGATATAATCTCTTCGTATTTTCGTCCCGGGTGGTCTACAGTTGGCGGTGGGTCTTGTGCGATGCGAGCCTGTGAACCCTGTCAGGTCCGGAAGGAAGCAGCAGTAAGCGGTCACTCGTATGTGCCGCAAGGGTGCTTGCCCCGACTGTAGTCCAGCCGGGACGATTTATATCATCCGCTCATAAAAGGAGGCGTCCTATGGAACACGTCGCACTGTACAGACTCTACCGTCCGATGAACTTTGACGAGATCGTCGAGCAGGAGCATGCCGTCTCTGCTTTACGACAATCCGTTATCTCCGGCAAGATCGGCCATGCCTACCTTTTCTGCGGAACGAGAGGAACCGGTAAGACCTCTATTGCGAAGGTCTTTTCGCGGGCGATCAACTGTCTGCATCCGGTCAACGGCAATCCCTGTAATGAGTGCGAGATCTGTAGGGGTGTCATCGACGGTTCTCTTCTGGACGTCATCGAGATGGACGCCGCCAGCAATAACAGCGTAGATAATATCCGCCGGATCTGTGACGAAGTCATGTTCATGCCGGCCAAAGCAAAATATAAAGTGTACATCATTGACGAGGTGCACATGCTCTCCACCGGTGCTTTTAACGCACTGCTGAAGACCCTCGAGGAACCGCCGGCCCACGCCGTCTTCCTCCTCGCGACCACCGAGCCGCACAGAATTCCCGCCACGATCCTTTCCCGCTGCCAGCGCTATGATTTCCGCCGTATCAGCAACGAAAGCATCGTCAAGCGTCTTTCGCATATCGCCGAAAAACAGAATATCGCAATCGAGTCCGATGCCCTTTCCGCTATCGCCACCATCGGCGACGGCGCGCTCCGTGACTCGGTCTCTCTTTTAGATCAGGTCAGTACGACCTCTAACGGCAAGACCATTACCCGTGACGATATCCTCCGGATCACCGGCATCGTCGATGAGGCTTTCCTGAACCGTTTTGCCACAGCTATCCTGGAAGGCCGCGCCGCAGATCTCCTGCCGCTTTGCAGAGAGCTCTTCATGGACGGCCGTGACCTGATCCGCTTTACCTTAGATCTTACCCAGTATTTCCGGAATATCCTCGTGACCCAGGTCTCCTCAAACCCGCAGTCGCTCATCGAGTCCACCTCGGCCGCGATCGCTGCGATGAAGGCCCTCGGCCAGAGAACAGATTCCACCGTGATCCTCTTCTTTATCTCCCGCCTGTCGGATCTGGTAAACGAACTGAAGTGGTCCCCGTCTCCGAGGACGTCCTTTGAGATCACGATGCTGCGCCTCGCTTCCCGCGGAAATAAGATCGCTCCGCCGATCATTCCTCCGGTAGCCGGCACGCCTGCTCCCGCCCCTGCTCCTGCCTCGGTTAAGGTAGAAGAACCGGCGAAAGTAGAAGCTCCGATACCGGCGTCCGTAAAGATCGAGGTCCCGGCGAAAGAAGAACCGGCGAAGGAAGAAGTTCCGGCTCCGCCGCAGATCGAAGTCTCCTTTAAGGTGACCCCGCCGCCGACACTTGAAGACGTAAGTCTTCCCCCTCCGCCGCTTGATCCGGAACCGCTGAAAGCGGAGAGCAAGCCGGCTTCTGTGGAGATTCCGGTGATCCCCGAAATTCCGGAGATCCCGATGCCTTCCGACGCTGATATTCCGGCACCGTCCGATGAAGATATGCCTCCGCTTCCGGAGGAGATCGATATCCCTACCGCGGAAGAACTGGCACATACGAAGCCGACTTCCCCGAACCTGCATAAGGCCTTTGCTTCCGAGCATGTAAGCGAGGGACAGACCACGAATCTGGCCAAGGCGACCCGCCAGCCGGAAGTCCGTGTTCCCCAGATGCCGAGAGACATCCTGCGGGAAGACGGCGAAAGTGCACCGAAAGCAGAACCGGCTCCGGTATCGAACGTAAAGCAGGTGATCCGGCATAGTGGCGGAGATGAATTCTCCTCTGCCAGAACGGAGTTCCTCGAATACCTCAAGAAGGACTATACCTTCGAATATATGTACATGTGCGATTCCAAGATCTTCTGGAAGGACCAGAATGTATGGTGCATCATGCCGGACAGTTTTGCCCAGAGCATCGATGATATCCGTAAAAATCCCCTGATCCTGACCCAGCTTCTGAAGATCTGTCAGAAGTATGAGCCTTCCCTGATCAACGTACATGTATCGACTCAGCAGGAATACGACAGCCACCCGACTTCCGAAGGCACCGAGACTTCCGCACCGGAAGCTCCTTCTCAGCCGGACTGGGTCAAGGCTGTCACAAAAGTCAGTGAGGAAAACGGAATACCATTGACACATGTGAAGGATATGTAGTTTCATGTCATAGAAGACATATGAAATAGAAAATAACTTTATTAGATCTTTTCAAGGAGGAAATGAGATATGGCAAAAGGTTTTCGAGGCGGATTCGGCGGCATGGGCGGCGGCAACATGGGCGCGCTTATGCAGCAGGCACAGAAGATGCAGCGTGACATCGAAGTCGCAAAGGCTGAGATCGACGCTCTTGAGATCGACGCGACCGCAGGTGGCGGAGTCGTAAAGATCGTTATTTCCGGTACTCACGAGATCAAGTCTCTTGAGATCGATCCTTCCGCGGTCGATCCGGAGGATGTGGAAATGCTTCAGGACATGATCATTGCCGCTTACAACGAAGCTGCAAGAAAGCTCGCAGAGGTTTCTGCGGAGAAGATGTCCAAGGCTACAGGCGGAGCGAAGCTTCCGTTCTGATTCTTCTGAGGATTCTACTTCATGGCCAGGTATTCTCCCAGCGTAGCGAAATTAATATCTGAACTCGGAAAGCTCCCGGGCGTCGGGCACAAATCTGCCCAGCGCCTGGCTTTTCATATCCTTGCCATGCCGCAGGAAGAAGTGCAGACCCTGTCAGATGCTCTGATCAACGCCAGAACTTCTACGAAGCTGTGTTCCGTTTGTCAGAACTTCACTGATCAGGATCCCTGCCCGATCTGCTCGGATCCGAAAAGAGACCATTCCACGGTATGTGTAGTCGAAAATCCGAGAGACGTCTCCACAATGGAGCGCATGCGCGACTATAACGGTCTTTACCACGTACTGCACGGTGTGTATTCCCCGCTCAATAATGTGGGTCTCGACGAGATCAAGATCAAAGAACTCATCGAGAGATTGCGCGAGCATCCCGAGACAAAAGAGGTCATCATCGCCACGAACCAGACCGCCGAGGGCGAAGCAACCGCCATGTATCTCGGCCGCCTGATCAAGCCTTCGGGCATCAAGGTCACCAGGATCGCTTCCGGACTTCCGATGGGATCAGACCTCGAGTATGCCGACGATGTCACTCTTTCCAAGGCAATGCAGGCCAGACACGAGTTCTGAATACTTAAGATTTTAGAAACGAACCGCCCTTCCAGACCATATCTGAGAGGGCGGTTTTTTCTGTTTCAAAAGATTCTTTCGCAGGCTTTACTTTGCCTTGCCGTACGTATACTTCGCTGTTCCGCCGACGATCATCTGCCCATTTGTCTTGTGATACGGGAATACCCAGTAGAAGGTATAGTCCGTCTTACTGGCTTTCGTATCCGTATATGTCGTACCCTGTGTCGTCATGCCGATATACCCGTAGGATCCGCCCGGACGGATGCCATAGATGAGGTATCCTTCCGCACCTTCAGAAGCTGTCCAGGAAAGCTTTACACTTCCCGTCTGGGAAGATGCCTTCAGGTTTGTAACCGCTGCACATACACCTTTAGCATATACATATTTCACGCATCCGCCCGGAATCATTTTGTCTCCGTTTTTAAAGTAAGCAAATACCCAGTAATAGTTGTAATCCGTATCCAGCGCCTTGGTATCTGTATATGTCGTACCGGAAGTCGTCATGCCCACATAACCGTACTGGCCGTTCTTCTGCGCATAGATGAGATATCCTTCCGCACCTTTTGCCGCGCCCCAGGTGAGTTTAACCTTATTCTTTCCAGCCGGAACCGCACTACTGATGGACACGCTCGGAAGCGGGAAAAGGAACGTGATCGACTTATAGCCCTTGGTCAGCAGCGCGTTGCTGGAGAATGTTAATTTACCAAAGACGCTGCACGTGCTCAGACGCTCCATGTACATCTGCCCCATCCAATGTGTACGGATATCCATGTTGCCATCGTTATCCAGATCCACATCCTGATAATCGTTCCCTTCCTGATAATCAAATCCGACCAGATTGAGAGAACCAAGGTCTCCAAACATACCGATATCCCAGTATTTTCCGGTCAAACCGCCTTTTGTCAGATCGATCTCCACTTCCTTGGGCATACTGATTTCCACAGGCGCAGTAGCATAATCTGTCCAATATATCGACGTCGCGTCTTTGATTGCTTCTGCAATTATATAAACATGATAGTTGACTCCCCACTTGCTGATATCAAGGTTGTCGGGCAAAGTAAATGATCCTGTATTGTAATAAAGTTTATCCAGTTCCTTATAGTACAGAATATTTGCATTAGATCCCGGCACGTACTTGTTGTCAAGAATAAGAACAGAAACACGATTGGCCTGATAGCTGTTTTTTCCTGAAATCGTATAAGGTATGGTCATCGTTCTGCCATTTAGATCGTAAGCTTCATCTTCCCGAATCGAAATCTCCATATCCTTATCCAGAAGTGTAAGTTTGTATGACGTTCCGACATCACCATATTTCCCGGAAATCGCGGACGAGAACAGGATCGACTTTTTATCGATATTCATAGCCGGCGCCACTCCTAAAGAGCCGGCGGTCGTTGAACAAGCTAACAAATTGCCATCTTTGGTTACATATCCGGCATATTCACCATGAGCATCTGACAAAAATGCAGATCTTAACCACCAGCCAACGTATGAAGTCGATTTCATATGATTGGCAATAGAATAATCTGTTGCTCCTTCGCGGCCGGAAGTCGGCCAATATCCGTAGTCTTTATTTAAAACATCCTCTGCATCAAGCAGGAACAGTTTCTCTCCCGTCAAAGCCACATATTCTACATAAGCATTCTTAGCATATGAATCGGATACATTCAGTACATGTGAACTTATCTTACTATTTGCAACAGCATCGAATTCCTGACTAGTAAAAGTCCGTTCCGCTAAATCTTCCAATTTCTTACTTATATCAGAACCTTTCCATTTATTTGAGCGGGAATCAAATGGTGTACCCATTAGTACTTCGTCACAATCAAGAAAGAGGGTATTCCCTCCATATTTAGTAGAACTCTTATCTAAAACGCGGTATTTAGTCTTTGCTATCCCGTAGTACACATAACTTCCCTGCCATGCATCATCTTTCGATGTCGGCACACGCGGATTAGCCATCTGATATACACCCATCCGGGTATTTTCCTGACTCTTCACATAATCCGCATTCACCTGCTTCGGGGATGCAATATTGGGGATTAACGCGATACTCATCACAGCCGTCATCGCAACTGATCCGATCCTTCTCATCTTCTTCCAGAAACCTCTCATATGAATAAACCTCCCATGTTTCCACCAACAAAGCAAACATAACTCGATTATATACTTATGAGTTGTATTATTGTCAACGAATTTTGTTGTTTCTTTTTCGTAATGCATATTGGGGGCAAAGAAAAGCACCCTAAGGCGCATGGTCCTTAGGGTGGCTGATCTACTCATATGATGTGTTTTAATTATCTTGCTCTACCATATGTGTACTTCGGTGTGCCGCCGATGACGATCTTGTTTCCATCCTTGTAATAAGGGAATACCCAGTAGAAGTTCCATCCTTCTGTCGATGCGTTTGTATCCGTAAATGTTGTACCCAGTGTTGTCATGCCGATATATCCATACGGTGCATCCGGACGAATTCCATAGATGAGGTATCCTTCTGCTTCAGGAGATGCTTCCCAGGTGAGCTTCACTTTGCCTTTCAGTGCACTTGCCTTCAGGCCGGTAACTGCCGGGCATCCGCCCTTGGACTGTGCATCCGCCTCTCCCTGCGGATCCACTTCACGCTCGATAACGTCGCCCTTCTTATCGGTGACAAATGCTACGATCCAGTACTTGTTAACGGATGTATCCTGTGCGTTTTCGTCTGTGAAAGTTGTCTCTTCGCCTTTTTCTACTGTTCCGATCTGCTCGAAGACCTCTGCCTTACTTGCGTAGATATGGTATCCTTCTGCGCCTTCATACTCATCCCAGGTAAGGGTGACCTTGTTCTTTCCTGCCATCTCTGCCTTTGCATTCGAAACCGGACCCGGAGCCGGGATGACCTCTACTGCGCTAATGCTGATGTCTACGATATTTGTGCAGATCTCTGTTTCTTTTCCCTCGTTATAGCGGGAGGAGAATACTTTGAGTCCATACTCACCTTCCGGAAGATCTTCCGGAACAATAAATGTTGCTTCGCCGGAAGCAGCAGAACCGTCTGCGATAAGACCATACTTTACTACTGCACCGTTCTCGTCGGTGATCATGGCGAAAACACCTGCATCCTCAGCTGCATACGCGTTCTTAAAGGAAAGGCTGACCTCGCCTCCGATCGGAAGCTCGGAAGATCCATCCAGTTCCGCAGAAAATTTCTGGCTCTTGGCATCCTTGAGCACCAGTTTCCATTCGTTCTTCGCATTTTCTCCCACAGCGACCAGACCATCTGTCAGATACTGGTCCTTTTCTCCGGTTGCGGTGAGGAAAGCAACCTTTGTCAGGTCGATATTGACGGCAGGACGAACACCTGCTTTCTCGCTTACTTTCTTTTCGCCCAGAAGACCATCACTCATAGCGAATGCGTAGTAAAAGTTCGGAGTGCGTGTCCACCAGCACTTTGTCGATGTACCATCTTCGAATTCCATGTTTCTCAGCGAAAATGCCAGTCCGGAAGCCTGACGCAGGGAAAGCGGCCATACCTTAACATTTTTCAGTGTAGAACTCTCTACATGAGACTGTGCCTTCAATGCGGAGTCTTCATAAGTATTTACTTTTACGAGCTTGGGAGTTTCAGTCATAAGCTTTGACAGTAAATAATCATCAGCATATACATGCGCATATTCCATCTCTTTCAGAGAACGCTTTGACAGAAGCGTGGCTGCTCCTGCATTATTCTCACGGGCAACGCCCACGCCATCTGCTCCGACTACGATCCATTCAATAGGAAGTTTGCCATCAGCTGTTTTGCCGAAATACACGATCGGCGAATTCTCCCGATTGCTCGTTGTCTTAAAATACTGTTCCATTTCCTGGCCGTACATGATGTCCTGTGCCGAAGGAGCCGCACTCGCAGCATTCCCTTTCTCTGTCAGCAGAGCTCCACAGGCGCCTGCCGACATCACAGCACTCAGAAGAAGTGCCACTGATCGCTTCACTAAACTTTTCATTACCAATTTCTCCTTATGATGAATTTTTCATGCTCCCCACCCATCACACAGAACCTCGGGAGAAAGCATTCAATTCTTTAATGGCACGAACTGGAATTTTTACTCAATGAATTTTTAGAAAAATTTTAAAAGGCTTCAAGTGTTCTTTCTCACTTGAAGCCTCGGGTCTTATCTATCGAAAGTATATTTATCTATTTAATTATCAGAAGTCTTGAATACCGTCTCACCCGGCATGACCATTCCGAGAGATTCTCTGGCGATCTCTTCCACGTAGTCATCTGAACCGGCCTTTCTGGCTCTTTCGGCCACATCGGCATATTCGGCGCTGGCCTGAGCAGCAGCCACTTCCAGTTCACGTGCCCGCTTTTCCACACGCGCACGCATCTCACGCTCTTTGTTCAATCGTGCCACGACCATGGCGAACACGATCACAAAGACCACGAAAAGTGCTACTTTTCCTACCGGAGATTTTATCCTCTTGTGCTTCATGGATCCCTTTCCGAATCAAATAGAATTATTACTTATCCTATTTATCTCACAAAAAAGAGAACTTGTACGCACTTACGGAGCAATTGTAACGTAATTGTAAGTTACTCCACTTCTTTTCCGCTTAGAAGTTCATACATCTCGGAAGCCTCTTCTTTTCGGACGGTTTCCTTGATCGAGAGGACCTTGAAACGGGTCTCTCCGTTACCGAAACGGATCGTCACGATGTCTCCGGCCTTTACCTCGGATCCCGGCTTGGCGATCTTATCGTTGATCTGGACTCTGCCTGCGGAGCAGACTTCATTGGCCACCGTTCTTCTTTTGACCACGCGGGATACTTTCAGAAATTTATCAATACGCATATTCGGACTCCTTTAGAAAACACACCTTATCCGATCAGGCGGATCATGAACCTGTCGAATGGCACCTTATTATCGGAAAACTGGTCTTCGAAGAAGGTCGTCTGATGGAACTGCGCAAACTCTCTGGTGTTTTTCGACAGCCACAGCGGGAACGGGACGTTCATCTCGCGGCACAGAAGTACCAGTGCCTCATCCAGTTCTTTTACAAAAGAAGCTTTCTCATTTACATGGTCAACGACATGCATCTGAAGCACTACGTTCATCTTGAAAGTCTTGCCTTCCAGTTTCATTTTCATTCTCCCGTGATCAGGTGTTATCGGCTCTATTATACTCTTTCCGTGCGTTTCGTGGTATTCTGTTGATAGAATGAGGGAAAATCGAGTTTTTTTGGAGAGCCGATGAAACACGTTTACGATCCAAACTCAAAGCGAGAGATCACGTCGCGCACATTGGACAAGCGTTATCCGATCTCGTATCCGCACCCCCGCAAGGTGCCGATCCAGCTGATCCTTGTCGGAAACAGCATGCGTATCCGTGTGTTCGTTCGCTACTCCTCCAAGATGTTCCGCTACTATCCCGGTACCAACATCACTTATGCCGATGTCGCCGAAGCCGGCATCCGCAGGAACTGGTCCGGCAAATATCCGATGAGCTGGCTTGAAGATGACGGCTATGAGATGTCCCGTGCGCACGCCAGCTATCGTGTCCTCACTCAGGACAACAACCCGTCCGACGAACAGATGACACCGGACCCGTCCTCGGCCCGTGTCACGCTGGAATTCATCCGCTATCAGACCCCGCAGGCTGTAAATGACTATCCGGGACAGCGTTTTATCAAGGTCAAGCTCTCCTATTCCGAAAACCGCGCAGGCTATGTAACGAGTCCCCTGTGGCGCTGGTTCTGGGGCTTCTTTAAGAGCTTTCAGCCGGAAGCGCTGACACTCAACTGGTCGAAAAAACACCCGGGAAGCGCGACGATCCGACAGAACAGTGACCGACATGCTTTCCAGCAAGAGTGCGCCCATGAATTCGGTCATCTCCTGGGGCTCGGCGACGCCTACGGTGCGAACTACCGTTTCTATTTCGAGGCCCCCGGAACTACGGATTTCATGATGAACCAGAACCGCCAGGTCAACCCGCAGGAACTGGAGATGGTACTCACCGCGCACCTTTATAACCGCATGCAGTATTTCCCGAAACAGCTCCATCTCGGCACCTTCTTCCGGGGCATGCGTCGAAATTACAAAGTAAACCACCCTCCAAAATCAAAGAAAAAATGAACACATTGTAAAAACTTCGTATTTTGGCATAGTTTTTGCGTACTTCAAGAGTCTTTGAGGTTGTCTGAGGCTCCAATTCGTTGTAGAATAGTCACATAAGCATCCCGAAAGGAAACGTGGAAGATGTGAATCCTATACAAATTCTAGGTTTACATCAAAGGAGGTTCATATGAAAAAGTGTCCAGATTGTGGTATGACAATTGCGAATCAGGCGATTCGTTGCCCGAAGTGTAAGTATGACTTTACAGACGGTCAGGGAAATGTAACAGGCGCAACCGCTGAATCAGTTTCTTCCTCTGGCAGCCGTTCTTCCGGCAAGGGCGTAGGCGCGATCATGCCGATGATCATGGTTACCAAAGATAATGTTGACGAACTCTATAGCGATCTTAAGTCGAAGATCATCAAGAGAAAGACCGAATTCGATCACTTCATCGATTTCCTCGAGAATCGTACATCCTGGCTGACCGCTCCGGCTGAGCTGGAAGGTCCTCTGGCTTTCGAAAAAGGTCTTCTTATTCACTCTGTTGGTGTTGCGAAGCAGCTCATCCGTATCAAGGATACGCTGATGCCGCAGCTCGACGATGAGTCCGCGATCATCATGGCTCTTTTCCATGATGTAGGTAAAGTTGGCGTAGAAGGCAAGCCGCTCTTCCTCCTCGAGGAAAAGACCGCTACTTCTACACTGGGTCTGTCCTTCGGTGGACGTTCCCTCTCCGTAGCTCCGACATATACGATCAACCCGAAGCTCGTACACATGAGCGTAGGTGTCAGATCTCTCTTCCTGGTCTCCCAGTACATGCTCCTGTCTGACGATGAAGCTCAGGCGATCAGCTATCAGGGCGATATGGAACTCGTAGACGGCAAAGAGAATCCGTACACGATGATCCTGCAGACTGCGAACAAGTGGCAGACCAAGATCTATGAGAATGAGGACGTTGTTAAGCAGTACAACTTCTCTTCTTCCGTTGCAAAAGACTAATTATTACTTCAGTTTCTTTTTCCTTTCTTTTTCACCCCGGTGTTTCTCCTTTCTCACCGGGGTGTTTTTTTGCCTTTTCCGACATATTTTTCAGGCCGTTTGAAATGATTTTCATTTGTCAACAAAATCGTTTGATTTCGGGCATTTTCGGGCATTATTACAGTTGTATTTCATAGGGAATTGTGCTAATCTTTATTGTGATCGCGGTTTAGCGTAGGGGCAGTTACCTATAGCTAACGCATCAAAGCCCATTTTAATCCAAAGTATGCCCCGAAAGCATACCGAAAATAAGGATTACAAAAACGGAAGGAGTTATGCATATGACAACAAATGTTAAACTGCAGACATGGGTTGACGAGATCGCAAAGATGACTCAACCTGACGCGATCCGCTGGATCGAAGGTACTGAAGCAGAGAAGCAGGAACTGCTCGACGCTATGGTAGCCAGCGGCATGGCAACAAAATTAAACGAGGCAAAGCATCCGGGATGCTATCTTTTCAGATCTGATCCGTCTGACGTTGCCCGTGTAGAAGGCCGTACTTACATCGCTTCCAAGAGCGAAGACGATGCAGGCCCGACGAACAACTGGATCGATCCTGTTGAACTGAAGAAGACTCTTACTGAACTTTCCACAGGTTGCATGCACGGTCGTACCATGTACGTTATCCCGTTCTCCATGGGTCCTGTAGGCTCCCCGATCTCCAAGATCGGTATCGAGATCACGGATAGTGCATACGTTGTTGTCAACATGATGATCATGACCAGAACAGGTAAGGCTGTTCTCGATCAGCTCGGCGCTGACGGCGAGTTCATCCCGTGCATCCACTCCGTAGGTGCTCCTCTGGAGAATGGCGCTAAGGATCAGACAACCTGGCCGTGCGCTCCGATGGACAAGAAGTACATCGCTCACTTCCCGGAAGAGAAGCTCATCTGGTCCTTTGGTTCCGGTTACGGCGGAAATGCTCTTCTCGGTAAGAAGTGCTTCGCTCTCCGTATCGCTTCCGTTCTCGCTCGTGAAGAGGGCTGGCTCGCTGAGCACATGCTCATCCTGAAGCTCACAGATCCGAACGGCAACGTTAAGCACATCTGCGGCGCTTTCCCGTCTGCTTGCGGTAAGACCAACCTGGCAATGCTCGTTCCGACCATCCCGGGCTGGAAAGTACAGACACTCGGCGACGATATCGCTTGGATGAAGTTCGGCGCTGACGGACGTCTCCACGCTCTCAATCCGGAAGCTGGTTTCTTCGGTGTTGCTCCGGGAACATCCATGGAGTCCAACCCGAACGCTATGCTCTCCTGCAGAGAGAACACGATCTTCACAAACTGCGCTCTCACAGACGATGGCGATATCTGGTGGGAAGGCATCGGCTACGATGCTCCGGCACACCTCATCGACTGGCAGGGTAAAGACTGGACACCGGATTGCGGCGAAGTTGCTGCTCATAAGAACGCTCGTTTCACAGCTCCGGCTAAGCAGTGCCCGGTTATCGCTCCGGATTGGGAAGATCCGAACGGTGTTGCTGTTGACGCTATCCTCGTTGGCGGCCGTCGTAAGACCACTATCCCGCTCGTTCACCAGAGCTTCAACTGGAACCACGGTATCTTCATGGGTGCTATCATGGGTTCCGAGATCACAGCTGCTGTTATCTCCGATAAGGTAGGTCAGGTTCGTCGTGATCCGTTCGCTATGCTCCCGTTCATCGGTTATCACGTAGGTGATTATCTCCAGCACTGGCTCGACATCGGTAAGGCTACCGACGCTGACAAGCTGCCGAAGATCTTCTATGTTAACTGGTTCAGAAAGTCCGAAGACGGCAAGTGGCTGTGGCCTGGCTACGGCGATAACAGCCGTGTTCTTAAGTGGATCGTTGAGCGCTGCTCCGGAGAAGGCAAGGCTGTTGAGACTCCGATCGGATATCTCCCGACAGTTGATGCTATCGACCGTACAGGCCTTGACAGCGTAACAGACGCTGACATGGAAGAGCTGCTCACAGTCAACAAGGATGAGTGGAAGGCAGAAGCTAAGTCCATCCGTGCACACTTCGAGTCCTATGGTCCGAAGATGCCGAAGGAACTCTTCGCTGAGCTCGACGCTCTTGAGGCTCGTCTAAACGCGTAAGGTTCAAAAGCATGACATAAAAATGGGCTGTCTTCGTAAGAAGGCAGCTCTTTTTTTGTCTTGCGTCAAAGATGTGAGAACACGTATGTCCGATTTTCGTATGCGATGCGCATGGGAAGATCGACATGACGGGGCAGGACTTATACGATGGTCCACTTCCCGTCTTTTTTCGCGGCTTTGATGTTTCTCTCGATCGGATCGGCATCCGGTCTTTCGACACGGATCGTCAGATGAACCGAATCGTCCTCATCCCTGGTCTCCTCTGCCGTGACCAGGATGTGGCCGGTCTTCTTCGTATCTTTATCCTTTTCGACCTTAATGCCGGAATTGGTCCACTGCTCCTGAAGGATGAATTCAAGGGCACGCATCTCATTCGGCTTCAGGAACTGATAGCCCCCCTCAAAACTGACCTGCCATCTCTCGACTTCCTCCGGAGAAGTGGACGGGAACATGCCTGAGATCAGATTGGTCAGGAATTCCACATTGTTGGCACGGACGCCGGTGACCCAGATGCCGGAAACATCAGAAAACTGCGCCGGATACGTCTCGAGAACATAGCCGTCAAACTCGAGCGTGACGAGCATGCCGGGGGTCAGATCGGCGGCGGTGGCCGCTTTGCCTTCAATATCGTAGATCGGCTGGGCAGCCGCATTGAAACTGTAAAATACGTTATTGGAACCGTTCTGCGGAACGGCATAACAGATCTGGTTGTTCTTTAAAACGATGAGGAGATTGATCCTGGTTTTAACGATCGTTTCCTGAGTCGCCATCGCGTCGCAGGATGTGCATGGGAGGAGCATGCAGAGCACAAGCAGAATGCAGAGTACCGCACGTTTTCTCATATCCTTCCTCCTTTAACCAATCCGACTACCTATAATAATACATTCGGCTACAGATTAAGTCTACCGAAAAATCATTGCTTATATGTGTCTTTCCGGTATATATTCATTAACACTTTCTCCTGTTTGACATATCCCTTCATTCATGGCACAATTCCAAATGTACCTATACACAAAAATGCGGGTATAGTTCATCGGTAGAACGTCAGCTTCCCAAGCTGAACAGGAGGGTTCGACTCCCTTTATCCGCTCCAGAGCAGAAAGCTCCGCAGCAATTGTGCGCGGAGCTTCTTTTTTCTTCTGCTTTCTTCCTTTATATCTTGACTTTTTTTCCCGTAGATGGCAAACTGTATGTCGTGCTTGAAAAGGAGCACTATCTGCCTTTATAGCTCAGTAGGTAGAGCGCATCCATGGTAAGGATGAGGTCACCAGTTCGATCCTGGTTAAAGGCTCCAATTCGAGAAACTTTCTCGCAGACGGATATCTCAAAGTGAGATATCCGTTATTTTTTCGCCTCCCGCCGTGAATATTCCGTCACAATTTCCCGAATCCACTGTGCTACAATGTGTGTAGATTCGTGAAAGGAAGAGGTGAGCGTATGTCTTCATTTGAAGAGAGACTTAGTAAACTCCAGAGCATTTTAGATGAAGCAAGATCCGTTGTCTTTTTCGGTGGCGCAGGTGTGTCCACAGAGAGCGGCATTCCGGATTTCCGAAGCAAAGACGGACTTTATAACCAGCACGACGTACAGTTCGACAAGTACCCGCCGGAGTATCTTCTGAGCCACAGCTGCCTCTACGATCAGCCGAAAGTCTTCTTCGAATACTACAGACAGAAAATGGACTGCCGGGAGATCGAACCGAATATCACTCATATCAAGCTCGCCGAGATGGAAAAAGCAGGGAAGCTTTCCTGCGTGATCACACAGAACATCGACGGGCTCCATCAGAAAGCCGGAAGCAGGAAAGTCTATGAAGTGCACGGCACGACTCAAAGAGTGTACTGCGACAAGTGCGGAAAAGAGCATCCGGCCGATATCCTCTTTACGTCCAAAGAAGCGATCCCGCACTGCGAGTGCGGTGGTATGCTCCGTCCGGATGTCACGCTCTACGAAGAGAGCCTGCCGCATGAGGCCTGGGAGAACGCGATCAATGCGCTGGCCAAAGCCGATGTGTTCATCATCGGAGGCACTTCCCTTACGGTCTATCCGGCCAATACACTTACTCATTATTTCCGGGGAAAACATCTGATCATCATGAACCGTGATGAGACCGCGCAGGACCGCTACGCCGAGATCGTTTTCCACGAAGGACTCGGAGAGATCTTCTCCAGACTGCGTTGATTTCTTTTTAGAAAGGACTATATATGGAAAAGAAAAACACATCCCCCAAGGGGCATTCTTCTCATGCGTCTTCGGGTAAAAAAACGAATGCGAAAAAGAGACAGAGCGACCTTTTTCTCCATCGGCTCCTGATCTTCATCCTCGTCGCCCTCATCGCCCTCGGCGGGCTGACCGGATGCCTGTTCTTCCTCGATAAGAACGGAAAACTGGATCATGTGAAAAACCGCAACTCCAATTTACGCTCCTCCTCTGACAAAAAAGGAGAATACTATAACGATACGTCCCGTAACTCTACGAAAAAGCCTACAGAAACAGAAGATTTCGATGACTGGGACTGGGACGACGAAGACGATGCTCCCTATATCGAACCCAAAGATGATACTGACTGGGATGACTGGGATATTGAAGACTGGGGAGAAGATTGGGGAGAAGACGGGGGAAATGACGACTATACTCCCGAGTCCGAGTCTTCCAAATACACTCTCCCGAACGATAAGAAGAGCGACGATCTTTCCGGCTATACGGTCATCCTGGACCCGGGTCACGGCGGACGCGACACCGGCTGTGTCTTCCCCTTCAACAACCCGCAGTACGATGAATGCGACTTCACGCTCCGGATCGCACTTCGCGTAAAAGACGAACTTGCTTCAAGAGGTGCAACCGTTTATATCACCCGCACAGACAACAGCTGGGTATCCCTTTATAACCGTCTTGCACAGGTGCACCTGATCTGCATGGATATCGCTGAGAAGCAGGGCAAACTCCCCTTCAGCAGCAGCCGTGCCGCAGAGCTCCGTAATATGCTCCAGCAGAGCATCGATATCAACGAAGATACCGTAGCCTCCGGCGGCATGGGCCTCATGGTCGGCTCCGGTGTAGGTGAAGATCTCGAGGATCTTTTCAAGATGGAGTATGAACTGGATAACGTCATCTTCCTTTCCATCCACTTAAACTCCAGTGAGAGCCGCACCCTTCACGGTACGCAGGCATATTACGTTACAGATGACTCTGTCATCGAGAGCGAGCACCGTCAGATGAGAGAAAACTCCGAGTTCAAGCGTTCGGACTTCCCGATCCGCGACGATTATTATGGAAGAGACAATGACTCAAACTATCTTCTCGCCTGCTGCCTTTACGATAATGTCGTAGGAAACATCCCGGAATTTGAGACCAACGCTCATCCGGTCCTCGCGGATAACTACGCGGTCCTCCGTGAACATGGACTGACCGGTGTTCTTCTTGAGACTGCCTTCCTTTCCGACGATAATGACCGTGCGATGCTCCAGCTGGATTCCACTGTGGACAATATCGCAAGATCTGTCGGTGACGGCATCAAAATGTACTTTATTCAATCGGGGATATAACGTTTCTTGACATTCTGATGAAAAAGAATGAATTTCGTGCATTTCTTCGCTGTGCATTGGCCGAAAATGTCTGTTTAGTAATTTACAAATAAGAAGAATGGCTTATACTTAAAGTGCACATAAAAGAGAGGAATGTTATGAATAACAACCAACAATATTCGAGACAACAAAGGGGCTCCACCAATACCAATCCAACCCGAACCTATTCCCAAACCAAACGCCCCTCTCGAAGAAAAGCCGAGATTGCCCGTCGAATATTCTTTGCGAAATGTATTATCGTTTTCTGCATGGTGTTCGTTCTTGGTGGCGGTGTGTATCTTCTCTGCCGCTCGGGTCTGTTTAAATCTAAATCTTCCAAGACCAGCCCTACCGCGCTGAGTTCGCTGACTTCCGTCACGACGATCGGCACGGAGGCGCAGGCCACGGAAGCCACTTCCGAACCCACCACACTGCCTGAGGATCTTACCGGATACTATGTCATCCTGGATCCGGGCCACGGTGGATGGGACAGAGGAACATCATATCCCTACAACAGCGATCAGAATGAGGAACCTACCTACACCATCAAGATCGCGAATATGCTTTCCGACGAATTAAAAAGCCGCGGTGCGACCGTATTCATCACCCGTACCGACGACGAGTACTATTCCCTTTACTACCGCGTAGCCGAGATCCATCTGATCTGCATGGACATTGCAAAGGAAAAAGGCATCCTTCCCTTCTCTGCCGAGCGTGAGCAGGAACTTAGAAAGAAACTCGAAGATGTAAAGAAGGTCAACGATAATTCCTACGACAAGGGCGGCATGGGCTTTATGGCCGGTACCGGCGTAGGCGATGATCTTAAGGAACTTTTCGAGATGGAGTATAAGCTCACCGATGTCGTATTCATGTCGATCCACTTAAATGCCGACTACGACGAGAAGACCTTCGAGCCGGTCGATCACCACGGCATCGAGGTCACCTACGTAACTGACGATTCCGTAAACACATATGAATCCAATCCGAAGAACCAGACCGCAGGAGCTCCTGTCCGCGATGCATATAACGGACGTCCGAATGATCGCAACAAGCTCTATGCACAGATCCTTTATGATGGTATCGTTAAAGATACACCGGCATTAAAGTCCAATATGGAAAAGCCGGTCTACACCGCCAACTGGGCCGTGATCCGCAAGATCGGCCTGACCGGCACGCTTCTGGAGTTCGGGTTCGTATCCCATGAGACCGACCGCGGTATCCTCCAGAATGAGGAACAGATGAAGGTCGTCTGCGGTTCCATAGGCGATTCTCTCGAGGAGTATTTCAAGCAGATTCAGAGCAACTAAGGAGCGCGCTATGAATATTGCCGTGATCACCGGAGCCTCCTCCGGAATGGGAAAAGAATTCGTCAAGCGTCTTTTCGATGAAAAAGATGCAGTCCTCGGTGCCCCGTTCGATGAGATCTGGATGATCGCCCGAAGCGAAGATAAACTTTCCGCGCTAAAAGAATCCCTCGGCAATACCCGTACCCGTGTTCTTCCCTTAGACCTTACCGATACCGCATCCATCGAAGCGCTCTCCAACCTTCTTTCCGTTGAAAAGCCCGCTATCCGGCTCCTCATTAACTGCGCCGGTATGGGAAAAAGCGGAAAGTTCTCCGAGCAAACCACATCCGATACGCATAACGCCATCGCTTTAAACTGCGATGCACTTTCCTGCGTGACACGGGCATGTCTTCCCTATATGACCGGTCTTCCGGGGAAAAGATCCGGAACGATCATCAATATCGCCTCATCGGCGGGCTTTCTTCCGCAGCCGGGATTTGCCGTCTATGCGGCTTCGAAATCCTATGTGATCTCGTTTTCGAGAGCACTTCGGGAAGAGCTGAAAAAAGAGAATATCTCCGTCACCTGTGTCTGCCCGGGGCCTGTGGATACTGACTTCATCAAGGTCAGTAGAAACGATCCGAATGCCACATTTACCGGCATCAAGGCGAAGTTTGTCACCACTACAGACAAGCTGATCCCCGCCTCGATCAAGGCCGCGAAAAAAGGGAAAGGGATGCTGGTCTTCGGTCTGGGACAGAAAGCACTTCACCTGGCTTCTAAAATACTTCCCACCAGCTGGATCCTCTTTTTCGAGAGAGGATCGGTGTAAGGAAGAATAACTGACTTTCTTCTATCGTGAAAAATGAGACGGTCTTTCAGAACCTGAAGATCGTTTTTTCTTTGCCCTGCGTGATCTTCGTACGTATCATGTCCAGGATCTTTACAAGCAGAATACCGAGGAAGAAACCCACCACGTTCATCCACATGTCATCGATATCGCACTGGCCGATGCGGAAAAAGTACTGGCACAGTTCTATTGCGCTGGCCAGAAGGACCGGGATCAGGTAAAGGATCCACTTATGCGGTTTTTTCCTCCACCACAGATCCAGATAGAATCCGAGAGGCGTGAAGATCAGGAGATTTCCGAAGAACTGCACGAAAACGCCGCTCTGGAAATGCCCGCTTCTGATCCGTGGCCAGTAGATGGAAAAAGCGCCTTTAAACGGAATGAGGTTCATGCTCATCCGCTCGGCGGCCGTACTCCTCTGGAAGATAAACAGGTCCAGAAGAAGAAGGATATAAAGAATAAAGAAGACGATACTTGAGCATAAAAAGCCGCTGCTGAAGGTCTTGCGGATATGCGCCGCATTCCACTTCTTATGCGCAAAGAGCCGGATCAGGATCGTGACGGAGACGCCGGCGCACCACATCAGGATGATCCGAAACCACCACTCATAGTCCATATTCTTGATAAGGGCTCCCCATCCGTCTTCTAAGTTTTCGTAGATAAATACCGCGACATTAAGGATCAGTCCGCCCGTCTGAAGGAGCGAGCATACGAGGTGGCTTTTCGTGATCAGGAACATAAGAAGCGTCAGCCCGATCGCCATCAGAAAGAGGAATATCTCCTGCATAGGTGACAGAAAACGCTCGCTGGTCTTCATCAGGAACGGGTGCAGAAGTACGCCCATTATGAAATAGGAGCCCCCGAAGATCCGGGGTCTCCTTCTTTCGCGGGAATAACTTCCCTTCTTTGTTCCTTTATTACTTTTCGTCACTGGTCGGGTCATCCGGTTTCTTCGCCGACGGTCTCAGGTTCGGTCGCTTGATCGGTGCATGCGTCGCCGGCTTTGATTCCTCCACTTGCGTGTTATTACTCTTCGCCCAGATCGGACGAGCTGGTTCAGGTTCGGAATGTGCCCACGTCGGAACGATCGGCGGAAGATCTTCTTTTTCTGCTTCTGCCGAAGATGCGCCTGCGCCGCCCATTCTGGCCAGCGGCGGGATATCCGCATCCGAGGGTTTTGCGGCTGGTCTGGCCGCCGGTGTTTCAGCAGGTCTGCCTGCTGGTCTTGCCATTGGCCGTCCGGCCGAAGGACTCTGTGCTGCCGGTGCTTCAGATGGTCTTGCGGCAGGTCTTGCCATCGGGAAAGCGGAAGGTCTTCGGGAAGGTGCTACAGACTGGACTTCCGGAGCCGCATCCATCTGCGGCTTTCCTGCCTGATCCAGTGTGCTAGTAGTGCCTTCTGCCTGTGCCATCGCCGACTGACGTGCGGCTTCCTCTGCCTTCATCTGTTCGGCAAGGCGGTTCACACGCTCTTCAAGGCTCATCTCCTGTTCAGGAGAAAGCGCCGCCGGACGCATATTCGGCCGCTTGATCGGAGCCGCTTTGAACGGGCTTTCCGGACGTGCCGGCTTGAAGGGACTGTCAGATGCCGCCGGGGTTCCCGAAGTTGCCGGGGTTGCGGGTGTAGCAGGTCTGGCGGTTGCCGGTCTGGCTGCAGCAGGTCTTTGCGAAGCAGGAGCTGACGGGGCCGGCTTGAACGGACTGGAAGCAGCGGATGCCGCTTTCGGAGCTGTGGCTGTCTTCGTTTCTTCTGAAGGCGCTGCGGTCCTTGCGACCGGACGGAAACGTCCTGCGAACTCATTATTCGCACTTACATTCGTCGCGGATGCCGCTTCCGAAGCTACTTCCCACGGGATATCACGTTTGAGTTTTTCCGGAAGATTGAAACGGTCGATCAGGCGGTTCCAGTCCTTCGGGCGCTTGATGTAAAGATATATGCAGATGCAGATGAGGATCAGGAGCAGTGCGAGGAATCCGTAACCGACGATCTTTCCTACCGGCACGCCCTTCTTTGCAGCGGTCGCAACCGCCGCTGCCGCAGGCGTCACAGGTGTTGAAGCCGAAGGCTCAGACGTTTCCTGCGTCTCGCTCGCCGTGGTCTCTGTCGGAGCGGAGGGATTTTCGGTATTTACGATCGTACCGGCATATGCCGAAAGCGAGATGCCGTTTGCGCCAAGCGCTACCTCGTGGTCGAGGCCGACGAACTTGCCGTCTTCCTGCCACAGGACTTCTTTGACGAACTCGTACTTCTCATCGTCCCAGGTCGTAAAATCATCTTTCACCAGTCCGCCGGTATCCGAAGAATTGGCATTGAAGCACCAGAACGTGTAGTTCAGGTGATAGTTGCTGATCAGCTGGCGAAGGTCCGTCATCCAGGCAAGGTTGGCTTCATCGTTCATGAAACCGCCCCACTCACCGATCAGGATCGGAGCTGTGCCGGTCTCGTAGATGTAGAACCAGTTTTCGTCCCAGCAGTCTTTTTTCAGAGATTCATATGTAAAAGATCCTTCAAACCACGGCTGCTTATAGACGGTCGGGCCGTAGTCATGCGGGGAATAGACGATCTGTATGTTCTTTTCTTCGGAACCGAAGTCGATCGGATAGTCCTTTACGCCGCGGAGGTTGCCGCCCCACCAGTTGAAATAGTAGTCGGCATCGTTGGTGCTGGAGAAATCTCCGTTCGCCTTAATATCCTTCGGATAGATCTCGATACCCTCGATCACGATGAGGGCATTCGGGTTATATTTCAGGATCAGCCAGCCGGCGGTCTTGGCAACATGACGCCAGTTGTTATCCAGTTCGGAATCGTTCCAGATCGCCTTCTCCTCATTCGGCTTGCCGTGAGGTTCGTTCTTTAAGTCATAAGCCACGATCGTGTCGTCGTTTTTATAGCGGCTGGCGATGTACACGAGCGCGGAATAGTAGTCCTGCAGCGATACCTTATCGGTATACCACAGGTTCGTCATGTGACCGGAAGCATCCGTATTGGCGCTGTGGATATCGATCATGACCTTGATGCCGTACTTCTTACAGAGGCGCAGCGCATAGTCGAAGATCTCCTGGCTGTTCATGCCGACCAGCTCGGCATTGGTCGCCTGGTTGAAATTCGCCTGCGGATAAACACCGTCTTTCCAGTTGTTGATCAGCTCGGCCGAGATCGGGATACGAAGGAGATTGAAACCGTGATCGGCGATGGCCTTTAAGGCCGCGTCCATATTACAGCTCCAGCATCCGTCGAAAATATTCGTGCCGGTGTTATAGCCGAACCAGTTGACGCCGGTAAGCCATACCTGCGTGCCGTTCTTATCGACGATCTTATTGCCGTCCGTGGTCAGCCAGTCATCGCCGGCTGCCGGTTTTCCGGAACCACCCTTCGGATCAGGCTTCGTCTCTGTCGGTTTTGTTGTCGTGGTCTGTGACGGATCCGTGTCCGTGGTCACCGGGCCTGCACCGGAAGGTGTCGGTTCTGCTGTCGGTACCGCAGTTGCTTCTGTCGCCGTCGGTGCGACCGGAGTTACTGTCTGCGTAGGTCCCTGTGTCGGCGGAGTCGTCGGAGCTTTGGTCGGTGGAGTAGTAGGAGCCTTCGAAGGTTCTTTTGTCGGAGCCTTCGTAGGTTCTTTGGTAGGTGCCTTGGAGGGAGTCTTCGTAGGCTCTTTTGTAGGTTCCTTAGTCGGCTCTTTAGTTGGAGTTGGAACAGGAGTTGGCGTTGCAGTCGGCCCTGGTGTAGGTGTCGTAGAAAATTTCGGATAGATAGACGCTTTTATATCGCTAAGTTTGAAATCACCGGACATATTGAAACCGGCGACGTCAGCAGATTCTCCTGGTTTGGGACACTGCCAATCAGATTGGCTATCCAGACGAACTGAGGAATCTGATACTGTTTCTTTGCAGTTCCAACTGCCCTGATATGTTGCTCCATCAGGAATCGTTATTGATATGGACCAACCAGTCATTGTTCGGTCGGAAGAATTGGTAACAATTAATCTGTAAGAAATACCACCCTGTGATTCGACTTTTACCGAAACACCATCTATCGCACGAAGGTGCGCTAGCGGGCACAGCACTAAGATTAGTGCCAAAAAAATGCTCGCCAGTTTTCCCAACCTCGTCTTCCCCATTTTGTCTCACTTCCCCTGGTTGACTTCCTGCTGTCTGTCGCGGGAAAGGCGCAGGATCTCCTGCATAAAGGCCTTTGCCGCTTCACTATACTGACTCTCCACTGACTGTCCGACCTTCTCGAGGATCTCGGCTTCACGGGAAGGCACCTGCGTCGGCATCCCGTACTTCGCCTTGATACCGGCGATCCGGTCCACATGCTTCATTCTTCTTTCGAAAAGAACGATCATTTCTTTATTGATCTCGTTGATGGCTGCTCTTTCTTCCGCGAGCGGATCCGTATCGTCGGACGGATCTTTTCCATCGTCCGAAGGAATATATTTCTCGACGAGTTTTTCCATCGCCACGAGATATCCCTTCACGCCCAAGCCGCAGACCTGCTCGGCGCAGACCGCTTCGATGACGGACGTGTTCCGGAAATCTTCGCGGTTATGGATATCGGAGAGATGGACCTCGATGACCGGGATCTTGATAAGTTCGATCGCATCACGGATCGCGATGCTGTAATGGGTATATGCGCCGGCGTTTAAAACGATGCCGTCGATCACACCCATAGAGGTATGAAGTTTCCGAATGATCGCCGACTCGGATTCCGACTGGAAACACCGGACTTTCACGCCCAGCTCGATGCCTTTGTTAATGCAGGCATTCTCCAGATCCGCAAGCGTGCCGGACCCGTAATGTTTCGGATCACGCTTCCCCAGCATCGAGAGATTCGGTCCGTTCATGATGAGAATCGTCTTCATGCTCATTCTCCTTTTCCCATATACGCGTCCAGAAGGGCCAGAGCCAGACATCCTTCTGCGACAGGAAGCGCTCTCGGTACGATGCACGCATCGTGGCGTCCCTTGATCTGTATCGTCGTATTCTCCTTGGCCTCGAGGTCGACCGTTTCCTGCTCCATTCCGATGGAGGGCGTCGGCTTAAATGCGACCTGCGCCAGGACCGGCATGCCGTTGCTGATGCCGCCTTCAAATCCGCCGCCGTGGTTCGTGGTCATGCGGAGTTTGCCTTCTTTAAACATCAGATGGTCGTTGTTCTGGGAGCCTCTTCTGCCTGCCACTTCAAAGCCGCTGCCGAAGGAAACTCCTTTGACTGCCGGAACTCCGAACATGAGCTGGGCGAAACTGCTCTCAACTGTATCCCACATAGGCGATCCGATACCGCCCGGGAATCCCGTCGCCATCACCTCTACTATACCACCGACAGAGTCATTCTCCAACTTTGCCGCCTCGATCTCCGCGGTCATCCGGCCAGCGGTCGAAGCGTTTTCCTGTGGAAAAGATCCTTCCGTCGGGATCACCGGCATCTCTTCTTCTTCCCAGCTCGGTGCCGCTACCTTGCCGATACGGATGATGTGGCCATAGACTTCCGCGCCGCACTTGGCCTTTAAGACCTGCTTGGCGATCGCTCCTGCAAAAAGGATCGGAGCCGTCAGTCTTCCGGAGAAGTGTCCGCCGCCTCTGGGGTCGTTATTCATTTTATAGCGGAGACGTGCGGTGTAGTCCGCATGGCCCGGTCTCGGCGTGACGGTAAATCCGTCGTAGTCGGAAGAATGGGTATTCGTGTTAAGGATCTCCATAGCAAGAGGCGTGCCTGTGGTCTTGCCGTTATAGACGCCGGAAAGAACGGTCGGAAGGTCAGGTTCCGAACGCGTTGTCGAGCCTGCCTGGGATCCGCCCGGAGCTCTTCTCTGCATCTCCTTCACGATCCTGGATTCGTCGATCGGAACCCCTGCCGGAAGTCCGTCAATGACGACGCCGATCGCCGGTCCGTGCGACTCTCCAAATACACTTATCCTGATGCGGTTACCCCACGTTGATCCCATAGATCGTTCCTCCCAAATCCATATAATCCTCAAAGAACGCCGGGTAGGACTTCTCTACCGCACCCGGATCCTTGATCCAAACTGTATCTTTTGCGACCGTCGCAGCAACAGAAGCTGCCATGACCAGACGGTGGTCCTTACAGCTGTCGATGGTAGCGCCTTCGAAGTATTTTCCATCCTCCGAGGGTCCTTTTCCCTCGATCAGAAGGCCGTCTTCCGTGATCTCGTTTATTACACCGAGCGCCGTCAGCATCGCCGATGTCGAGGCGATACGGTCCGACTCCTTGATACGGAGCCTCTCGGCGTGGACGATCCTGGTCCTTATATTCGTTGCCGCAGCGGCGATGGAGAAGACCGGTACGAGGTCCGGGACATCTCTGGCATCCATTTCGAAGTCTTTCCCTTCCGATCCTGCCTGCATAAGGCCGGAAAGGAGCGTCTCGATCGCACGGTCACCCTGCGCGGTCTTTTTCGGAAGGTTTTTAAGTACGATGGATGAACCCAGGTAATTGGCTACGAGCCAGAAAGCCGCCTGCGAGTAGTCCGCTTCGACTTCAAAATCCTCCGTGCGCGCGGGCTTTTCCCATCCGCTCAGATAGTAGCCGTTTTTTTCTTCCACTACATCGACGCCGAACTCCCGCATGACTTCACGTGTCATGTCGACGTACGGTCGTGATTCGAGTTCTGTCGTGATCGTAATGCGCGAAGGGCCGTCCGCGGCAGAAAGCGCCATCAGGAGCCCCGAGATGTACTGGGAACTGACATTTCCGGGAAGTGAATAATCGCCGGCGCGCATTTTGCCCTTGATGAGGAGCGGCAGTGAAAGACCGGTCATATCCTCGTAAAGCATCCGGGCGCCGGAACCCGAGAAGACATCCTCATATTCGCGGATGGGTCTTTTCGGAAGGCGGCCGGAGCCGGTAAGTCTTGTGGGAACGCCGAGGACCGCCAGAAGCGGGATCAGGAAACGAAGCGTCGAGCCCGATTCCTTGCAGTCGATCTGAAGGGGGGATTCCTCGGTCGCGGTGCCGTTTCTCAGGGCTTCTCCGATCTGAAGGAGCGCCGTTTTCGTCGCTGTGATATCGTCCGAGATATTCTTCTCGTCGATCTTCGCTTTCGAAATATCTCCGCTCAAAAAGGCCATGATGAGCGCGCGGTGAGCGGCACTTTTCGATTGCGGAACCAGGACATCGCCCGTCAGTTTTCCCGGGACAACGCCAAGCTTTCCGGTTGCGTAAAGCGCCGAAAGATGAATCTTTTCCAGTTCTTTTTCCAATGTATCTCCTTTTTTCTCAGAGAAGGTCGTGAAGTTCCTGCTCTGAAAGCGGGCGTGTCTTGCTGTCGCCGATCGCGTTGATCATGACATAGTAGATCTTGCCGTTGAGTTTCTTCTTATCTGAAAGCATCGTCTGATAGAGTTCCTCTATCGGAAGATCCGTCGAAGTCGGCAGGTGCCACTTCTCGAGGACAGCGATGATACGCTCCTTGATGCCCTCCGGTGTTTCGCCGAGTTTTACGCCGAGCTCGCAGGCCTTGACCATACCGATCGCAACCGCCTCGCCGTGCGTATATCTGGTGTAGCCGGATACCTTCTCGATCGCGTGACCCCAGGTGTGTCCGAAATTGAGGAGCATTCTCTCTCCGGTATCGTATTCATCGTTCTGAACGACGGTGGTCTTGATCTTCACGCAGCGCTCGATCATCCACTCCATGTCCGCCTGACCCTTTTCGATCGCCTCGAAAAGCATCGCGTCGCGGATGCATCCGTACTTGATGACCTCGGCCATGCCCTCTGCCATTCTCGTTCTCGACAGGGATTTCAGAAGGCCCGGATCGATGACGACGGCTTTCGGCTGGTAGAAAGCTCCGACCAGGTTTTTGCCGAACGGCATATCGATGCCGGTCTTTCCGCCGATACTGGAGTCGACCTGCGCCAGAAGCGTGGTCGGTACCTGGATGAGATTACAGCCGCGCATATAGGTAGCTGCAGCAAATCCGGCAAGATCGCCGACGACTCCGCCGCCGAGTGCGATGACCAGGTCAGATCTCGACATGCCGAAATCATGCATTGCACCATAGATCTCAAAGAGTTTCGTCTCGCACTTGCTGGATTCCCCATTCGGGATCACATAGGAAGCGACCTCGAAACCGGAAGCCGTAAGGGACTTTTTCGCTGCTGCGAAATACAGACCCTCCACGATATCGTCCGTGACGATGAATGCTTTTCTGCTTCGAACTGTCTTGCCCGCAACATCACCGAGCTGCGCAAGAGCACCTGTTCTGATCAGGATCGGATATTTTCCATGATTGGTATTGGCCATAATTTCCGGCATATTTGTTACCTCTCTTCATTGAACTTTTTATTTCACGAGCCCGCCTGAAAAGAACGGGTCCGCGTGTCCGGCCACGATATCCCGGCCGGCCTCTTCTATTGTATCACGGCAGGAGGAGTTTCTTCACCCTGTCGAACACGACTTCTTTATCGCCCACCGCGGAAACGACCACGTCCGCCCCGGCCAGATAGGACTCCTCGCGGGACTTTAAGCGCTCGCACATATTCCGGTAGGCGGTATCCTTATCCGCCGCCTGAAGGAGCGGCCTTGCGGTATCGGCCTTCACTCTCTCCCAGATCGTGTCGGCGTCGGCTTGAAGATAGATCACCAGCGCCTTGCTCTCGGAGATAAGTTTTCTGTTTTCTTCATTCGTCAGGACGCCTCCGCCTAAGGAGATGACCTCGGATCCGGAGTTTTCCAGCACGACCTTCAGCACGTCATGTTCCATCCTCCGGAACGTCTCTTCGCCGTCTTTTTCGAAGATCTCCCGGATCGGGCATCCCGCGATCGTTTCGATGCGCTCGTCGAGATCCAGAAACGGGATCTTCAGCTCTTCCGAAAGTTTTCTTCCGATGCTGGTCTTGCCCGCGCCCATAAAGCCGGTAAACACGACCTTGATCGGGTTCTTTTCCCAAAGCTTCTTCCTTACATCCGGCAGGATCTCGGAAAGTCTTTCTTCGTCAAAATGCCCCTCCGGTGCCCAGATCTTTTCCGCGGCGATCGCCTGGTTCAGGAGCATCTTTAAGCCCGATACCGCGGTGCCGCCGTTCGCCCGGACCTGCATGCAGGATTTGGTCGGGCACGGGTTATAGATCGTATCGAAGAACGTGCCGTCTTTCTTTAATGCCGAAAGGTGCGGCGCGGTATCGTGGACATTCGGCCACATGCCGCAGGGCGTTCCGTTTAATACCGTGTCAAAAGATCCGTCCTCCGGAGCTTCCGCGGCCACGGCGACTTTGTCGTATCCCTTGCTCTTGCACTCGTTTACGAGCGCCTGCGCTTTTTCCGAAGACCTGGCCCAGATCTGAAGGTCCGCTCCGGCCTTTAAGGCTTCGATGGCCATCATGCGGGCCACTCCCCCCGCGCCGAGAAGAAGGACTTTCTTCCCGTTCATCGGGATATTGCAGGACAAAAATCCGTCCACGTCGGTGTTATATCCAATTTTGCCGCAGACAGTATTGGCGGCGCCGTATTCTTTTACCATCGGCGCAGTCTCATCGAGAAACGGGAGAATACTGACCTTATGCGGGATCGTGACATTAAAGCCCGTCAGTTCCTTCATGAGGATCGGGGCATATTTCGGGAGCTCCTCCGGAGAGATCTCGTAAAGTTCATAAGTTCCGGAGATGCCGGATGCCTCCATGATGCGTTCATGGATATAAGGTGACATCGAATGCCCCAGAGGAGATCCGATGAGACCTGCTTTAATCGCACTCATAGCCGGCCTCCTTAAGAAGCGCATAGGCCTCGACCGCTTCCTTCGCCGTACCGAGCAGGAGGCTCACCTGACCTCCGTCGTAAGTCCTGAAGTTGCGGATATTGATGTTTCGGATGTTGATATTTCCTTTTCCGAGGATGGCCGTGATACGGGCCAGCTCACCCGGCTTATCGTCGACATAGACGGTCAGCATGGAAGAAGCTTCCAGCGCACCTCTAAGGTTCGTATCGAGGTGATCTCTGTAGCATGCGCCCTGCATGAAAAGCTTCTCCAGAGCAGCTTTGTCGTTCTCCTGAAGGGAGTCTCTCCACTTCGAAAGAAGTTCGATATATTCTTCAAGAACAGGCAGAAGTGCCTTTCTCGAATTCTCCGTGATCCCCGCCCAGAGCTTCGGGTCAGAGGAGGCGATACGCGTGATATCTCTAAAACCGCCGGCCGCCATACGGGAGATCGCGCCGTCGTCGAGATTGGCCAGAAGCAGCGAAAGACTGCTGGCGACGATATGCGGAAGATGGGAGACAGCCGCCACTCTCTTATCGTGTTCTTCCGCGGTCATGCGCATCGGGATCGCACCGATCGCGCGAATCAGCTCTTCGAACTGGTCCAGTTTCTTCGCAGATACTTCCGAAGAATCCGGAACACAGATCACATACAGTGCATTCTCAAAAAGGGAACCGCTTCCGCAGGCATAGCCGTGACGTTCGGATCCGGCCATCGGGTGGCCGCCGACAAAATTCGGGAGAGTGATCGCTTCCATGACCGGACCTTTTACCGAACCGACATCGGTGATCAGGCCGATATCGAGTTTTCTAAGTTCCGGCTGCATCTTCTTGATGGCATCGATGGGCGCGCAGAGGATAACGAGATCGCAGCCGTTCAGGATACTCAGATCGTCCGTGGAAAAGTCCGCGATAACGCTTTCCGAAGCGGCCAGTTCCCCGGCCTTCATGTCCGTATCGATCGCGACGATCTCCCCGACATCTGTTCTTCCGCGAATCGCCTTTGCCAGCGACCCGCCGATCAGGCCAAGACCCACAATACCGACTTTCTTAAATCCGGTGGTCTTTGTTTCCTCACCCATGCGAAATACCTTCCTTTTTTACAGTAGGTCTATTATAGCATGAAGGCGTCCAAACGCCTACGAAAACGCGCAGGAAAGCCGATAATCGAAAAGGAATGTGAGCGAAAAGAAAAAACTATCGATTACTGGCTTTCCTTCAAGATCAGTTCCACTCGGTTCTGGATCAGCGTGGCCACATCATCCACGGATTTTTGTCCCGCAAAGTATGCCGCCGCTTCTTCTTTGACTACATTTATGATCGCAGGATAATTCGCGATCTTTCTGTTGATATGCTCGACCATGCCGATATACTTTCTGACGTCAGAGTCTTCGATCGAATATTTCACACCGTAGGCCGGATCGTCCGGTGTATCCTGATTCTGTTTCTCAATCGCCTCGATCTGTGTCTGTATTTTTTCATCCAGCGCAGCCCGGCTGACAGGAATACCATACTTGCTGCCCAGTTTCACGAGAGATTCCTTCTCCAGAAGATAAGCAACAAAATCCCAGGCTTCATTCTGGTGTTTCGAGAAGGCGGATATACCGATCGACATAGTGGCCATTGCCCCGAATCCCGATCCGGAGACCGAAGGGAATCCCATATAAGAAACCCTGCCGGAATTCACTCTCTTGTACCTTGCCACGTTATCCGCACCATCGAGGAGATAGGAAACCACCGCCCAGCTTTTCGCAGCCAGTCCATCCAGCACCGGATCCGATTCATAGTCGTCTCCGAAAGACTGGCGGCTCCTCGAAACTTCACAGAGTCTGGCGGTCTCAAGAAGATCTTTGAATTCCTGCGAATTGAATTTTGCTTTACAGTCGGCATAGTTCACATAGTAGGAGATATCACTGCTTAACATCTCCACCATAAAATCCTCGGCCGTTTTGTCAAAGAACGCCGTTGACCCCTCCGGAAGCTGCCTGCACATAGTATGGAACTCCGAGTAGGTCCATCCGTAACGGTCCCCGCAAATGTCGGCATTGCCCATGAGTCCAAGGCCCTGAACAACGATCGGCATCTGGTAAAGTTTGCCGTCCGTCTCAAACGCGCGGAAGATATTGTCAAAGTACTTGCTTCTGTCAATACCGGCGTTTCCGTCTATATAAGGATTGAGATCACAGAGCACCTCTTTGTTTTCAAACTCACCGAAATCCGTAAAGTTCATAAGAAGATCCGGTCCTTTTTCGGACTTCATTTCCAGGAATACTTTATATGCCATATCCGCATTTGCCGCATTCCCGGGTATAGCGGCATCAACATCGTCACTGGTGTCATATGTCATGACTCGGGCTTTACCGTCCGGACGCTTGTTGTATTCGATCAGAAGATCGATGAGACTCGATTCGTATAGTCCATAGGCACTTAAATGAAGAAGCGTTTTCCCTGCATGAGGATTAGTCGCCGTCCGTGCAAAGTGCGTTACAAATACCTCTTCTTCGCTCGTGTCTATGTCGTAGGTGTACTCCAGAAAACAAAGCTCCCCTTCTGAGATCATCTGGCAGGTATCTGTCTTCAGGTTATACCAGTTGATATCCGTTTCATTCCAGTTGATGACGGCTTCCATATCGCCGGTCAAAAGGTCGACCTTGACGATGCCATTCGCTCCGACGGCGAAGACAGCACCATCTCCCTGGAATATCTTTTCCGGCACTTTCGCCGAGATTTCGAGCATATCGCCGATCGGTTTTCCGGTCGATTCATCGATCTGTCGGATGCGACGCTTCACAGGATAAGTCAAGTCGTTAACATAGAAGAGATAGATTTTCCCATCTATGACAAAAGCGTTGCGGACGGAACCGTCTTGAATGGAAGATCGATCGTCCGGAGACAGGCACCAGAGTTCTTTTCCGTTTCCATCCACAAGGAGGACCACGCCCATATTGGTAAGAAGGATATTCCCGGAAGGAAGGATCGTTGATTTCCCGTTCCAGGAAGACAGCGATCTTTCTGTATAGCTCAGAGGTTCTTTGCTGATCATTTCGCCCTTTTCATTAAACATAAGGATGTCTGCCGTAAAACCACTATTGTTCAATGTATGCTCGAGCATGCCGATCTTCCCGTCTCTGGTCTCAAACGCCATGCCGGGGTTGGAGTCAAGACTGTCCACCAAAAGCGTAAACTGATACTCCCCGGATGCATTAAAGATAGCCAGACCGTTCTCATAATAGTCCGAGGCAAGCCTTGCATATTCATTGTAATCATCCGGGAGTTTGAGCTTAGATAATTCGGCCTGCACATCCTGCGGAAACACATACTTGCGGCTATATTCCTTGGCAATATATTCCCCGACAAAGACGGGAGATCCACCCGCAAAATTCTGTTCCACTTTTCTCGAAGGATCCGTGGGAACGATCAGTTCATTCTTCTCCACCTCGTAGTATGGATCGTCCGGATGGACAACATCAACGGAGTAGTCCACGTTATTGTTCGGGTTGTCCGCATCCATCGTCACACGGGTAGCAAGCTCAGACGATCCGGAAGCGTCACTATCCTTTTTCTTCTTCCCGCACGCGCTCGAAAAGATCATCGATACCGCCAGAAAAGCGCTGATCCACGCCGCTTCTTTTCTCTTTTTCATACGACACCCCTTAACTGACTGCTCTCGGAAAGCAGCCGCCGTGCGGTCAGCCCCTCCAGAACCGACCGTCATGTTTTATATTTCTTCGCATTAGCGCTCTTTCACGACCGTGGCTGTTCTGTTCTGGATATTCTTCGCCACGTCTTCCGCGGAACGGTCGCCTCTTACGTATCCCTCTGCTTCTTCTTTTATCAGAAGGAATACCGTCTTGTCAAAAGATTTCACCGTGTGGATATTTTCCAGCATGGCCATCGCGCGTTCAACCGTTTCACCATTGAGCACCGGATAGCTCTCAAGGAGTTCCTGCGCATATCCGACGGTCGGATTTGCCTTTGCTTTTTCATATCTTCCCACCTGCTCTTCAAGGACCTTCTTACAGGCTTCTCTTCTTACCGGGAATCCGTCCAGAAGGTGCTCGCATTCCACCTGTGCGTCCGTATCGAGAAGGTATCTGATGAAGTCCCATGCTTCTTTCTGATACGAGGAACTTTTCGAGATGCCGATACTCAGATTATATTCGGCAGAAAGACCTCCGACTTCGTTTCCGGGCGTGCCGATATAATCGACTCCGCCGGAGCATGATGCATCGTACTGGGCAAATTCAAGAATATGGATCAGCCGGCTGATCGACGAAGCCGTCATGCCCTGTTTGAGACGATCTATACCGATATCCGTTCCCGAATAATAATTCGCCATATTACTCTCGAGGATCTCGTCGCTGCTACGAAGGGATCCGGTCTTTTTCGTGATTTCCAGGATCTTCAGGAACTCGGGATCGTCAAAGCGGACGGTTCTTTTCTCGTAGTCGATAAAAGATCTTCCGTTAGAATAGAGAAGTTCCTGAAGGACATCGGCCCAGTTTGTTTCCGGGATCATGGATACATTTTCCGGAAGCGAAGCGATCACAGAAAGCAGATCGTCATAGCTCCAGGAAGTTTTTCCCTGGGTATACTTCTTATCAGAAACCATTCCGGAAGCGATAAAATTGATCGGCATCTGATAAAGATGACCATCCTTTTCACAGGCGCGGAAAACGTTGTCGAAATACTCATCGCGCTTAAGTCCGTTCTCCCCGTCGATCATGGTGTTGAGATCGAGGAGGAGCCTCTCGTTATCGAACTGGCTGAATTCACCGAAGTTTAGAAGGATGTCCGGTCCGACGCCGTTTTGCATATCCAGATAGACTTTATCTACCGTCTGCGAAATAAGGGTATCCTTGTCCGTTCCGGCCGGAGGAAAAGGCGTCGACATCGTGCTGTAGTCGACGATCTCAATCCTCGTCTTTTTTTCCGGATCCAGGTTATATTCGACGATACGGTCCAGAAGGACATCCGGGATCATGGCATAGTTCTGCGAGGAAGCGATCTCGATAATTCTCTTTCCCGCATGCGGATTCTTTTCTTCTTTTGTAAGTTTGACCAGGTTGATCTTCGGATCCTTGAACTCGAAGAAATATGGATCCCCCGCGAGCATTCTGGTCTGGACGATATAGATCTCTTCCTCGGACTTGATGTAAATGGATTCGATCGTTTTTTTATTCAGATCCACATTATTCCACGAGAAAAGCACTTTCTGCGTCTGGCAGGTCGTGATATCGATCTTTTCCACATCGTTGCCTTCGAGATAATACACACCGTCATTTCCCTGTTTCAGATTCGTGTCTCCTATATTGATCGGGTCCCCTGTAATCTTTCCCGACTGAAGATCAAACTTTTTAAGGAAAGCGGCATTGGATTCAAGGGAACTCATATCCTGGAACAGACCATAATATTGCCCATCCTGACAGAAAAGGTTCTGAAGAACCGCATTGTCGATCTTATTTGCGTCACTTGCGACTTTTTTGCCGTTTTTGTCAAAAACAACGATCTGCTGATAACCGGTGCAGATATATCCGCCATTCTCCAACGGAGCGATATCGTGGAACATCTCGTTACTGTTTTCAAAGTCAAAAAGTTCTTTTTTAGAACCATCGGAATTGATCTCTGCGAGGGTATACTTTAGTTCCCAATCCGGTGCCTGTCCGTACTTTTCCACAAGTGCCAGCAAGCGTCCGTCTTCTGTTTCCAGGACTTTCGCTACAGCTTCGAAATCCTGATAATTACTCGGGATCTGGCATCTCGTACTTCCATCGAGATTATAGATGATCAGACCTGACTTGCCATAAGCAGCGGCCTCTTCCTGAAGTTTCTCGGCTTCCTCATCAGAAAGAGACATCGGGTTCATCATGTAACTCTGATATCTGTCGACAAGATCCTTCGGCATCTGATACTCGATCTCATAATCCGCCACGACCACAGATTTTAAACAATAGCAGTTCCCGATGATCGCCGTCTTTACTTCAAGACCCGCTTCTGACTTCGGAAGTGGCAGATCGGTATTTTCCGCGCGATAGTACGTATCGCTCTCCGATACTACTTTCGCGGTTTTTCCCGCTTTCTTTTTTCCACATGCTGTTGATGACAATACAATGCCGGCGCACACAAAGAGCGCCACAAAACCTCGCAGATTTTTCTTCATAGAATGCTCCCCACATAATGATTTCAGATGAACCTCTGATTTCATTATATGGAGAGATACTCAACAAAAAATTACTTCGTTGTCACTTATGCGGGGGGAAAAGTTTTTTCTTCTTTAAAAGAACCTTTCCCCGCGGCTTAAGCATCCGCCCCCGCACCTTTTTCCTGTCAGCGGGAAGCGAAATCCTCGTCGATCTCTTCGCGCCAGGCACAGCCCATCTTGCCCTTGGCCCGCACGCTGCTGACGGCTTTTCCGACACATGCGAAGTTGATCGCCGTGCCCTTGGCATCGCAGTGATAGTTCACCGCATTTTCCTTCGCGATACCAAAAGATTTCGCCGTCTCGACCGCATCGATGTTCGCACCGAGAAAGATGAACTCCCAGCCCTTGCCCTTTTTTCTTCTCGATCATCTTCTTGACCTTGTCGGAAGAATACTCGCGGCTGCTGTTCTCCATACCGTCCGTCGTGATCACGAAGATCGTATTGGCCGGCACATCCTCTTCCCTTGCATACTTATGGATATTGCTGATGTGCTTAATGGTCGTTCCGATCGCATCGAGAAGTGCGGTACTGCCGCGGACGAAATACTCCTTATCCGTCATCTTGGAGATCTCGGACAGCTTCACTCTGTCATGCAGTGTCTCAACGACCGAATCGAAAAGCACTGTGGTCACGTAGCATTCGCCGTCTTCTTTTTTCTGCTTATCGATCATGGAGTTAAATCCCCCGATCGTGTCGCTCTCCAGACCACTCATCGATCCGGATCTGTCGAGGATAAAAACGATCTCGGTGAGATTGTTCTTTGCGCTTTCAAGTTTTTCGCTTTTCTTTTCCATGTTGTTTCTGATTTCCTTTTTCATGTCCTTTTCCTCCTGAACCTGTGTCGCATTTTTGCGTCATCGGCCGCCGCTTTCTCTTTCTTTTTTGCGCGGCCGCATCTCTTTCTTACAAGTCCATTAAACAGGTTTTGAACATAAAAAAGGTCGCCCGGCGGGCGACACTTTTTCAAAAAGCATTTTCAGTTCTCTTGCTGAAGGACCGTTCGAGATAGTAGATTCACGCTGTTTTATTTCGGCAGATCAATATCAAAGATCTGATAATCCACTTCATTGCCGTCCTGATCCTCCATGACGTAATTCTGATAAAACTCTATATCCTTGATAATGAGCTTTCCTTCTTCTTCCATGGTGTATTCGATCTTCGCAAGACCGTCATCCAGATAATGCAGAGAGCAGATGCTGTTTCCATCATCTTCCTCAGCTTTCGCCCTGTCCGTATTGTAGTTGACCTGTTTCAGGAAATACTCCTTGTAGAGAGAAGCCACATCATCGATCTTAATTACATCATCGATCGAATCTCCCTTTTTCAGGCCCGCAAAATCAGAGGACGTATGCACCTTTCCGACGACCAGTCCATATCCGAGTGGTGAGGTGCATCCATTGGTGGAATAATTGAAAAACAGATACAAACGATAGTTATCCTCCGTCGGATACATCAAATAGAACTCATCCCACATCTTTTGTCTGCACGGGATATACCAGCTCTCATTAACATTGCAAAGATTCTCCATAATGTTGCTGATGCTGTTGAATCGGAGGTCGCTTTTCTGCTCATAGCCGAATCCGGCCATTTCAGCGAAATCATATAGACGGATCGTCTCTCCTTCAGGCATTTCCTGATCCATGTCAAACCTCGCGTTACGCATCATGACATATGCATAGTAGTTGTCATCCCAGCATGCGACCGCATCGAGGGAAGAAGCTTTCGCGAGTTCTTCATCCGAGACATCATAGAGAAGGATATGCGCTGCCTGAATATACTTGCTTTCATCGAACGGCCACGATGCTTTCAGGCTGACCGAGAGCTGATAAACGCCTTGATCATCTATCGTCTGTCCCGAAAGATACTCTTCATAGTCCGGATTATCGATAAACCTATATACCGCCAGGATCGAGTTTTTCTCGAAAAACTTACTGTCATACCCGGCACTTTCGGATGTCAGCTCCGTAAAGGAAGGGTATCCGTAACCTCCCTTATCCAGATTTCCTGCCTGGGAATGTTTCTGAACAAAAGCATCAAGCTCTTCTCTCGTATCAAAGCGATACATCGGCATACTGCGCTTGTGGGAAAGAGCCAACTGATCGGCATTTACGGCATCTTCTTCCATTGCCTTTACTGACACATAATTACAATCCGGTACGAAAGCCACGCGGGACCCCGGAAGCGCCTTTGATACTTTCTGCGGAGCCGCTGTTTCAGTTTCATCCGCCGAAGAATTATCCTCCGTAATAGACGGATCTGACGGATCGCTTTCATCGGAAATGGAAGGTGTCGTTGTCTGAGAATCCAGAGGATCTTCCTCTGATTCTTCCTCACTTGCCTCTGTTACATCCTTACCTGCATCCGTCTTCTTCACCGGCTTCGTCAGGAAAAGCACCGATACCGCTATACTGACGACGATCACTCCGACAATGACCCAGAAGCCCGGCTTTTTATAGTTGAGTACATTTTTCACACGCTGCTTCACTCCCACTTCACCAAAGGCGATCGGACAGGCGGCAATCGCCGTCTTCCGCGTGCTCAGATCGAGAAGTGTCTGCGAGTAAGATGCGGCTTCTTCCTTCTTCATCATACGGATGACCTTCTCATCGCAGGCCATCTCGATATCACGGCAAAGAAGCACATACGCGACCCAGCAGAGGGGGTGGAACCAGTACACGGAAAGGATCAGATATCCCAGCGGCTTCCACCAGTGGTCATGTCTCTTTATGTGAGATTCCTCGTGGGCAAGAACATGCTTCAGAGAATCTTCTCTGATAGACGAAGGCACATAGATCTTCGGTCGGAAGACACCGAGAATAAAAGGAGATTTCACCTCATCACATGCCAGCACTCCATCTTTAACACGGATGCACGCAGTCAGACTTCTCTTCAATCGGATATAACTGAAAAGCGCATATCCCAGCATCAGAGCCAGGCCTCCGACCCAAACATAAGAAGCGATCGTGATGATCTGTTTCAGAGTAATTCCTCTGCTTTCCGATGAAACGGTCTTCGTGTTTGATTCCGGAAGGATCGTTTGCGGAGCTGCTTCTCTGACAATATTTCCGGAAGAAACGACAGTATTCTCATGATTCACGTTTCCAAACTCCGAATCCGCTATGTAAGCGATGTCCGGCATTTCGGTATCGGCTTCAGGCTCTTTTTCCGCAGTGATATTTACCGGAATTACTTCTTCACGCGGGACCAGACTGAAAGGACTCTGGATCATAACCGGGCAGATAAGTCGTATACCGACCAAAGCCCATAGAATACACGGAAACCATTTCGGTGCTTTTTTCGAAAAAGCACGGATCAGAATCACCGCGAGTATGATCCACGTGGCTGCAATGCTTAGATTCAGCAAACGGATAAACAATATATTCATGTGTATTATCCTTTCTTAAAAGCATCGATCATCTTCTGGATCTCTTCAGCTTCTTCCGCAGTCAGTCTTTTCCTTGAGATAAACGATGCCACAAACGCAGGCAGTGAACCCTGATACGAGTCCTCCACGATCTGCTCCGATCGCGCGGAATAGAATTCCTCTTTCGGGATCCGCGAGGTCACGATGCCGTCCTGATTCTGAAGAAGTCCCTTCTCGCAGAGTTTTCTTAAGACGGTATAGGTCGTCGGCTTCTTCCAGGAAAGTTCCTTCTCACATATCTTCACAAGATCGCCGGATGCGATTGGTTCATGTTCCCAGACAATATCTGCGAAGCGCATCTGAACGGCGCCAAGTTCCATATCCTGCATGGTATTCTCCTTGTTCCTGATCGCGGTTCAGCTGAAACAAAGTATCCACGATCCGTTATTCTTTCGCGCGAAATGGTTTATCTGGATAAACCATTTGCCTGTAGTTTACTCGGATAAACCAATATTGTCAAGAGTCTTCGATCGTCACGAATTCTATCTGTCCGGTAGCCACCGTATCATCCGCGATCTCGTGGTCGATCAGGATCTGCTCCTGCGTCAGCGCGAAATACCGGCGCCAGCCGTACGATCCCACTTCGCCGGTGCCATCTGCCCAGGTGACATCGACGTAGTATGTTCCTTCCGGAAGCTTGATAAGATTCCATGCGTGTCCCTCATTACGGACGATCCCGGATACCGTTTTGCAGTAGAGGCCGGCCTTTTTGCACAGATACTCCATGGACGCGGAATATCCGGCACAGATCGACTGGCCGCCCATGATGCCTGCCCAGGGTGCGGCCTGCACAGAGGCATATCCCGTATAGTCATATTCCTGATTGAGCGAGATCTGCGATGCCAGATAGTAGTATTTCTCGTAGGCGGTCATATCGTCCGTGAGGCCGGAAAGGATCTCGTCCACTTTCTTATCAAAAGCCTCCATGCCTGCTTTGACATCGTTGATATCATAACTCGGATCCCCGTTTTCCCATCTGCACCAGTATTCCAGCTTCATACCCGTAAGTTCAGACTGATCGTCAAGGACCTCTCTTATCTCGAAGTAGTTCGTGAACTCGAGATGTCTCTGCTCGACCAGACTCGTGACATACAGAAGATCATCCATGTAGTCGTATCCGAGTTCTTTCCGATCATAAAAATACGGTTCGAAATTTCCTATCTTCTCGCAAAGATCGTCGTAGATCTGCTTCTGCTGCTCTGTTAATTCAGGGAGCTCCGGTTCTTCATACGGATAACACGTCCGATCGATATTCGGGTCGAGCGTTGCCTCCGGCGTGGTTTCCGAAGTCGCTTCCGTGGTCGATTCGGTGGTCGTTTCCGCCTCGGTAGTCTCCGTCGTCTGTTCCGATATCTTACGGGCTCTCTCCGCCACTGCGTTTTCATCGGGCGCGATATCGATCAGGCAGTACTCGGAGATCGTTCCCGTCTTAAACGGGACCGCGATACCGCCGATGCCGGAAGTGACGATAAACGTCGTATCGCCTTTGTCCGTTCTGCCATAAAGATCATCGTACGAGCCGATCACTTGAAACAGCGGACCGATCGGGATCATCTGCCCGCCATGTGTATGTCCGCACAGCACCAGATCACAGCCCGCTTCTTTTTCCGCAGCATAGTCAGCCGGCTGATGGTCCAGCACGATGATGTATCTCGACTTATCAAGATCCGCCGTCAGGTCTTCGATCGGCTCTCTTTCCACACTCTTATCTTTTCTTCCGACGATATAGTACTCGCCCCCGATCTCCGCGACTTCATCCAGAAGGACATGAACGTGATTCTTTTCCAGTTCAGCTATCAACTCGTCAAAACTGAAGTCTCTCTGATCGCCGGATCCCACGTCATGGTTTCCCATCACGTAGTACACGCCGTATTTCAGCTGCAGTTTTCCCAGTGCTTCACAGCAGGTGACCATGTCTTTTTTCTTCGTATCGTCATCGACAAAATCTCCGGAGATCAAAAGCACATCCGGATCCTGCTCCCCGATCTTTTCGATACGGTCGGTGAACCCTTCTCCATCGAAAAATGCACCCACGTGCGAATCGGAAATGAGTGCGATCCGAAGCGGCGCGACCGCCTTATCTGTCTCCACTTTATACTCGGTCTTATATACGTGCACCGCAAGGAAAAAGCCTACTCCCATATAGACGACCGTGACCGGGATGGCGATCGCCGCCGAAAGCCAGTAAGGTGTCTTCTTTATCTTATTCACGATGAAAAAGATGATATCGAAGAGGATCCAGAATCCCATCAGATGTAGGACCGGGACCACGAAAAAATGCGGCCGGATCGAACAGAGCACGGCAAGGATCAGCACCGGGACCGCCGCCAGAAGGATCGCTTTTTTGTTTTTTTCAGGAGGAACTTCCTTTGACGGTTTTCCTTTCAGAAACAGCGAACGAAACCTTAAGAAAATAATGCACAGGCATCCCAGAATAAGGATCACGAATACGGCAAAAAGAGGATTATTCATCAGCTGTTACCTCCAATCCGGAAATCCGAGAATCCGGCTTTTCCTCCGGGCTGTTCCGTCGAATAGACGAACAGTCCGAACCTTGCGCCGGTGAAGTGATCGAGCCGGAACCGAAGCTTATGTGTGCCGCCGATCTTCTCCCATTTTCCGTCTTCCCCGATAAAGCAGACCGCCTCATCTTTTTCGTCTTCGAAATTAACTTCTATGCGGAACCGGAACGTGCTTTCGCCGCCGTTTCCTTCCGGGGAGATCTCCCGTTCTTCCAGTAGATCCGCCGGTTTTTTACTTAGATCCCAGACGCCTCTTTCTTCTTTCTGCGAATACATGCAGGCCAGGAGTTTCCCGTCTTTTCTCTCTAATCCGACGAAGCAGTGATCGCCCTGCAGAACACAAAGTCCGGCTCGGTCTCCTTCTTTGAGAAAAGATCCGTCGACAGCAACTTCCGCCTGACAGGATGGATAGATCATGCGCTGCGTCAGTGTGTTTCTGGCATGGTTGAGATCGGGGCTCAGCTTATCTGTCGTGATCCAGAGCTTGCCTTCTGTTTCATCGCGGAAGATCAGATCCGTATCCGGCTCGTGATTGAACTGCCAGATACTTCGAAGTCCGAATGTGCCATATTTTCTTTTAAACTCGATGGCCGATCGATCCGGATCACTATTCCCGTCAGATCCCGACCTCGTCCCGCCGGCTCCCGCGCCCGTCACGGCGTTTTCGCCCCAGGCAAAGCCGTATCGGAAATCATCCGAATCGATGAGCGGCGCATATGTATAGCCGGCTTCCGCCTCCGGGTCATCCGCCTGATCGGAAACGGGAAGTGTCAGTTCGAGCGGTGCTTTTCCATCGGCACCGAAAACCGGACGGTCATTTTCCCAGGTCACCGGAACTATGACCGGGATGCGCCCGACCGCTCCGCTGTCCTGGAAAAGGATCGCATTCCATTTTCCGTCCACGCCGCAGACGATGCCGCCCTGCGCAACTCCGGAATCACGAAAGCCCATGTCGTCGTTAAAAATATCTCCGCCGGTGAATTCTCCTTCCGGGGAATCAGACGAAAAACACGCTTCGACTCTTCTCCATCTCTCCTTCAGAGAGTGGATGAAGAACAGATAATATCTGCCGTTGATCTTATAAAAATGTGACCCTTCGTAGCCCAGCGGAGTCTCTTCCGAATCGGAAAGGATCAGGCGGTGAAGCCCGCCTTCCTTCGGGCCCTTAAGATCCGCATCGAGCTCGGTCAGATAGATCTGACGGTTGCCATATACGATATAGATCCGGTCGTCATCGTCGAAAAGAAGCGAGCAGTCATGATAGAATCCCTCGATCTCACTTTTGCGCCACGGACCTTCGATCTTCTCCGAACGGTAAAGATATGTTTTCCATGTGTCGTTACAGACGAAGACGACGTAAAAAGTTCCCTTATGATAGCGAAGACTTGCCGCCCACATGCCTTTTCCATAGATATGCTGATCGCCTTGAAGCCTCTGTGCATCCGTGCTGTCCAGATGGTCGAAAACATACGCGGCATGCTCCCAGTGGATAAGGTCGCAGGAGCGCAGGATCTGCCCTCCGGGAAGAAAATGCATCGTGGTGGAGATCATGTAATAGAAGCCATCAACGAAGATCACATCCGGATCCGGAAAGTCCATTTTAAGACTCGGGTTCTGTCCTTTGATCAGCTTGCTCATAGTTGCATTCTCCTCAGGTGATTTCACTTTTTCTTCGCCGGTCAGCAGGCGTCAGCGCCCTTTAAAGATCACGATCGGGATCGGCGGGCAGTTGCTTCTATTGACGAAAGGCATCTCGACGACCGTATACTTTGCACTGTCGATCGTCGGAAGATATTCGAGGAGCGCGTCCTTTTCTTCGAAGCCCGTCTCCCTTCCGTAATAGAGGATCAGCGTCATGATGCCGTCGTCTTTAAGAAGTTCCAGCCCCGCTTCGATTGCCGGGATGCTGGTCTCTTTTTTCGTAAAGATATTATGGTCGCCTTTCGGGAGCCATCCGAAGTTGAATGTGATACAGGAAACGGTCCCTTTTTCGGCATATTTTCTCATCTCGCTGTGGCTTTGCAGATGCACCTCCGCGCGCTCCGAAAGACCCTTCTTAGCAAGTAGTTCCTTCGTACTTTCTACGGCATCTTCCTGAATATCGAAGGCGATAACTTTTCCGTTTTCACCCACGAGCTCACAGAGCATCGCCGTATCGTTGCCGCGGCCGGCGGTCGCGTCGATACAGAGATCTCCTTCTTTTACATGTTCGGTGATCACCCTGGAGATAATGTCGAGGGCGGAAAAAGACGGTCTTCTGTCCATGTGTCCTTACAGCTCCTCGATATGTTCCTGGCCGATCTCGAGGATCGCTTTGACATGCTCGTCCGCCAGTTCGTAGAGGATGGCCTTCCCGGCACGGGTATTTTTCACGAGCTTATTCTGCTTTAAGATCTTGAGCTGATGGGAAACCGCAGACTGGTTCATCTCCAGTTCAGAAGAAATATCGCTGACACAGAGGGAACCTTCCATCAGGGCATAAAGGATGCGGATGCGTGTCGAATCTCCGAACACTTTGAAAAGATCCGCGAGGTCGTAGAGCATCTCTTCCTGCTTTTTCTTCGCCGCCGCGGCTTTCGCGGAGACCGGCTTTCTGGAAGCAGTGGTCTTCTTTATCTCAGCTGTCTTTTTCGTTTCCTTTGGCATCGTTTTCTCCTTCCTTTTCCTTCCCGTCTTCTCCGGTAAGGACCGCGATCACACGCTGTGCCACGGCTTTCGGCCTCGTGTGATACGTGCGGATGCGGATGTCCGCATACTGCTGATAGAGCGGGCGTCTTTCGCGATATACGCCCATGATCGTCTGGTTCGGCGCAAGAACGACGCCTCTCTTCTTCGGGTCGCCCATTCTGCGCACAAGCATATTCATATCCGTTTCCAGATAGATGATCGTCGCGATCGAGCTCAGATACATCATGCCGTGACGGCAGAGTACGGCGCTTCCGCCGGTAGCCACGACCTTCGGAGAATCGTCCAAGGAGAAGAGCGCGTTTTCTTCCGCGGCGAGAAAATATTCTCTCCCCTTCTCCTGCTGGATCTTCGAAAGCGGCATACCTTCCGCCTTTGCGATCAGCTCGTCCGTGTCCACGAAGGGCACCTGCAGTTCCTGTGCGAGGATCCGCCCGATGGTGCTCTTGCCGCACCCGGGCATACCGATGAGGATGATCATTTTCTCAAGCATAATCTCTCCTCCTTCCCGTTCCTGCACATCGCGACATTCATACACTATAAGTATATCAATTCCCGTCCGAAAAGGCAGAAGAAAAAATGAAACTATTCGGGAATAATCTCGAAATTTCGTGCAATTTCTCTTATATCCCATATTAGTGCCCTTTGCTATAATGATTTCTGTTCGGAAGAGATCTTCCCCATGATCTCCCCGATTTGTTTTCCAGAAGAAAGGCCGTCACATCATGTCCGCATCGACATCCGACAAGAAACAGTTCCGCAAGATGACTGAAGCCCCGGTCTGCCCGCTGATCCTGAAGCTGGCGATCCCGACGACAGTCAGCATGCTCGTGACCGGCATCTATAACACGGCGGATACCTATTTCGTTTCCCAGCTCGGGAAGAGCCAGTCCGGTGCCGTCAGTGTCGTTTTTTCTCTCATGGCTCTTATTCAGGCGATCGGCTTTACCCTCGGCATGGGCGCCGGCAGTATCCTGTCGCGTTCTCTCGGTGCCAAGGATAAAGATACCGCCGGAAAAGCTCTCTCCACGAGTTTCTTTTCCGCACTGGGCATCGGTGCCCTGATCACTTGCCTGGGCCTTATCTTCCTTGAACCGATCATGAACATGCTCGGCTCCACACCGACCGCGCTTCCGTACGCGAAGACCTACGCCAGATATATCCTCTTCGGCGCCCCGATCATGATGGGCACCTATGTTCTCAATAATCTCTGGAGATGGGAAGGCAAAGCCGTCTTCTCCATGATCGGCATCGGCTTCGGAGGTGTGCTCAACATCTTCCTCGACCCGCTCATGATCAATGTCCTCGACATGGGCGTGGCCGGCGCGGCTATCGCGACACTGATCTCGCAGTGCATCTCCTTCCTTCTGCTTCTGGTCCCCGTCCTTCTTAAAAAGAACATCGCCATACTCAGCGTCTCCAACTTCTCGCGGGATCTGTCCTTCCACGGGAACATCTGGTTCACCGGTCTTCCCTCTCTTCTCCGTCAGGGACTGGCCAGCATCTCCACGATCTTTTTAAATCAGCAGGGCGGCGGTCTCGCCGGCGATGCCGCGCTTTCCGCCATGGGCATCTTCTCGAAAGTCACCATGCTGATCTTCTGTGTGCTCCTCGGCATCGGTCAGGGCTACCAGCCGGTGCTCGGTTTCAATTTCGGCGCGAAGAAATGGGACCGCATGAAGACCGCCTTCACCTTTACCTGGATCTTCGGCACCTGCGTCATGCTCGCTTTCGCGATCCCGCTCTTTATCTTCGCCCCGCAGCTGGTCCCGCTCTTCATTAAAGACACGGAAGTCATCTCGATCTGTTCCCGCGCACTGCGCCTCGAGGCCTTCCTGCTGCCGCTTCTGACCGTGAACGTCATGTGCAACATGACCTTCCAGTCCACCGGCGAACGCTTCAAGGCATCTTTCCTTTCGTGTCTCCGTCAGGGTCTTTTCTTCATCCCCTGCATCTTCCTTCTGCCCTATTTCTTCGGCATCCACGGCATCGAAGCCGTCTATCCCGTAAGCGATCTGCTGAGCTGCCTGACCAGCCTTCCGTTCGCGATCCATTTCCTTTATGCGCTGTCCTCGGGCAAGCTCTCTGCCCAGCAGGAGAAAGCGGAAGAAGTCTGATCCGGGACGCACTTTCCTATCCATCCGTGACCTCACACCAGAGCCTCTTTCTCATCTCATTCAAGGCATATCTCTGGTTCATCGGCACCTCGATATGGATATTCTCATAGCGCGGCTTCCAGAGGTTATCGTAAACATTTTTCTCGTCGTAAAGCACCGGCAGCTGGATGTTCTTCATGCGGGTGACCATCGTCCCCTCTTCCCTGTGCACCGCCGCCATCTGGTGCGTCTTATCGTAAAGCAGGAAGTTCGAGTTCGTAAGCCTCTTTTCGAAAAAATCCGCCAGGCCCGGCAGCACGAGATTCCTCGGCGAGATACAGGAGATCAGCACGTCCGAAAAGGATCTAAAATGCAGCCCGCCTTCGATATTCTTCACCTCGGCGCGGTAACTCCTCGAGGCCATGAGCACCTGCGAGATCAGGTCATCCGCCCCCTTCGGCATCGGACCGCTCCCATATGCGGCATTCTCCTCGGTTCCTGCCTCGAAGAGGATCCGCCGTCCCATCCAGTAGCCCATGCGGATATAACGGAAGAGGAGCATCTCCTTGTTCGGCAGGTGCGTCAGGAAAACTTCCTTCACGATATCCTGCGCCTCCATCCCGATCTTCTTGCTCAGCGAGATGTACACGCTCTGCGCCTTCTCCCATTCCGTCGGAATCCAGGTCGCCGTTTCTCCGAGAAGCGGAAGCCCCTCTTCCACATAGATGTATTTCGGCACTTCTCTTCGAACATAGCTCGCATATACGCAGCATAAAAAACCTTCAAAAGTCCCGTCATAGATGTATTCCAACTCATTTTCCATATCCGGCTCCCCCTTTCAATAGCGAAACTTTGTTCGTTTTATCGCTTGTAGCGCCATTTTAATACCGAACATTCGTTTTGTCAATCCGAATATTGGGACAGAAAAAACGGCATCATAAACGTATCCGAAAGTGCGGAAGGAGTGCTTTTTATGAGATAATCTACATACAGTTTTTATATAGATCCACCTTTGAGGAGAGATTTCTGATTATGGAAAAGAACCGGAAAATACTGATCACAAACGACGACGGGATCGACGCCCACGGGCTGCGGCGGCTGGCCGAAGCCTCCAGAAAATACGGAGAAGTATGGGTCATCGCCCCGGACGGACAGAGAAGTGCCGCTTCCCACAGTGTGACGATCAACGATCCTCTCGACATCTATCCGGTGGACTGGAACATCGATGGCATACATGCTTTTTCCTGCACCGGACTTCCGACCGACTGCTTCCGCATCGGAAGCAGATACATCATGCCGGAGCCGCCGGATATCGTCTTTTCCGGGATCAATAACGGCTTTAACGTCGGCACGGACATCCAGTACTCCGCCACCGTCGGGGCGGCTCTGGATGCGGCGATGTGCGGTTATCCGGTCGTTGCTTTTTCCGAAGGATTTCTGGACGATCACCGAAGCAGCACACACGGACATCAGGTGACCGATGCATATCTCCCTTCCGTTTTAGCGGCTTTTTTCGAGAAGGAAATTCCTGAGGAAGACCGTATCCTCCCTTCTGCCGGGAAGGTGATCAACGTCAATTTCCCGGACTGCTCGGTGGACGAGTGCAGAGGGATATACTGGAACTGCCGTGTCAGTATGAATACGCCTTATGTCGATATCTACAGATTAAGAGCCGAGCTCCCGGGCGGCGGGAAGCGCTATACGATCCACTGGGTGGACCGCGACCATGCCGATGAAGGCACGGATCTTCGCGCGATCCTTGACCACTTCATCGCGATCGGCATCGTGAACAATATCAGCTGATCTGATTCTTAGCAAAAAAAGTCGAGATTCCGTCTGACCTCTTACGTTAAGATAAGCGCACAAAGGAGGTAAGCCAAGTGGACGAGCATAAAGAAGCGGTAAGAGCCATGCAGGATCACATCCGTGAACATATAAGCGAAGAGATCACGCTTGCGGATCTTGCGAAGGCTTCATCTTTTTCTCCCTGGTACGCGAGGCGGCTCTTTATCGAGCATCTTCACATGACCCCGGCAGTTTACATCAGACGTCTGAAACTGTCGAAGTCGGCCCTGCGTCTGAGAGATGAGAATATATCCGTACTTGATGTCGCCACCGATATGGGATTCGGAAGTGTCGACGGCTACCAGCGCGCATTCAGACGTGAATTCGGCTGCAACCCGAAAGAGTACTCCACAAGTCCGGTCCCGATCTGGCTCTTCACTCCTTCGTTGATTACAGAAACAGAAAGGAATGTAGATACTATGAGTGAGATCAGAAACGTGTTTATCCAGGTCATTGAAAAACCGGAGAGAAAAGTCATCATCAAGAGAGGCGTCAACGCCACCGAGTACTGGAGCTACTGTAAAGAAGTCGGCTGCGATGTATGGGGACTGCTTACGAGCATCAAGTCCATCAGCGGAGAGCCGGTCTGCCTGTGGCTTCCGGAGCACCTGAGAAAGCCTGTTACGAATGAGTACGTCCAGGGCGTCGAAGTCGAGCCGGACTACCAGGGATCTATTCCGGAAGGATTTGAAGTGATCGATCTGCCGGCCGCTACCTATCTTCTGTTCCGTGGCGAACCTTTTGCGGAAGAGAACTATGTATCCGCGATCGGTGAGATCTGGGAAGCCGAGAAGAAGTATGACCCGGCCTTCATCGGATATGAGTGGGACAAGAAGAACCCGCGCATCCAGCTCGAGCCCCGCGGAGAGAGAGGCTACATCGAGCTCGTGCCGGTAAAGAAGATCGGCTGATACCCCCTCTTCCTTTTGGGGATCCCGCCCCCAGGGATCCGGGATCAGGATGATCCCCTCCTTCAAAAATCATCAGACAAAGCAAAAAGAAAGACCCCGCTGTTTGCGGGGTCTTTCTTCCATTTTGAAAAAGGATATTCAGAAGAACAGGGCACATGTCCCCGGGGGATCGCTCTCGCCCCGGGGACACACGGCTGCTCTTGATCACTCTTCTGCGGCACTTACCGCCAGGTTTCTTGTCTCCTTTTTATGGATCACGATCTCCTCGTTCTCCACATCGACCACTGCTGTGCAGCCGGCTTCCACCGTACGGTCGAGGAGTGCTTCAGAGAACTTGTCCTCTACGAGCGACTGGATGACACGCTTGAGCGGTCTTGCACCGTACTGCGGGTCGTAGCCCTTCTTTCCGAGGAACTCTCTTGCGGCGTCGGTCAGTTCGATATCGATGCCGAGCTCCTTGACGCGCTTGGAAAGACCTGCGGTGAGAAGATCGACGATCTTCAGGATCGACTGCTTGCCGAGCATTCTGAAGAAGATGATCTCATCGACACGGTTGATGAACTCCGGATTAAATGCCTTCTTCAGTTCTTCCATAACGAGCTCTTTAGCTTCGCTATAGGACTTGCCGCCATAAAGTCTCTCTGTATCCGCCTCATCTACGAACGGGTCGTCCTTCTTTTCACTCGGAACAGAGAAACCGATGTGGCGTCCCGCCGATGTGGTCAGCATTCTGGCACCGATGTTCGATGTCATGATGATGATCGTATTCTTAAAGTCGACAACACGTCCCTGACCATCGGTCAGACGGCCGTCGTCCAGGATCTGCAGCATGGAGTTGAAGATCTCCGGATGCGCCTTTTCGATCTCGTCGAAAAGAACTACCGAGTACGGCTGACGGCGTACTTTCTCCGTAAGCTGGCCGCCCTCGTCGTAACCGACATAGCCCGGCGGCGAACCGATGAGCTTAGCCGCATCGTGTTTCTCCATGTACTCGGACATATCGACACGAATCAGGGCATTCTCGTTACCGAACATGACTTCGGCCAGTGCCTTGGCAAGCTCTGTTTTACCGACACCCGTTGTACCGAGGAAGATAAAGGATCCGGACGGACGCTTCGGGTCTTTTAAGCCCAGACGGCTTCTTCTGATCGCCTTGGCGATCGCGGTGACCGCCTCATCCTGTCCGATAACACGCTTCTTCAATTCTTCTTCCAGAGTCTTCAGACGCTCGGCGTCGCTCTCGGTGATCTTCTTGACCGGGATACCTGTCCAGTTGGCCACGATATCCGCGATATCGTCCGGAGAAAGCGCCAGCTGCTGCTTCTCCTTCGAGCTGATCACCTGCTGGCGAAGCGCACTGAGTTTTTCCTCGAGGACCGTCTCTTCGTCACGGAGCTTCTGCGCCGTTTCGAAATCCTGGTTGTTTACAGCTTCCTGCTTCAGACGCATGATCTCGTTGATGCGCTCACCGATCTTCTTCGTCTCCTCCGGCTCTGTCGAGGACTTGATACGAAGTCTCGACGCGGCCTCGTCGATCAGGTCGATCGCCTTATCCGGGAGAAAACGATCCGTGATATAACGGCTGCTCAGGATGACAGCTGCATCGATGGCATCGTCCGGGATCTTGATCCCGTGATGCTCTTCGAACTTACTGCGGATACCCTTTAAGATCAGGATCGTATCTGTCGTGCTCGGTTCTTTTACAAGGACCTGCTGGAAACGGCGCTCCAGCGCGGAGTCTTTTTCAATATGCTTTCTGTATTCATCGAGTGTCGTGGCACCGATCACATGCAGGTCACCTCTGGCGAGGAGCGGCTTCAACATATTGGCGGCATCCATTGCGCCGTCAGCGTTACCTGCGCCCATGATGGTATGCAGCTCGTCGATAAAGAGGATGACGTCGCCCGCATTCTTGGCTTCCTCAAGTCCCTTCTTGAAACGCTCTTCGAAATCACCACGGTACTTGGTACCGGCAACCATCGAGGCCAGGTCAAGGGAAAGTACTCTCTTGCCGGCAAGCAGATCCGGCACGTCGTTGTTGACGATCTTCTGGGCCAGGCCCTCGGCGATCGCTGTCTTACCGACACCCGGCTCACCAATGAGACACGGATTGTTCTTCGTTCTTCTTACGAGGATCTGCATGACACGGGCGATCTCTTCTTCACGTCCGATCACCGGATCGATGCGGCCCTCTTTTGCCTCCGCGGTAAGATCTTTGCAGAACTTGTCGAGGACCTTGGTCTTTCCGTCCTTCTCCTTCGCACCTGTGCGCTTGCCTGTAGGTCTTCCCCTTCTGGCCGGCGCTTCGCCGCCGAAGAATCTGGATACCGGATCCTGCTCTTCGGACTCGGACTCGTTGTTTTCTTCCTCATCGTCGTCGCGATCCTCATCCGTGTCAAATCCCGCTGCCTCTTCCTTCGCTCTTTCACGAAGGATCTCGATCAGCTCGTCTGTCGCTTCTTTTCCATCGAAATCATGGTAGGCAAGGATCCTGAATGCCGTGCACTGGCCGTCTTTCAGGATCGCCAGGAGCACATGCTCCGGATCTACTACATTTCTTACGCTGTTCTTCGTTAAGAAATCCGCGAGGTATAAAAGTCTTTTCGTGCGGTTCGTGCAGTGCGCGAAGATCTCGTTCGGATCGTCCTCACGCTCGACAAAAGCACCCGGTTCGCGGCCTGTGATCTTGATGATCTCGCGAAGCACGTCGTCCTTTCCGACGCCATTTCGCATCAGGATCTCATCTACCGGCGACATCTCGGAGTCCGAAAGTGCCAGCAGCACATGCTCTGTACCGATAAAATTCAGATTAAAAGATGCTGCGTACATATGTGCACGGGAGAGCATCTCCATCGTTCTTCTGGATATATTCATAGGTCATCCCTCCTTACTCGTTCTCGTTCTTTTTCTCTTCTTTTTTCAGCAGAACCTCTCTTACGAATTCTGCCCGTTTCGTATTGATATCTTTCGGTGAAAGCTCCTGCCGGCTCCTTTTCTGTACCGACGCATCGCCGATCGTATTCAAAAGAAGCATCAGCTGTCTTTCATCCACATCCTTCATGAATCCGCACGCCACACCCAGTCTCAGGTCACTCAGGCGGTCCATGGCTTCTCCCGCCGGAAGCATCCGCGCGTAGGTAAGTTCACCCAAGGAGCGGAAGACCTTGTCTTCCAGACGGTCTTTATTCTTCTCGTAATAGTCCTTACGCAGTTTCCGCTCCAGCGCGATGACCTCGTTGATCATCTTGGCGAAGTTCTGAAGTGTCCTTCCTTCCGAGATGCCCAGCGTGATCGTATTTGAGATCTGGTAGATATTCCCCGCCGAGCGGCTCCTCTCTCCATAGACCCCGCGGACCGTATAGCCCGCTTTCGAAAGCGAATCCGTCAGCGCCTGCATCCTGCCGATGCTCGTAATGACCGGAAGATGTACCATCACGGAAGCGCGAAGGCCAGTGCCCGTATTACTCGGATAAGCCGTCAGGAATCCGTATTTCTCAGAAAACGCGATCGGAAGCTCCTTTTCGAGGAAGATCGCCAGATCCTCGGCCTGCGTATATGTATTCTCCAGGGCAAAACCCGGTGCCATCACCTGGATACGCAGATGGTCCTCTTCGTTGACCATCACGCTGATGTTCTCGTCCCTCGAGATGAATACGCTCTGTCCTTCGAGCCCCTTGCAGAGGTCCTCGGAGATAAGGTGGTTCTCGATGAGTGCTCTTCGGTCGATCTGCGGGAGCGGTGCGATATCCATCCGCATCAGCTTGTTTCCCGGATACTTGAGGAGCGCCTCGGAAATGGAATCCAGTGCCTTCTTTCTCGTCTCATCGTTCATGCGGTTCGGAAAAGGCATCCCCCGCAGGTTCCTCGCCAGCCGGATACGGCTGGAAAGCACGATATCACTGTCATTGCCTGCTTCTAAATACCAGCTCATTTTTTATCCTCCTCACCCTTCAGAAGTTGTATCTCATCCCGAAGTTTCGCCGCTTCCGTATAGTTCTCTTCCTTTACGGCCTGCTTGAGGAGGCGCTCTTTTTCAAGGATCGTCATTCTCTTCATCTTCTCGGCTTCCGGAATCCCTTCCATCCCATCCGCTTCGGTCTCTACCTGCATGATCTGCGGCGCCTTCGATTCTTTTCCGGAAGGAACATCGATCTCCTCGGCGTCACCGGGCTTTCTGCCCACATGCTTCGAGCCCATCTGTGTTCTCAGGAACAGCGGATCGATCGACTGCGAAAATACGTTATAGCAGTCCGGGCATCCTAAGAAACCGCTCTTGGTAAACTGGCTCTTCGTAATACCGCATGTCGGACAGGTCTCCGAATTATTCTCATCCACCATGCCCTCCAGGCCTAATCCGAACGGCGCTTCAAATGCACTGGCCAGCATTTCGAGCGGACTCGGGATCCCTCCCAGAGGATTCAGTCCGCCAAGACCGGCTCCCGCGGATCCGAAGATCCCTCCATTCATGAGGTTTCCCGGCATCGCGATGCCGAGTTCTCTTGCACATTCATCACAGAGCATGAGCATCTGCGGGGCCTTGCCCGTCGTCTGCTTCATGATCTTTACATTCGCTTCTCTTTCCTTACAACGTTGACATTTCATCTTGCATGCCCCCTTTACTTCGTTATCAGACTGGTAAGCATATTCTTGAAGATATCCATCCTCACATATGCTTTCTTATCGGCATCGATCCCCGAGAGCACACGGTCCGAGATCGCCGCCTTGATCAACCGGGCAGTCTGCTGGTCGATCACACCATAGTCAAGAAAATTCATCAAGAAGATCTCTGCTTCCTGCTGCGAGATCGACTCGCCCAAGGAGTTGATCGTATGCATCAGGTAGCTTGTCTTCGGCATCTGATGCACACGGGAGATACGGATCTGCCCGCCACCGCCACGACGGCTCTCGACGATATAGCCCTGTCCGTTCGTGAAACGTGTGGAAATGACATATGTGATCTGAGACGGTACACAGTTTACACGTTCCGCCAGATCACTTCTGCTGATCACTGCTGCACCATTGTTCTCGTCCAGCATCTCTTTGATCATCATTTCGATTACATCGACTAATCTTGCCATAACCCTCTCATCTCCTTACGAAGCGTCTTTTCGCTCCTACTCAATTGCACCACTTTTCACTTCTAGATTTGACTTTTTGATTTGACTTTGACTTTCTTTGACTAACATCATTATACAACGCTCGTAAAATAAGTCAACACCATTTCTGAAAAAAGGAGCTTCCCCGGGTAGCGGGTCTTTTCGCCAAGCGAAAAAACTGCCTGATCCACAGAGGAAACTCCTTTTCTTATTCTTCTTTAATTAGCGGAAACGATTACTTCTTCAGTACTTTTCTCCACACATAGATCAATCCGCAGGCACCAAGCACGGAAGCAATAAATGAACCGATCGCTCCGCCAGCTCCATTCAGTCCGACGAGGCCTAAGATCAGGCCTGCCACGAAGCCGCCGACGATACCCAAGATGATGTTCACGATGATACCGTTGGAGTCCTTCATGAGCTTACTTGCGCAGAAACCTGCAAGTCCACCGAAGACTAAACCGAGAATAATGTCTATAATCATACTTTCCATCCTCCTAATTTCATTGGTGTTTTTAGTATATCACTGTTTCTTTTTCTTGACACATTCCCTGGCGTCGGAGCAGGCACGCCGCTTACTCGCCGCCTCTCTCTCCCCCTATTACTCTTTGCTTGCCAGTATCCTCCGCGCCGCTTGCTCACTCTCAATAGCTTTACGGCCTGGGGCGTCTTTTTTTGACCTTCGGGCCGTAAGGATTTTGACCATTTCATTCCCGAGGCTGCTCTTTTGCCTTCGGGGCCGTAAAAATCGCCGATTTTCAGCTGAGAAAACTCGGATTTACGGCCCCAGCCTCAATATTTCCACTTCGGGAATGAATTTCATACCAAGATCACGCCAAATTTACGGCCCCGAGGTCGATTGTCGGGCTTCGGGAATGATTTTGCACCAGGTTTCAGGATTCCCTTACGGCCCGGAGCCTTGTTTTTTAGCCACCAGGCCGTAAAGGCCTCGAGAACCTTCTTCCCTGGTCTCCCTCATCTCCCATGCCCGCTTGCGCTGTTGCCTCTGTCGCCCTGTTGCCCCACTGCCCCTCGGCGCGCCATCCCCGCGCCATGCCCGCAGCTTCCCCAGACTGCAAAAAACTGTCCCACCGCGCCTTGCGGTGAGACAGTTTCTCTTTTCATGCTTTACTTTTTTCCTTATCTTTTATCCGATAAATCGGCGGATAGTCAGGATCGTACCCATGTCCATGTTACCGTAAACAACGGCGTCCTTACTGGAGGATGCATGGATCACGGAGCCGCCTCCGGCATAGATCGCAACGTGGTCTGCGACACCATCGGAGCCCTTAAGGTCATACACGATAACGTCTCCGAGACGGATATCCGAACGGCTGACGCCGGCGCCACGCGTCTTGATCGAGTTGGACTGGTGCGGTACCGAGATACCGACCTGGCGGTAACAGTAAACTACGAGTCCGGAGCAGTCTACACCGCTCTTGGATTCTCCACACCAGACATAGTCAACGCCCAGCATGGACTTCGCAATATTTACGATACTCTCACCGTTTACACCGGTGATCTTCGGCGGCGGGTTATCGTTTCCACCACCGGACTTGGACTTGCCACCCTTGGAGCTGCCTCCGCCGCTGGAGTTCTTCGGCTTCGGTGTCGGCTTCGGAGTCGGTGTCGGCGGAGCTTTTCTCGTCGTATAGGAAACATATACGTAGCCTTCGGTTCCGTCGTCCAAAGTGACCTTATACCACTGGTCATTGGCTATGCCGGAGCAGTGCAGTCTTGTCCAGCGCTTCAGTTCCTTGATGACTGTGCAGTACGTGTTCGGTTCGGAACGCAGTTTCAGTCCGCTGGCATCTACCCAAACCGTACGGTCGATCTCATTGAATACCATCTCTACGGAAAGGGACTTGGTAAGAACATATCCCTTAACTCCGTCTTCTGTGCGGATCAAAGACCATGTGTCACCCTTAGCAATACGTGTGACTTTCGTGGATCTGGCGATCTGCGCGACAGTAACGGAATCCATGTTCGGTTCTTCTTTTAAGATCGTGTTGGTCGTCTTGATATAGAAATCCTCATCCGTCGGGATAAAGGCCTCCACATCGAGCATCTCGATCGGCAGGTTCGAGGAGTCGTAGGTCTGCACGATCTGTGCCGTCATGATATTTTCGTATTTCTTTTCCTTTTGGGCGCTGTCATCAAAATAGGACTCGCCGACAGCGGTCGTACCCTCTCCGACCTCGATCAGTTTCATGCCCGTCTCGGGATCTACTGTCTGGACCGGCGGTTCTTCAAGAGGCTCTTCCGGCTCATCGTACGGATCCGCTTCCGGATTCGGCGTCGGAGTTTCGCCCTGCTCAGCGCTCGTCGGGTCAGATGCAGTCGGATCGGTCTCCGTCGGATCTACCGGGTCATCGGAATTACTCTGCTGAGCAGAGATCGCCCAGTCTTCTACGAGAGCATCTTCCACCTGGTCGTCGTAAGGATAGGCATCCGCATACGCACGCGCAACCAGCACGCCGGCCGGTGTACTTTCGCGCAGGCCAACAGGGATCATCATCATCGGGAATGTCATCATGGTACATACAGCGATGGCGACGACCGCGAGTCTTGAATTGCGAGACATCTTGCGTTGCTTCATTGAACCTCTGTGCAGAAAGATCTCCGCACTATCTACCTACCCTTTCACGCTCAATTACATAGAACTGCCCGAATATGGCAACCTAATGTTATTATGTATTTTACTCCACGGAAGTACCCCGCGTCAAAAAAAGTGACGTTTCTCTTATTTTACAATCCTGTTTCTTTGACTTCCTTTTCATCTCGAAAAGATCTGTTCCCCCGGTTTTCCGCCATAGAAAAAGAGAGCTGCCGGAATCGGCAGCTCTCTTACTGTTTGTTACTTAACCTCACTCAGACTTCGCTGGTGGCCGGGATCGTGCTCGGGATAACGACCGGATCCTTGCCGAGAAGCTCGTTGTTCTCAGGGAGTACCGGAACTGCCGTTACGTTTCTATAACGCGGCATACCTGTACCTGCCGGGATCAGCTTACCGATGATAACGTTCTCCTTGAGGCCGTAGAGCGGGTCGATCTTACCCTTAACTGCAGCGTCTGTAAGAACACGGGTCGTCTCCTGGAAGGATGCAGCGGAGAGGAAGGAGTCGGTTGCGAGGGAAGCCTTTGTGATACCGAGCAGGACTCTCTTGCCCTTTGCCGGCTCTTTGCCTTCAGCCTCAGCCTTGCTGTTCGCATCTTCGTAATCGAACATATCGACGGTAGAACCTGTCATGAGATCTGTATCACCCGGATCGTCGATTCTTACCTTACGCATCATCTGACGTGTGATAACTTCGATATGCTTGTCGTTGATGGTAACACCACCGCTCTTATAAACCTTGATAACTTCGCTGACGATGTACTTCTGTACGCCACGAACGCCCTTGATCTTCATGATCTCCTGCGGACTTACAGTACCATCTGTCAGGAGGTCGCCGGCCTCAACAAACTCGCCGTCCTTGACCTTGAGGGTCGCGGAATACGGAATTGCGTAAGTCTTCTCTTCGATCTCGATCTCGCTGTCCGGATTCGGGTTGACGGTGATTGCTTCGCCTTCCGGAGTAGCCGGTGTAACAACGATGATCTTCTTGTGCTTTGCATCCTCGGTGATCTTGACGATACCGTCGATCTCGGAGATGAGGGCCTGGCCCTTCGGCTTTCTTGCTTCGAAAAGTTCCTCAACACGCGGGAGACCCTGTGTGATATCTTCACCGGAAGCGATACCACCGGTGTGGAAGGTTCTCATCGTAAGCTGTGTACCAGGCTCACCGATGGACTGGGCAGCCATGATACCGACTGCTTCGCCGCCGATGGTCGGCTGGCCGGATGCCAGGTTCAAGCCGTAGCACTTGCTGCAGACACCGTGACGGGAGCGGCAGTCAAATACGGAACGGATCTTGACTTTCTCGTAACCGCACTCTTCGATCTTCTTGGCAATGTCTGCCGTGATGAGTTCGTTTCTGGCAACGAGAAGATTCTTCTTATTCTTGAGGTCGTAGATGTCCTCAGCAGCATAACGGCCGGTGAGACGGTCAGAAAGAGACTTGACGATGTCTTTCTTTGTACCTGCGACGGTAGCGATCTCCTTGACCCATGTGAAGTCATCCGTACCGCAGTCTTCTTCGGTAACGATAACGTCCTGGGCTACGTCAACGAGACGACGTGTCAGGTAACCGGAGTCAGCCGTCTTAAGAGCTGTATCCGAAAGAGCCTTACGGGCACCGTGAGAAGAGATGAAGAACTCGAGAACGTTCATACCTTCACGGAGGTTGGACTTGATCGGGATTTCAATGGTCTTACCGGATGTATCTGCCATGTTACCACGCATACCGGCGAGCTGCTTGATCTGCTGAGCGGAACCACGGGCACCGGAGTCAGCCATCATCTTGATCGGGTTGTACTGACCAAGAGAATCGATAAGAGCCTTAGTGATCGCATCTGTAGTAGATGTCCAGATCTTAACGACGGATGTGTAACGGCCGTCCTCATCGAGAAGACCTCTCTTGTACATCTTGTTGACGTACTCTACCTTGTCTTCTGCCTCGTGGACCATCTTCTCCTTAACATCCGGCACGATCATGTCCTCGATACCGATGGAGATACCACCGCGTGTGGAGTACTTATAACCCATTGCCTTGATGTTGTCGAGGAGCTTGGCTGTAGCGCCGATGCCGTGTACACGGATGGAGCGGGAGATCACGTCAGCGAGCTGCTTCTTACCAACTACGAAGTCGCACTCGAGAACGAGCTCGTTGCCTTCCTTCGTACGATCTACATAACCGAGGTCCTGCGGGATGATCTCATTGAAGATGAAACGTCCCAGTGTGGACTTAACGAGTCTTGTCATCGGTGCACCGTTGAATTCACGGGTAACACGGATGGAGATCGGAGCATGAAGCTCGAGGTGATGATCGCCGTAAGCCATGATCGCCTCATCGATAGAGGAGAAGATCATGCCTTCGCCCTTTTCGTCCGGCTTGGTGATCGTCAGATAGTAGCAACCGAGGATCATATCCTGTGTCGGAACGGTAACCGGGTTACCATCCTGAGGCTTCAGGAGGTTGTTGGTGGACAGCATGAGGAATCTTGCCTCAGCCTGTGCCTCTGCAGAAAGCGGTACGTGTACAGCCATCTGGTCACCGTCGAAGTCGGCGTTGAACGCGGTACATACGAGCGGGTGGAGCTTAATGGCACGTCCTTCAACGAGTACCGGCTCAAATGCCTGGATACCGAGTCTGTGGAGCGTAGGAGCACGGTTGAGCATTACCGGATGATCCTTGATAACGTCTTCCAGGATATCCCATACGGTATCAGAAGCACGTTCTACCATACGCTTTGCTGTCTTGATGTGCTGTGCGTGGCCTTCGAGGACCAGACGCTTCATTACGAAAGGCTTGAAGAGCTCGAGAGCCATCTCCTTCGGGAGACCGCACTGGTGCATCTTCAGCTCCGGACCTACAACGATAACGGAACGACCGGAATAGTCAACACGCTTACCGAGGAGGTTCTGACGGAAACGGCCCTGCTTACCTTTGAGCATGTCAGACAGGGACTTGAGGGCTCTGGAAGAAGCACCGGTGACCGGGCGGCCGCGGCGGCCGTTATCGATCAGGGCATCTACTGCTTCCTGAAGCATTCTCTTCTCGTTTCTTACGATGATCTCAGGAGCACCCAGCTGAAGGAGCTTTGAGAGTCGGTTGTTTCTGTTGATAACACGACGATAGAGGTCGTTGAGGTCGGATGTCGCAAAACGTCCGCCGTCGAGCTGTACCATCGGGCGGAGTTCCGGCGGAAGTACCGGGAGTACATCCAGGATCATCCACTCCGGCTTGTTGCCGGACTTCTTGAAGGACTCGAGGACCTCGAGTCTCTTGATGATACGTGCCTTTTTCTGACCTGTCGCGGACTGATAGTCCTCGTGAAGCTGTACTGTCAGAGCTTCAATGTCGAGTTCCTGAAGCAGGATCTTTACGGCTTCCGCACCCATCATAGCCTTGAAAGCAGACTTGCCGAACTTCTCGACATTCTCCTGATACTCCTGCTCGTCGATGATCGCGCACTTGGTCAGGTTCGTCGTACCCGGATCAACTACGATGTAGGCACCGAAGTAAAGGACTTTCTCGAGCTGCTTCGGAGAAACATCCAGAAGCAGGCTCATACGGGACGGTGTACCGCGGAAATACCAGATATGGGATACCGGAGCAGCCAGCTCGATGTGGCCGAGACGCTCACGACGTACCTTGGAACGGGTAACTTCTACGCCGCAACGGTCGCAGATGATGCCCTTATAACGGATCTTCTTATACTTACCGCAATGGCACTCCCAGTCTTTCTGAGGTCCAAAGATGCGCTCGCAGAAAAGGCCGTCGCGCTCCGGCTTGAGCGTACGATAATTGATCGTTTCCGGCTTTTTAACCTCACCGTGGGACCAGCTCTTAATGGTCTCCGGAGATGCCAGACGAATACCGATCGATTCGAAATGATTCATTTCAAACATATAATTGCAATCTCCTTCCCTACTTACATATCTTCATCTTCCATTGAAGCAAGGTCATCCAGGCTCGGTTCCAGATCGTCGACGGAGTCGTCGATCAGCTCGCCATCTTCACCTACTTCAGAGAAACCGGCTGCACCCATCTCGCTTTCTGCGAGGTTGTCGAACTTCATGAGAAGCTCAGCTGTCGGCTCCTGCAGGTTTTCTTCTTCATCTGCAGCATCTTTGAGCTTGTACTCTTCCTCGCCGGAATAGATGCGTACATCCAGAGCGAGAGACTGAAGCTCACGAACGAGTACCTTGAAGGATTCCGGAATACCGGCCTCCGGTACGCTCTGACCCTTGACGATCGCCTCGTATGTCTTCGTACGACCTGTGATATCGTCGGACTTGACGGTGAGGATCTCCTGAAGAGTATGTGCTGCGCCGTATGCCTCGAGGGCCCAAACTTCCATCTCACCGAAACGCTGACCACCAAACTGGGCTTTACCACCGAGAGGCTGCTGCGTAACGAGGGAGTATGGTCCGATCGAACGGGCGTGGATCTTATCATCAACGAGGTGGTGGAGCTTGAGGTAGTACATGACACCAACGGTGATTCTGTTCTCGAAAGGCTCACCAGTACGTCCATCGTAAAGGATCGTCTTACCATCTTCATCGATTCCGGCAAGCTGGAATGCTTTGATGATGTCGCTCTCGTTAGCGCCATCGAATACCGGAGTTGCGACCTTCCAGTTAAGGGCACGGGCAGCACGGCCGAGGTGGACCTCGAGGAGCTGACCGATGTTCATACGGGACGGAACGCCGAGAGGATTGAGTACGATGTCAAGCGGTGTACCATCCGGCAGGAAAGGCATATCCTCTTCCGGCAGGATTCTGGAAACAACACCCTTGTTACCGTGACGACCAGCCATCTTATCACCGACGGAGAGCTTTCTCTTCTGGGCGATATAGACGCGGACCAGCTTATTGACGCTGCCCTTAAGGACATTCTCGTCTTCCTTCGTGAAGGTCTTAACATCAACGACGATACCGGACTCACCGTGCGGAACACGGACGGAGGTATCACGGACCTCACGGATCTTCTCACCGAAGATCGCTCTGTAGAGACGCTCTTCAGGTGTCAGTTCTGTCTCACCCTTCGGAGTGACCTTACCGACGAGGATATCGCCCGCACGGACCTCAGCACCGATACGGATGACACCGTTATCGTCGAGTTCCTTGAGAGCATCATCACTGACGTTCGGGATCTCTCGTGTGATCTCCTCGGCACCGAGCTTGGTGTCACGGGCTTCACACTCATATTCTTCGATGTGGATGGATGTGTAAACATCATCACGCACCATACGTTCGTTGATGAGAACGGCGTCCTCGTAGTTGTAACCTTCCCAGGTCATGAAGCCGATGAGCACGTTCTTACCGAGAGCAAGTTCACCGTTTTCTGTGGAAGGACCATCCGCGATAACGTCGCCCTTCTTGACTTCCTCACCCATTCTTACGATCGGGCGCTGGTTGATGCAGGTGCTCTGGTTGGATCTCTGGTACTTGGTCAGACGGTACTCGTGATCTTTTCCGTCAGAAGAAGTAACTACGATGCGGTCAGCAGAAACGAAGGTGACCTGACCGTCTTCCTTGGCGACTTTGCAGACACCGGAGTCTTTAGCCGCACGATATTCCATACCGGTACCGATGATCGGTGCTTCCGGCTTGATGAGCGGTACAGCCTGACGCTGCATGTTGGAACCCATGAGAGCACGGTTAGCATCGTCGTTTCCGAGGAACGGAATAAGGGATGTAGCAACGGATACCAGCTGCTTCGGCGATACGTCCATGTAATCAACGCCGGACGGATCTACCTCGATGAACTGGTCGAGGTGACGGCAAACGACCTTGTTGCTGATGAAGCGGCCGTTCTCGTCGATCGGCTCATTCGCCTGAGCGATGTTGTAGTTATCTTCCTTATCTGCCGTCATGTAAACGACTTCGTTGGTAACCACACCATTCTCCTTATCATATACACGATACGGAGTCTCGATGAAACCATAGTGGTTGACCTTGGCGTAAGTTGCCAGGGAGTTGATAAGACCGATGTTCGGACCTTCAGGTGTCTCGATCGGGCACATACGGCCGTAATGAGAGGAGTGAACGTCACGGACTTCGAAGTTAGCACGGTCACGGGAAAGACCGCCCGGGCCGAGTGCGGAGAGACGACGCTTATGTGTCAGCTCAGCAAGCGGGTTCGGCTGGTCCATGAACTGCGACAGCTGGGAAGATCCGAAGAACTCCTTAACGGCTGCGCTGACCGGACGTGTATTTACAAGCTGGTTCGGATGTGCCGGCTCTTCGTCAGAAGCGGCATTCATGCGCTCGCGGATATTTCTCTCCATACGGGAGAAGCCGATGCGGATCTGGTTCTGGAGAAGTTCACCTACAGAACGGATACGACGGTTACCTAAGTGGTCGATGTTATCTCTGAAGCCTACGCCGTACTGCAGACCGAGCAGATAGCTGACAGAGGCGATGATGTCCTCGATTACGAGGTGCTTCGGCATAAGTTCGATGACCTGTGCACGAAGAGCTTCCATAAGCTTTTCAGCATATTCTGTCTTCTTGGCAGTCGCACGGACTTCTGTGATGATGTTGCGCAGGATCGTAGTACGTACCATCTCGTTGATCGGGGTAGCCGTAATATCGAAGCCCTTCAGTTCTTTTGCTGTGAAGCTTGCGCGGATGAACTTGTCGCAATCCACGCGGGCATTACCGATGACCTTGAAAGCCTGATCAGAGATCCTGTCAGTATCACCGATCTTAGTGATCGGATATACGAAGACCTCGTTGATGCCGGCATCCTGGATCTCCCATGCCTTATCGGAGGTGATGATCTCACCGGCCTTAAGGAGGACTTCACCATCGTCGGTAACGATGTCGGAAACTGCCTTGTGACCCTTGATACGGGAAGCGAGGGACAGCTTCTTATTTAACTTATATATACCTACGCGTGCGAGGTCGTAACGCTTCGGGTCGAAGAACATGCCGTTCAGGAGGGATTCCGCACCCTCGAGGGATGTCGGCTCACCCGGACGGAGCTTGTGATACAGTTCTGCAAGACCTTCCTCACGGGAGTGGGAAGTATCCTTGCTGATCGTTTCATTGAGGAAAGCCTCATCACCGAAGAGCTCTCTTAACTCTTCGTCTGTGCCGATACCCAGAGAACGGAGGAATACCGTCAGAGGGAACTTTCTGGCACGGTCGACACGGACGTAGATAACGCCGTTGGTGTCGGTCTCGTACTCCAGCCAGGCACCACGGTTCGGGATGACCTGAGAGGTGTAAAGAAATGCATCAGATTTATCGTGGATCGCGTCAAAATACGCGCCCGGAGAACGGACCAGCTGGCTGATGATAACACGCTCAGCACCGTTGATAATGAAAGTACCATGTTCGGTCATGATCGGGAAATCTCCGATAAAGACGTCCTGGTCTTCGACCTTTCCGGTACGTTTATTCAAAAGGCGGACTTTCACTTTGAGCGGAGCTGCGAAATTGCAGTCTTTCTCCTTGCACTGCTCAATCGTGTTTGCCGGGTTGTCGATATCGAATTCCTTGCCAACGAAGGATAATTCCATATCGCCCGTGAAATCCCTAATAGGAGATACTTCTTCAAGTACTTCCATAAGGCCCTCGTCGAGGAACCACTTATAGGAATTCTTCTGTACTTCAATAAGATCCGGGACTTCGATGACTTCGTTGATATGAGAATAAGACATTCTCTCTGCTCTTCCCTGCTTGATGGGACGCACCATTACACATCACCTCTCGACTTCGTAAACAACTTTGTTTACGTGTACGCAAAAATAGATCGCGCACCTTCCTATACTGCTCAAAAGCAGGCTTTGCAAGCTCCGCCGTGCTTTTCCGTCAAAATGGGTAAAGTAGCCCTACCCATTGTAACGCAGTATAGAATGATACCACGATCTATTTCAAGTGTCAACGATAAATTTCTTTTTTAAGAAATATTATGTGAAGAAGTCGATCAGGCCGTGATTGATCACTGTGTAGTAGGACTCATCGCCAACCATTCCGTTATACCATGTGTCATACTTCTCTGTTGTCATCGAGCTGCGCAGGCTGCTCTTCCAAGCCGGAACGCTGTCGCAGAAGTAGAAGAGCTTTACGGAGTTAACGCACTTGATGATGATCATGTCGCCGTTCTTTCTCTCCGGAGCATAGAGCCAGTCCATGAGCTGCTTATCCTCATCTGCCAGAACTGCTTCTTCGTCATTTTCATTCATATATGTTCTCGGGAAGTATGTCTCGTTATCCTCAGTGATACCGGAATGATAACCGCCGGTAAGCAGATCGCTGGAGTTCTGAGTATACTTCTTAGCCATCTCGATGAAGTCAGCCTCGGATGTGATCTTGCCCTTATACTCTTCGAGCTTTGCAATAAGCTTGTTATGTGTCTCGGCCTTATCGTCCATCGACTTGGAGATATCCTTCAGGACATCGTCGGTCAGCTCGATCACACGGAATGTTGCAGCTGCCTTCTCATTGAGTTCTCTCTTCTCGAAAAGCACTGCGTAGTAACCTACGTTCTCGCTGTCTGCGAATACGGAGGTGGTGTTCTCAGGAGTCTCGGGATTGAGGCAGAGCTCTGCAAACTCCTTGTTGTAGGTCTCAAGCTGTGTCTTGGAAAGATCTTTCACGGTTGTCGGATCTTCACCCTTGTCCATACGCTCGCGGTAGCTGTCATCGCAGTTCGCGCGGACTCTGATCTTAAAGTCTACGGCATTCTGGCAGCCGTCTGCGATCTTGTGTGCCTTCTCGCTTGCAGCTTCCATCGCCTTTGTCTTCTCTTCCGCGGTAGCATCCTTGGAAACATCAGCAGCTACGAAGTAAGCCTGGATCTGAACTGTGTAGTAGTCCGACGGGTTCTCGTTGTACTTCGCCATGATCTCCTCGTCTGTCGGAACGAGAGTCTTCTGCTGAACATACTGTCTGTATTCCTCGATCACTGCCTGACGCTTCATGATCTTTCTGAAGATCTGAACTGTCATGCCCTTACCATAGGATCTT
>JAEEGK010000323.1_pt1 | contig 120532 bp, 97 predicted proteins | sample 8958771 | NCBI WGS metagenome assembly JAEEGK01 (sample SAMN16246547, study PRJNA631951) | gut metagenome | biome: gut microbiome; feature: rumen; material: SC-attached | host: Bos | place: Iran: Karaj | collected 2018-10 | reverse complement strand
AATACCATAAACATAAAAGATAAAAGCATCGCTTCAATTTTGGAATATCTGAACACCTAAAAAGACTCCCGGACTTTATGTCAGGGAGTCTTTGCAATATCTGTTATCTGTTCAATGGGCTTCCGCAATGTACACAGAATTTACCGGTACCGCCGTTATTGCCGCAGGTAGGGCATACGTTAGGGTCTGCAGGAGGCGGAACGGGCCTGGAAGTAAGAGGTGCACTCTTCTCCTGTATCTTCTTGTCCTTAGGCCATGAGATGCTGTATGCTATCTCAAGCTCTATGCTGCTCGCGGGTTCTGCGTTGATCTCCCACTTTACTTCTCCCTTATCCACATCAAGTGAACCGTCGGAGAGTTTGTTTACATCTACCGAGATGGACTTGTCTGTCGATACGGGTATCTGATCCTTTATGAGCACCTTTACATTCTCTTTCGAGTTATTGGTAAGGGTTATCTTATATGAACGTGCCTGCTTTTTCTGGTTCTTTATCAGGGCTTCCGAGGTCTTTCTCGGAAGTTCTGTCCTTACTACGGTAAGTCTTTCATCCTGTCCTAAGGATAATGAGAACTTCTCCGAAGGATCGGAATCGGGATCAACATATACATCGCCTGCGAAGAGGTCCTTGATGTATACCGATGCATATGCGGGAGGCAGAGGCCAGTCCGCGTCAACTATCTCGGCGGTCAGGAAGCACTTATTGTCCACTCTGGGGATGCTTAAGAGATGGTAATCAGCCTTTACGTCAAAGTTCTGCAATACCACGAGGTTGCCTGTATTGGTCATGATATCCTTTAGTCCGGGGAGTATATATGCTGACATAGTCTCTTCCTCGGATACTTCAGCTTCATCCATCTTGACCTGAGCCATCTTCATCATGGGAGCTGCTTCCGCCATTGCCATGCCCATAAATCCGTTGGCCTGGGCTGACATAGCCTGAGCACCCAAAAATGCGGATGCACCTGCAGCCATCCCGTCCATCATGCCTCTGGCTCTCACCTGAGGCTCCTCATATATCGATACCTGTACGGGATCAAGTACGGGAAGTCCGTGGAACTGTGCGGGATTGCCGGTATAAAGAGAGGCTTTTACCTGCTTCCAGTCCTCATTTGAATTCTGGTAGATACGGGCCTTCATGCTTACCTCAAGAGGCTCTTCGTTGCTCTTAAACCTTACCTCATACTTCGGCTTCCAGCTGCAGGCCTTTTCCTGATATCTTAAGATAAAAGGTATGGTTCCTGCACTCTCGGATATAAGTTCTGCCATGATTATGGGCTTTGCCTCATCATCCACTGCCTTATCGTATTCTTTATTCAGTTTCTTCTTCTGATCGTTCAGCTCGTTCAGCTGCTTATGAAGATCCATAAGCTGTCTCGGGAGCGCTACCATGTACTGCTCCTGTGCTTCAACGGATACGTCCATCCTGCCTGAGAAATCGCCGTTTGTTTCGCGGAGTTTCTTAAGCAGTGTACATGTTTCTATCTGATAATCTACTTCTTCTATCTGTCTCTTTATCTTCTCGGATTCCTTCTCTTCATCGGTATCGATGTCATCACGGAGAACTAACTGGATATTTGCAGCTTTGATATTCTCCGGAAACTTGAGGACAAAATCCTCCTGCTTGGCTGTAACCGTCATGCCGCCGATATATACGATATTACGTCCTTCCTTCAGTTCTATCTCACCGTTTCTGATGACCGAAGCACTGTTTCTGTAGATCTGAACCTCATTTACCGTGCTTTTTGCTATCATACCTTCCTCCTTCAGGCAGGTCTGGCCAGGTAATATCCCTGGTAGAAATCCACACCTATGCTCTTTAAGAACTCAAACTCTTCCTTGCGCTCTATACCCTCGGCTACCACAAGTATCTTTCTTCTGTGGAACTCCTGAACATGCTGCGTAACGAACTGCTGCTTAAACTTGTTCTGATCGATATCCATGATAAGCTCTCTGTCAAGCTTTACGATATGGGGCGCATAAAGATCGACTACCTCCATATTATTGATGCCTGACCCGAAGTCATCTATGGCGATCTTCAGATTATGACGGGCAGCCGCTATCTTCTTCTCTCTTACCGAAGAAAGATCGGTATAGGGATACTCCAGTATCTCTATGATATTCAGTCCGTCTATATCCCCGTAATAATCTATAAAAGCCTTGCCCTCATCCAGAGTAAAGGCCTCGGAAGGGAATGAATTCATACTGAGGTGCTCGGTATATCCGCGCAGCTGGTACTCCTGCATGGCTCCGAAGAATGTAGCCACCTCTAAGACATGCAGTTTATTCATTTCCTGATATTTTGCAATAAGCTCGGTTACAGTCATCTCGGTGGGACGCATCAGCGCTTCATAAGCATAGACCGTCTTTTTATCCGAGTAAAATATAGGCTGAAACACATAATTTATAGACAACTCCCCCAAAGCGTCCAATATATCTTTATCGAGGGGAAGGTGATCAAAATAAATCATAGCATATGCCCTCCATCTGTTATGATTGTCAATGCCACCCTGAAATCCGTTTAATCCCCGGTAACCCGACATTTTCCGACAATATACAATTCCTATTATATTATATCATAGAAAATATTACTTTTCAAAGTTATTTTTTATGAATAATGTTTATTCCCTATACATTAAATATCCCTTTGACATTTGTCTTAGGGAGCGCCATAAAGAAGTCATCCTTCTTTTCAAAACCAAACTTGGAATAGAAGCCCGAAGCCTTTGTGGTCCCCAGAAATCCCCACAGGTCCTTAAGTTCCGGTGCGCTCTTTATAAACTCCACAAAACGGCTGCCAAGACCCATTTTCTGATGGTCCTTGTCGATTACCACATCCGATACGTAAAACATGGTAGCATAGTCAGTGACCGTGCGGCCGAAAGCTATCTGTTTTCCGTACTCATCAAGTATTCCGAAGCACAGTGAATTCTCAATGGCCTTTGCCACGGTATCCCTGCTTCTCTTACATGCCCAATGTGTCTGTGATAAAAGATACATTATGTCATCAAGGATCATATTCTCCCTGCCCTTGACGAATCTGAACTTTGTACCTTTTTCTACGAGCTTGTCCACTATCTCGGCAAATCCCATACCGTGGGATGCCTTGACCAGGATAGTGTCGCCCTCTCTGATGCCGCATGTATTTAAGTTCTCATAGAACTCTTCCTTTGTCTCGAAATATACCGCTTTATTCCAGTTCTGCGGGCTTATACGTTTCTTATCCGTATATCCGTCAAACATGTTTTTGGCAAGCTTTCCGATAAATACGGTAAGGTCGATATTCCTGCCGGCCACATATGCTCCGGTCTCATAATGGAGCTTTTCCTCATCATTGCCAAGCTCAAACATGTCACCGAGCACCATGACTTTGCGGCCTTCGCTCTCACCCATAAGGTCAGCGGCTGCCATCATGGATTTGGGATTGGCATTGTATGAATCATCCACTACGAGGAATCTGTCGGTATAGTTTGGACAGCATCTGCCCTTTACCGGTCTGGCTGCTTCTATGCCCTTCGTAACGGCAAATACGTCCATGCCGGCTTCAAGACCGGCTATACATGCCGCTAAGGAATTCATCACCATATGCGTGCCCTGTATATGTACTCTTGCAGGTACAGTCTTGTCAGCAGCACTTAATGCACCCTTTTTAACGGTAAAATGGAAATTGCTTCCTTCAACTCCGCGGCTTTCAACATCCGAATATGATACCTCGCCTGTCTTACCATAGGATGCTACCCTTATATTTCTTAATGCCTGGTCCGCACCTGCAGCAAGTGAAGGAGTTTCAGACGTAAACTCTGATTTTTTATACTCATATACAGAACGGAGCTTTTCATCATCGGTATTAAGTACTAAAAGTCCGCCGGGCTTTATAAAGTTTAATACCTCTGTTTTTGCCTTAAGCACACCGTCTAAGTCGCCGAGCTTTTCAAGGTGGCAGGGACCGATATTGGTCATGATCACCGCATCGGGCTTAACCATGGCGCCCAATCTTTCCATCTCGCCGAAATCGCTGATACCCATTTCAACTACAGCCATCTCATGCTCCGGACTGATCCTGAACAGTGTAAGCGGAACGCCTATCTCATTATTGAAATTACCTTCTGTTTTAAGTGTTCTGTAACTTTCGGAAAGTACGGATGCCACAAGCTCCTTGGTGCTGGTCTTTCCGACACTTCCGACTATGCCGAATATTTTTACGTTATATATCTGCTGCCTGTAATATGCCGCAAGATCCTTTAATGCCTTAAGCGTGCTCTCTACGAGGATATAAGCACCGTGTATGCATGCGGCCTCCGGCCCGTGATCGGTATCGATATCGTCATCAGCTTCTTTTGTATCAAAAAAGCCTTCCGGAAGCTTCTCACAGATGCAGCCCAACGCTCCTTTTGCAAGTACCGACTGCATATAGTTGTGGCCGTCGGTACGCTCACCCTTAACAGCCGCAAATATGTAGTTTTCCCGTGAAAGACGCGAGTCTATGACAACACCTTCCGCTTCGGTCGAGAGTCTGACATCGGCAGTATCCTGCCCGGTGAAGGAATCAGAACCATACTCCTTCCCGTCAATATACAGTTTTCCGTTCACAGCCTTTGCCACCTGCGGCAGGGTCATATTTTTCATGTGCTTCTCCTCGATCAACGTATGTCTTGTGTCATTTATACTTTTTAAGTGATACTTCTATGATCTGCTCACAGAGTGAAGGGAAATCAACTCCCACTGCAGCAGCTTCCTGAGGGATAAGGCTGGTGGGTGTCATACCCGGCAGGGTATTGGCCTCCAAGCAGTAGAACTGTCCTGTTTTCTCATCCATCATGAAATCCATACGTGCATATGTCTTGATGCCCAATGCATTAAATGCCTTTAAGGCGAGATCCTGTATGGTCTTTGTCTGTTCTTCGGTTATCTCGGCAGGACATGTTTCTATGGTAGAACCTGCCTGATACTTGTTCTTATAATCGTAGAAGCCCTCTTTGGGAGCGATCTCAACAACGGGAAGTGCCTTTCCGTCCATAACACCGTCGGTAAACTCCCTGCCTTTGATATACTGCTCCACAAGCACCTTACCGTCATACTTAAATGCCGATTTTAAGGCCTCATTATACTCTGCAGCGTTATTTGCTATATATACACCGACCGAAGAACCGCCCGAGCATACCTTAACAACACAGGGGAAATCCGGATCATAGCTTTCGCCTTCCGAAAGGAGTACCGAATTCGGTGTAGGTATATCCGCCATCGCAAAAATCTTCTTTGTTATCGATTTATCCATAGCCAGTGCAGAGCTTACATAGTCCGTACCGGTATATTTTATGTTATAAAGATCAAAGGCTGCCTGAAGTCTTCCGTTCTCTCCGAAATCCCCGTGAAGTCCCATAAATACTATATCAGCCATACGACAGATATCTATCACGTTTTCTCCGAACAATACATCAGGATCCGTTTTGCGCAGCTTTTTTACCGCTTCTATATCGGGAGCCTGCTCCGAGATGCCCTGAGTCCTCTCCGCCCAGTCGATATCCTTATCAAAGATACCGTCCGTATCTCCTGAGTATCCGAGATATACATCAAGCATGATAGCCTGATGGCCCTTTTTCTTTAAAGCTTTATAGACCTGTGTACCCGATACTAAGGATACATCGCGTTCTGTACTGATTCCGCCGCATAATACTACAATTTTCATTTCTGCCTCCAGTTTTACCGCAGCTCGCATAAGCCCGCAGTAAATAATCTCATACGACGCTTATTTTATCACAATTCAAGATTTTCTTCAATATAAAGGAGATATATTCTTGCTTTTTTTTGATTAAGTATATATAATTGGGACAAATGTGTTTTAAGAGGTGACTGAAAATGAAAAAAAATCCCATACGAATAATATGTATATTACTGATCCTGGCTTTAAGTCTTTCCGCCTGTGATATAGAAAAGGGCACACCTATAAGCCAGGTCAATAACCAGGGAAACGGTCAGGACACGGATATAACATTAAATCCCACCGCTACTCCCACACCGACACCGAACCCCAAAAAGTCTTTAAGCTTTGAAGAGATCGAGAAGCTTGCGGAAGAATGTGCATTTCATGTTCACTGGTATACAAAGGATGGTGATTTTTCGGCAGGTACCGCATTTATCCTTGATTCGGCAAGTCAAAACCAGAAACTGCTTGTTACCGCATTCCATTTCCTGGTACCTGATGACGGGGAAGAGACATTTAAGGGTACGGATCTTCCCGGTTATGTGCTCGGCGGTGAAGTATCATATGCAAAAACCGGTAAAGACACAGGTATAAGACTTAAGAACTGTCTTGTGATCGAGGATGCAGCTCCCGTGCCCGACATAGAAAAGGACGTGGCTGCTTTTACCTTAAGCAACGGCGGAGAAGGATTAAAAACTCTTCCCATTGCAGAAGATTCCGTTGCTACAGGTGAAAAGCTCTATCTTCTCGCAAACCTCTGGGACACTGATGATGTCCATGAAAACTGTGTATATGAATGTACTGCCGTTCTCGACAACAACGGCTATATAACCTACAAAATAGATCCCAAATACGGTACCACCGGTGCCAGCGGCGGTCCTGTCATAAACAGGTACGGTGAGGTTGTCGGCATCCATATGGCAAAGGGCGGCGACTTACATTACGCACATGCCTCACGCAGCTTCGTAAAGCAGATCGACGCAGCATCCATATCGGATATTACATATCCCGAGGATCTGTCCGGATACAGATCGGATGTTACAGACGGCGACGAACCCGAGGTATTATTCCATGACTCAGGCAAGTCCGCCGATACCACCTTCTTTAAGATAAGTATAAACGGTGCTTCCTACTCCGACACTTTAAATGATACGCCCGCTCCCGAAGGCAAGAAATATCTTACACTTGATGTATGCCTTGATACAAACGGTTACGGAGACGAAGATACTATCATCTACTTCTATGATTTTACGATGATATGGAAAAACGGAAATGCTACTTCACTAAAGCTGTATGAAGGTTCGGACAACGGTGAGAGCCAGATCATAAAGGCCAATACCGAAAACAACATCAAGGTCACCTTCGAGATAGATGAGAATCCCGAGTCCCTTACACTGTTCTTCGTTGATTATTATGTTGATGATGAGGACAACAGCATACACGAAGTTGCCGACCATTACTTCAATGTCCCGGTAGAGGGCTTCTAAATCAGGACTTGATTTTTTAAAGATTATCATGTATACTGTTTAAAGTTAATGTCCCGCCTTATTTTAAGGCGGGGCGGCATGCGGATATAGTACATCGGTAGTACATGAGCTTCCCAAGCTTAGGAGGCGGGTCCGACTCCCGTTATCCGCTTTAATTAAAAAAGCAGCTGAATCATAAAAATCAGCTGCTTTTTTTATGCGGATAACAGGACTTGAACCTGCACGCTCGCGCACCAGAACCTAAATCTGGCGTGTCTGCCAATTCCACCATATCCGCTTAAAATACCGGTACTAAAGAAACCACGCGTAACATGATACCATCTTTCTCTCAAAAAGTCAATTCGATTGACAAAACAATATTTTTAATCTATTATGTTTCTCGGAGGCACTGCAGATATGGAAAATATATATTATGAAGGCATCCGGCGTTCGAAACGCCGCAGGAAAAAGGGACCTGTCATACTGATACTTCTCTTACTCGCTGCAGCCATCGGATTCGGCGGCTATAAGCTGGCCGGCATGCTCCTTGAAAAAGAAGATACTGATGAATCTTCAGCAGTGCAGGAAGTCTATGATACACCTTCCGCATCCTGGGCAAACTCCGATTCCAATCCGGATTCGGGCACCGGGGATGACGGTATATATAAACTCTGGACGGAAGCCACACCTACCGAAGCACCGGTAACATCCACAGTTCCGGACGATGAATATGTCTGGATGTCGGATTTTGTTGACACCAGGGAAAGAGTCGATGTCAAGGGTATCTATGTCTCTTCTGCATACATAAATAAAAAACTTGATGACGCATTAAAATTAGTCGATACCACTGAGCTTAACGCCATGGTAATAGACATAAAAAGCGACGGCGGCTACATAACCTACCGCATGGATTACCCGTTAGCCCGCGAGATAGGTGCATGTACATCCACTATAAGCGATATCAACGCCACTATAAAAAAACTTAAGGATCACGGCGTATACCTGATCGCACGTATTGTATCCCTTAAAGATCCGGTCCTTGCCGAAAAGAAAAAGGAACTGGCTCTTAAAAATAAGGACGGCTCTATATTCAGGGATTCCTCGGGACTTGCATGGGTTAACCCTTATGAGGATGAGGTCTGGGAATACCTTACCGAGATCTGTAAGCAGTGTGTCGAAGTCGGTTTTGACGAAGTCAATCTTGACTACATCCGTTTCTCGACCGACAAGGGCATGAACAATGTGGATTTCGGACCCAAAGCAGAGGAAATGACACGTATAGAGGTTATCACCGAAGGTATCCGCAAGATATGTGAAGTCATAAAGCCCATGGGTGCATTTGTATCCTGTGATGTATACGGCGCCATCATCTCAAGCTCAACCGATGCCCGTATCGTAGGTCAGAGCTACTTTAATATGTCAAAATACCTCGATTATATCTGCCCCATGGTATACCCTTCCCATTACGGGAACGGATACTACGGCTTGGATTACCCGGACACGCACCCTTACGAACTGGTATACCATGCACTTATGGATTCCCAGAAGGTGCTGTATATGATCGATCCCGCAGAAAACAAAGCGATAGTACGCCCCTGGCTTCAGGATTTCACCGCCACCTGGGTATCCCACCATTTAAATTACGGTAAAGACGAAGTCCGTGCCCAGATAAAGGGTGTGTATGACGCAGGTTATTCGGAATGGCTCCTGTGGAATGCGGGTATTTCCTACACAGGCGATGCTTTGAATAAAGAGTAGATACTTTAAAAGGATAAAATATGGATTTATTTCAGTTTATGGAGCAAAAGAAAAGGGACAGTGAGTCCCCTTTAGCTTCAAGGATGCGTCCCTCTTCACTTGATGAGGTGGTAGGTCAGGAGCACATAATCGGTAAAGACAAACTCTTATACCGTGCCATAAAGGCCGACCGCATAAGCTCCGTTATATTTTACGGTCCTCCCGGTACAGGAAAGACCACTCTGGCCAAAGTGATAGCATCTACCACCAGGTCGGATTTTAAGCAGATAAATGCTACTTCCGCCGGCAAAAAGGATATGGAGGAAGTGGTTGAGGAAGCAAAGAAAAACTTCGGAGGCTATGGTAAGCGTACCATACTCTTCATAGACGAGATACACCGGTTTAATAAAGGCCAGCAGGACTATCTCCTGCCCTTCGTTGAGGACGGTACTATAATCCTCATCGGTGCCACCACCGAAAACCCTTACTTTGAAGTAAACGGAGCTCTTCTTTCACGCTCCCATATATTTGAGCTTAAGCCCTTAAGCAACGACAATATCAAGCAGCTTCTGCTCCGTGCGGTAAAAGACAGCGAAAAAGGCATGGGCTCATTTAAAGCGGTGATCGAGGATGACGCGCTCGAGTTTTTAAGTGAAATGGCAAACGGCGATGCCCGTACCGCACTCAACGCTTTGGAACTCGGAATACTTACGACAGAACGCAGGGAAGACGGTTACATACATATCGATCTTGATACCGCTTCGGAATGTATCCAGAAAAGAGTCCTTAAATATGACAAAGACGGGGACAATCACTATGATACCATCTCTGCCTTTATAAAAAGCATGCGGGGTTCAGACCCTGATGCCGCGATATACTACTTAGCACGGATGCTTGCCGCAGGTGAGGACATAAAATTCATAGCCAGACGTATTACCATCTGTGCTGCAGAGGATGTATCAAACGCCGATCCGATGGCTTTGGTCGTAGCAAATGCCGCAGCTGAATCGGTCGAACGTATCGGCATGCCCGAATCACGCATAATCCTTGCACAGGCAGCTGCATATGTGGCATGTGCGCCCAAGAGCAATTCCGCAATCTGTGCCGTGGACGAATGTCTCGAGCTGGTACAGAAAGAGCATATAAACACTATCCCCCCGCACCTGCAGGATGCCCATTATAAAGGAGCAGGTAAGCTCGGTCACGGACTCGGATATAAATATGCCCATGATTTCAAAAACCATTACGTAAAGCAGCAATACCTGCCCGATGAGCTTAAAGACAGGACCTTCTATAAGCTCTCCGATATGGGATATGAAAAACAGTTAAAGGAATACCTGGAAAAAATCAGAAAAGAAAGTGAGTAAATAACAGAAATGGCTGAAACAAATCCCAAAAATAAACAGAATGAAACGGACAGCAAACAGACCGAAGCATCAGGAAAATCCGTTTTCTTAAGAATATTCGCCATATTCGGCATAGTGCTTATCGCAGGACTGTATATTCTTTCGCTCATAGCTTCATTAAGCGACTGGGAAAACTCCTTCGGTATATTCCTCGGAGCTCTTGCTGCTACAGTCTTTGTACCTATAATGATACATCTGATAAAGATTTTCCTGCCGAAAGAATGAGTCTTAACCGTTGTATCAGATCAATTTCATACTTAAAACATCAAACCCCCGATACCTTAAGGTACCAGGGGTTTGATTTTTATATTCTGTTTTAAAGATCGGATTTAAGCAAAAGCCTTAATCATCATAAACGTCATCCTCTGCTCCGATCTGATGGCCTTCACCGAAGAGATCCTCATCGTTACCCGTATCATCATCTTCCGCACCGGGTCTGGTATGCTTATCGCAGATATGCTCCGGATTATATACATACGGTGTATCCCATGTAGAATATCCGCCCGAATATTTGCTGCCCTCAGGATACTTCGATGCATCTTCATTCTTTATCAAAAGCACTACAGTAACCTTACTCTTTTCAGGACAATAAGGACCTGCCGGAAGTTTGGACTTCTTACATATGGTCACTCTTGCATGGCATGTACACTTTCTTGTAGGAACTGTACCCTTTGCAAAATATTCCTTCTTGATACACGATCCGCCTTCAGCTTCATCACAGAGACCGAATACAGCAAGATTTCCGCACTTGGTACATATCGTAGCCTCCACTATCGAGTCCGGCTTCTCCCATTCCTTGTATTCCAATTGCTTCGAGGAATGGATCTCTTCCATTATGTTACGCCACAGATCCTGCTGGTAAGTTTTATTTCTCTGACTGAACTGATGATCATATCCTGTCCATACCGCACATGTATAATAAGGTGTATAGCCAACAAACCAAAGGTCACTGTTCTTGCTGGCGGTACCTGTTTTTCCTGCTACAGGCATCTTGTAATTACGGAATGCAAGCCTTGTACCGGTACCTCCGGTAGTAACATCATGCATCGCATCGGTAAGAAGCCATGCTGTTGAAGTCTTCATAACCTGATTGGGTTCCGTCCTGTTACTTAAAAGGACGTTTCCTTCACGGTCCACTACCTTTGTATAGAAGATGGGCTTATTGTACAATCCGCCATTTGCTATGGCAGCGTAAGCCGCAGTGATCTCGGTATTTGTAACACCGTCCGTAAGACCGCCGAGTGCTATGGCAAGGTTTACATCCGAGTATGTCTTTCCTTCACGTGTCTCATATTTTACCAGAGTTGAGAAACCTAACTTCTCCAGATACTCAAAACCTAACGGTGCCCCTATCTGTTCAAGTGTCTTAACCGCTACAATGTTCAGTGAGTTCTTGATACCGGTCCTTATAGACTGCAGTCCTCTGAATCCGGTGCTATACCAGTTGATGACTTCCTTTCCGCCATTAGGATAGTAGTAAGGAGAGTCATCCTGTACGGAAGCAAGTGTAAGTCCGCCCGCATCAAGTGCAGGAAGGAAGGATGCAAGTACCTTGAAGGTAGAACCAACCGCACGGGTAGTTCCGTAAGCACGGTTAAGTGTAAGGCTGCCCTGTTTTTCTCCACGTCCTCCGTATATACCTACTACCTTACCGGTGGACTGCTCGATGATAGTCATCGCCGACTGTGGCTGGGGAGTTTTTACATAATTGACTGCAAGTATCTTGTCTCCTGCTTCTTCATCGACCATGGCTGCTTCAAACTCCGCTACCTTGGCATCCATATCGTCGGGATCGAGGAAGAGCTCATCGATGCCTTTCTTTACTCCGTTCTCATGATAATACAGACCTGCTTTATCATCGTAATCCTTAAAGTAATCAAGCAGATGATGCAGCTGGTAATGCGTAAGCGTACCATCCGCATGCTGTACGGATAATGCATAAGTAAGCTCATAACATGAACCTGCACCGGATTCAAATCCGAACTTGGGGAAGTTGCTCTCGTCCTGATAATGCTTGTCCATGATCTCCTGTATCTGGCGGTCCTGCGTGGTATATATGGTTATACCGCCGTAAAATACAAGATTTTTAGCTTCTTCATAGGTATATCCGAGTTTTTCCTGAAGATCCCTGTAAAGCTCGGTAAGCATAGCATCGGTAAAGTATGAATACTGTCCTATCTCTACCTTCTCGTTGTTATTGCTGTTTTCGGCTATTCTTGTATATACATCATCAGACATAGCTTCGTTAAACTCTTCTTCTGTGATGAAGCCGTATTCCAGCATGTTTTTCAATGTACTTTCACGTCTCTTGGCATTTTCTTCCGGATGAGTGATGGGATTCATCCTGGTCGGTGAAAGAGGTATGGCAGCCAGTACCGCAGCCTCGGAAATCGTAAGCTCCGAAACTGATTTTCCGAAATATCCGAGAGAAGCGGTCTCAACACCGTAGGTTCTGTTGCCGAGGTTTACCATGTTAAGGTAATAAGCAAATATCTCGTCCTTAGTGCTGACATGCTCCAGATTGATCGCAAGATACTGTTCCTGGATCTTTCTTTGTACCTTGTCGATAAAGTAAGTCTCACCGCCGCCACCGAATACCTGGTTCTTGATCAGCTGCTGTGTAAATGTCGAACCGCCGGGATTGGCTCCTTCTCTGAAAAGTGAGAAACCCGAACGGAAAATGGTCCTGATATCAATACCGTTGTGCTCATAAAAACGATGGTCCTCTGCGGCCATGAAAGCATATTTTACGCTTTTGGGCACATCATCCATTGTTATCTCTATTCTGTTTGCCGAAGGTCCCGCAAAATTCTGTGCTATGGTCCCGTCCGAATAAAGCGAGGTCGAAGTATAACCCTTAACCTCCAGTACTGCCAGCTCGATAGGGGTTGTTGTATCAAGTATTCCCTTAAAGGCTGCAAAACCGGCTACAGTACCCAGTATGGCTACTATGACCACCGCTATGACAGCTATACGGAATACATTCACCATTACCTTGCTGTACATTCGTTTGGACACTGATTTTAATTCTCTTCTTCTCTGACTTAATCCGTCCCTGCTGTAATCCATCTTAATTCTCCACCTGATAGTAACTGTTTTCAAGCAGTTCTATTTTACATTTTCCGGCGGTTATCTCCGCCATCTTTGCACGTAACCTTCCGAGTGCGATATCGTCACACAGGCAGGTCACTTCCACATTTTCGGTAAATACCGTATCTTTTAGTATTATATTCTCTTCCGAGGCTATGTAGCTGAGCTTGCCGTAGCTTGTATAGTCGGTTGCGACTTTAACTTTACTCAGAAGCCGCATATGTACCTTTTCCGCACCTTCTACCGCCGCTGCGGTTGCTTCGGAATATGCACGCACCAGACCTCCGGTGCCGAGCAGTACTCCTCCGAAATAACGCGTCACCACAACAGCCGTATTCTTCATCCCTGCTCCCCTTATAACATCAAGCATCGGACTGCCGGCGGTTTTTGAAGGTTCCCCGTCATCGCTGCATTTTTCTATGGTTTTAAATATCCTTTTTTCTCCTGTGGCATCCGTGCCCTCTTCAAGAACAATATATGCCGAACAGTTATGTCTTGCATCCCAGTACTTCTTTTTCATCTCAGCTATAAAGCCAAGTGCTTCATCTTCATTTTCCACGTGTCTGAGCGTGGCTATAAAGCGGGATTTTTTCTCCGTGATCTCATCAGCATATTCATTTTTTACCGTAATATATTCACTCATCAAAAACCCCAAATTTATCCGGTTGCAAAATTTATAAAAAGATTATATACTATACACTAATAAACAAAACATAATAAAAAAGGAGTACCCCTATATGAGTTTATTAACTGACTGGCGCAAAGAAGCCTACGAAAAAGAAAAGAACGATTATGAAGCAAACCTTTTCTGGAAGAATTATTTCGAAATAGAAAAGGGCATCTATTCTCAGATCCTTTCTCAAAACGGGACCCCCGTTACCGGCACCGTAAAAGGTCTTGCCGATAAATTCGGTACAGACATCTCCATCATGACCGGTTTCCTTGACGGTATCAATGACAGTTTAAAGACACCGAACCCTATCGAGGAAATGACCGAAGATACCGAAGTAAGCCTTGATTACGATCCCGAAAAGCTGTACTACAACATGGTAGCTGCAAAAGCAGACTGGCTGTACGGACTTTCCGAATGGAACGATATCCTTACCGAGGAACGCCGTAAAGAGCTCTACAAGGAGCAGAAGGCATCCGGCACCATACGTGTTGAGAAAAAGCCCGGCCGTAACGATCCCTGTCCCTGCGGTTCAGGTAAGAAGTATAAGTTCTGCTGCGGCAGGAACTGATCCGGATCCGGCACATTCAATCTTTTTAATAAATCATACGATTAATCCATGTCATTCTGAACGCAGTGAAGAATCCTACAGATACTTCGCTAAAGCTCAGGATGACATTTTTTATAACTCGTACCCTATTGCCAAAAGCATCTTTCTTGCGCTGTCTACAGAGTCGATACCCATGGAATTCTTGATGGGAGCAAACTCTCTTTCCCTTACTACCTCAAACGGCAGACAGCTTCCCATCATCCTTACGAAATCAAGTGAAAGTGTCTCCAACTTATATGCATTCGGTTCTTCGGGCTCTACAGTAATATATCCTGTAGGCGAATCCTTTGACTCTGCAAGGTAAGGCACCTTCTTTTTAACGATATGCACAGGCATCTCATTTCTTACTATGCTGTCCATCTCCTTTACACGGAAGAGATAATTAAGTATTACGCCGTAATCGTATGCGGGCTCCCCGTCCTCATCCTTAGCCTGTAAGAGCTCATCCGTCATCTCATAATATTCCACAACCGATGGCTGTCCGTCCTCTAAGCAGATAGAGCCTACCTTCTCACCGGGATCGGCCTTCTTTACCACCTTGGCTCCCGTGGCGCAGCCGCTCTTAATGGTCGCACCGACAAATACGGGATCCGCTATTCTCTGGAGCACATTGTCTATAGCAAATACGTTGATGTATTCTATTCCTTTTTCCTTGCACAGCTTGTCAAGTCCCGCATTCATCATGGATGAATAGAAACCGCCGTTGCCGTTGGGTGACATAGCGAATTCATCGGGCTTTGCAAACAGGATCTTTCCGTTATAGTCCACGCAGGGTGACATATCCTGTGCAAAGAATTTTATATATGCGGGATTGTATCCGAAGCATTTATGCTCTACAAGGAATTCCTTTATCTCCCTGTCATTCATGATATTGGTCATGATAAACAACGGTATCCATGCACCTGTCTGATTTACCACATCCATCATGTTCTCAAACATTCTCTGGAAAATATATACCGGCTTTGTGATACCTATATCATACATGCCTTTTGCATGATGGCTTCCGAGTCTGGTACCCATACCTCCGGCAAGCACCAAAGCACCGACCTTTCCTGCCTTTATGGCTTCAACGCCTATTTTCTCATACTCGTCTCTGTTCTTCTCTATCTCGGCAAGCTTCATAGTCTTTATAGGCTCGATAAATCCGCGTGCCTTTTCTTTTTCCTTTAAGGCCTTGAGAAAAGTAAAATCAAGGAAATCACATTGCCTCAAAATCCTCGCTTTATCTCTTTCGTTCATTTTGCTTACCTTTTCGAGTATCTCCTCCTGATCATATGTAAGCATTATTTCCTTAAATCTGCTCTCTTCCATTTCTTCCTCCGGATACTTTTTATTTTCTTATGATGTTTTCTTCTCCTATGGAATATTCATCACACAACTCCCCGATAAGTTCATCAAGGGTCTTTTTCTCTTTATCTGTCAGTCCTCCGTTTTCATCCGGACTGTAAACGATCACTATCTTGTCGCCTTCTCCGGGCGCCCTCTCTTCAAGCGGTATCATCATGATACATACACCGTCTGTACCTATGGCATAATGTGCTCCTGTTTCTATAATGTCACTGCCCTTAGAAAGCGGATTGAGCAGATCGGCACGTTCATATCTGTTTCTCAGTTCCAGTGCACTGAGTCCTGTCTGTTCGCTCTTTTTCACCAGGATGATGCCGGTCAAAGGTCCCTTCTCTCCGGTACGGGTAACGCCGTTTACGCTTAAGTACAGACTGTCATCCTTAACGCTTAAGCCGGCAGATTTTTTTAACTCTCCTATAAGAAAGATAATGATAAACGTCAGGCAGGCCAGTACCAGAAAGGTGGCGATGATAACTGCCAGCCGTTTTCTCATTCTCCTTCTTCTCCATTCTTTTTTCGTCATATCCATCACTCTTAATATTTGATTTCACGGCATTCCAAACCAAGTATATAATACCTCATTTGACTGATTTTGTCAAATTTCGGGTATAAGAAAAGGCTGCCCTTAAGGACAGCCTTATAACATTATGTATTATTCCGTAAAAACTTTTCTCGGAGCCTTGTTTTTAGCGAGTTCTATCATCGTTTCAGACGGTTCAAACAGTATCTTCAAGCGGTTAGATTCATCACTCGTAATGATGCAGTATTTCTTTGCATCCTTTACGTGTGACGAAAAATCCCTTACTTTAAGTCCTGAGTCATTATATTTACCCATTTCCGCGGAGTTTTCGGGAGCCATTATCTCTACGTTGTCAAGATCAATCCTCAGCACGTTTTTCCTGCTTTCTCCGCCGCTGATCCTGTCAAAATCTATCTGTCCGTCACAGTATATATACTCGTATTCCGCATCAAGCCTGGGGAACAGATAAAACCAGCATAAGCAGCCTAAGCCAATACCGAGCAGAGCCAGTACTTTCTGTCCGATAAGCATTCCGAATGTAAACAGGATACCTATCAGAAGTATAACTCCAATCTTAGCCAGATACGTAGAAACGTCTGCCTTACGCTTTACTGATGCTTCAGTGTAAGAACCGGTCATATGGAACTCCTTATATATTTAATATTTGTTTTGGAAATATTCACTCTGCCTTTTAGTACATACCCTGAGGTGCTACGGGCGCTGCGGGAGCGGGCTCCTTAATGGTAGCTACTGCTGCCTCGGTGGTGAGGAATGTGGATGCTACGCTTGTTGCATTCTGTAATGCAGAACGTGCAACCTTGGTAGGATCAAGGATACCTGCTGATACCATGTTAACATACTTGTCATCAAGTGCATTATATCCCATGCCTGCTTTTGATTCTCTAACCTTGTTAACTACTACGCTGCCTTCAACACCGGCATTTTCAGCGATAGTGTAAAGAGGAGCCTCAAGTGCCTTAAGAACGATCTGTGCACCGGTCTTCTCATCGCCTTCAAGCTTGGCAACCTTCTTAGCTGCCTCTGCTGCTGCATGGATATATGTAGATCCGCCGCCTGCTATGATACCTTCCTCAACTGCTGCACGTGTAGCGTTAAGAGCATCTTCCATACGGAGCTTCTTCTCTTTCATCTCAGCCTCTGTAGCCGCACCGACACGGATAACTGCTACGCCGCCTGAAAGCTTTGCAAGACGCTCCTGTAATTTTTCCTTATCAAAATCAGATGTTGTCTCAGCGATCTGAGCCTTGATCTGAGCGATACGAGCCTTGATCTCGCCTGCATCGCCCCCGCCGTCAACGATGATGGTGTTTTCCTTCTGAACCTTAACAGACTTAGCCCTTCCAAGCTGATCCATAGTGGTATCCTTAAGCTCAAGTCCGAGCTCTTCTGTGATAACTGTACCGCCTGTAAGGATTGCGATATCCTGAAGCATAGCCTTACGTCTGTCACCGTATCCGGGAGCCTTAACAGCTACTACTGTAAATACTCCACGGAGCTTGTTAAGAACAAGTGTTGAAAGAGCCTCGCCCTCAACATCCTCAGCGATGATGAGAAGCTTTCTTCCGCTCTTCATGATCTCTTCAAGTATAGGAAGGATATCCTGGATATTGCTGATCTTCTTATCTGTGATAAGGATCATGGGATCGTCAAGTACTGCTTCCATCTTATCCATATCTGTTGCCATATATGCTGAAACATAACCCTTGTCAAACTGCATACCTTCAACAAGGTCAAGCTCTGTCTGCATTGTCTTTGACTCTTCGATAGTGATAACGCCGTCCTTACTTACCTTATCCATGGCATCTGCTACCATCTCGCCTACCTTCTCATCGCCTGCAGAGATAGCTGCTACCTTGGCGATCTGCTCCTTGCCGTTAACCTTTGCAGAATACTTAAGGATTGCTGCTACTGCTGCATCACATGCCTTCTGCATACCGTTACGGAGGATGATGGGATTAGCACCTGCTGCTAAGTTCTTAACGCCCTCATTGATCATAGCCTGTGCAAGAACTGTAGCTGTAGTGGTACCGTCACCTGCTACATCATTTGTCTTTGTAGCTACTTCCTTAACGATCTGAGCACCCATGTTCTCAAATGAATCCTCAAGCTCAATCTCCTTAGCGATGGTAACACCGTCGTTTGTGATGAGGGGTGAGCCGTAAGACTTGTCAAGGATAACGTTTCTTCCCTTAGGTCCTAATGTAACCTTAACTGTATCTGCCAATTTATTTACACCGTTGCACAGAGAGGTTCTTGCTTCTGTGCCGTTCTTGATCTCTTTTGCCATTTTTGACATCTCCTTTGTTTACTCTTTTGAAATTCGAAAAATCTGTATTATTCAACTACTGCGATAACATCGTTCTGCTTAACAATGATATACTCTTCGCCGTCAAGCTTAACTTCGGTTCCTGCATACTTGGAGTAGATAACCTTCTCTCCAACCTTAACCTGCATCTTTACTTCTTTACCGTCGATAACTCCGCCGGGGCCTACTGCGATAACCTCAGCCTGCTGGGGCTTCTCCTGTGCCTTGGGAGTAAGAATGATACCTGATTTGGTAGTTTCTTCAGCTTCAAGCTGCTTTAAAACAATTTTGTCACCTAAAGGTCTTAACTTCATGACTAACGCCTCCTGTTTATTCATCTTGTTAGCACTCTACATTTTTGAGTGCTAATCAACTACATGATATAATACCACGATTTATAAAAATTGCAAGCACTTTTTTCATATTTTATGTTTTTTTTACAATTGCAATTCGATGCTGTCCAGCTTCTTGATAGCCCTGACTAAAGCGTCTTTGGAATTCTTCCAGGGAGCATCGACATTCCTGTAATCGAACTTGTCGGTATACCACTCAACATCATCACAGACACGCTTCATATTCTCTAAGAAGAGCTTGTCAAGCTTCGCCGTAAAATCCTTTAATGCGCCGCCGCTCATATGTGCGTCCGCAGCATCATAAAGGACTGCGTAATGATTTACACAGAAGCCCTTTGATGAGTCAAATTTGGTCTTAAAAGCGGAATCCTTTTCATAAAGATAGAAAACAGTATCTATATATCTGTCAAATATCCTGGTGATACGGTCGCAGATATAGCAGCTTTTTCCGAGCTGGCGCATATATGCCGACACTGCAGAACCTTCCGTGTTCTTCTTAAAAAGTCCGCCTCCGCTGCTGCGGCCTTTTTTCTGAGCCTTCTCAGTCTCTTTGATCAGGTTCTGCATATGGGTATGAAGCATAAGTCCGAGTCCCAAACGGTTCTGGTTGCCGTACATCAGCTCTACATGCTTGGCGCAGAATCCCACCTCATTGGTCTCCATGCGGACATCATCTTCCATATAGGAAGGTCCCATAGTAAACTCTATGGCATTTTTTTCAAGTGATGCGTACATGGAACACACGGGGCATTCTGAATCCTCATTAAATGCGTCATTGACCGGAATGGCATATAATTGTTCGTCCATACTGTTTCCTCCAGATTTTTATTTTTCCGACGATCTTATCTCGCTTATAGCTTCTTTGATACGTCTGGCCTTATCCTTTATCCTCTCGCTTACAGCTCTGTTGATAAGGATTTTTTCTACAAATTTCAAAGCATCGTTATATCTTCCCGTCTCATAATCAAGCGCGCTCAAAAGATAGAAGAATGTGTATTCATCAAGACCGCATATGGGAAAGCTTTCTTTAAGCAATGCCTCGGTAAAACCTTCGGCAGCCTTTAAAAGATATCCGTTTTCTTCTTCGGAAAACCGGCTCATCATAGCTTCCCTGCCGGGCACATCCTCGGCGATACTCTCAGCTTTTCCTCGTGTAAGCCAGCCCAGAGTCAGGCAGATATACGCCCTCTCGCTTATCTTACCTCTTTTTACCACAGTGCTGACAAGAGCAAGCTTGCCTCTTGCTATGGCCTCATCATACGAATATGTATCGCCGTCATATTTAAGACCGGTAAAGTTCACGCTGATCTTTTCTTTGACAAGCCTGGCCTGACCGGATGAAAGATGTGTGAAATCCCTTGTGAGAGCCGCATATCCGCATACGGGACATGCCGTAACATTATATTTCATGGTATCAAGCTCTTTGTATCTGGGTCTTAAGTCCGTATCCTGCGATATCATCCTGGCCTTTCCCGGACGGATGGCACGCTCTTTAAACTCTTTTCCGCAGCACGGACATTCCACATTTTTCAGGTAGATAAGGTCTTTTTCTTCAAGTTCCTTAACCTCTTTGGCTTTTTCGGCCTTCTTCTTTTCTTCGTCGGCCTTTTGCTTTTTGTCATTAAAAAGTTCGATATTGCTCAGGTTCCCGAGTCCCATGGACTCAAGTCCCGATAAAACGTCACTCATATGCTGCCTCTCTTAAAAATATATATGGCTGTCTATTATCTTATAGCTTTTCCCTTTGGCCTCACATTTCTCCTTTGATGAAGAAATATGGCTGTTAAAAAACATAAAGCTGTCGGGAACGGTCTTTTCCCCGCAGAAAGCTTTCTTGGTCGATGAGATACTGTCCATCATCTGTCTGTACTGCCACTTACCCTCATAATCCTCAAGATGATCGTAAATATCCATGGCCTTATCAAGGGAACTCGGATTTCCCTTTGTGGGAGAAAACTGAACGCCCCAGTAATCGTCATATATTACTTCTTTTATGGTGCTCACGTGACCCCAGTCGGATGTGTCATTCGCCCTGTTGATGATAACATTTGCCACGGCGATCCTGGCCTCATCGCTCATATTTCCAGCTTCACAGTATATGATGCAGCTCATGAGCCTGAGCTCCTTTGCGGTATAATTCTCATCCCATGCGGTATAGGTTTTTTCAGCCTCGTCCGCTTTTACGGATTTCAGCACATTGCCTTTTGAGCTGTACAGAGTGTCAGCCTTCTTAACTCTTTTTGCCAGCCTGTCCACTGCAGCTATCGGATAACTCTGCTTATTGTCTGCCGAAGTAGCGGCCTTAACATTATATGATGAAATGCAGAGTCCCGATATAAGTACTGCCGCCATAAAGGCGGCAGTAAACTTTGATAAAACTATAAATGCCTTTTTGATCATTTCTGCTCCGTTAACCTTTTTATCGATCTGAAGATCAATGATGGAAAAGTCTCATTCCTGTAAAGCACATTACCATGCCGTACTCGTTACATTTACCTATCACGAGGTCATCCCTTACCGATCCGCCGGGTTCAGCGATATATGTTACACCGCTCTTTTTAGCACGGTCGATATTGTCACTGAACGGGAAGAATGCATCGCTTCCGAGTGCAACACCAGAAATAGTATCAAGGTATGCCTGCTTCTCCTCTTTTGTAAGAGGTGCAGGCTGCTTGGTGAAGTACTGCTGCCAGTTGCTGTCTGCTGCAACATCCTCGCCCTCACCTGTAATATACTGATCTATTACATTATCCCTGTCGGGACGTCCGATCGAATCAAGGAAAGGAAGGTTAAGGATTCTGTCCCACTGACGGAGGTTCCAGTTATCTGCCTTGTTGCCTGCAAGTCTTGTACAATGAACTCTCGACTGCTGACCTGCGCCAACGCCTATAGCCTGTCCGTCTGCTGCAAAGCATACTGAATTGGACTGTGTATACTTTAATGTGATAAGGCTTATGATAAGATTGGTACGTGCATCATCTGTCAGATTCTTGTTCTCTGTAACGATGTTGCCTAAAAGCTCGTTATCGATCTTGAAGTTATTTCTTCCCTGCTCGAATGTGATGCCGAATACCTGCTTCTTCTCCTGTACTTCGGGGATATAGTTCGGATCGATCTTGATCACGTTGTAACCGCCCTTACGCTTGGACTTCAAAAGCTCTAAAGCTTCATCTGTATAACCGGGAGCGATGATACCGTCGGAAACCTCACGCTTGATGATCTTGGCTGTGGTAAGGTCACATACATCCGATAATGCTATAAAATCACCGAATGAAGACATTCTGTCGGTTCCTCTTGCTCTTGCATAAGCACATGCTAAAGGTGAATCGTCAAGGCCTTCGATATCGTCAACGAAAACTGCCTTCTTTAACTTATCGCTGAGCTTGTTGCCTACAGCTGCGGAAGTAGGTGATACATGCTTAAATGATGTTGCACAGCACTTGCCTGTAGCTTCCTTAAGCTCTTTTACAAGCTGCCATGAATTAAATGCATCAAGGAAATTGATATAGCCGGGACGTCCGTTAAGGATCTCGATGGGAAGCTCTGCTCCGTTCTCCATATAGATTTCAGCCGGCTTCTGGTTGGGATTACAACCGTACTTTAATTCAAATCTGGTCATTGTTCTGTCTCCATTCTGTATTATTCTTGCGTTACTGTTATTTGTTCTTATTTATGATCCTGGTCTCTTTCTGGCCTGTTGCAAGGTCAACATATGCAACATAAAGAGATACCTTATTGTTCTCATCAAGTCCGTTCCAGATGGTCTCGGTGTACTCATCGATATCATCGGGAACCGCTACTCTCTCAGGCTCGCCTGTAAATGTAGGGATAGGATTGCCGTCATGATTGTAAGTATGGATGAAATGTCCGAGTCCTGCAACAGCGTTGTAATTAAAGGTATATCTGTTGCATGTACTTCCTTCGGCATCAGCACTCTTTAAGATGCTCATCTTATATGTGAAATCGTTTGCCTTAAGGAAGCTCAGCATAGCGCTGATACGGGGTGTCCAGTTGGGGCCGTCGGGCTCGAACTCACGAGCGGAAAGACCTACCTCGAATGCATAGCTCATATCTACAACCTGGATGGGGTTAAGAGCGAATGTGGACTCCCACTTCTCCAATACCTTATATACAGTATCGGTCTGGTCGCCGTTTGTAACTATCATATAGTTTTTAAACTCGCGTACCGGGGAATAGATAACAAGTGAAGGATCCTCCAGCTTTGAAGGATCAAACGGCTTAATGATGATGCCGTCGGGTGTCTCGATAAATACACGGTTTCTTGAATTGGTGCTGCGTCCCATGATAAAGTATGCAGTCACTGCTTTTTTAGCGTCGGCACTTTTTCCGACTATGATTCCACGTCCAACATATGAATTTCCTTTTACAAGTTCATCGAACTTCGGTATATCGTAGATACCCATTTTTTCTTCCTTTCCGCGGTAGTTTTGCGACCGCTCTAAGCATTATACAAATACGTTTCTATTTTATCAGCACTTGCAGGATAAAGCAAGTTATTTTTTTACCTGTAGTAAAGGTTGTACCACGAATGTGCAAGCGGGTCTTTTGACGAGCTGTTCTTGCTTAAAAGTTCCGTTTCCGTAAGCATAAAGTAGGAATTGTAGAAACCGCCTCCCAGTTTTTCCACATCGTTCCATGTAACATCTATATGGTACCATGTCCCGTCCAAAAGCACACGGTTCCATATGTGGCTGCCCTTCTTGTTTACTATCGTATCGTTCTCAAGTCCTAAAACATTAAGGATCATCCTCATGGCTGCAGTATAAGACTCGCATACACCGTCACCGCAGTAGAACACTCCGGTGGCATCTCTCTGGGGACAGTCATGCTCTGTAGGAATGGGGCTCGAATATGTAGTCATGGAACATATCCTGTTGTTAACATATAAAAGGACGTCGTATGCATTATTCCCCTTGGAATCTATAGCTTCCTGCGCAAGGGAGATAGCTGCATTTAAGAGCTTTTTGATGTCATCGTCCGTCTCATATCCGTCATATCGGAGATATATTATGGCCTTCCATGCATCCTTATACTGCGGTCTGATGGTGATCTTATGATTCCTGTCGTCAAGACTTGCAGTATATCCGTTTGCGGTATATCCCGACAGCTCACTCTGATTGTTCAGCTTCTCGCAGAAAATATTCCACCAGTGATCGCAGTCATAACCTCTGAAAGTAATGGTAAATGACTCTGCTCCGTGCTCAAGAGCATCCCTGCATGCTTTGATAAATCCCCTCTCATCTTCTATACTGTATTCCAGATGCTTCTGATATGCCTCTCGGGTATGAGGTGAAAGAAGTCCGTATGTGGAACCGAGTGAAACAGTTGCCGAAAGCTTAGCCGGATCGTAACGTTCCCCGTTCAGATCTCCCTTGCCTGAAGGCTCCGGCGTAGAGGTGGGTGCCTCTGTGGCAGTGGGCTCCGGTGTTGCGGTCGGTGCCTCGGTTACAGTAGGTGCAGGTGTAGTCGTAGGTGCCTCGGTTACAGTAGGCTCAGGTGTAGTTGTCGGTACCTCTGTTACAGTGGGTGCAGGTGTAGTCGTAGGCGCCTCTGTTACCGTGGGTACAGGTGTAGCTGTGGGTACGGGTACATATGTAGGCGCAGATGTTACTGTAGGTACAGGCACATATGTAGGTACTGTCGTTGCCGTAGGCACCGGTACATATGTAGGCACTGTCGTTACCACAGATGTCGGCTGCACTGTAGGCTGCGTGGTAGGATTTTCAACCTTGCTGCCGGATTTTAAGATATTTACCTTGCAGTGGTAATTGTTGTAATCCTTACTCTCTATATGTATGGTGACTGTCCGGCCCTCTCCTGCCTTCGCAGTCACAAGGCCGTCCTCTGTCACATCCACATACTGCTTATCCGCATCATGTACATAAAATCTTCTTACTTCTTTTGCCGGAAACTTAAGCTGCATGCTTTTCCCGACAGCAATATTTAACACTGTCGAAGAATCGGAACTTACCGAATGCTCCATTATAACTTCAGGTGTCGGCTCGGCCGTAGGTGTAGGAGTGGCTGTAACGGTACTTCCACTGCCTTGCTTTTCCTTTACGGTAACGGTACATTTGAACTTCGTCGAGCCTCTTTTAGCGGTAATGGTTGCCTTTCCGGCTTTTACTGCCACTATTTTGACAGACTTACCCGACTTGGTCTTAACCTTTGCCACCTTTCTGTTGCTGCTTTCCCAGGTATATTTACCCTTGGCATTCTTTATCTTAAGCTTGAAAGTCTTTCCGGCTTCCACCGTCTTTTTCTTAGCGCTTATCTTCTGTGTGGCTGCCTCTGCCTGAACTGTAACGTTCATCTCAAGTCCGGTAAAAAACCCGCCGGATAAAGATAATGCTACGGCTAAAAGCACACCCAGTATTTTATTAAGTCTGTTCTTTTTCATGATTACCCCGCTTATCCCGATAAATCTATCTGATATAAAAATCTATCACAAAATCATCTGATTTTCAATATTTTTATCGCCCGAAAACAAACAAAACGGAGCCATAAATGACTCCGTCCTGTCATGATATCATATTGTTTTTAAATATTTTCCGCAGCCTTATCCAGCGCTTCTATTATGCTGTCACACCACTTATCAAACTCGGGATCCTCAACCTGACACTCGGGATGCGAAAAGATATACTTTATGCATCGTCCCACTCCCTCTTCAAAACGTATGGAAGGAGCAAATCCGGGTACCGCTTTCTTTAACTTCGAGTTATCAAAAACCACTGAATTCGACTTGTCTCCTATAAGTCCGCCGAGAAGATCGTACTTAGCTCCGACCTTGGCCAGGAAATACGATGAAACATAGTACGGCTTATATTCCACATTAAGAGCATCCGCAATAGTCTTATAAATCTGGTTCCATGTAAGGGTTTCGTCGTTTGTGATCTGGAAAGCCTCACCTATCGCATGGGGATTGCCCATAAGCCCGATAAAGCCCTTTGCGAAATCCTCGTTAAATGTCATGGTCCAAAGAGATGTGCCATCACCATGTACTATTACGGGCTTACCTTCCAGCATACGCTTTATAACCTGGAAACTGCCCTTGCTGCCATGCACTCCCATAGGTATGGAACGCTCGTCATATGTATGGCTGGGCCTGATGATGGTAACAGGGAACCCTTCCTCCCTGTATATCTTCATAAGAAAGTCCTCGCATGCTATCTTGTTTCTCGAGTACTCCCAATAAGGATTGGCCAGCGCCGTTCCTTCGGTGATACGGTAGTCGGCCGGAAGCTTATTATATGCCGAAGCAGAACTGATATACATGAACTGCTTAACCTTACCCTTAAAAAGTCTGTAATCCCTTTCAAGCTGACCGGGCACAAAACCTATGAAATCACATACGGTGTCAAATCTTTTATCTTCCAGCACCTTTGCTGCTGTCGCTTCATCGTTGATATCCACATTTATGACATCCACACCTTTAGGTATATCCGCCTTACGGTTCCCGCGGTTAAGTAAAGTCAGATGCCACTCATTATTATTAGCAAGGCTTCTTGTGATAGCCATGCTTATAGTTCCGGTTCCCCCGATAAATAACGCTTCTCTCATGTCTTTACTCCCCCGTTTATACCATCATCTTATATATCTTAGTACAGTCTTCCTTATCCAGTGTCACAAATCCCGAAATGCTTCCGTTTCTTCCGTCTCCGCAGCAGAGTGTCTCAACAAGCTGGGGGATATCCTCCTCTTTTGCACCGAGCTCTGCGAAATTAGCGGGCATACCGATCGACTTAAGGAATGCCGCAAATGCATTTATACCCTCAAGAGCTGTAACCTCAGGATGTTCAAAATCCATGCTGCAGCCCCATACACGGACAGCTACCTGCGCAAAACGCATAACATTATGATTCATAACATATTTAAATACAGCCGGCATGGTCACTGCAAGACCTGCACCGTGCGCACAGTCATAAAGTGCCGAGAGCTCATGTTCGATATTGTGGCTGTTCCAGTCCTGGGAACGTCCTACACCGCATGAATTGTTATGAGCCATCATACCTGCCCACATGATATTGGCCCTTGCTTCGTAGTTGTCGGGATTCTCAATGACTCTGGGACCTTCATGCTTCATGGTAAGAAGCAGTGCCTCGATAAGTCTGTCGGTAACCTCAACCTCTGTTGTATTGGTAAGATATCTCTCATAAAGATGTGCCATGATATCCGTGATACCTGCTGCAGACTGATAAGGAGGAAGAGTCTGGGTAAGTGCGGGATTAAGTATACTGAACTTCGGTCTTATAGCATCACCGCTTGCACCGCGTTTGAACATGCCTTCCTCTTTTGTGATAACCGAATCAGGGCTGCCCTCGCTTCCCGCTGCCGCTATGGTAAGAATGGTACCTACTGGCAGAGCCTTCTCTATCCACTTTCCGCTGTAGAAATCCCAGAAATCGCCGTCATATATAGTGCCTGCTGCGATAGCCTTGGATGAATCGATGGTGCTTCCGCCGCCCACTGCCAGGATAAAATCAACATTTTCCTTTCTGCTTAAGTTTATGCCCTCATATACGAGACCGCTGCGGGGATTGGGCTTTACACCGCCCAGTTCGACAAAGCTTATACCCTCTGCATTAAGGGATGCCTTTACCCTGTCCAACAGCCCTGAACGAACTACACTTCCCCCGCCGTAGTGGATCAGCACCTTAGTTCCGCCGAAACGCTTAACAAGGCTTCCCGCCTGATTTTCTCCGTCTTTTCCGAATGCAAAATATGTAGGTGAGTAGAAATTAAAGTTATTCACAAAAATACCTCCGTTATAATAATAATTGTATATCATTATAACAGAGGATTATATTTATACAATGAATTATCTTGTAATGTAACTGTCACTCTCATGTATAGGTTTTCTGATCCTTTGACGGGTAAGCTCAACAAGTCCCAACGGGGTCATATCGATCAGCCTTGTAGTAATATGATCTTTGGCTATTTCTTCTTTTAATAAGGCAAGCAGCTGTTTTCTGTGTTCCTCTTCCTTCATGTCTATAAAATCCACTATGATGATCCCCGAAAGGTTCCTTAAGCGAAGCTGGGCAGCTATCTCAACAGCCGCTTCACAGTTTACCTTAAAAAAAGTCTCCTCGGTATTCTGCTTTCCCGCTATGGCTTTCCCGGTATTTACATCTATCGACACAAGTGCTTCCGTCGGCTGTATCACAAGATACGCACCCGAATCAAGCCATACTTTATCCGAAAGAGCTTTTTGAAGCTTACCTTCAAGCCCGTACAGGACGGAAAGAGATATGTTTTTATCCTCATACAGCTCAAGCTTTTTCAGTTCTTCCTTTGAATACAGGGACATATACTCTTTAAGACTTTCATATATCTCCTTATCATCGGTCCTGATGCTGTCTATCTCATATGAGTACCCGTCTCTTACCTCCAGGATATACGAGGATGGAGCTGAGTATACTTTTGTAAAGCAAAGTCCATGTACTTTTTTTGTTGTTAATGTCTTATATTGTTCCTTAAGAGACTCAATCTCAGCTGTGATATCTTCATCCTTGGCAGTAACGGCATTCGTCCGGACTATAAAACCGAGATCATTTTCCAGATAAGCCCTTACCAGATTTTTAAGTCTGTCTCTTTCGGAATCAACCGTTATCTTGCTTGATACGCCTATAGTTGATTTTCCCTTTACAAGCACCACATAACGTCCGGTAAGGTTTATATCCGCTGTAGCAAGCGGAGCTTTGCTTTTTGCGGTATCCTTGGCTATCTGTACCAGCAGTTCGTCACCGATCCTCAAAGGCCTGCTGTTCAATACCTTTTCACCCTTTACTCCGTTTGCAACATCTGTTTTACATTCATCCGCCGACCTGCGTTCCTTTCCGTCGCAAAAAACCGGAGACATGTTTTCAGATAAAGGAAGATAGCAAACTTCCTTATCTGCTATCTCCACAAATGCACCGTTTATATTTTTGACTATATTCCGGATTCGGCCGATATAAATATCTCCGACCCGCGGCTTTTTCTCTTCCGCTTCAATCCCTATGGTCACCAGCTCCCTCTCATGAAAAAGCGCTGTGATTATTTTATTGTCACTTCTTACGATAACAATCGAATTACTCATTATTGCTCCTTAAATCATCTGATGATCATAACCCGAGTACAGCTCCGACATCCGAATACATGTTGGCTCTGTGTATCTGGAAAGCAAACTCATCATGTTCAAGACCGCAGAACTCAAGGAAAGCATCAAGCACAAGCTCGGGCTTGATGTTCACTTCGCTGCCGGCTGAGAGTCTGAAGAAAAATCTGATACCGGGAGCGTAAACATCCGCATGGACCGTTCCGAAACATGTTTTATCATCCGTCTCTGACTTTTTATCTGCATACATAAAATCCGGGATTTCTGAATTATCCACAACTGCCGCTTCATATATATACGGTCTGATATCCATGTCGCGCTCTCCGGACTTTGATTTCTTGCTGACCGTGATGGTATCCTTCTCAAGGAACTCCTTAAGTCTGGCATCTAAGGCTTTAGCATCTTCATTATTCGGATGCAGCTCATAACCGTCTTTCAGAGACATGATATAATCTGCGCCCTTAACCAGTGCCATCGCATTCTCGGGATGCTTCGTACCCTCGATCCAGGGGATCTCCCTTATCGAAACTATCTCAAAGCCCTCTGTCAGAGCACCGCCGAGAATCTCTCTTACCCGCTCAGCATTTAACGAATTTCCTTCAAAATCATTGTCCTCGGTCTCTATATCCATGTATTCACCGTCACTGGTAACACCTACGCCGAGCGGCTGTGCAAAAACCATGAGCTGGTGCGGGTTAAAACCCTGGGAATATTTTATCGGAAGTCCCGAGCGTCTGACCGCCTTCTGAAAATACCTCATGACATCAAGGTGTCCTATGAACTTGACTACTCCGTATTTTGCAAATCTGATTCTAAATATCATCTTTACTTCCCCTTAATTATATGTGTCTCAAGATTCTTCGGAGCTAAATCTCCTCAGAATAACATATGTAATTTCTCTTTACATCAGGCCGAATGTAACACCGTTTGTTTACATCAGACCAGACAGAACACCTTTTATCTGCACCAGGCCGGGCAGAGCATCGGTTACGGGATAAAACCATAAAGCGTGCAGAGGATATGCTACGGTTTTGACATCCAGCAGCAAGGCAAAAACCGATTAACCAAATCGGTTTTTGAGCGAAGCCCAAGTGCGTCCGGTTATCAAAGCGGACGCACGGTTGCGAGCGTCCTTAGCGCAGGGATGGAAAAAACCGTCCGCATATCCCTGCAGTTAGCGAAGACGGGTTTTATACCGTAACCGATGCTTCGCCCGGCCGGTAACTATAGTTTTAAGCCTCAATACAGACACCGGTAGTCCAGGAGTTGCATCCGCATCCGCCGCAGCCCTCACGGCAGTTCTTGGTGGTAAGGCCCTTGCGGGCTTTATCATACTCACGCTTCATGAAAGCCTTGGTCATACCCGTATCTATGAAATCCCACGGAAGAAGCTCATCCGTGCTTCTCTCCCTCGTGGTATAGAAATCCATATCTATGCCTGCACGCTCGATAGCCTTCTCCCACTTGGACATATTAAAATAATCCGTCCATGCGTCAAAGATGCAGCCATCCTTATAAGCCTCTAAGATCACCTTTCCGACACGTCTGTCACCGCGTGCCAAAAGACCTTCAAGAATGGAAGTATTGCTGTCATGCCAGTTGTATTTTATACTCTTGTAATTGTGCTCCTGCTTTAAAGTATCCATAAGCAGGGACTTACGTCTCAAGTATTCCTCAGGTGTGATCTGAGCCGCCCACTGGAACGGGGTAAAAGGCTTCGGAACAAAATAGGAAGTACTTATGGTAACCTGTACCTTGCCGCGTCTTTCGGACTTGGGTACGGTATCATAAAACGCCATCGCTATCTTGTCGGCGAGGTGCGGTATGCCCTCAACATCGCTGTCCAGCTCAAAAGGCTGGCCGAGCATGAAATAAAGCTTAACCTTGTCCCATCCTGCTTTAAAGGCTTCAGATGCACCGTTAAGTATGGTCTCCTCATCCAGACCCTTATTAATGATATCCCTCATACGCTGGGTACCTGCCTCGGGAGCAAACGTGATACTGCTCTTCCTTACGTCCTGTACCCTGCTCATAACATCGAGCGAAAATGCATCAATACGGAGAGAAGGCAATGAGATATTAATTCTTCTCTTGCCCATCTCATTGATCAGGAAGTCCATAAGTTCTGCAAGCTTTGTATAATCACTTGAGCTCAATGAACAAAGAGTGATCTCCTCATAACCTGTCGAATTGATCATGGCTAAAGCATATTTTTCCAGGAACTCCAGGCTTCTCTCTCGTAAAGGCCTGTAAATCATGCCCGCCTGACAGAAACGGCAGCCTCTAATGCAGCCGCGCTGTATCTCTAACGCCACTCTGTCCTGCACGGCCCTGATATAAGGCACTACAGGCTTTTCAGGGTATACGGTATCACTCATGTCCGCTACGACCTGACGTTTAACGGAAGCCGGAGCTCCCTCTGTAGGAGTAAAGCTCTTTAACGTACCATCCTCATTATAGGTAACCTCATAGAGTTCAGGGATATAAAGCCCTTCGATACGTGATGCCGCTACCAGAAAATCATGTCTGGACCTGCCTGCTTTTCTGTACTCCTTATAGGTATCAAGCAGCTGGTCATACACGGTCTCGCCCTCACCTATATAGAAAATATCAAAGAAATCGGCCAAAGGCTCGGGATTATATGTACAGGGACCGCCGCCTATAACTATCGGGTCATCCCATGTCCTGTCCTTGGCAAGGATCGGGATCTGTGATAGATCAAGTATCTGCAGAACATTTGTATAACACATCTCATATTGAAGAGTTATACCCAGAAAATCAAAGTCCTTTATAGGATCCTGCATTTCCATAGAAAAAAGAGGGATATGTTTTTCCCTCATTATCTTATCCAGATCCGGCCAGGGTGAGTAGGTTCTCTCACAATAGGTATCCTCTCTCCTGTTAAACATCTCATACAGGATCTGTATGCCTATATGTGACATCCCGACTTCATAAACATCAGGGAAGCACATGCAGAAACGGATATCTATCTTGTCCAGATCTTTATATATCGCATTAACCTCATGTCCGATGTAACGTGCGGACTTATCCACGCTCATGAGTATTTCATCTGATAACGCAAGTTTTCTCATATTACACCTCATCAAGTCTGCTACGCAGACAACCTCCACTCAAGGGGAAGCCTTAATACTATCATACTTTTATTCGTCTAAATTAAAGGCTGACATAGTCATATCCAGTCTTTCAGACATATTTGACAGACTCATGGCTGCAGCCGAAACCTTATTGATCACGCTGCCGACCTTGTCCATGCTGGCTGAAGTCTCCTCGGTCCCCGCAGCATTCTCCACTGCCACTGCCGACAGATTGTGCAGAGCTTCCTCAACCACATTTCTGGCCTCGCCCAGAGCCTTAACCTCTTCAGATATCTTGCCCGAAGTCTCAACCGTGATGTTGATGTTTTCCTCAAGCTCGTTAAATATATTAACGGTCCTTACTACATTATCATTCTGTTTGATGATGATCTCTTTTACCTTGTCCATAGTCTCGACCGCACTGTTCGAATCATTCATCAGCGAAGCAATGATACCCTGGATCGTATGTGCAGAGTTGTTGGTCTGTTCAGCCAGAGCAGATATCTCTGTAGCAACTACCGCAAATCCCTGGCCGGCCTCGCCTGCACGCGCCGCCTCTATGGAAGCGTTAAGCGAAAGCAGGTTGGTCTGGTTGGCAATATCCGAGATCAGGTTGACCGCCTCTTCAATCGACTTTGCAGAACTGTTGGTCTTGTTAGTCTGATCATAAATAACCTGTATGGCTGATCCTGCCTCATCCGTTATCTGTTTCAAATCCTCTAAGATAGCAAGTGCCTCGGCACTCTTGTTCTTCATAGCCTCGGAATTGGCATCAAGATTCTCTACCTCGGTAGCAGTATCATTTATCGCATTGCTTATAACGCCCACATGCTCGGATGCCGTCTCGGTATCCTCAGCCTGTGACGAAGTAGCCCTGTTGATCTCATTGACGGATGTCTTGACATTTCTGATAGCCACGGTACTGTCCATGGATACCTTCTTAAGATTGGCGGAAGCCTCACCCAGTTCAGCCGTACAATGCTTAGCTTCAGAAACTATGTCTCTTAACGTATCAGCCAGCTTGGCATTGGATTTGCCGAGCATGCCGAGTTCATCGTCTCTCTTCAATGTATCGTCATCCACCCGGACATCAAGCTCTCCGGATGCCAGTCTCTCAGCCGCCTTATTGCAGGATACCACTGCTTTTACAAGCCGCTTGGCATCTCTGAGCGTAATGATCACGGACACCACAATCACCGCAATTACCAATACTGCAGAAATAATGAGTCCTATGAACATTCCCTTTCTTACATTGTTTTTGGGAATGCCGACAAATATCATACCTACATTTACGCCTGAACTGCCCTGTTTCAGAGGCACATAGCACCCATAGTACTTGCAGTCCGCATATTCGGCATTTCTGTCAAAGAGGTAGCCGTCCATGCTTTTTACAGTATCAACGGTCTGTTCATCTGCCGTAAGCTTTTTTACATAATTGCCTTCAGGATCCTTTATGGTTGTTGCATAAGAATCGATACCGTAGAAAAGCACGATCTCAGCACCGGTCTTTTCGTTAATCTCGGTAAAAAGAGCATTATCGTTAGCAAAAACAGTGTTTCCCTTAAAAAGCTGTCCCCTCGTCACCTTAAAATCACCGTCCATGGCATTAAGGCCCGCAGAAACAGAATAAGCCGCAGTTTTTAGGCCCTCTTCGGCGCTGCTTCCGTTAAGGGCAGGGATTTCTATGAGCAGTATCCCGGCTATAATAACGATCATAAGGATCATGGGCATCAATGCCATAAGAAGAAGCTTGGTTTTTAATTTCATGGAAACCTCCTCCCGGATACCGGATCCGGTCTGTTTTTGCTCGAAAACGTACTTATGTCAACCTACATTACATCATTATAATTCTACCACATATAAGAAATATTTTAAAGCGAATTTTATTTTATTATTGAAAAATGATCGAAAATCGATATAATGATACTAAGCGAGTATAATTCATATCTTCTGCAAGCTTGCTTGTAAGCAGATATGAATCCTTACGAGCGCACAAACACCGAGAAGAAGCGATTTTCCTGAAAATCGCGAGATTCGAGGTGGTTGTAGGATTGCGACAGCTTGTTAAAGCGGAGCAATCCGTAGTATCATGATTATGGATTGCGACAGCTTGTTAAAGCGGAGCAATCCGTAGTATCATGATTATGGAATGCGGAAGCTTATAAAAGCGGAGCAATCCGTAGTATCATTTTTAGGAGGTAACATATGCCCTGGTGTCCCATTTGTAAAAACGAATACCGCGAAGGGATCAAAAAGTGTGCCGACTGCGGTGCAGACTTAGTTGACAGCCTTTCCGATATTATTGATAAAGAGAGACTGTGTGTGCTCGGAGATGAACCCACATCCGAGAAATTCCTTTCTTATCTCAAATACTCCGGTATCGAGGCAGAATCAAAATACGATCCCGAAGAAAACAATTATAAGGTTTTTGTCAAAAAAGAAGACCTGAAAAAAGCTAAATCCGAATTTATGGCATTTGTCACAGTTGAAAGCCATCCCGATAAAGAAGCCGGAGATGCAGATGATGCTGCTTTATCCGTAGAAACTTTGGAGGGTGAAAACGGTGATATAACAAAAGGCATCCATATAGACAGTCTCGAGGATCTGGAAAAGCTCAAAGCCGCAGGTATATCCGGCAAGGACTTCGAGGAGATGTTTAAAGCAGTCGACGAAGTACAAAAATATAAGCCCGCAGGCGTATACCAGTCACAATCCGATAAGGCAAGCGACTACTATTCCACCGGCTACACCTTCCTTATAATCGGTATAGCGGTAGTAATATTCACATTCCTTAACATGATAGGTGTGATAAACCTCTTCAGGGGCCAGGTACTTTCACTCATCGTATTCTTCGCACTTGGCGGCGCTGCCATAGGAGTCGGTATCGGTGCTTTCAAGCGTTCCAAGAAAGCCGGTGCACAGGTTGCCGCTGAAGAAAAGCTCACCGCCGATATCAATGCCTACATGGAAAGACATAAGGACATAATGACACAGGGCAGACTAAGCGGTGAAGACGGCACCAGCGAAGAGATCCTCTATCTTGACCGTACCGCTAAAATGAAGCAGGAACTTGAAAAAGTATTCGGGCGTCTCGATGACGACTACGTAGACAGCCTGCTTGACGACTTCTACAATAAAAATTTTGACTAATATAACTATCCATAAAAGAATATAATTTAAGCCCGATTCCAAACATATTTTGCAATCGGGCTTTTGTTATACTCTTTTTCTTTTTTCATCCTCCCCTACGGTCAGAGATCATAAAATTAACAGATTGAAATTAGTCTCTGGGAAGGTACCATTAATCAACAAATTTAACTTAGTTTCCGGGTCGGGTACCATTAATACCCAACCATCAAAAAGCGGGGTACGGGGTGTTTTCCGGGACACTCTTTGATGTGTGTCCCGGGAAATATCCCCGTACTCCGCGTACATACAGTCTGTTAATGGTACCCGACCCTAAACTACTTTATTCCTAAACTAATTTTTTATGACACTGACCGTACAAGCCAGCGCTCTTCCGTTTACCTTCGCATATACGACGGTCTTGCCGAGTGCCTTACCGGTAACCTTACCGTTCTTAACTTCCGCTATGCTCTGGTTTGCGGTATCCCAGCTTACCTTAACCTTGCCTGACTCGACACCGTCAAGCTGCAGGTTGATCAAAGTGCTTTCATACTGATGCAGCGTAAGCTTGGTCTTGCTCAAACCTACTACATAGACGGTCGCGGTACTCTTCTTACCTGATGCCGAAAGTGCCGTGATCTTCGCAGTACCTACCGACTTGGCTGTTACCTTGCCGTTTGAATTAACCGATGCTACGGCGGGATTATCCGATGCCCAGCTGAAGCTCTCGGTATAATTGGCAGGTGATACCGAATACTGTACGTCCGTCGTCTCTCCCGTAAGCATGACCAGCGTATCCTCCGTCAGATTGATACTCGATATACTTACCGGTGTGGTGACATGCACATATACGACAGCATAAATCTCCGAATTATCTCCCGCGGTACACTTAACTATACAATCACCGGCCTTTAATGCGGTGATAGTGCCCTTCTTGCTGACTATGGCAACTTTATCGTTGTCGGTGGTCCATACAGGTGAATATGTGGTCTTTTTAGGTGATGTTGTAACCTTTATCCTCTTCTTGCCACCCTGTACCAGACTTACATATGAAGCACTGAGCTCTATGTCCTCAGTAGCATTTATAACTCTTACTACGCAGCTGGCCTTTACACCGCTTCCGTCGGTCGCTTTGGCCCATATTCTGGCCTTTCCGGCCTTAATGCCGGTAACGGTACCGCTCTTTGATACCTTACATACCGACGTCTTGCTTGATTTCCATTTAAGCTTCTTATTTGTAGCCGTATTCCCTGAAACTTCCGCAGTCAGTTTAAGCTTCTTTCCTACACCGACCTCAGCCGTCTCGGGAAGTGTGATGGTTGTAACCTTCTCTATGACTGTTACCATGGAATATGCCATGAAATCGCCATCCTCGGATACACACTTGATCAGAGTGGCTCCGCCTTTGATACCCTTTATCTCACCTTCCTCGTTAACTGTACATATGCTTGTATCATCACTGGTCCAGGTCACTTCCTTGTCGGAAGCATTTGAAGGGGTGATCGTAGCGGTAAGCTCATAGGTCTCGCCCACTTCGATGGATACCGAATCAGGTGAAACCGTAAGCCCTGTTACCTGCTGGGTAACGGTCACGTTACAATATGCGGATACTCCCGCATCAGTCCTTGCAAATATTACACAGCTGCCTTTGCCCTTGGCAGTGATCTTGCCGCCGGCAGATACAACCGCGATCTTTTTATTGCTGCTCTCAAAAAGCACGGTATCGGTAGCATCCGCAGGCTGGAGCTGTGCCTCAAGCTGATAGGTTTCGCCTACATTCAGATTAAGATCCGTTACATCGAGCTTAAGTCCCGATCCGTTTCTTAAAACCGTAACGGTACAGGTGGTAAATACTCCCGATCCGTCCGTTGCCTGAACGGTAACTACACATGTACCTGTATTTTTCGCTGTAAAGAATCCTGTATTATCAACCGTAACGATCTTGGAATCGGTAGGTGTCCACTTTAAGGTGGTATCAGATGTAGTAGACGGGAATACCGAATATGTCATACGGTATGTCTGTCCGACATACATCACGAGGTTGGTCTCATCAAGCACTATGCTTTCCATTCCCTGAAGGATGGTAAACTTACACGACTCGAGCAGACCGTTTGATGTCATGACATTGATGTGTGCGGTACCGGGCTTTACTATGGATACCTTACCGTTCTGGTCAACGGTGATTATCCTGTTGTCCGAACTCGACCAGGTAAGCTTCTCATTTGAAGGAAGCTCAGGCTCACATTTGCAGTACAGCTGGTAGATACCCGCCGACTTGGGGATCGTTACCTCATGATCCGAAAGCGTGATGGATGTGATACCCGATACAACATGTATAACCATGGTCCCGACTACACCGTTATCCGGATTTACTGCCGTGATGACAGTGGAGCCTGATTTTTCACCTGTTATGGTTATGGAAAGTGCATTTGTCGATGCGATCGAAGCTACCGAAGGATCGGAACTGGTCCACTTAAGTACCGTACCGGTTACCTTGGGAGTGATCTCTGCGCTGATCGTAAGCTTCTCCCCGACCTTCACATGGTCATCTTTTGCAGTAAGATTTATGGAACTTACGGATGCCACTACATTTATCGTACACTGTGCACGCTTCGTAACACCGCTTCCAACATTGATCTGTGCGGTTACGGTGGTCGTGCCCACCTTCTTGGCTGTAACCAGACCTGTATCATCAACGCTTGCTATCGAATCATCTTTGCTGATCCAGTATATCTCACCCTGATAAGGATTCGGTGCTGTAAGTGATAACTGGAGCTCCGAACCCAATGTCATCGTAGCCGATGATGTATTTATCGCAATGCCGTCATAGACCGTAACGTCAACCGACCTGGTCTTGTCGGCAGTTTTGTCGAATTTGATCCTGGGATCGTTTGCATAGCTTCCGAAAAGCTTGTCAAATCCCTCTTCGTCACTTAAATTGATCTTTACCTTTGTATTTCCTTCGCTCTTTGCCTCGATCACGCCGTCAGTAGGCTTTACCGATGCGACCTCGGGGTTGTCGGAAATAAAACGGAACTTGCCTGCGGGAAGATTTGAATTGGCCAGCAGGTCGAACGAATCATATATATCCTGGTTATAGTAGCTTAATGTCAGGCTGTCCGCAGGGAATCTTACAGGAACTATCACGATGTAAGCAAGCGGATTGATGCCCGGTGCGGTAACATCATAGTTTTCCGATGAAGTCGCGCTGTCCTTGCCCTTTACGGGGATCGCGGTCACATAATATACACCGGCTTTAAGGTTGTTAATTACCACCCTGCCGTTGGCATCGCTTATCTCCATATCCTTTTTCACGTCGTCCGTGATCTCGGTAGCCTTGGAGATGACATCACCCTGGAATACACGCCAGGTAAGCGAGCTTGCGTAAGCTGCATTGGTCTGGAACACTACGGAATCGTAATCCCATACTATCTCTCCCGTGCTTCTCGAATCGGCGGTAGTATTGTATCCGCTGATATAGCTTTCGGGAACTACTACCACGTCAAAGCTTAAGGAATCCTTCTTCCCTAAAAGTTCATTCTCCGTACTGGTCTCAACGGTGATCGTTGCAAAGCCCGCAGACTTAGCCGTGATAAGACCGGTAAGAGTATCTACGTCCGCTACGGTCGAATCCGATGTGGACCATTTAAGGGCAGCGGTAAAAGGCCCCAGGTCATCGGGAGCCACATTGCTTTCAACACTGGGAAGCGTAGTTTCATCTACAGCTGTAGAAGGATCGTCGGTCTTGTATCCGTATTTAACGTATCTCAGTTTTCTTAAATAATGGGAAGCTTCGGGATGGTCAGCCGAGGAAGCAGTATAGAGCTGAAGTGTATAATTTGTCTCAGCACTGTCTCCCGTCTGCGCAAAAAGAAGGCCGTAATTTCCGTTGGCATTTGATGCCATAAGGTTGTTGTATATGGGCTCATCCGTGGATACGTTATCTGACCACTGGAGAGGCACATATATGGAACAATATGCAACGGCCGTATAGGTAGTTCCTTTAGGATCGGTCATGGTGACCGAAAGTCCTGAATATCCGGGTGATATGATATCGAGGGTTACGCTGCAGGTAGCATTATCCTGACTTTTAACCTTAATGATATTGCTGTTGCTCACAACCCACTCGAACTTGGTACCGCTTGCGATACCTTCTGTATTTCTTAAGATAATGGTAAGGGTGCTGTCCTTATTGTTATAAAGGGAATAGTCGATAGTATCTCCGTCCTTGATCTCCTTGTTGCCGATAAGGAAACTGAATGTGCCTGCAGGAGATTCACCTGCTGCACCTGCATCAGTATACCTTCCGCAAAGTGACAGGACTAAGACAAGTAAAACTGCCGTTATCAGATACTTTCTCTTCATAAGCGTTACCCTCTTCTAAAAGGCAGACCGACTAATCCTTTTCCTTCTTTGAAGAGGAATCGGACTTTTTAGCCTTGCCTTCTTCTTCCTTTTTAGATTTCTTTTCGGAAGTTATGGAAAAACTGTCGTCAATTATTTTTTCGATCATCATTTTTTTCATATACACATCAAAACAGAGCATAGCGATAAAAGTGAACGCCTGAAGGAAATCCTTCTCCTTCTTGTCCTTCACTTCCTCGAAGCTCTCCTTTGACTTGAAATACTTTCTTACCACATCTCTTGTGATGGAATATGACTGCTCATACTCGATATCGAATATCTCCTTATAGATATCCTCCATATCGATCGAACCGTTATCCCCGAAAAACATATCGGTAAGAGGCTTAAGAATGCTGCGCGTGTCATCCATGGGCATGACATTCTTAAGATAGTATATGAAAAGCAAAGTATACATGTGATCTTTTGTATACTTCTTCTTTTTAGGGGACGGAAGCAGGTCATTCTTCGTGTAGTTGTTGATCATGGTCTTGGTGAGAAGCTTGTCATCACCGCGGCGCTTCATGGTCTCCAAACGCTCGTCCATGAATTTCGTCACCTGATCCATATACAGATCGATCCCGGGAACCTCGCCGGGCTGTATATAAGTAGTCGACTTCAGCTTGTTCAGGATAGAAACCATATATACATTGTTTTCTTCCGTAAGCATCTGCTTAAGGCTCTTAAGAACCGCTGCTGAAATGTCCTTTGTGTTCGAATTTGAACCTGCCATTGTCCCATCCTCATACAGCTAAAGTAAGGAAATTATTCCTCTTCAGCCTCTTCCTTCTTATCCTCTTCTGCGTCAACATCTTCAAGATCATCAAGGTCATCAATGTCCTCGAAATCGTCAAAGTCGTCATCATCCTCATAATCCTTGAGATAATCGGGCTTTACGAGCTTGTAGATGAAGTAGCCGATAGCTGCAAGAGCAAGAACTGCCGTAACGATACAGATAACTATAACAACGGTATTTTTCTTGTGCTCGTCATCCTTCTCCTTAAGGATCTCGCCTAACTTTGACTCTGTGATGATCTCATCGATATCAACCTTAGACTTGTCTGCCTTTCTGCACTTAAAACACATAAACTCCACATCCTTTCATTTATTGTTTTTGATAATACCACAACATATAGTTTACCATACTACAAGTTATTTTTCCAGTGTTTTTTAAAATAAATTGACATAAAATGAGGAAAATAGTACAATTATCCCATATTTCTCATCGAAAGGAACACGTATGGACAAGATTTTGGACGGACTGAATGAGATGCAGCAGGAAGCCGTAAAAACCACGGAAGGTCCCCTTCTCATCCTTGCGGGTGCAGGGTCCGGAAAGACCAGGGTACTTACACACCGTGTAGCTTACCTCATATCCGAATGCGGAGTCAGTCCTTATAATATAATGGCAGTCACCTTTACAAACAAGGCTGCCGGTGAGCTCAAAGAACGTATCGCAAACATAGTCGGTCCGGGCTCGGAGGCCGTATGGGCCAGCACCTTCCACTCATCATGTGTAAGGTTCTTAAGACGTTTTATAGACAGGATAGGCTTTGATACCAATTTTGTCATCTATGACCGTGACGATCAGCGCTCCCTTATGAAGGACATCCTTAAAAGCATGAACTTAGACCCCAAGCGTTATAAGGACAAGACCTTTTTAAACGTGATATCAAATGCCAAGGACGAACTGATCGATCCCGAGCGCTTCAGGGAGGATGCGGGCGGGGACCCGGATTACGTACTGTACGCAAAAGTATATGCAGAGTATCAGAAAAGGCTCCGTGCCAACAACGCTCTCGATTTTGACGACCTGATATTTAAAGCCGTCGAGTTGTTCCGTGCCTCACCCGAGACACTTGAATACTACAGGAACCGTTTCCATTATATAATGGTGGACGAGTATCAGGATACCAATACAGCACAGTTTGAGCTTATACGTCTGCTCTCCGACCGTAAAAATGCCTTCGGAGATCCTGAACAGAACCTGTGCGTGGTAGGTGACGACGACCAGTCGATCTACAAATTCCGCGGAGCAAACATCAGGAATATCCTTGATTTTGAGGAAAACTATCCCAATGCCACCGTAATCCGCTTAGAGCAGAATTACCGTTCAACAAAGAGTATCTTAGATGCCGCCAACGAGGTCATAAGGAACAATACAAGCCGTAAATCAAAAACCTTATGGACAGCCAACGAACCGGGTACTCCCGCGGTATACACCACATATCCTGATGACAAGGCGGAAGCCGCAGACGTCATAAACACGATATATTCCGAGGTAAGGGAAGGCAATGCAAAATACAAGGATTTTGCCATTCTTTACCGTACTAATGCACAGTCACGTCTGTTTGAAGAGAGACTGATCCTCCGTAATATCCCTTATAAGATCATCGGAAGCATCAACTTCTACCAGCGCCGTGAAATAAAGGATATCCTTGCATACTTAAGAGTTATCGCGGACAATGCCGATGATATCTCGGTAAAAAGAGTCATCAATATACCCAAGCGCGGTATAGGACAGACAAGTCTGGAAAAAATATCGGCATACGCTGAAGAAAACGAGATATCCGTATATAAAGCACTGCTGAGGGTAAGCGGGGATCCGGGGCTTTCAAAGAGCTTGGGACTCGGGCGGTCACTGTCGGGCATCACATCCTTTACCGCACTTATCGAGTCGTTAAAAAGCAGACTCTCAAAGATCTCATCCTTAAAAGACGTGGTGGACGAGCTGATAGAAGCTATAGATTACTACGATTATCTCGAGGACGAAGATGACGACGATAAGCTTGACGAAAGAAAAGAGAACGTGGACGAACTCTTAAACAAGTTGGTCGAATACGAAGAAAATGCCGAAGAAGAAAACGAAGCCGCCACTCTCTCGGGCTTCCTGGAAGAAGTGGCTTTGGTCGGAGATATAGACTCCTACTCCGGGGACAACGATATAGTGGTCCTCATGACCATACACAGTGCCAAGGGACTTGAATTTAATAATGTATTCTTAGTAGGCATGGAGGAAGGCATATTCCCGAGCGCCCTGTCACTTGACGCCGATAATCCTGAGGAAGAGATAGCCGAGGAACGCCGTCTTTGTTATGTTGCCATCACAAGAGCAAAGAAACATATTTATTTAAGCTCTGCCATCACCAGGATGATGCACGGCAACATCGCCTTCAACGCTCCTTCAAGGTTTATCCGTGAAATACCGAGACATCTGATGAGTGTAAAAGGAGCAGTAGGGCGACAGAACACTTTGAGCGGAAACTCCGCATTTGCGGGAAGTATGAGAGCCCGCTCACAGGATACTTTCTATACCAAAAGCAGCTCCTCATTTGACGGACACAGCCGCGCATTCCGTGAAAAGGATGCCGGACATTACAACCCGAAGGTCACACTCAATGACAATCCGTACCTAACCCTGCCGCAGAAAGGCATAAGTGCTCCGGTACAGGATATGGCTTCTTTGGGATATGTGCTCGGCGACCGCGTAAAGCATATAAAATTCGGTATCGGCACGGTCACGGATATAACGAAGGGCGAACGCGATTACGAAGTAACCGTCGATTTCCCCGCAGGAACCAAAAAAATGCTTGCATCATTTGCAAAATTAAAGAAAGCAGAGGATTAAACCTCTGCTTTTTCTTCTTCTAATATAATCTGTTCCTGATCTTCCTGTGAATCTTCACCGTTTTTCCGGGCCTTGGCGATCTTACCGAAATACAGATGTGCGACAAGCGTAAATATACCTGTTACCAAAGCAAACAGATAGTATGTGATACCACGGTTGAGAAGCAGTCCCGCAGATACCATACCGCCGAAGATCATCTGCTGCAGTCTTACAAATACTATCTCGTTTACTCCTGAAGCTCCCGGTATCGGCAGGATATCAACCGCCAGAGAGAGAACTATCTGAAGTGCTATAACATCAATTATATTGCAGTTATTTATATGCAGTGCTCTCGCCACACAGAATGTAACGGCAAAATATGCAACTCTCTGCACTATCGTGATAAACGCCATCTTTACCATGACATGCTTGTTTTTCTTTAAGAAATCCGAAGCCGCCTCATACTGCTTAATTGAATTCTCCGCTTTTTCGCTTAATTTATCGGGGCGCTTAACAATTTTAAGCTTGGCGCCGATCTTGATAGCCGTCTCCACTATCCATGAAGCAAATGAAGGCTTAAGCACACATATCAAAAGGAACGATCCGAACGCCAGCTGGCATACTATACCGATAACAAAGAACACGATGACATCGCTTATGGCTCCGCCTACTAACGCAGGTCTCAGTATCAGTGCCGTAAAGAACAGTATTACCAGCACAAGCTTATACACCAGTGTTACAAGCATACATACTAGCGTGGATACAAACGCATTAACTCCCAGCTTTGTCATGTATATGATCTGGAGCGGCTGTCCGCCCGATGCTCCGGGAGTGATCTGGCTGAAAAAGAATCCTATATTGGAGAGAAGTATGCATTTTACCATGCTCACCTTCTGCTTCATACCCTTAAACAGCATCCTGAACTGTACGGACTCCCCGCACAGGAACACTACCATCAACAGTCCTGCTATTCCCAGCCATCTGCAATCGGCTTCTTTTATCTGATTAAAAATCTGTTTCGGTTCATTATCTTTAAATAATAAATGTAAAGTAAGTACAGTGATGCCCAGTATCAGTAAGATGTTCAGGGCATACTTCAAAAACTTCTTAAGTGTCTGGTTCACCGACAATCCTCCTATTACAAACTAAATCGCAAACCTCAAATAGTATATCTGTTTTGTGTTTTCTTGTCAACATTAAATAAAAAAAGCAAAAAATCCCCTATTCATAATTTTTTAACTTTACATTTTAGTATTTTCAGCGTATAATACTAACTGATGATTTGACCAAGCATATCGGTCAAAGTTGAAAGGAGAAGCAAGATGAAGAAATTCTTAAAGTTTGTTGTTGGTGCAGCAGGTGCTGCAGCTGCCGGCTTCGGTGCATATTGTGCATACAAGAAGCTCACCGGTAAGGATGAAGCTGATGACGATTTCGATGATGATATTGATGACTTCGATCTGGATGAAGAGAATGAGGATGAATCACCCGAGTATGTTTCTCTTAATATCAAGCCTGAGGATGCTGCTGACGAAGTTAAGGATGCTCTCGATGACGCCAAGGACGCTGTCGAAGACGCCGCTGAAGACATCAAAGACGCATTTAACTAAACCTTTATACCAACAAAAAAAAGAGTCTTACGACTCTTTTTTTATTTATCTTTAAATTTTAAAGTCAGGTCTTATCGGGCCATTTAACCTCATAATAAGCACATGCCGAGGCAAGCCTGATATCCGTTCCCTTAACCTTGCTCATGTTTGCTCCCGCAAATCTCACATATATCTTACTGCCTTCAGGAGTACCGGATGCACTGAATGTAAGAGCTTTCTTTGAACTCTTAACGGTCTTCCATACCGCCGTCTTTTCATCAAAAGCATATCCCTTCTTTACTACACAGTACTCTATCGGAATATTCGATGAAGCTCCCGGGAAGGTAACCTTCAGCTTTTTCTTATCAAATGCAAAAGTGACATCTCCGCTCTCCCCTATCACGGGTGCAGTATTCTGTCCGGGTACATAAAGCACCGTACTTTTTGATGCCGCCTTTTTATCTGTCGCAAAGAATCTGAACTTGATCTTTACATCCGTGCCCTTTTTGCCGCCGGTCGAGAAAACCTCAGGAGCCAAAGTATCAAGATCCATGTTCTTAGAACAGCTTACCCATTTACCCTGCTTAGCGTCATAGTATTCCCAGGATTCCTTGGTATTTACCGCACGTTTTTTCATATCAAACTGGATAAGAGGTGCTTCAGCCTGCTTAGGTACGGTAACCTTCACCTCGTTGCTGAGCCTCTCACCGGGATCGGCAGCACCGGTACCGATAGTCTGTATGCAGCAGAATATAAGCTTACAGCCCTTAAACCTCAGGTTTTCGATATTCTTAAGGAAAGCTTTATAGCTCGCCGAGCTCTTGTCAAACTCCACTTCGGTCCAGTTGTAATCCGAGGTCTTTCTCCACATGAATTTCTTGCAGCTGCCGTAACCGTCAAACTCAAAGTCCACAGCTACCTTGTCAAACTTGACCCTGAATTCGTTGATCATCTTAGGGATGGTCACATCCACCGCAGTCTCATCCTTGCTGCCCTTAAAGTAGATCTTGACATCGCTCTTCGGGTCCACCCAGGAGATATCCATCTCGATATAGCTTCCCGTGCTGTCAGTCTTTATCTCGCCGTCAGCCTCCAGCCAGTTTTTTCTGCCGTTGGTTGAAAAATATACTATCGCATTGTCATTCTTATATACCTGTAGGGTAAGCTCATCATAATCGATCTTGCCGATGCTGACCGGCTTCGGATCTGCTGCCTGTACAGTATCACAGCCTCCGGCAATGATAAGAACAAAAGCTATGGCTAAAACAGCTGCGCAGCATGACAATATTTTCTTTAATATTTCTTTTTTCATAAGTCATCCTCCTTTCAGCTGTCAGGATAATTAACCGTAGTAAACATCTTATAAGTGGAAGCCAGTGTGTAACCGCTTATACCAAGCTTTCTTATCGACTTCTTCCTTACATATATGATGCTTCCCTCTGTGGCGTTGTTCTTTTCTTTTTCAACCAGGAAAGCTCTCTTATCGGTAACGGTAACCCAGTGTATCTCGTTAAAGCTTTCTATCGTTACGCCCTCTTTCTGGTCCTTTGCACTTATGATGCAGTATTCATAAGGTTCTGTATAGCTTGCCTTCTCAAATGTAAGCTGGAAGCTTGACTGATCCTTGTACTCTATTTTTACGCTCTTGAACTCATCAGCGGTAAGTCTCGTCTGACCGGGTATAAATATCGTGGTATTGTTTGAAACCTGCTTTTTAGCCGTGGCAGGAATCCTGAACTGGATTCCCACTGTCTTACCGTCACCCGAGTCACTTGCCAAAACCTGCGGAGCCAGATCCTTTATCAGAACATCGCTTCCCGCAGGTACCTTTTTCCAGGTTTCTCCGTCAAGTACCTTTCCGTCCTCGTCACAGAACCTGTATTCAAGATTCTTATCGGCAAACTTAAAAGTAAGCTTCTCATCATCTATCGCTATTTTCGGAGCTGCGATCTTATGCTTTATTGCTACCGATACTTCTTTTCCCGGACGAACGCCTGCAGATGTTGCATTTCCTTTTACGGGGGCGGTCCTGAATATAAGTGTCGCACCCTTGCTCACAAGTCCCTCCAAAGTCTTAGGGAATGTGGCCGGATTATAAGTCTTCCACTTTGTCGAATTCTTTTTTCTCCATTCAATCGTACGTCCGTTATCACCTGTGATATCAAGCACACCTGCCGCTGCGGTATATGATACCTTAAGAGTTTTTTCCTGCTTCGGTATCTTTACCTTTACAGCAGTCTTGTTCTTATCTCCGCGGAGCGAGAGCACATAATCCTTTGATACGGGTATCCATGAAATATCGAGGGTAACTGTGCCCGATACAGGTTCTATGGTTACAGACTCCCATGTTTTCTGCTTCGAGTCCGATATCTGCAGCTCCGTATCACCGCTTCCGAGCTTGACAGTGATAATGCTCTTTTCATAATCTATCTCCGTAACAGCAACCGTTTCTTCGGCTTTCACTCTTACGGTTGCTGCAAACGCAAGCACAACAAGAGCAAAGACAAAAAATGTTACTGCAAATCTTTTTATATATCTGATCCTGTCCATAACAATCTCCTTTCGGAAAACATAGTCCTATTATATATATCGGAGGATTTTTATACAGCCGCAACCCCTAAATTAAAAAAAGCTATATACAAAATACATCAAATGGGGTAAAATATCAAATGAAAATTTTTTTGTGATGAGAGGTACCGGTATGGTAACTTTACTTTTTGATAAGCTCCCGCCGTTCTATACGGCTATAGTTGCAGTATTAGTCTTTGTGCTGACCTTCGTCCTGTCAGATAAACTAAAAGCCAAGCTTCCCGTCGACAAGGGACGTGCGTTCGCGGTAAATGCCGAGAAAGCAAAAGGCAAGGCCAGAGGCGCCGGGATCATATTCGTGACGGTCTTCTGTGTGCTCGCATTCCTGTTTGCACCGTTTGATGTGGAATACGCCGTATATCTTGTATTCCTGTTCTTTGCAATGATGACCGGATTTTTGGACGACGCATCGACAAAGTCCTGGAGCGACTATAAAAAAGGAGCCCTTGATTTACTGATCTCCATAGGAACTGCCATCACATTTGCGGCCCATAACTCCACAGTTATCGATTTCAGGATCCTTTCAAGCCTGTTCGGTAAAAACCTGTCATTAGAGCTTCCTTACGTAGTATACGTGATACTGGCTACAATACTCATATGGATGTCGATAAATGTCATCAACTGTACCGACGGTGTGGACGGACTCTGTACCTCACTTTCGATCATATGCATGTTTACTTTCCTGCTTATTACCGCAGAACCCGATTTTGTAATGTACGAGGTACTGTTCATGTTTGCCATGGCAGGTTATCTGTGGTTTAACGCTTCCCCGAGCATCATGCTCATGGGAGATGCAGGTTCACGTACCATCGGAGTATTTATGGCGATAGCTGCCATGAAATGCGGCGACCCGCTGCTCTTCATCCCCATCTGTATAGTATTCATCTTGGACGGCGGCTTAGGACTTGTTAAGGTATTCCTCTTAAGATTCTTTAAGATAGCTATCCTTAAAAATACCAGAACTCCCTTACATGATCACTTCCGTAAGAACATACCCGAGGATAAGCAGTGGAAGGACACCCACGTAGTTCACAGATTCTGCATAATACAGTTTATCATCTGTATGGCGGTACTTATGATGCTGCGCTGACCCGGCTGCACTTCTCTAAAGAACCCGCTGCCGTTTTAAAGACAACTAATTTAGGAATTAATAATCATTTAAAATATTACACTAAAAAAGGGCTCGTGACGGGTATGCTCCCGGGCGAAATTGTCTTTGGTGACAATTTCGCCGGGATGCTGCCCGGACAGAGCCCTTAGTTTTTTAATATGAATATACTATTATTCGATCGCCGGGAGCAGTTCATCCATATACTTGATCACGAATGCCGCCCTCTTTTCTGCAAATGTATATATCTGCTTCTCATATGCCGCATAATTCTGAGGCTGTGCCCATATATTCCAGTTGCCTTTACGTCTTAAGTTCTGAAGATGCTCATAGAAGTAAGAAAACTCTCTCTTACGTTCCTCCTGGAGCTTCTCATATTCTTCCTTTATCGCCTGCTCGCTCTGGGCACCGTTGATGTATTCATAGGTCTTGTTTCTGAAATAATCCCTGCAGTCCTTACGTTCCATAAGCTTTGCAAACAGAGGTGAATAACGTTCCTCATCCTCATCGAGGACAGCCTGTAAGGTATTGTAACTTTCGTTTGCTTTTGCCTGATCGTATATGTCGTAGGTGTAATCCATATCGTGAGGAAGGAATCTCCATCTTCCGTCAAATACACCCTCTCCGGCACTCTCGCCGGCTGCCGGAACATATTTAAAACACTTAAAATTGTTATTCGGCCAGTCCCAGTTGTTAAGAGCTATATTCCATGCAAAGAAATCAAGATAACTCTCCACATCCATGAAATCACAAAGTCTCTGATATACTGCATTATCCTTAAGATCGGATGTTGAGAAACTCTTATACTTCCTGTTGTAATCATCTATGAAACTCTGGATCTCTTCGTCATCACTCTTTTCCTGATCGGTACCCTCGGCTACGATAAACTCACCTTCCCCGTCCCCGAACTTCTCCTTGAAGTACTTATCGCAGTAATTCTCATGGAGCCAGAACAGTGAATAGTAGCTGCCGTTCAGGTAACACACGGCAGGAATGACCTCTTCATAAGTCTCAAAGCCCGCACGCTTAACAAGACGCTGGCTGATCTCATCCCTTATGAAAGCAAACTGATAATCATTACCGCCGTTACGGAGCACCAGCTTGTCATACTTGGTGATGATCGGATTTTCACCCTCTTCAAGCTCATAAAGCTTAGGGGTCTCAAACTCGTCGAACTTAAAATTCTTATGTTCTTCATCGTAAGACTTACGTGAGTAAAGCTTAAATGATTTTATATCGTAATTTCTCGAGTAACCGCCGTATATCCTCACTCCGCCGAACTGCGCGAATATCGGTGTACCGTCAGCCTCAAAGGCCTCTATATATACCATTCTCTCCGAATCACGGCCGCGCTCAAAAGCATTATTCCCGTACATGATACCGTTAGGTGCATTGTAAAGCTCGTCCGGATCGCCGCTTATAAAGAACACGGTAGTGGAAAATCTCTTGTCCAGATTACTTCCTACAAGGAATGTCCTTGCGGCAACCTTGGACATGTTCCAGTCCTCATCTATTACTGCAGCCCTGAATACATGTGCCTCAGGGAAATCTCCGCCCCTCTTTTCAAATACAAGAGGTTCAACATAATATGATGAATAAACAGTAGGCTCGGTACCGTCCAAAGTATAATATACCACTGCTCCTTCGGGAGCGGTGATGGTAAGCTTAACCTGCTCATTATAGAAGCAGTTTACCTGCTTGAACTTAAAAGTTCCGTCCTCCTTGAACTCAAGTTCAACCTCTCTAAATCCGTCTACAAGCTCCGGCTTTTTGTTCTGCTCGGGTGCAAGTGAGCTTACGCTCTTATCCGTAGGAGACTTGTCTATGGTCTGGGTGGGCACGGGTCTGGTCTGGCCAGGCCTGTCTGCGGGCTCCTCACCTGTAGGTGTCGGAGTGTCTTCAGGACCGGGTTCTACACCTGTAGGCTCAACTCCTGTGGGCGTTTCAGTAACCGTACCTGTACCCGGTTCATCATTCCCTTTTCCACATGATGACATCACAAGTGCCGAGATACAGAGTACCAGCACAAATACCGTTTTTATACTGCCAAATTTCTTTTTCACTTCTAAAAACCCCCAATGAAACATTACTCTATAATACTTTTTATTTTTCCGTAAAGCTCTTTTGATATGTAAGCTTTAATCCCTATTCCTTCAGGAAGGTATTTTTCTTCAAGCAGTGTCCCGTCCTTCCTTATCCTGTCTATCACGCCGGCATCCTTGTAGCCGATGACAGTCTCTACGCTCACCTTGCTTTCGAGCAGAAGCTTTTCCATCGTGCCGATAAAAGCATCAAGACCTTCTCCTGTTTTCGCCGAAACGTTCAGATACTTATCGCAGTTAAGGTCCTTTAGTATCACGTCAGATGCCATATCCGACTTGTTAAACAATGTGATGACAGGTTTATCCTTTACACCGAGCTTCTTTAAAGTCTCATATACTACGTGCATATGGGAGGGTGCATCGGGATTCGATGAATCGACCACATGTATGATAAAATCAGCATAACAGGCTTCCTCAAGTGTGGAATGAAACGCTTCTATCAGATGATGCGGAAGCTTCCTGATAAAACCTACCGTATCGGTAAGCAGAAGTTCCTGGCCGCTCTCAAACTTAAACACCCTGGTGGTAGGATCAAGTGTCGCAAACAGCATGTCTGCCGAAAGGATGTCCGCACCGGTAAGACGGTTGAGAAGCGTGGATTTCCCGGCATTGGTATATCCGACTATGGCTGCCACGGGGATACCGCTTTTCATCCTTTTGGTCCTGTTGGTACTTCTGTTTTGTTCTATAGTCTCAAGCTCATCACCTAAGCGGCTCACCCTGTCCCTGATCAGTCGTCTGTCCATCTCAAGCTTTTTCTCACCGGGACCTCTCATGCCTATACCGTAAGATACTCTGGACATGGAGCTTCTCATACCTATGAGTCTCGCCATCCTGTATTTAAGTTGGGCCATCTCGACCTGAAGCTTACCTTCGGCGGACGAAGCATGCTTTGCAAAGATATCAAGGATAAGCATGGTCCTGTCCATGATCTTGGTCTCAAGTTCGCTCTCTAAATTACGCATCTGGGCGGGACTTAACTCGTCATCACATATGATGCCCGTAGCCCCCGTCAGAGCTATCATCTCTTTTAATTCCCTGATCTTACCTTTTCCTATATAAGTTCCCGCCTGCACGCTTTCCCTTTTCTGGATCATACGTCCGACGGTAAGTGCTCCGGCAGTATCAGCAAGCTCCTCAAGCTCATCGACCGACTTTTCCGTATCATCATCACTTTCGCGCTGTACAGCCACGAGAATGACGCGTTCCTGTTCCTCACATATATCGAAAAGTTCCTGCATCGGATACTCCTTTTTGATTTAAAACACACTTCCACCAGATAACCTTAACGATTTTAGCACATACTTTTTATATAATCAATAAAAAAACAAGGAAATTATACTCAATTATTGCTTTTCTTGACAAGTCAAAAAGGAAATGTTAGAATGATTTTCAGTGTAAAAAGTGTGTATCATTTATTATTTTTATTTCTTAAATGCAGCCTCCTTTTTAGGAGGTACAATGAATTTTGATGAATTTATAGAAAGTATCAGACAGCAGGTTTCCGATGTATTAGGAGCCGATTTCTCGATTGAATCCCGTAAGGTCACAAAGAACAATTCAGTGGAATACGTATGCCTTGTCATATCCGAAAGCGGCAGACCCGTTTCCCCCGGCATATATCTGAACGGCTTTTTCCTGGAATATATCAACGGCAGTCCCATCAAAGAGCTTGCCGACCGGATAATCGGATTATATCACGAGCATAAGGAATTCGGAAAAGAGGGATTGCTCGATCTGATAAATAAGGAGAACATATCGGACAGGATATTCGTAAAGCTCGTTAACTACGAGCGGAACAAAGCCTTTTTGGAAAATGCTCCTTACGAAAGGATCTATGATCTCGCAGTTACCTATCATTATCTTCTCTCAAGCGGTCCCGACGGCATATCTTCCATAAAAATGGACAATACGAACTGCACCTTTTTCGGGATAACACATGAAGAAATGAAAAAAACAGCTTTTGAGAATACCGAAAAGCTGTTTCCTGCCATATTTCAAAGTCTGAACGAAGAGCTTAAAACCTATCCGTATGCCCCGCCGGCACCTCCGATACCCGGACTTCCGTCACTCTATATCCTTTCAAACAGGGACAGGTACAACGGAGCAGCATGTCTTCTTTACAAAAATATACTGGAAAGGATACAAAAATCCATTAATTCCGATTTTTACATCCTTCCCAGTTCCATTAACGAAGCTTTGATAGTGCCCGAGGCTCTCGGCTCGGACGAAGAATATTTAAAGCAGATGGTAAGTCTGGTAAACCGCAACTATGTCCCGGAGACAGAATTCCTGTCGGACAACATATACCATTATCCCGGAAACAGCTTTACTGCTCCTGATTGGGAGTAGTGCTGTCCTCTTCCGTACCTACGGCATTTATCAGTTTCTGCCAGAATTCATATACCGCAGGATCAGCCTCGGCCGCTGCGGATATCGCTTCCAAGGTGTAATCCTTAAGTTCTACGACATCATCGTCATTATCCAGAGTATTTAAAATAGCCTGAGTCGCTTCATCCGTTATAACGCCGGAGAATATCATGGGCTTTCCGTCCTTATATATGATATAGAACGACTCGAGAGATGCTATGGGTGTATCAAGTGTCGAAACCAGCATGTTCACGGTGCAGTATACGACAAAATCTATCTCACCGCCGCCACGCTTGGTATAACACTTTAAGTCCGAATACCCTTTTACAAACTCACTCTGTGCGGTGATGGTCTCGGTACTGATATATACAGGGTCAGTGACCAGTGTTTTCATCTTATCGATATCCGCAGCTGCCTTGGCATCATAATACTCCTGGATCAGGTCATGGATATCGGGGTAGATCTCATATCGGAGCGGATTGTCAGCCGGGACTGTGGGAACGGGAGGTTCCATCGGTTCCGGTTCCGTGGGTTCGGGGGTAACTTCCTCGGTAGGCTCGGGAATGACCGGATCGTTTGTTGCAACTTCAGTTCCCTCTTTTCCGTCGGAATCCGCAGGTATCACAACTACCGCACTCTTTACCGGACGTCCGGTAGAGAATGTGAGCATGCCGATCATCATTATCCCCGTAAAAAGTATAAATATCATTCGTTTATATACAGACATTTCGTCCTCCATAATCAGGGGTGATTAATATTTGCGTAATATTTTATCACAGATGAATGCCATTATCAAGGAAAATATAATCGGCATACTCTTGACATCCTACATTGTAGGGTATATAATAATATCAGAAAGAAGAATAAATATGACAAGAACTTTCATAGAAGTCCCATTGTTTTCCAAACGTTGGAACGAGTTAGGTCTTAATGAAGAAGATCTCCTTTATCTTCAGCTTATGCTTTTGGAAAATCCAAAAGCCGGTCCTGTAATCGAAGGAACCGGCGGTATACGTAAAGCCCGATTTGCATTAGAAGCCCAAGGCAAAAGCGGCAGTATACGGGTATGTTATACCGATTTTGAAGAATACGAAACCATTTATCTGATCACGGCATATAAGAAAAAAGAACAATCCAATTTGACCAATGAAGAAAAGAAAACACTTCGTAATCTCATAAAAAATTTGCTTGAATGTGAAAGGAACAGGAGGGAAAACATATGAGCCAATTATTTGAAGATCTCTGCACCGGACTTGATCAAGCCATAGAATACTCTAAAGGTAAAGGTCCCGGTAAAGCAACAACTCTTGTAAAATACACCATAGATCCTGTCAAAGAATATGACCGGTCCCAGATCCGTAATATACGCATGAAGGCAAATATGTCCCAACACGTATTCGCTGATTATCTTGGCGTCTCTGTTAAAACAGTGGAAGCATGGGAATGCGGAAGAACCCATCCGACCGGACCCGCATGCCGGCTCATAAGTCTTCTCTCGGGAGGTCAGATAACTTCACTTCCGTTCGTCCGCACCGGAATCTGTTAAATACAATTTCATAATTACAATAAAAAACAGGGATTCCCTATCTGGGAATCCCTGTTTTTATCGAGGTGACGTGATTCGAACACGCGACCTCTACGTCCCGAACGTAGCGCTCTACCAAGCTGAGCCACACCTCGAAAACAGCACATATGCAATGATATACTGATAAATAGAAAAAGTCAAGCAGAAAAACGAAATTTTACTATCATTCTTTAAAACAATGTGTTATAATTAAGTTTGGATTATTATATCCGTAGAACAAACCCATTCGGAGACAGGTATGGCATTACTTGAAAAAACCGTGCTTTTCGATAAATACAGGATCATACAGCAGCTGGATAAGACCAACTACGTGACTGTATACTTGGGAGAGCATTTACATACAAGTGAATATGTCCTGATTCATATCATGAACCCGCACGCCATCACCAAGCTTGAAAGCGAGCGTACCAGGTTCCTTAACGAAATGAAGATCATACGCAACTTTGAGCATCCTTCTCTGTTGCGTGTTTATGATGCCGGTGAATATGACGATACCATCTGTATAGTATTCGAGTATTTTGACGGAATCCAGCTTAACAAATATATCGAGCAGAACAAATCGCTCGACGTGAAGGTGGCTTTGAACATCGTAGAACAGATAGCCACCGGACTTCGTTATGCCCAGAGCTTCAATATCCTTCACAGGGCTCTGCGTACCCCCAGTGTACTTATATTGGAACAGGACGGCAATCTCCTGGTAAAGCTCTCGAACTTTGCCCTGACGTACATCATTGATTACTCCAGTTTTGCAAATACGGATATAGATTACAGCTTCGGCTTTATGGCACCGGAAATGACAGGTGTGCTTGACAGACCGGTAGACCAGCGTTCGGACCTTTACTCCTTAGGTATCGTCATGTACCAGATGATGACGGGATGTCTGCCGTTCCATTCGGATACCATGGACAACATGGTATATAAGCACTTAGCTGTCCGCGTAAAGCCTCCGGAAGATATCAATCCGGCTATCCCCGTCGACGTATCAAATATTATAACCAAGCTCATAAGCAAGGATCCAGATCTGAGGTACTCCACAGCCAATGAGCTTATCAGTGATATAGACGGATTCCTGTCCAACAGCGAATTCGGAAACAGGATATCGGACAACGACATCCTGCACGGTTTCAACCGTAAGGCAAAAATGTACAGCCGTCACAGAGAGCTTACGCAGCTCAAAGAAATATGTGACGACTCCTTCGAGAACTCCGGACATTTTATATTCGTACACGGCGGTTTAGGAAGCGGTAAGACGGACCTTATGAACAACCTCTATACCGACCTCTCTAACCGTGGTATTACCGCCTTAAGAAGTTCATTTAAGTCCCAGTTCAGGATGACTCCGTACTCGGCGTTCCAGCAGCTCCTTAATGAATTTGCGGCCATCTACGGAACATACGAGAGAAAGCACCAGATTACTGAGAAGAACCGTCTTTCCCAGCTCATCGGCGGCCTTACGAGTACTGTTACCCGTATCAGCCCCATCATGAACTCGGTACTTACCGAGGCCGTATCATTACCGGCTCTCGATGACTATAAAGAACAACAGCGTTCATTTATGCTGCTTTCCACATTTATGCTTTCGCTCTTAAGAGACGAGAAGCCTTACTGTATCATATTTGATGACCTGCAGTATGCCGACTCCTCTTCGCTTTCGCTTATATGCGAAATGGCAGAGCGTATCTCTTCGCATAAGGTAAGCATAGTTGTCACCATGCGTGACTTTGAATCGCCCGAGGAAAATCCTCTGTTGGCATCCGTGCTTTCAAGGCTTAAAACCACCTCAGGTTTCTTCGACCTGCCGTTAAAGCCTTTCAATGAAACACGTATGTGTGAATACCTGGCAGATATCCTCAATATCCCCCGCCAGGAATGCAGCGTCCTTACCACATACATGATAGAAAAGACAGACGGTAATCCGTACTTTACTATCAATGTACTCCGTTCCATGCTGGAAGACGGTGTGATCACCGTGACCAACCGTACCTTAGAGCACGACTGGGATAAGCTGCGCAATGTCAACTCCGAACACGATGTTATAAATATCATAAAGAGAAGGCTTGCACTCCTCGATGAAGATGCGGTAACCCTGCTCGAGATCGCCGCAGTCATCGGTTACGAATTCTCACTTGACCTTCTCTCATATATCACGGACATTAAGCTGCCGGATATGCTGCCCTGGATCGACCATGCGGTATCCCTGCAGTTCTTAAACTATGCCGCTGCAAGGAAAACTCTTGTTTCCTTTGCACATAAGCAGATATATGAAGTATTCCTTTCCATGATTGATTCCGCACGTGAAAAGGAACTCCATTACTGGATAGCAAGAGGTATCGAGGCCAAGTATGCCGGAGAGACCTCACAGCATCTGTACAGACTGGTATACCATTTCTTAATGGCAGACGATGACAGGGGTGTAAGGCGCTACTGTCTTGATGCGGCACATTTAGCAGAATCTTCCAATGCAAACGAGGAAGCCATCAGCTATTACCGCAAGGCTTTGGAGCTTATGGGCAACCGTACCGCCAACAACCTTGAGTCATGGATCGCGATCAAGAAATCACTTATAAACCTCAACCTTATCACAGGGCATTTCAGTGATGCACTTGCTATCGCCGGAGAGCTTCTGCCCATGGTCGAGGACAGGCTGGAAAAGGCAAAGCTGTACAAGAGCATAGGTGTCGGACATTTCCGTCAGGGAAGCTTCAGGGATTGTATATCAAACCTCATGATAGCTTTAAAATCCCTCGATTTCAAATTCCCGGCTTCCGATGCCGAAATGGCCGTCATGCTGCATTCGCTTAAAGCAAGCGTGATGTTTACCGGCTCGGATATCACCAAGACAAAAGCATCCTCATCAGGCGAGTCCATGCGAAGGGATTCCGACATCAGTGAGGAAGACAAGGTCATAGTATCGATTTTGGAGACCCTCATTTGGGTATATGCATACACCAATAAGACCAACTTCAATTATACATTGCTCAGGCTGTACACATATGCCTCAAAGAAATTCGGTAACTCACCGGAACTCGGATTTGCAGCCTCCGCTCTGGTAATTCACTACGGTCTTAACAATGAGAAAAAGAAAGCAAAGCTCGCACAGTCGATGACACTTAATCTCCGTAAGTCCATCGGCGACAAATTCGGATATGCGCGAAGCCTTTTCATAAGCGGTATATTCTGCATAGTCGAAAGTGAGCATAATAAAGCCATAAAATACTTAAAGGAAGCCTTAGACCTCTTTAACGAGATAGGCGATATGTGGGAGATAAACAACATATACATTTATCTGGGACTCGCCTACTACATGTCAGGCCACTTTGAGGAAAGCAGGGAGACCTGTGAGGCATCCATAGCCCTTTCACAAAAGCTGAACGATAAATTCACGCTCCTTATCTCCTCTTCCATCATGATAGGCGTTCTGGCATTAAAGGGTAATTACAGCTTAGCCGAAGCTGCCGCAGAATCAGCAGCAAGGCTTAACGATGAACTTCCCATCCCGTTCGCACAGTGCTTCTACCGTGCCATGACGGGTGTGCTGAAACTTGAAGAAGGTAAGTACGAGAATGCCGAAAAGCATTTAAATATCGCACAGAACTTTATAGATACGGTACGTTTCGTGGATGCACCTCTGTTGTTTGTAACCTCGAACCTTGCCATATCAAAGATCAGTACCTTTAAGAACGAGCGTAACAGTCTGCTCCAGGAGATCCGAGTAAAGCAGGAGTCATACTTAAAGACCCTGTGCAGCCAGGCACTCGCCGACTCAAAGGCGTACCCCTGTTTCAGGATCCCGGCTTACCGTGCGGCAGCCCTGTTTAACTCAATGATAAATAAGGTCAAAAAGGCCGATGACCTGTATAAGGAAGGTATCCTTCTTTCCTCCGATACGCAGAACGTATTTGACAATGCTCTCATACATTTCGAGTACGGAATGTTCCTCTTGGAGAAGCACCGTACCGAGGAATCACGTTACAATATATTCGATGCATATATGAATTTCTCAAGTATTTCGGCATCGGTATATATAAAGAAATGCGAGGAGATCATCACATCAAGATATGCGGATAACTTCGTATCCAACTCCCTGATGGCGGATATCACCTCCAAACAGAACCGTATGAACGTAGACCGTAAGGTAAATACCCTGCTCAGAATGGGTGAAAAGCTTACATCAACCCTTGAGATTGAAGAGCTGCAGAACAAGATCCTGCAGGATGCGGTAGAGCTGGCCGGTGCGGAAAGAGGTATCCTCTTCCTCTACCCCGAAATGGGCGAAAAGAAGCTGTATGTCGCTTCAATCTTCAATACCGGCAACTTCGACAGCTACGCATACGACTGGATACTTGAAGACGTAGAGCTTACCAACCAGCCCCTTGTCATCAATGACGTACAGTCCGACGAGTTCAGAAAGAACTATTCACAGATGGTACGTTACGGTATAAAGTCTGTTATGGCCATGCCCATGTTCGTACGAGGCAAGCTGTACGGAGTCATCTACCTTGACTCCCGTCTGGTTCGAGGCATATTCAGTAACGAGTATATGGAGACCATCGGCTTCATCGCCAACCAGTCCGGTGCGCCCATAGAGAACGCGAGATTGTACCACAGAGCTATCACCGACGGTCTTACACAGCTGTACGGCCGTTCCTATCTCGACAACCTGATCATAGACAAGACCTCCAATTCGGACAGGACCAGACTTTCAGCCCTGATGCTCGACGTGGATTTCTTCAAGAAATGTAACGATACCTACGGCCACCAGTTCGGTGACGAAGTATTAAAACAGGTAGCGAGCATCATGAAGAAGGTAACAGGTAACAAAGGTACAGCCTGCCGTTACGGCGGTGAGGAATTTGTTATCCTGCTCGATTCGAACAATGCCGAGTTTGCTCTTTCCGTAGCGGAGAAAATACGTCAGACCATAGAAACCACCTCCGTACCGTATAACGAAGGCAGCAAGGTCACTCTCGTATCCATCACGGTCAGCATAGGTGTTTCCATCTGGGAATCCAGAATGGAACGTGTCGAGCTCATAGAGCATGCCGATAAAGCCCTGTACGCAGCCAAGCACGGCGGCAGGAACCAGGTAAAGCTCTGGAGCAAGGAACTCGAAAAATAAATCTTATACACAGAAAAGATCCGCTTCCGTTAATCGGGAGCGGATTCTTGTTTTTCACATTCTTTAATTCTTTCAGATACCATTTCCTTCAAAGTGGAATTGGGTGCGACCTCAAGCATCTTCCGGTAGCTGTCCATAGCTTCTTCATACCTTTCAAGTGCCTGGTAGGTCTTTCCGAGATAATACAGAGGACTGTCATAGGAAGGATCCATATCGGATGCCGCACGGAACCAGTCTATGGCATCATCATATATACCTTTCTCATAAAGGTTCTTGGCTTTCAGATATACCTTCTGGGAAGCGGCAGGATATATCTCTGCCCTCATGCTCTTTAAGATGTTTATGGCGTATTCCTGGGCTATCTCATTCTCGTCTATCTTCCAGAGCTTATAAGCCAGTGTCACCAGATCTTCATCGGGGTATTCCTTTTTAGCCAGAAACTTCTTGTACTCTTCCCATGCCTCAAAAAACTTCTCATAGCTTTCGTTATCCACATCTATGTTTATACCGTCACCATAGGCTCCGGCTTTTCCGTTAAGCTTAGCTATCTCTTTTTCAAGATTCGTTATCGTTTTCTGAAGCTGCGAGATCGTGGCCGATTTAGCTGAAAGCTCTGCGCTGTAATCTATCTTCGAGCTCTCATACTCTTCCTTCATGTTCTTCTTAACTGTAGGAACTATGAGCCACTGTGCACATATGATACCGAGTACCACGCCTATGATCAGGTTTACAAAAGGCAGTATGCTCGGTTTTTCCTCCTTGTAGGAGAATTTTGCTTCGATGGGCTTATCCTTAGTATCGGCACTGTCGAGGATATCTTCATCCCCTTCGCCCTCTATGCTGCTTCCAGTCAGTTCCTGACGGTACTGTAGCAGGACCGTATTTCCCATATCAACCTTAAGGCCCATATTTATAAGCCTGAACGCCTTAGAGTTCTCACCCGTCTCCATATATATAAGAGACAGCAGCTGGTAAGCTTTAACCAGCTTTCTGTTAAGTGTGAGCGAACGCTTTAACTGTATCACGGCCAGATCGAAATTATGCTGTCTGGCCTCCTCTAAAGCAAGATTGTATTTCTTTATCGCCTGATTCATATCATCAAGCTTTGTCGTATCTCTCTGAACCCTCTCCAGAAAATAATCGGCTTCGTTATCTTCAGGATCAAGGTGACGGCTGACAAGCCATGCCGACAGGGCATTTACTATGTCACCCATTTCATAATATATCAATCCGAGCAGATTTCTGGCATCGCTGTTGTGCTTGTCAAACTCAAGACTCTTCTCCAGCACGGATACCGCGGCTGTCAGGTTACGTACCTGAGCCATACGGAGTCCCCTGTTATAAAAGATATTTGAGCGTTCCACAAGCTTTCTGGCGGGAGCTAAGTCAAACCCGCATTCCTCGCACCGGCGCCTGCTCGAAGTGACTGTATTTCCGCAATATGGACAAATCATACTTTCACTTTTTCCTATCTTTGTTACAGTCAACGGCCGTATTCATCATATCCGTTTGTAAAACTTCTGAGCTTTTCCGCTATCTGCGCGTCCTGCATCTCCTGCATATTCCGGGCCAGACTTATGACTATATCCGAAATATCCCTGAGCTTCTCTTCCGCTATCGTGTCCTCGACACGGTCAATTTCCATTGATGGCTGGAATTTTGAAACTTCCTCGTCAAAATCTATCATTTAGTACCTCTTACTTCTTTACATACACTTAACTCAGAACGGCATGCTTTTTAATAAGCCTTGCCCCAGTATACAAGTGCCTTGGCAGGTCTGCCGCAGCATACGCATACATCGGAGATCTTCTCCTGTGCGAAGGGCATACATCTTGATGTAGCTGTGGTATCTTCCTTGATCTTGTTCTCGCACTCAACATCACCGCACCACATAGCCTTAACAAATCCGGGCTTGTTGTTGATGGTATCAACAAACTCATCATATGTTGTAGCGCTGTATGTATGTGCGTCACGATGCTTCCTTGCTGTCTCAAGCATGTTATTCTGGATATCATCAAGGAGCTCGGGAAGCTTAGTCTCTATATCAGATAATGCTACTGTGATCTTTTCGCCGGTATCCCTGCGTACTACGATGCAGGTGCCTGCTTCGATATCCTTGGGACCTATCTCTATACGTGTAGGGAAGCCTCTCATCTCCTGCTCGGAGAACTTAAATCCGGGACGCTTGTCGGTATCGTCTACCTTAACACGGATACCCTTTGCCTTTAAAGCTGCAGCGAGCTCATTAGCCTTGTCAAGCACACCGGGCTTATTCTGCATGATAGGTATGATGACAGTCTGTACAGGTGCCACACGGGGAGGAAGCTTAAGTCCGTTGTCATCTCCGTGTACCATGATAACTGCTCCGATAAGACGTGTAGTCATACCCCATGATGTCTGATATACATAGGAAAGCTTATTATCCTTATCGGTGTACTGGATATTGAATGCTCTTGCAAAACCGTCACCGAAGTTATGGCTTGTACCTGACTGAAGAGCCTTGCCGTCATGCATAAGAGCCTCAATGGTATATGTAGCCTCTGCTCCCGCAAACTTCTCTTTATCGGTCTTTCTTCCTTTTATCATAGGGATAGCAAGTACTTCCTCACAGAACTGAGCATAGAGGTTCAGCATTTGCTCTGTACGTGCCTGTGCCTCCTCAGCTGTAGCATGAGCGGTATGTCCCTCCTGCCATAAGAACTCTCTGGAACGAAGGAAAGGACGTGTGGTCTTCTCCCAGCGTACAACGCTGCACCACTGATTGTATACCTTAGGAAGGTCTCTGTAGGAATGTACTATATTTGCATAAAGATCGCAGAACAGAGTCTCTGATGTAGGACGTACAACCAGTCTCTCCTGAAGAGGCTCCAATCCGCCCTGTGTAACCCATGCAACCTCGGGAGCAAAGCCCTCTACGTGGTCCTTCTCCTTTTCAAGCAGGGACTCAGGGATGAACATAGGCATATATACATTTTCTACACCTGTCTCCTTAAATCTCTCGTCAAGCTGCTTCTGGATGAGCTCCCAGATAGCATATCCTGCGGGCTTGATTACCAGACATCCTTTAACGCTTGAATAATCAACCAGCTCTGCCTTTAATACTATATCCGTATACCACTGCGCGAAATCCTCGCTCATGGAGGTTATCGCTTCAACTTGTTTTTTATCGTCAGCCATTTTCCGTACTCCTTAGTGGGGGGGTCTGACCCCTTTAGTGTTTTAGTGCGTTAAAGGGGTCTGACCCCTTTAGCAGATATCCTTTTAATATCTCTGCCTTATCTGTCTTCTCCCAGGGAAGATCAAGATCGTTTCTTCCGAAGTGGCCGTAGCTTGCGGTCTGCTTATATATAGGTCTTCTTAAGTCAAGCATCTTGATGATGCCTGCGGGACGAAGGTCGAAATTCTCTCTTACGATCTCAAGAAGCTTCTCATTTGAAAGCTTGCCTGTACCGAAGGTTTCAACATTTATGGATGTAGGCTCGGCTACACCGATAGCATATGATACCTGTATCTGGCATCTGTCGGCAAGTCCTGCGGCTACAATGTTCTTAGCTACATAACGTGCAGCATAGCTTGCGGATCTGTCAACCTTTGTCGGATCCTTTCCTGAGAAAGCTCCGCCGCCGTGAGGTGCTGCACCGCCGTAGGTGTCTACGATTATCTTTCTGCCGGTAAGTCCCGAATCACCCGAAGGTCCGCCTATAACGAAACGTCCGGTGGGATTGATGAATACCTTGGTCTCGGCATCTATCATATCAGCGGGGATAACCGCATCTATAACATACTTTCTTACATCCTCATGGATCTTCTCCTGAGTCACATCGGGGTCATGCTGTGTGGATACTACGATAGCCTCAAGTCTTAACGGCTTGCCGTCCTCTCCGTACTCAACCGTTACCTGGCTCTTGCCGTCAGGTCTTAAGTAAGATAATGTTCCGTTCTTTCTTACCTCTGCAAGCTTTCTTGTAAGCTTGTGTGCCATAGAGATGGCATAGGGCATATACTCGGGTGTCTCGTTGGTGGCATAACCGAACATCATACCCTGATCTCCGGCACCCACATTATCGGGGTCGGCCTCTGCATAGCTCACATTGATCTTTTCCTCTTCCTCTACGGTCTTACCGAAGCTGGACTTGGACTCCAATGCCTTATTAACGCCCATTGCTATATCTGCCGACTGCTCATCGAGAGCCACCATAACACCGCAGGTATCGGCATCAAATCCGTACTTTGCTCTGGTGTAGCCTATCTCACGGATGGTATCTCTTACAGTCTTCTGTATGTCAACATAACTGTTGGTGGTAACTTCACCCATAACAAGTACAAGTCCTGTAGTACAGCAGGTCTCGCATGCTACACGGCTGTACGGATCCTTTTCAAGCATGGCGTCTAAGATGGCGTCGCTTATCTGATCGCAGACTTTGTCAGGATGTCCTTCTGTTACCGACTCCGAAGTAAATAAATACTTTTCCACTTTCCTTTCCTCCCTGTTATTATCATCAGTATGCCCTGCAGAAAGCTTATGTCTTCTGCAGGGCCAGTTTAAATATCACATGTTTTAAGGGTTACCGATCACTGTATCTTAAGCTTTATAACAGGTCTTACACCCTGTCTTGAATCTGTCTCAAGTCCTGCAGTCATGATACCGCCGCTGCCGTCTACGTAAGGTGCTCTTGCCACACCGTTACCGGCATTCAGCCACCACATAGCTACCGCATAACTGTCGTACCTGTTTCTGCCGAAGTTCTTTCTCATGGTGGCATAATCGGTAACAGATGTCATAAGGTTAAGCTTGGTGTACTTTGATGCATCATTGGTTGCAAGGAATGAAATACTTCCGCTGATCACACCCTTCTCCTTGCTGTTAAATGCGGAGCTGCTGAATGTGGATGTGAGCCAGCTGCTAAGTCCGTTGTACTCATAGAAATCGATGACCTGATCGGATATAAGTACAAGCTCTGTCTTCGAGGAACTGAGTACCAGCCACTTGACAGGAGCATATCTGTAATACAGTGTAGCTGTCTGTGTATCGCTCTGAAGGTAATCAACCTTCATATACTTTGTGCCGCCGTATTCAGCGATGCCCTTCTTGTCGTAAGTGAGCTTCTTTAATTCCTTAAGTGTACTGTCACGTGTAACCAATACCGAAGGATATCCGCCGAAGTATACATATGATACTTCCTTCGGTTTAAGTCCGTTAAATTCCGTACTTACTGCCAGGTTATAATTCTTAAGCGTTCCGTCGTTAAGCTCAAAGCCGATAAGGTTCGAATAATATGTCACCTTACTCAGTGAAGGGGTAGGTGTCAGAGGAACCGTAGGCTTAGGAGTAGCTGTAGGTGCTTCTGTTGCAGTAGGTGCAGGTGTTGCTGTAGGAGCCGGCGTAGGTGTAGGCTTTACAGCGCCGCTCGGTGTAGGTGACGGGCTGGCCACGGGTGTGGGCGTAGGTGTCGCCGTAGGAGCAGCTGTAGCCGTAGGCGTCGGACTCGGAGCAAGAGTAGGAGTTACTTCTTCAGTAGGAGTTACTTCTTCGGTAGGAGTAACCTCTCCCGTAGGATCAACCTCTCCTGTAGGCTCTGCAGTAGGATCACCTGCTTCTGTCACGGTAGGATCTGCAGTAACTGCAGGAGTATCTGTAACTTCGGGTGTAACAGCCTCTGTAAGAGTTACGGCAGGATCGTCTGTAGGGGTAACCGTTGAATCCCCTGTAGGTGCAGGCATCGAGCTGACACCTGTAGGTGCGCTCATCTGTCCCTTAGGCTTCTTTTTAAGCTCGGGAAGTACTAGAAGTACAAATGCCAGTATAAGTATCAGTACAAATGCCGCAATGATGATAAACGGTCTTCTCTTGCAGCTCTTTATCGCCGAATTAAGCTCGGATGCGGTCTGATATCTTTTCTTCGGATCCTTCTCCATACACTTATTGATGATGGATGCAAAGGATGAACTAACCTTTCCGCCGGCCTTGTTAACGGGAGTTACGTCTCCCTGTGAGGATTCGGGCTTCTTTCCGGTACATGCAAAGTAGAAGCTTGCACCGAAGTTGTAAATATCGGAACGCTCATCAACTACTGAGAATGCACGTGTGGCAGCCTCGCAGGTGGTACCTTCCTGTGCGGTATATATACCGTCGGCACCTACTGTAACTGTCTTGGCAAACTTCTCATCATAGTTAGTTGCACCGTAGGTATTGGCAGATCTGAACTCGTACTGCTCGGGCGGAGCGTAACCGTCCGAATAACCTATAACGTGTGCACCGTACTTATCGGTAGTCTCTGGATTGTAATCCGTAAGTACTACGGTGTTGTCCGGCTTGATAATAATATTTGACGGCTTGATATCCGCATGTATGACTCTGGGCTCAAACGAATGCAGGTAGATAAGTGCCTTGCTCACCTGCTCTGCCCAGTCTGTTAACTGCTTCTGTGAGAAGTGCTGTCCTTCACTGATATATCTGTATAAGGACTTTCCTTCCACATACTCCATAACGGAATAGATATTTCCGCCTGTCTGGATATAATCAAGAACCTGGGGCAGTGCCACATGCTTTATGCGTTTCATACGGTCTACCGTGTCGGTGATATTTGCGAGGTTCTCGATCTGGCTGTGTATCTTCTTGATAACAACCTGTTTTTTATACTTATTGCTGTATGCCTTGTAACCTGTACCGTCGCCGAGACCTATGCTCTTAATATCGGTGTACTCGTCACCGAAAAGCTCCTGTGGTGATACGGGCAGGTCCTCAAAAATCTTCTCGGATTCATATAACTTCCCGAACATCGATCCGGCTGCTGCAGCTGCACCAAATGCAGGTGCTGCCTCAACTTCCTGTTCGGGCTCGGGCTCTACATAAGGCTCGGGCTCGGGAGCAGGCTCTGTGTAAGGTTCGGGCTCCGGTATGGGCTCAGTCTCTGCGGGCTCTTCATATACGGGCTCGGGCTCTGCATAAGGCTCGGGCTCGGAAGCAGGCTCTGTATAAGGTTCAGGCTCTGCTTCAGATCCTGCAGAAAACGCAGAATCCACCTCAGGCTCTCCCTCAGCTTCAAACCCGAAATCAGGTTCAGACTCAAACTCAGGTGCCCCAGGTGTATCCGATACATCCGTCATATCTGTATAATCATTATTCTCGACAGTTCCGTCATCCTCAGGAACTTCTTCGGAATTCACAAAATCCTCAAATGTAGGTTCGTACGCTTCCTGCTGCTGTGTACTCTCGTTCTTTGCGACACTTTCATCACTAAACTTGGTACCGCAGTTATAACAGAACAGTGACGCATCATCATTGCTTGATCCGCACTCCCGACAAAACTTCATAAATAAACTTGCCCCCTTTAATTACAAAGTTATAATTACCCGTAATATTTTATCATTTTTCAGCGATAAAATCAATATAAATATTATAATCCGGCTATGATCATGGACAGATATCCGCCTATCTCCGTAGCAGTCTTTCCCATGGCATCAAGATAGTATCTGCCGAACTCCTTACGCTCCCCCGTATCCGCCGTTTTCCCGCATACCACGCAGTTCTCTCCGGTCTCTTCACCGGGCAGCGGTGTATATGCGATAAGATAAAAAGTCTTTGCTATATCATACAGGGGCTTACCTATGCAGTAGCCTGCCGCAGACATCGCCACAGGTCCGTCTTTAGTCACAAACACATTACCGATTGAAAGATTGCCGTGGCATAAGGAATTACCGTCCTTCATGGTCCCTAAGAAACGGATCATCTCCTGTGTGGCACTTGAATCAGCCTTGCTGCTTTCCACCATCTTCCGGCGAAGGACGGAATGAGCCGTCTCTAAAGCCGAGGTCTTTTCCGGATCGAGTGTTATCTTATTAATGCTTCTCTGAAGTTCAGCCATCATAGTCGCAGCACCCTTAAGATCCGAAGTACGTGCTATGTAGTCGGTTAATCTCTCGCCCTCAGCCTTCTCATACACTATGCCGAAGCCGAATTCCGTTTTCTTAAGCTCCACGGGGATACTTTTCTTAAAAGGCAGCTGCTTTACTGCAAGTGCATTATAATACTCGGCATCGATCAGTTCAATCGGATAAGATGCCTTAAAAATCTTAATGACCTTATCCTTTCCCCATTCATATACATTGGCGTGTTCACCCTGGGACAGCTTTCTTCCGGGTGTGGTCACCTCTTCCTTATCGGGAAGACGAATTCCGTGAAAATCCATTATCAGTACCTTATCTTTCCTTCCGCTACCATCTTAAGATGCTTGCCATACGGGCTCTTGCCGTACTTATCTGCCGCAATTTTCAACTGCTCCGCACTGATCCAGCCCTTGATAAAGCTTATCTCCTCGGGCGCTGAAATGATAATGCTCTGTCTCTCTTCTATCATCCTGATGAAATTAGCCGCCTCAAGCAGGCTGTTCATGGTACCTGTATCAAGCCAAGCATAGCCTCGTCCTAAAAGCTGGACATCGAGTGTACCGTCGTTAAGATACATTTCATTCAAGGTTGTGATCTCAAGCTCTCCGCGCGCCGAAGGCTTAACCTCATGCGCCTTTGCACTTACTCCCTTAGGGTAGAAATATAGACCGGTCACCGCATAATTACTCTTAGGCTCTGCCGGCTTTTCCTCTATGGATATGGCACGTCCCTGATCGTCAAACTCTACGACACCGAAACGCTCGGGATCGTTTACATAATAGCCGAACACCGTGGCACGGCCGTTTTCCGCATCCTCTGCGGCACTTTTAAGAAGCTTTCCGAAACCGTTGCCGTAAAAGATATTATCACCGAGTACCATGGCGCAGGGCTCATCTCCGATAAACTCCTCGCCGAGCAGGAATGCCTGTGCAAGTCCGTCAGGTGAAGGCTGAATCTTATAGCTTAAACTGATACCGAACTGGGATCCGTCGCCTAAAAGCTCCTCAAACCTTTTCGTATCCGTAGGTGTTGAGATCACAAGGATATCCTTGATGCCCGCAAGCATAAGGGTTGACAGCGGATAAAATATCATGGGCTTGTCATATACGGGAAGCAGCTGCTTCGATGTGACCATGGTAAGCGGATATAATCTTGTACCCGCACCTCCTGCCAGAATAATACCTTTCATCTTTACTCCTCCTCTAAGTAAAAAGAACGCTTCCGACAACTTTTAGGATCGGCCTGCGTTCTTTCTCATGCGCGTTTTCTTTTTTGTACAGGCATATTGTAACTTATGTTTTTGTCATATTTATGTAACAATTGTGAAATTGATGTGACATAAGTGACTATTCACGGCTGATCATTTATTTATCTTCTTATACTCCTCTAAATACCTTGCCAGTGCATCCTTCCAGTCCGGAAGCGGCGTAAAACCGTTCCTTACGAGCTTACTCTTATCAAGTCTGCTGTTCTTCGGGCGGGCTGCCTTTGAGTATCCGTACTCTTCGGTGGTTACAGGTATTACCTTCACATTGAGTCCTGCCTGTCTGTATATCTCTACGGTAAAATCATACCAGCTGATATATCCGCCCTCATTCGATGCATGATAATAACCGTACTTATCGGTCTCTACCATGTCAACAAGGAGACGTGCCAGGTCATGCATATATGTGGGAGTACCTATCTGATCGTTTACCACACGCACGGTATCATGCTTTTGGGCAATGTTCAGCATGGTACGTACGAAGTTGTTTCCGTTGATCGCAAAAGCCCAGGATATCCTCACTACGAAGAAGTTGTCGACACGGCTCTCAACTGCCTTTTCTCCTGCAAGCTTTGCAGCACCGTATACCGATAAAGGATGAAATCCCTTATAATCCGGATCCCAGGGCGTATCCCCGCTTCCGTCAAATACATAATCGGTGCTTATATAGAGCATCTTGCTGCCTGTTTTTTTGCAGGCTGCGGCAATATTACCTGTACCCTGTTCATTGACCTTAAATACCATCTCCCTGTTTTCCGGGTCCTCTGCCGCATCAACGGCAGTCCAGCCCGCAGGATGGATGACTGCATCGGGATTAATCCCGCTTATCAGCTCGTCCACTGCTGCGCCGTCGGTGATATCAAGCTTCGCGTAGCTGAAGCCTGCAATATTCTCCTCCGGTCTGCAGAAGGTATCGGCGATATCGCTTCCTACACATTCATATCCTCTTTTTGACAGCTCCTTTACCACCTCATATCCAAGCTGTCCGTTTACTCCGGTCACAAAAACCTTCATAGAAATAAACTCCTTAAAAGTAGTGTTGAGGACATAGCAATATCCCTATGTCCTCACATTTTTATCATTATCTTTCCAAACCCTTATCATTCTGCTGCATGCAGAGCCGCATTTGCTTTTCTTACGGCATCTATTACACTTTCCGTCTCGCTTGCAGCTGTTACGGCATTTGCATTTTCCTTTGCAGCTTCTTTAACTGTATCGGCTGCTTTTTCAACAGTCTTCTCTGCAGCTTTCTCAGCCTCTTTTGCAGTATCTGTAATGCTTTCCGAAGTTTTTACCGCATCGGTCACTTTATCTGCTATCTTAACTGTATCTTCTGCCTTCTCTTTATCTGCAGTCTTAACTGTATCTTCTGTCTTCTCTTTATCCTCAGTCTTAACCTCAGCCTTAACCTCAGCCTTGACTTCTTCCTTTTCCTTATGCTTTTCCTTCTTATCCTTTGAGCCTGCGTCGACAGGATTCTTAGGCTTGTAGGTAGGTACTATGTCGCCGACAAGCTTACGTACCGTAGCGGGGTTGGGCTCGTCAAGACATGCCATATAGAGGTTGTCGAGGTCTTTTAAGAACTTCTCCTCATCAAGCTTGATGGGCTTTCCGATATGGATAAGCTTGTTCTCTGTATCCTGCAGACCTTCCTCGTCCATCAGGAGCTCCTCATAGAGCTTCTCACCGGGACGGAGTCCGCTGAACTTGATATCGATATCCTGATAAGGTACAAAGCCTGACATACGGATGAGATTCTCAGCTAAGTCAAGGATCTTCACGGGCTCACCCATATCAAGTACGAATATCTCGCCACCCTTTGCAAAAGCACCGGCCTGAAGTACCAGGGATACAGCCTCGGGGATGGTCATAAAATAACGTATGATATCGGGATGGGTAACCGTAACGGGTCCGCCCGCCTCGATCTGCTTCTTAAACAGCGGGATAACGCTTCCGTTACTTCCGAGTACGTTACCGAATCTAACGGCTACGAAATCAGTCTTGGATTTCTTATTATATGTCTGTACTATCATCTCACAGATACGCTTCGAAGCACCCATGATGTTTGTGGGGTTAACGGCCTTATCCGTAGAAATAAGTACGAACTTCTCTACACCTGCAGCATCTGCAGCCTTAACGGTCTTTAATGTACCGAATACGTTGTTCTTGATAGCCTCGTTGGGAGATACCTCCATCAAAGGCACATGCTTATGTGCTGCCGCATGATATACGATCTCGGGCTTATATGCTTCAAATATCGACTTTAATCTGTTGGTATTACGTACAGATGCGATAAGCACTACAAGGTCCAGATCGGGATACTTCATGATAAGCTCCTGCTGGATGGCATAAGCGTTGTTCTCATAAATATCCACGATGATCAGCTGCTTAACGCCGTGGTCAGCCAGCTGACGGCACAACTCACTTCCGATGGATCCGCCGCCGCCCGTGACCATAACTACACGTCCGGTCACATAACCCATGATGGAATCAAGGTCAACTACTATCGGGTCACGTCCGAGCAAGTCCTCTACCTGGACATCACGCAATTGTCCGAGCTTGCCCTCTTCGTTTACTATCTCACAGATACCGGGAAGGATCTTTACATGGCATCCTGTCTTCTGGCAGATATTTACTATAGAAGAAAGCTGCTTCTTATCTGCAGAAGGGATGGCTACGATTATCTCCTTTATCCGGTACTTCTCAACCGCGCTCTCGATGGCATCACGGTTGCCGACGATCTTTATACCCTGGATGAAGCTTCCGACCTTTTTGTTTGAATCATCTATTACACAGCAAATATTCTTATGAAGGAAATCACTTGCCATGATCTCTTTTATAAGCATATTGCCGGCCTCACCCGCACCGACTACCATGACATTGGCACCGATCTTTTTATCCCTGTGCCTTCTTACTATCATACGGATGGCACGGTAACCGAACCTGGTCACACATGTTGATAATATAAGTAAGAAGCTGAAGATAAAGTAAAAGCTTCGGGGCATGTACCAGCTGGTCTGATGTGCCTCGAGATTGAGTACGTAGCTGATACCGACATTCAGTATCGATACGATAAATGCGGCAACTACGATCCTCTCCAGCTCGCTTACGCTCACGTAGTTCCAGATACTGTCGTATAACTTAAACAGCCAGTATACAAGCAGCGTAGCGCCTACCAGGAACGGGAGCATCTTCCACAGATGCTCGTCATAAGGCTTCTGGATGGCTTCGATATTAAGGTCGAACCTGAGAAGCAATCCCAGGCCTGCCGCTGCCACTACAGAGCATATATCCAAAAATATTAAAAATATTTTTCTTAACGCTTTCATTTATTTTCCTCCATTGCAGGTTTTGCTTCCCGCAATCAGTCATAAAAGTCCATAATTATAGATATGATACCACATTATTTCCCGTTTGGCAAGCCGTTCTTTTTTCTGCACGACAGTGCCTGTTTTATCGGCTATAAAAATTCATGTTGACTTTTATTCTATTCCATGTATAATAGTCGGTGCGCGTCAGAATAGTCTGACCGAGAGTTCGAGACCTTCCTCTCGTTAAACAAAACTAAAGGAGAACAAATGAAAAAAACACGTTTTATCACCACGGCTGCCATAATAGCAGCTCTTTACGTAGTGTTCACACTACTCGCATCCGCACTCGGATTGTCAAGTTATGCGATCCAGGTCCGCTTCTCAGAGGCACTCACCATTCTTCCGTTTTTCACACCGGCCGCTATTCCGGGTCTTTATCTCGGATGTATCCTGGCTAACACCTTAACTCCCGGAGTCATAATATGGGATATCATCTTCGGAAGCCTGGCTACACTTTTAGGCGCCATCGGTACATATCTCATCAGAAAAAAGCTTCCCGACTGGTGTGCATGCATCCCTCCGATTATTGCAAATGTCATAATCGTTCCTCTCGTACTTGTATACGGCTACGGACTTGAAGACGGACTTCCTTATCTCATGCTGACGGTAGGTATAGGCGAGATCATCTCATGCGGCGTACTCGGTATAGCATTGCTTAAACTCTTAAAGAAATACAGATATCAGATTTTTGGCGAAAATTAAATAATAAGGGCTCTGTTCGGTATGCTGCCCGGACAGAGCCCTTTAGTAATTCTTTTAATGACAGGATAAGGAACCGCCGCACATTAATCAGGCAGCCTGAATCTCTTTTTTATATTTCTTTCTCTCTACTAAGAATGCATGCAGTGCACAGAGTATCATAACGATGATGCACAGAGGTCCTGCGCACTTTATAGCCATTACGATAAATCCAGCCGAGAAAAGCTTGCCGCTTACAAAACGGTTCTCTACAACATTTACCGATTCCTCAGCTACCAGTGTAGCGTTGTAATCTGCGATCATATCCGAGAACAGATTCTCTATCTCAACCGTCTTATCATATGTATTGTTTATCTGCTCACTGATAAGCGTTTTCTTAGCCTCTGTAGAAAGACTTGCCGCATTCATATCAGTGATAAAAGAGTTGTACTTCTCTATCTCCGAATCAATCTCTACTATCCTCTCGTTAAGTTCCTTCTTCATATCTACAAGCTTTTCGTAAGTCTCTTTAGAATTTCTGTCAACCTTTACCATGGCATCGCCGGAACCTAAATACATGATGCCGTCAAGTTCGTATGAATCGATCAGACCGTTGATCTCCTCAAGGTTTGCATTCTTATAAGACTTCTCATTCTCTAAGAGCTTGATCTCATACTCATACTGGTTACGGAGCCTTGTTGCGGATACCGAAAGCACATCGGTCATGACTGCCGCCTCGATATTGCTGATGGCGTCATTCTCTAAGTTCCTGCACTTTACAACGATATCGTTAAAACTCTGTGTACCGCTCCTGAATGCCTTGTCCTTCTCATACATTTCCGAAGCGTAATTCTTTATCTCCTGCAGATGCAGCTTGATGATCCTGATGCGGTATGCAAAATCATAATTGTCAAGGACAAGCATCTCCTGGATCTTCTCAGGATTGTATGAATAAATATAGTTGTTGATAAAATAGCTTCTGTAGGTCTGGCCGATGGCCTTGATCAGTTTCTCCATATCGGAGCTTGATACCGACGGATCAAAATCATCATAAAGCACGATATTGTATGTGGTCGGATAATAGTTGCTGATCGAAACATCCTGGCTCTCTCCAAAATTGTAAAGAGAGTTGAAATCCTTGATCTTATCGATAACATCTGCGGGATACTGTCCCTTTACAACTATGCTCGACCTTATACTCTCAGCCGTATACTTTGATGCAAGACCTACGGATGCAAGTGCATCATTTAATATCTGATCACTCTTGATACCGTCGATAGAGAACTTCTCACCGGTAGGAGTCTGGTTCTTTGCTGCACCGTCATACGTAAACTGGATGGTGACGGATGAATTCCTCTTAATCTTATCAGGTCCGAAATACTTAGCGAGCGCTATGATAACACCGATGATACCTGCTATGACTATCAGGCTTAAATATCTCAGATACCTCTTAGTAGCCGCACTTTTCTTCTTTGCGGGCTTTGTGGTTTTTACATCACTGCGGACGGCAGATTTATTATCTTTTACTGACTGACTCATGCCTCTGCCTCCTTTTCCTTATTTTCTTCCTTTTGTGCCGAGCCGCGTCTGAACTCCTCGGCAAGAGCATCAAGACCCCAGATCGCTATAGCGAGTACTGCGCCTATCACCATACCGATTATGGCCTTCTTGATATTAGAGGCATTAAGGAATGTATCTCCGAAATACTGTGCCTCGATAAAGGTCATGTATGAACTCTTATAAGAATCACTTTCGATGATCTCTTCGGCATGTCTCTCGGTCAGCTCATAGAGGCTGCGGCAGATGCCTACTAAAGACTCAAGCTCTTTTTCTACGTACTCACGCTGTGAAGTCGAAGTATATGTAGAGGTAAAGCCATCAACCTTATCCTTATAGGAAGCTATCTTTTCGGATAACTCCTCTTTTAACTTATAGTTCTCGGCCTGCTCCATGATGAGCTCATTGTAATAATCCGTAACGGTGTGTCCCATCTGTACCTCAGAGCTGTCAAAACCTGCCATCGTGATGGAATCGTTCTTGTAGCCTGCGATAAGCTCAGCTACGCTCTTTATATTACCGTTGATGACACCAAGCTCACGTTCAGCATTCTTCATCTGATACTCATACTTGGTAGTCATGATCTTCTTATCCTTGGTCACGCTGTTGTAGAAAACATACGCATAAAGATAATCGACATTTATGGTCTTTACAAGTCTTATGACTTCATTGATCTCTTTGAAGCTCAGTCCGTCTGTCTTAGATCTGTACTCAAGATAATCATCTCTTGTCTCATCGGTGCAATACCTTGACAGGGAATTAAGCAGTGATACCATGGCATCAAGACGCTCGATATAGTCCATATCGGTATTGGCTACAGACTCCAGATCGTTTTCGGGAAGCGCTTTCCCGAGATATGTATCATAGAAATACAGATTGTAATTATCTATGATGGAATTAAGAAGCGCTGCCATCTCGGAACCGTCAAGATATGTCTTCTTTCTGGCATCGGGATCGACGCTGAAGCCGTTCCTTAAGGTAACTATGTACTTTCCGTCATATTTGTATTCAACGTCGAGTACCTTCTCATAATCTTTATTGGCCTCGGAAATGACCTTCTCCACAACCTCTAAGTTCTGTCTGGTCTCCTCGGTGAGCATCCTCTCTAATGAGATATTTCTCTCAAGAGCATTTAACGGGATTTTGGTCGAAAGATGTGTCTTATCCATGGCACTCTGCAGGATGTACGATGATGTGACATAGTTTACATCAAGCTGTGTTCTGTCAGGCGCAAGACCGTCCTTGGCACCGGGGTAGATGAAAGAAATGACCGCCGATACGCTCTCAACCGGGTCGGCAAGCTCCGCACGGAGCAGCGGAACGGCTAATCCGATCAGCATACAGAAAACAAGAAGCCATGCATATACTCTCTTCTTCTTTCCCATATTTTGGAAAACCCTTACAAGATCGAGCTCGGTGCCCTCGGCAGCCGCGTCGCGTTTTACCACGACTTCGACCTTGCGGTTGTCCTCAATTTCTCTTAAAACATTCTTGTCCAATTCTGTCATAAAAAACCTCTTTTGATAGTTATAATCTATTTTTCTTAATGGCTGCCATTAACCATTTGTCATGATAATCCCCGACTACAAACCTGGAGTTCTGCAGCAGGCGCTCACGGTTTACCTGATCGTCCCTGTAACTGCCAACCTGCTTTAAGGCTTCCTTCTTACGCGAATCGTTCATGATATCTTCCGCATATACGATCTCCAGTGCCTTTGCAGTCTCACTCTTTGCATTTGAGGTCTTCCCGAAGTAGAGCTCCTTGTACAGCTTTATAGCACCCATGAGGCCGCCGTAATACTCGATGCCGAACTGGTCGCCCTTGTTCTTTCTCATATATACTGTAGGAACCCTGTCTATTACGACTTTTCCGGTCAGGTTGATGATCTTTTTTGCAAGATCGTCATACGCATCAGGATAGAAAGCGCTTACATCATACTTGATCATCTTCTGTCTGGCCGCATTGTTGAAAACAAATGTGCATCCGGGAGACGAACTGTAGAGGAGATTGTGCTCCACATCGCTGTATTTGCAGGCCTTGCTGCGGTTAAAACGTATGGGTTTAAGCTTGGCATTTGTGACCGTATAATCGCTCACATAAAGCAACGGTCCGTCAGCCACTTCCGTTTCCTCACCATCCAGGATCGCCTGTGTCTCAAGGTACTTTACAGCCCTTGAAAGCTTCTCATGGAACCACACGTCGTCCTGCTCGGAAAAAGCGAAATAATCGGCGTCCTCGGCCTTTTTCATAAGCTCCCAGTAGCCTTTGGTCTTGCCAACGCCTTTGCCCTCTATAAAGTTAAGCTTTCCTTCATTATGGTATCTTTCAAGGATATCCCGGGTCCTGTCAGTGGAACCGTCGTCAAAGACCGAAATCTCTATCTTAGCCTTATCAGCGATATCCTGCTTTAAGATGCTCTGAAGCTGTTCTCCTAAGAAATCTACCCCATTGAATGAATATAACAAAACATTGATCTTCATATGCACATCCATCCCAAATAATTTAACGTTTAGAACTACACACAATCAAAAGAATTGTAGCATATTGGTATTTCTTTGTCAAACTTAAAGCGTGACATTTTTGTAAACTAAAAAGTAAGCCGGAACTTCCATAAAAATGCAATAAAACAGCAGCCCGTATAAATACAGGCTGCCGGATAAACTGACTGATATAAGCCTTCCCCTTGAGGGGAGTGAGGTGGTTAAGGCTCGATCTTAGCCTTGCCGCCCATGTAAGGACGGAGTACCTCAGGGATATTAACCGAACCGTCGGCATTAAGGTTGTTCTCTAAGAATGCGATAAGCATACGGGGAGGAGCAACTACGGTGTTGTTAAGTGTATGAGCAAAGTACTTGCCGTTCTCGCCCGCTACCCTGATACGGAGACGTCTTGCCTGAGCATCACCTAAGTTCGAACACGAACCAACCTCGAAGTACTTCTTCTGTCTCGGCGACCATGCCTCTACATCACATGACTTAACCTTAAGGTCTGCAAGATCACCCGAACAGCACTCGAGCTGACGTACGGGGATATCAAGACTTCTAAAGAGGTCAACCGTGTTCTTCCAGAGCTTGTCATACCATATCATGCTGTCCTCAGGCTTACAGATGACGATCATCTCCTGCTTTTCAAACTGATGGATACGGTATACGCCTCTCTCCTCTATGCCGTGAGCACCTTTTTCCTTACGGAAACAGGGTGAATAGCTGGTAAGTGTCTGGGGAAGCTGTGTCTCGGGTATCATCTGGTCGATGAACTTACCGATCATCGAATGCTCACTGGTACCGATAAGATAAAGGTCCTCGCCCTCGATCTTGTACATCATGGCATCCATCTCTGCGAAACTCATAACGCCCGTAACGACTTCGCTTCTGATCATGAAAGGAGGTACACAGTATGTAAAGCCTCTGTCGATCATGAAATCTCTAGCGTAAGAGATAACTGCCGAATGAAGTCTGGCGATATCGCCCATCAGATAGTAGAAGCCGTTTCCTGCAACACGTCTTGCGGAATCAAGATCGATGCCGTGGAGCTTTTCCATGATATCCGTATGATAAGGTATCTCAAAATCGGGAACCTTGGGCTCGCCGAAACGCTGAACCTCTACGTTCTCGCTGTCATCTTTTCCTATAGGAACAGAAGGATCGATGATGTTGGGGATGATCATCATTCTCTTCTTTACTTCTTCCTCAAGCTCTGCCTGCTTCTTGTCAAGTGCTGCCAGCTCATCGCCGAACTCGGCTACTTCCTTCTTAGCTGCTTCAGCCTCTTCCTTCTTGCCCTGAGCCATAAGGGCACCTATCTGCTTGGAGATGGTATTTCTCTTCTGCTTTAAATCATCAGCCTGCTGCTGTGTTGTACGCCTCTGTGCATCAAGTTCTATAACCTCATCAACCAAAGGGAGCTTTTGATCCTGGAACTTGTTTCTGATGTTCTGCTTTACTACCTCAGGATTCTCACGTAAAAATTTTAGATCGATCATATCTTATCTCCTCTCAAAAAAAATAACCCCACATCTGAAACCAGATATGGGGCGAAATAACAATTCCGCGGTACCACCCAAATTATCACTTACGGTGACATCTCTTATGACGATATAAAGGTCGTCTCCCTTCGACTCCTCGCCGACGGCTCCGAAAGTGGAAAGACTTCTCCGCCTGACAGCTCGCACCGCCCGCTGCCTCTCTGAAAGGTTTACAAAATCGTAGTTTTCATCACTGCCGTATTTCTTAAGTAGTTAGTTTACAACTTTTTTCTATAGAATGCAAGCAAAATTTTTAATTCTTTGTTTTACTCGTTATCTTGGCCTCTCAGCACGATCCTCGGGCCGCCCTTGCCCTCGATATAATCCTTGGTAATAAATACTCTTCCTATAGAAGGATCCTTCGGTATCTCATACATGATATCGAGCATAAAGTCCTCGATGATGGAACGGAGTCCTCTGGCACCGGTCTTCTTCTCCAATGCCTTCTCCGCTATCACCTTCAATGCGTCCTCATCAAACTGAAGGTCTACTTCATCAAGTGCAAGCAGCTTCTGGTACTGCTTTAATATCGCATTCTTCGGCTCCTTCATGATCTTAACGAGCATGTCGGCATCCAAGCCTTTCAGAGAATATACCACCGGAAGTCTTCCGATAAACTCCGGTATTAGTCCGAATTCCCTTAAGTCCTCGTTGGTTACCTTATTTAAGAGCTCGGGATCGTTGTCATATTTGTCCTTAAGGTCATTGTTAAAGCCCATAAGGGTGTTCTTCGAAAGTCTCTTCTTGATGATCTCGTCAAGGTCCGGGAACGCGCCGCCGCAGATAAAGAGGATGTTCTTTGTATTGATGGTGGTCATGGGTACCATCGCGTTTTTGCTGGTAGCACCCACAGGTACCTCTACATCGGCACCCTCTAACAGCTTCAATAAGCCCTGCTGTACGGACTCACCGCTTACATCCCTGTTGGTAACATTTCTCTTCTTCGCTATCTTATCTATCTCGTCGATAAACACTATACCGGTCTCAGCCTTGTCCACATCATTGTCCGCAGCCTTTAAGAGCTTGGAGAGCACACTCTCCACGTCATCACCGATATATCCTGCCTCGGTAAGAGATGTAGCGTCCGTGATGGCAAGCGGAACATTAAGGAGACGGGCTAAGGTCTGTACAAGATATGTCTTACCGCAGCCGGTAGGTCCGATCATGAGCATATTGGACTTTCCGATCTCGATATCGCCCGCAGCATCCTTGGTCACACGCTTATAGTGGTTGTATACCGCGACTGATATGATCTTCTTCGCCCTGTCCTGTCCTATCACATATTCATCGAGCTGCTCCCTGATCTTATGAGGGGGCGGGAGCTTCCTGAAATCAAGCACTGCCTCGGGAGCTGCTTCGGTCTTGCCTGCCTTTTCCTTATCGGGCTTGGCCTTTTTAACTCTCTGGCTCTTCGGTATACCGCCGAAATCCCCCGGGAAAAAGCCCGGAAGTATGATATTGTCAAAATTGAGCTTCCCGCCCTTTAAGTCAAGGCCGGGGATGCCCAGTCCGGGTATATTGTTGCCGCCCGAATTATTCATCAGGTCAAAAGTCTTCTGCATACATGCGGGACAGATGTACATATTGTCCGTCATCTTTATCATCTTGCCTGTAGTAGATTCCGGCTGTCTGCACATGTAGCATATTTTTTCATATTTGTCGTCATCATCATCTTTTATGATGTCGTCTGTATTTTCTGCCATGTGAACTCCTCATATATAACATTATTAATAAGCGTTCTTATTTATAAATCCCTTAAATATAGTCAGGAACAAAATCTTTATGTCCAGTCCAACGGACCAGTTCTCTATATAATAAAGATCGTATTCGATACGCTTCTTGATGGAAGTATCTCCCCTGTAGCCCTTGATCTGGGCCCAGCCGGTCATGCCGGGACGCACCTGGTGCTTGACCATGTAACGGGGTACCTCTTCCCTGAACTTTTCTACGAACTGGGGCCTCTCGGGACGCGGTCCGACTAAGCTCATGCTGCCGCCTAAGACATTAAAGAGCTGTGGCAGCTCATCAAGACTTGTCTTTCTGATGAACTTTCCGATAGGGGTAACACGCTTGTCGCCCTTCGTGGTCCACTCGTCCTTTTCCTTCTCAGGGTCCTCTAAGTACATCGAACGGAACTTAAACATCTTAAATTCCCTGCCGTGCTTACCCACACGTACCTGTGAGAAGATAACGGGGCCCTTTGATGTACACTTGATTATGATCGCAATGATGAGCATCGGGATAAGTCCCAGTACCAAGGCTATAAAGCCCAGTACTATGTCCATCATACGCTTTATGAAAAGGTTTATCGTGTTGGTCAGCGGAACGTTTCTTATATTAATAACAGGGAGCCCGTACAGGTCCTCTATATAAGGAACGGTCGATACCATATTGTTGTAATCTGGCACGAACTTCGTGTGCACGCCCGTTTTTTCACATACATTTACTATGTCCTCGAGCTTTTCATACTCGGAAAGCCCTAAGGTGATGACTATCTCGTCATAGTCGTTTTCCTCGATGATCTGCCCTAAGTCGAGGATGGAGCCTATGACTTTTATACCCTTATAATCGGTATCAAGTACCACATTGTCATCAAGTATGCCGTGTATCCAGTAACCCCACTCGGGATTCTGCTTGATCCTGTCTATGTAGCCCTCCGTCGCACGGCTGTAACCGACTAAGAGCACATGCTTTAGGTTCTTTCCTCTTTTCCTTATGGTACGCAGCACCTTCGATATCACATATCTGAGTGCCAGCCCGAATATAAGGTTCAATGCACCGAATATCAGGTAGAACCAACGGGAAATATCATTTTCCTTCTGAATAAATATAAGGAATGCAAAATAGAAGATACCGAGTAAGTTAGCTTCTATCAGGTTTCCTATGACCCTTATGCGGCTGTGCCCGCGCCTCGGCTTATACAGCCCGCTGATCCCGTATATCACAAGATATCCCGGAAGCAGGAATATAATCTTTCGCGCATATATCGCAAAGGCCAGGAAACGTTCTCCCTCCTGAAGTGCAAAAGGCTTAAATGCTGTAAGCACGCGGAAACGTAACGGATATGCCAGGAAATACGCTCCCACTATCAGCATCGCATCGAGCACTATGTACAGGCGGTTAAAGGTTTTCTGATTATCTTTTATCATCTTTTGATCATCCTGTAAAAAGGCTGTAAGCTGCTACAGTCCTGTTCTAAAACACTGTTTATCAACATCACACAATACAACACCATTTTCTATCATACAATATTTACGATTTTATTACAAGTTAAAAAAATGTTATATATTTTGGAGATTTACACACTTTTTTCTTTCATTTTTCACAATATCATCACAAATTGAAACTAAAATCTAGACATAGAGTTCGGAACAAGGCCGGTTCCGGACACAAGAAAAAGCATTGAAATAAGACGCTCGGAAGACACATCTTCCGGCGGAAGGAGGACATATGAGTGACAATATCGACTTAACAGAGATAAAAAACGATGAAGAAATAAAAGAAGAAGTTAAAAAGACGGTCGAGGCCGAATATGAGGCAGCAGAAAACCTCGGCGATGCAGGAACACAGACAGCCGAAGCAGTACAGAATACCGTTGACAATACTGTCGCCGCAGCAGGTGCTCCTGCTCCCGATACAGATCCTTACAGCAAATACGCACGTCCCGCTGCTCCTTACGCAGGCGGCAATCCTTATTACGGATACATCCCCCAGGGACAGCCTTACGGATATCAGGCACAGCCCGTAAACGGACAGGGATATCCCCAGGGCATACCGTATGGACAGGGCATGCAGCAAAGTCCGCAGAGCATGCAGCAAGGTCAAGCTGAAGCCGGTGACACCGGTGAAAACTCCCAGCCTCAGCAGCCAGTATATCAGCAGCCTTACGGCTGGGTACCTTATCCTTACGGATATATCCCGGGACAGCCGGGTATGGCACCTAATGGTCCTCAGGATGCCGCAAACACCAAGAAGTCCAAGAAGGAAAAGAAAGGCTCCGGCAAGGTCGGCAAATTCTTCTTCGGTGCTGCCATGGCAGCAGTATTCGGAATAATCGCAGGCGGTGTATTTATCGCAATCACATATTTTTATAAAGAAAAGAACCCCGAGCTCTTCACCGAGCAGACAAGCGGCAAGGCACGCGTAACCGTTTCCGACAACAAAAACAACGACCGTCTGAACCTGACACCGGCTTCCGATGCGGTAAAGATTCCTTCGACGGATGTCATCGACAACACAGAAAGCACATTCACCAGTACTGATGTATCAGGCGTCGTAGAAAAAGCAATGCCTTCCATCGTTTCGATAGAGTGCGTGACACGTGTATCAAGCCCGTTTTACGGCACATATGACGCAGCTACCGCAGGTTCCGGCATCATCATCGAGAAGCAGGAAAAAGAGCTCATGATCGCTACCAACAACCATGTAGTTGAAGATGCAAAAGATATCAAGGTCACATTTAACGACGGAACCACAGCCGCAGCTACCGTAAAGGGCAAGGATGATGTAGCGGATCTCGCAGTCATCGCAGTTAAGCTTGATGACCTCTCTGCAGATACCCTTAAAAACATAGCCATAGCTAAGCTCGGTAACTCCGATGACGTAAAGATCGGTGAGATAGCTATCGCGATCGGCAACTCACTCGGATACGGACAGTCCGTAACAGTCGGCTATATCAGTGCAAAAGACAGAGACCTCACCATTGACGGTCAGACCTACAGCAATCTATTACAGACAGATGCAGCCATCAACCCCGGCAACAGCGGCGGCGCACTCGTGAACATTAACGGCGAAGTCATCGGTATCAACAATGCCAAGGTCGGCGGTGCCAACGTAGAAGGTATGGGATATGCTATCCCCATCTCAAGAGCACAGAATATCTTAGCTGATTTTGCAGCAAGAGAAACACTTTCCACCGAAGAACAGGGCTTCCTCGGAGTAAGTATCACCACCGTTACCAACGACATGGGCAAGATGTATAACTGGCCTGTAGGTGCTTACGTATCCGAATTAATTGAAGGCGGTGCAGCTGAGAAAGCCGGCATCTTCAAAGGCGACATCATCACCGCTATTGACGATACCAAGATCAAGAGCGCTGAAGCATTGATAGAAAAGATTCAGAGCATCCGATACGGCAAGGAAGTAAAGGTAACCGTACAGCGTATTGAAGACGGTGAGTTCAAAGAGATCACCATAACCGTAGTGCTCGGACAGCGTCCCGCAGAGAGCACCAATTAAACAGCTTACTACTTTTTTTCAGATTCTCTCCTATAAATTAAAGAGACGACCGGTATACAGTTCCTGCTGCATACCGGTCGTCTTGTATTCACAGCACCCGGCCAAAACGCCCTCCTTTTCGGGCTGCCACGTGTATGCGGAACGGACGTACAAAAAAGTCCGTTCCCGCATTACACGGGCGCGCCCGTTGAGGAGGGCTGATTATTCTTAGAAACTCTTTATTTTATCGTTTGAGTCATCATTGGTGTTGATGAGTTTTTTTATGACTACGTAGTAGCCTTCGCCTGTCTCACTCTCGACATATACCCTGTCGCCTTCTTTTTTGCCGAGGATAGCTTTTCCCAAAGGTGAATCTATGCTTATCATGTTATGTAATATGTCGCCTCTTATGGAAGTTACCAGGCGGAACTCATCGGTTTCTTTATCTTCCTCAAAGTAAAGCTGTACGGTATTATTGATGCCGACTTCATCATCTTTCGAGCTGTCATCCACGATACTCGCATTACGGATCATCCTCTCTAAGTAACGGATCCTGCTCTCGTTCTGGTTCTTGTCCTTTTTAGCGGCATGGTATTCGAAGTTCTCGCTTAAGTCTCCGTGGGCTCTTGCTTCCTTTACAGCCTCTATCGCTTCCTTACGTACGACAAGTTTTCTGTATTCGATTTCCTCTTCTATTTTCTTTATATCACTTTTGGTAAGTTCGTTATTCATCTTAACTCCCGTTAGTCTTGTTTTGCCGGTTCGTTTTCGTATCTGTAATGTTCTACCCAATGCATATCGGGCGGAGTCTTGAGTGCTGCTTTTGCGTAGATCTTATCCTTATGAACAAATCTAAATCTGTCGGGATCGGTCTCGGGATCGATGGGATTGTCCCATGCTCTTGAATCAGCGGAGGCATTGCGGTTATCTCCTAAACAGAAATAACAGTCCTCAGGCACATAGTAAGGACCGAAGCTGCCTGTGGGCTTAGCCTTTAAGTAAGGCTCATCAAGAGGTGTCTCGGAATCATTGATATATACCTTTCCCTCTATTATCTCCACCTTTTCTCCGGGGAGGCCTATGATCCTCTTGACATATACCTCGCCGTTCTTGTGGTACTGCTCTGTCGTATCTCCCAGGGCCCTGTCCTTTTTATAGGTGAGCTCCGGATCTATCTCGTACAGCTCCTTGTAGCTTAAGGGATACTCAAAGAATATGACGTCGCCCCTCTGGGGATCTGAAAAGAGGTACGCAAGCCTGTTGCCTATCACGTGATCGTCCTTTTTCAGGGCCGGCATCATGGAACCGGATACGATCTCGGCCTTCATGATGATGACCTCGGTGATGACCAGTGCCAGCACAAACGCTATCACGATTATGGCTGCCCAGCTTATGAGCTCCTTTTTCCAGTTAAACGGCTTCTTTTCTTTTTTGCTTTTATCCTTTGAGCCGGAATCTTTTGAAGCAATATCTTTGCTGTCTGTTTCTTTTATATTTGTTTCTTCACTCATTGTTTCTTTTTTCAGCCTCATCCGCGCATAAGTCCGGTTACACTTTAGATAAGTCCCTTTCATTTTCTTTTTACGGGTTATATGCATTTTGGGCATATAGCCACTGTATCAGTATACTCCAAGCAGGTTCTTAATTCAAGTTAAATTCCCATAAAAATCACATAAAAAAGTATTATCGGCGTATTCCGACATGGATTTAAACAGATTGTAAGCGTTTTCGGCCTTTTCCTCATCCCCGAAAAGGCCGAATACCGAGGGACCGCTGCCGCTCATAAGAGCTCCGTCAGCACCGGAGTCAAGCATCTGCTTTTTTATATCTGCTATGCAGGGGTGAAGCTTTACGGTCACGTCCTCTAAGACATTTCCGAGGTGGCCGCATAAGGTTTTAAGAGAGCCTGTCTTTATGGCGTCGATACAGGCGTCGATATCGGGATGAATGGTATCTTTATTCAGATTAAGGCTTGTATACACCTCTTTTGTGGAAACGCTGACCATTGGCTTTACTATGAGGACCTTCGCTTTAGGCGGGGCAGGCAACGGGGTAAGCACCTCTCCTATGCCTTCCGCAAGGGCTGTGCCGCCCATCAGGCAGTAAGGTACGTCTGCTCCGAGCTTAAGACCAAGTTCTGAAAGTTCTTTGGGTGAAAGATGCGTATCAAACAAGGTGTCCATGGCTTTTAGAGCTGCTGCTGCATTTCCGCTGCCTCCGGCAAGTCCTGCTGCCACGGGGATACGCTTTGTGACGGTGCATCTGATACCGTCTGTGATACCATATTTTTCTTTAAAAAGAGATATGGCTTTATATATCAGGTTGTTTTGATCGGTAGGAAGATATGGCAGGTTAATGGATAGATGTATCCCGGGCTCGTCGGAAATCTCGAAGTACAAAGTATCGTACAAGGATACCATCTGCATTATCATCTTCAGCGTGTGGTATCCGTTCGGGAGCACTCCCAAAACATCCAGCCCAAGATTTATTTTGGCATATGATCTTACGGTTATATTATTCATGCCGGTCAACCTGCTTTTTCCATGTTTTAACCGTCTGTTCCTTTAGGAATTCAATCAGAACATCCAGTTTCTGATCTTCATCCCAAGCTTCCAGACCTTTATAATACTCTTTTCTATCTTCTTCATGAATTATGATCGGAGGATGATCCATGTACAGTAACAGATAATTCATTATCATACGACCCGTTCTGCCGTTGCCGTCAGCAAACGGGTGGATATTTTCAAATTTGGCATGAAAATAAGCTGCAGCCGTCAAAGCTTTTTCTGCAGGTACATCATGGAATTCCTCTATCAGTTCTGCCATTTCTTCAGGTGTATCCTCCGCAGCTGCCCCTATCTCATTCCGTCCGGTAATATAATCATGATGCTTATACTCCCCGGGCCTTTCACCCAGCTGCCATCTTCTGGTATCATAGGTGTTCTGGGTAAGTCTGGCTTGAAACTCTTTGATCAATCCCTCATCAAGCTCCCTGTGCTGTCCAAAAGAGATAAGCAGGAGTTCATAAGCGTCTTTTAAATTACGGATTTCAAACAACGTACGCAGATCTCCGGTATAGGATGTAACACCGTCATGATCGAATATTTCACGGGTATCGTTATATGTGATCTCCTCATTCTCAATTTTACCGGAATGATACGCCATCAAAATACCGTGCCCGTTCATTGCTTCTGCCAGTTCGGCCTCAGTCTTTATATTCCGGCTTTTCCACCATGCAACTGTTTTATCGTAATCTGCCATTTTATCCTCCGGTCCTGTCAGTACTTTACATCACAATCTGCTTTTCCAATGTAACCTCAAAAAATGCTGCTCAGCATCGTTTTGTAATATTATAGCACAATAACTTAAGAAAAGTAAACAGAAAGCGATACGCTCGTTTAATCAAATTACCTCTTGCCAATATAATTATTCCATGATAAAATACCACCATAAGCAGTTAATAAACTCTCTTGCAGCAAGCTGCATTTTTCCGTATGTTGCGGATATTTCTGATGATTCTAAGTGTTGAGTGAGTATTATTTATTTTTCTTATTGATTTTTGTGGATATGCAAGCACTGAAAGGAGTAACAATCAGATGTGTAAAGCAATAACAGAGTTATTACAAGATAGTAGAAATGAAGGCAAATTTGAAGCCGAATATACCTGTTTCAAAAATTGTCTCGACCGCGGAAAATCCTATGAGGAAGCCCAGATTTTATCAGGAGCATCCGATGAAAATGCAGAAAAATACCATCAAAAATGGCTCAAGGAAAATAAGCGTAATTGATTAGATAACTATAATAAAATAGCCTCTTGATACACTACTGGTATCAAGAGGCTATTTTTACATTAAGTAGTTGTCCCTGTGATTTGTAGATTGCCATATTCCTGCTTAAACTCCGCACAGAGCCTGTCCAGCAGCTTCTCTGCGGTACGCTGCTTGATGAGACCCTCCTTGGCATATGTGGATATCCAAAGCTGGTCATCACAGATACTGCAGAGTACCAATGCCGGATTCATGGATAAGAAACCGCCCTTGATCCTTGCCGCCACCATAAAGCTGGAATCGTATTGAGCAAGTATCTCACCGCGCTGGCCGAGGAACTTTTTGATATCCTCATATTGGGCCGTCCCCGCCGAGATAAGGCATTGCTGTGATTCCGTCTTTATGATCCTTCTCGTGATCCCCGGAAAATTAACACTGATTTTTGGAAACAGTTCCTTAAGGCCCTGCTCCAGTATTTCGTCTATATCGTTCATATTGTCCCCCCAATACTTTCCCTCTAATCTCCTGTTTTTATGTTACGGTAATTGGCCATCCTTTCAAAATCAATCAGAGAACCGTCCCTCTGGCAGTTACGGCTCCACGAGCCGTTTATCCGTCTCGAACACATCTGATATCGCACGGAACATCTTCACTATGAAGCGCCCCTTATCCGTGATACTGTAGGTGCCGTCTGCGTTCTGCACGATGGTGCCGGTTGTCAGCTGCTCGTCGAAACGTTTCTCGAATGCACCATATTCATTCACGTACTTCTCCACAAATATTTCAGCCACCTGATCCTCTGTGTAGGTTCTGTCAGAATACGTATCCATGTAACTCAGCATGAACACTGACACAGACCTCTCCACAGTGACCGGGATCAGCGTGAAAAATACCATGTTAATGCTGCAGGTGAGGATAAATACCAGCACCACATCCTTAGCGGAAAGCCACGTGATCTTCCGCCACTTTTTGAAAAGGACCAAAAGCACCGACGCCATGATGCCCGCCAGCACGATCATTACTATGCCACGGTACATAAGCACGCGCATGCCCTTAAACAACGGTAGCTTTATAAGCAGTATCAGTAAAAGAAACGAAATGACATACAGCACAGCATATGTAAGAAGGGTAAAAAGGATCTCCTTAGCAGCTGATTTTTTTGAATTTTTTTCCACGGTACTTATGCTATCCGCAGCACCTGTGTTAGTTATATTATTATCTATATTATTCATAGTAGTTTATTTACTCTCCATATAAGGGTCAGGTACCATTAATTCATGCTTTTCCCAAAAGGGGGTATATTTAATTATAAAATCCAATCTCTGTGATGTCAAGTTCACTTAGCGGTATTCGATGTAAAAATAAGTAATACCGCTAAGTGAAGCTCATTTTTTACTTAGCGGTATTTTTAAATCTTAGTTAATAAACAAACTCTTAACGGTGTTCAGGTCGAAGTAGCCGGGAATGTCATAAAGGTATAAAAGCACTATCTTGTTGCCTATGGCTCTGACGCACATATACATGGTAATATTTGAGCCATTACCCATTGGAAGTGCTGAAACAAATGTCTTATATGTCTTGCCGCACAAAACCATATCGCTTGACTTTGAAACGGTTAATGAATACCCGCCACCTGTTACTCTGTACTCCTGGAAAAAGTCCTCTGTCTTTGCTCCGAACAATTTTGCATTAAACGAATTATCGGTTATGACATACATCATAACTGCAGGAAGAGGCCCGTTTGCGAAGCCGTCATGGTATTCCTTACCCGTAAGGAAAATGCCCTTTATTTCTACATCTTTATCCTTCCACTGATAACTCAGACTATTGATTGATGACTGCATGGAACCGGTATAGAGATAAGGGGTTAAGTTTTCAAAATCCCCGGTCATATCGATCTTCAAATCTGCCCATTCATTCACATAAGTTCCGTATTCGGCTTTTCCCTCGGTGTAGCTTACACCGTTCTCGTTTTTATCACTGTTGTTGTATCTGTAGAAACCGTATCCGATAAGCGCAGCCAATCCAAGTAAAAGGATGGCCATAAAAATCTTGCTGCCTATGCTCTTCTTCGGTTTTTCGGTAATGCTGCCGCCATATGAAGCCCCATAATTGGGAGATGCATACGGTGACGCATAAGGCGATGCGCCCTGTGCTCCGGTATATCCGCCTACCTGTGCCTCCTGCGGACGTCCCTGGAAACGCATGCCCTGAGATGCTGCTCCCTGACCTGACATAGCAGCCCCGGCAGTGTTCGTATTCTGTGCACCCTGACCGGCATTACTCTGAGCAGGCATACCCGGGTACCATACTCCGGGTGCGGGAGCATTACTCTGCTGAGCACTTTGATATGATGTGCCCTGGGGTTGCACGCCTTGATAAGGATTACTCTGAGCCTGGCTTCCCTGATATGTAGAGCTCCGGTTAGATGCTCCCGGTATATATACTCCCGGCATAGGAGCAGAAGTATTATTGGGTGTTGATGCAGTATTCTGATTGGACATTGACTGCAGCTTTCTGGCTATGGGATCGAGCTCGACAGGCTTATTAAGCTCTGCGATATCTGACAATCCCGAGTTCGCACCCTGTGCTGCAGTATTTGCAGCCCCGGCAACACCTGCAGCTGCAATCCCTGCTGCAGCCCCTACAGCTGCGGCCTCTGCTGCCTCAGCCTGCGGCTCTATAGACTTCTTATAAGCCGAAAAAGAAGCATTCAGATCGAAGTTGCTTGCACTCGTACTCGTAAATCCGGCATTCCTGTTCGGTGCAGCTGCTGCATATTCGGTCCCACATGCAGGACAACGCAATGCACTGAACACCTTCGCCGCTCCGCATTTAGGACATTTGTCGCTGTTATTGGTATTGTAACCTGATGTATCCATTGTTTAATTACCCTCTCCTGTTTTTATATAACCCATAAAAAAATAACAAAAAAAGTATAACATAAAACTTGCAGCGATGCAAGGATTAAAGATAACCTTAGATATACTTTCAACCAGAGAGTTACTATTTGAGGGCGCTTTGTACAGCAACAAAAAAAAGTTGCTGCAATAAGTGATTCATGGTATAATAGCATATGAAGGAACAGTAAAAATATGGAGATATCGTTATGTATGAATACTTTGATTTAGATTATCAGAATATTGAATTTGAATGGGACGAGAACAAAGAAATCATTAACTATCGAAAACATGGTATTCATTTTAAAACTGCTATCAAAGTATTTTTTGACGATAACAAATTAATCAGATATGACGAGGAACATCCCCATGAAGAACGATATGATGTTTTGGGGAAAGTTGGAAAAGTACTGTTTGTAGTATGCACTTTCAGAAAAGATAATGTCATACGTATTATTTCAGCCAGAAAAGCAAGTGCTGAGGAGCAAAGGAGGTATGATTATGGTGAGAATGAAGATGAGCGATATTAATAAAAATTTAACTGACGATGAGATCGATGAAATTAACGGAGCAGGCAATATGCCGATAGTTTATGATGAAGATTCCCCAAAGATGACAAAAAAAATGTTGACTCAGTTTCATAGTTTCGATTCTGTTCCTATCCGAATTTCTCGTGAAACATTAAACAGAGCAAAATCTATAGATAAAGATTATCGAGGTTTTCTGTCCAGATTGTTGGAAGCGGCTTTTAAAGATAGTAATTTGATAAAGAAATGTCAGTAAGAATAATGGGCTGTGAAAATAGGAGCATGGGTTACGGACAACCTTTAGTGTAGTAAACAAAAGCCGGGCCGGTCAAAACCATCCCGGTACCAACCTACGGTTCCACTCCAAACGTGAATTCTTCTTTTATGATCTTAATCTTAGATCCATTGAAAAGCGAAATTTTATCGCTGCTATACAGCTTCTCTCCATCCACTGTGATAGATGGCGGATTAAGCGCAGCCCATGCTACGGGCATATCCAAACTGAAAGTGACAGACATCATCTTACCCTCAAAAGACTTGTCAGGTATCTGAACATCATTTTCTTCCCAGTTGCCAAACGTAATACCGTTAGGTCCGATATATATCTTCTCTCCCGTACTCTTACGTGTCACAAAAGCCTTCATCTTAATACCCAATACGATATCCGAGATGCAAGGGAGCTCATTTGCATTTCCTGGGGTAGTCTCAAGTATAGTGATCTTTAGCGTCTTGGTATTTATTATCTTTTGGAAATCAAGTATATAAGCCGAACCATTATTTACGAAATCGGCATAAGATACCTGCTTTATCTCCGCCTCCTGGAACCCGCCGTCAAAATCAAGACGCAGCTTCTTAACCTTACCATATGCGTTGTAGGACGCTTCATCCTTCACATTTCCGTTAACCAGTATAAGTTTTCTGAAGCCCACCGTATCATCAAACTCATACGTAATACTGTCACCTGTCGGATTTTCACCGCACCAGCCGGTCCTGTAATCAGCATCACTGAGCCCGTCAGCAGAGAACTTGTAGCCCTTAGCCGAATGTGTAGAGGATGCCGTTACCTTAAAGTTTTCATGATAACCAGGGACACACATAAGCACATAGCCGTCACTTACGGGATGTTTTACCTCGTCCGCCACGGTGGTCTGTCCGGGGATATAGAAGTACTTCATAAGATCATCCGTATTATCCTGATAACCTGCTATGAGATCTATAATCATGTACTGGCTCTCATTCTCCAGCACGATATACTTATGATATTCCTTATAATCCCAAGCATAATCTAAAAGCTTAGAAGCATGATCTTTACCCAGAAAATTGACCTTTCCTACGTCTCTTTCGGAAGTTGCCAGCTGGTTTTTGACAAAGAACTCCGTTTCGGAATTATAGGGAGCTATCTTATCCTTGTTCTTCAAGTAGATCAAAATGACATTGCCGGGTCGGGAGGCAAAAAATTCAAGATCGTAGTCTGCCATCAAAGGTATGGAGCCGTCAGGACTCGTCTGCAGTCCTGCAATGCCCGGATATCTGTCGGCTATATCCTTTGGTACAAGATTGTATTGAGTTTTCTCTATTGTCCAGGCATCATCCAGTGAGCAGCCGACAGAAAAATAACCGTTCTCGTAAGTCTTAGCCTCTTTATTGGTGATCCCGAGGATGGAAACAGGCAGGTAAGGAACTTCTATCTCGGTAGGTGCACCGGGCTCTGTCTGCACACCCGATACACTTGCTTCCTGTTCCTTTTTGTCCTGACTTTTTTTATAAAAATATGCTCCGGCACCCACTCCCGCCAACAGTGCTATGACAAGTATCACCGCTATGACAGTACGTGCTCCGCCTGATTTCTTCTGAGGCGTAATATTGCCGCCATATGCAGGACCTGAGTAAGAAGATGCATACGGAGACTGATAGGGTGAACCGCTTCCGGGATATCCTCCCTGCGGCTGGGCAGGACGGCCCATGTCAGGGCGTCCCTGATAAGTAGGTGCTGCAGGCTGAGTACCCTGATTTGAATTATTCTGTGCCGGCATGCCGGGATACCATACTCCGGGCATGGGAGCAGGCTGTGGTCGTGAGTTTTGAGGGGATGTGCTCTGAGCCTGTGCTCCCGGGTATGCTGTACCCCCGGGCTGTGTACCCTGACCGGGGACACCGGCAGAGGCTGCAGCCTCCTGCCTTGCCATCTCCTGCAGTTTTCTGGCTATCGGATCATAACCGGTGTTTTCACCACTTCCGTTGGCATTAAAATTTGAATTATCCATCGTATGTTACCCTCTCCTTTTAGTCTGTGTTATCCCCATTGTCACATACAGTTATTTAATAAAATCAGAAATCTGGGCAGTCATCAGCGTCCTGACATTTTCACCCTTATTCCATGCCTTGTACCACTCCACCGTCTTCTGCACAGCGGTCTCTACATTCCAGACCGGTGCCCAGCCGAAGGTGGCTTTAAGCTTGGTACAGTCAAGATGCAGGAAGTTCGCCTCGTGAGGACCGTTATCCGACTTATTGACCCACTTTATGCCGTCTCCCCAGCACTTCACAAACAGGTCCGCCATCTGCCCCGCATTGATACAGTCCTCCACATCAGGTCCGACATTGTAATAGCCTTCATAGCTCCTGTCTTCATATTGCTTCATACATATCATAAGGTATGCAAATACCGGCTCCAACACATGCTGGAACGGCCTGATGGATGCCGGATTGCGGATAATGATATCATCGCCGTTTACGGCCGCCCTCACGCAATCAGGGATGATCCTGTCATTGGCAAAATCACCGCCGCCTATGACATTGCCGGCACGGGCAGTGGATATGGCAGGGATGTAATTTACTCCCCGACCATCAGCATTAGCAGAAGCTTCTGCAGTGGTACTTGTATCATCACATATACCCCCGAAAAAGCTCCTCTTATATGCATGTGTCACAAGCTCCGAGCAGGACTTGGAATTGGAATACGGATCGTATCCGTCCAGCTCGTCATCCTCCCTGTATCCGCGCTCCCACTCATGGTTAAGGTAGACCTTGTCGGTAGTCACGTTAAGGAATGACTTAACTGCTTTCCCATCACCTGTTTTTATATGTGCGTTATTATACTCCCTCACACACTCCAGGATATTTACCGTACCCATCACATTGGTCTCGTAAGTGTATCTGGGCGCCTTATAGCTGTCACGCACGATGGGCTGTGCCGCCATATGGATGACTATCTCAGGCTCAGCCTCAAAAAACGCCTTTTTCAGCGCATCATAATCCCTGATATCTCCGATCACCGAATTTACATCCCTGTCTATCCCGGCCTCTTCGTACAGGCTCGGGACAGTCGGCGGTTTAAGAGCATATCCTGTTACCTTAGCTCCCATTTTCTTTAAAGCACGGCACATCCAGGAGCCCTTAAACCCGGTATGGCCCGTGATAAATACGGATTTATCTTTGTAAAAACTCATCAGCTCATTATACATATGGCAATCCTTTTCTTATATCATATCCCTGATACCGTCCTCAAATGTATACCTGCACTCAAAGCCGGTATCTTTCTTTAACTCCGAAACATCTGCCGCTAAGAACATCACCTGGTTTTCCCCGTAAGGACGGGCTCCGAGATTTAACTTTAGACCGGGACATATGATATCCCGTGCTATCCCCAGGTACTCCGCAAGCGGCCTTTCTTCACCGCTCCCGAGAACATATGTCTTCCCGTCTATACCCTTTTCAGCCACATCATAAAAGGCTCGCGCAGCATCCTTACTGTATACGAAATCCCATATCTGCTCTCCCCAGGTAAAATCAGGGGATATACCATCCTTAAAACCCCTTACCGCCTGCATAAGTATTGAGTCCCCGTCATAAGGACCGAACACACTTAATACTCGCAGCCAGTTGTGCTTTAAGCCTAACTGATGCGCATGATCCCTTGTCATCTGCCCTGCACAGAGCTTCGCATATCCGTAGCCCATTTCAGGAAATGCCGGCGTATCGGGACGCAATCTGTATCTTTCATCAAAAGTCGCGTTGCTTTCGGCCGATTGGGTCTCATTTCCTATCCTCATATACGGTCTCCCGTACTCCGCCTGAGAGCCGGCACCTACAAACTTTTTACAGCCGAATCTCTTAGCCAAAGCCACAGCATCGAGAGACATCCTGACATTCCCGTTCTGGAGATACATATCATTCCTGCCGGGACCCGATGCTCCAGCCCAGACAAGGTGGAAAAAGCAGTCCCACTCCTTACCGGTATCATTCTCCATTTCAGACAACTTGGCAAAATCACATTCGACGATATTAATCATACCATTGCCAAAGGAATCCGCAAGTGCTTTCAACCGGTCATTTCGCTTAGATTCAGATCTGGTAAGCACAAGGACTTCAATATTCTCTTTTATCAGTAACTCCGCCAGAGCCATCCCTATAGCTCCCGTAGCTCCGGTGATTATCGCACGTCTCATACGCAACCTCTCCGTTCAAAATCTATTGACAAACCCATGTTTCAGTGGTATATTAATTATAGAAAAAGGTACCGCCTTAAACAAATTGAACAGACGGTTTGCCTTAGTTAACAGGTTATAGAAAAAGCAACCTTAACCTTGGTCGGGGCGGTTGCTTTTTTATTGCAAACCGTCCTCTATCATCGGCACTATCATGATTTTCTCAAGCTCTTCTCTCGGCAGGAAAGGCGCCAGATCCTCCAGCGGAGGTGACACCAAAGTACCATCCTCAAGGCGCTTCGTACTGCTCTTAGGCTCCCATACCTGCTTCGTGTCCGTAAAAATCTCAGCAAATACCGGGCCGTCCAGCGCCAGCACCTCATCCACTACCTTCATCATCTCTGCATTGCTATGAGCACTGAAATACCTGTATCCGAAAGCTTCAGCTATTCTTTTAAACTCAGGAAATGACAGGTCGCCTGATTCAGGACCGATACCCACCTTTGTGTGCTGACTGAACAGATTCGTCTGAGTGATACGGATAGAATGATAGCCGTTATTATTGATCAGGAAAATCTTGACCGGCAGCCTGTTGGTGATGATGGTCTGCAGCTCCTGCAAATTCATCATGATGGAACCGTCGCCCTCAAGGCAGATGGTATCTCTCCTGCCACCGCCGATACACGTACCGATAGCCGCCGGCAGTCCGTAACCCATGGATGCTATAGCACTGTTATTAGCCATACGGCTGCCCTTTTGTATCACATAGGCCTGATTTCCTACCACGCAGCATGCCCCGTTGGAAACCGCTGTCAGGCTGTTCTCGGGGAGCCTGGAACTTAAGTATCTCACAAATGCATACACATTTGCAGTCTCACCGTTCTCCTCCCATTGCCTCGGGAGTACTGCAGGATAGTCTCTCTTCCAGCCCTGACAGATTCTAATCCATTCCTGCCTTAACTGTTTTCTTTCCTCTCCAAATTCTGATTCACCTGAGTGCCCAACGTTGCTCTGATCAGGTATATTCCAGCTACTCTCCCTGTCCAACGCCTCATTAAGCTTCGTTAAGAAATCCTTCGCATCCGCCCATATCGGCATATCAACATGGAGCGTGGGCTTTTTCATCTCGCCCTCATCTATATCCACCATGATGACCTCGGCAGCTCTCGCCCAAGTCTTCCAATTATATCCTACCTGCCTGATGGAGATACGTGTCCCCACAGCCAGTATAAGGTCAGCATTCTGTATAGCCCAGTTGCCGGGACGGTCGCCCATATTCCCTGCACGCCCGACATATAGCGGATGCTCATCCTCTATCAGATCCACCGCATTCCAATATGTCACCACGGGTATATTAAGCTTCTCTATACAGCTCCTAAAAGCCTCATAACCGCCTGAAAGCCTGATACCGTATCCTGCATGAAAAACAGGGCGTTTTGCACTCTTTATCTTCTCTACGACCTTAATTATCACTTCATCTGTGATCTCAGGCGGAAGCTTGGCATCATCCTCAGCCGGATCATATCCTTTAAGCTCATCGGTCTCTATATACATCCCCTGAAAATTGACGGGGATATCTATCCATACAGGTCCCGGTCTCCCGGTAGTCGCCAGATGCCATGCACGTTCTAAATGATACCTGATAGTATCCGGCTCCTCTATCATCACCGCATACTTAGTCATAGGCTCCACTGACTTTACTATGTCATACTCCTGATCACCCATAGCACGTACCAGTGCTCCGGCTTCTTTCAATGCGTATCTGGCTGTGGTATCAAAACGCACCTGGCCGCTGATAATGAACATCGGGATGGAATCAAGCCAACCGCCTACCACACCCGTCAGGGCATTTGTACCGCCGGGGCCTGTAGTCACGCATACCGCAGCTATACGATTGTCCAGACGCGCATAAGCCTCTGCCGCTATGGCACAGGCCTGTTCATGATGGTTGTATGTCACATGCAGACCTTCATTATGTCCCAATGCGTCATTAAGATGCATCGCTCCGCCGCCTACGACACTGAACACATCCGTCACACCTTTATTAACCAAAAAGTCCGCTACATAATCCGCAAGTCTTATCTTCATATCCCAGCCCCTGTATTACACCTCATCATTACAACTACATATATCTATCAAGGTACTCCGCTATCACATCACACATGTATTTAAGCATCTCTTCCGTCATACCCGGATATACTCCTATCCAGAATGAGTGCCCCATGATATAGTCCGTATTCTCCAGTGTTCCGGCTACCCTGTATGCATCAGTCCCCCGTATAGGATCAAAGCAGGGCTGCTTTATGAAGTTACCGCCAAAGAGGAGTCTCGTCTGGATATTGTGAGACTCTATAAAGCCTGTGAGCTCATTCCTTGATATACCGCTGTCCTCTTTTACAGTGATCATAAATCCAAACCAAGAGGGAACACTTCCCTCCTCAGCCTTCGGCAGGTATATCATATTCTCGTATTTCTTTAACCTGTCATATATATACTGCCAGTTCTCTATCCTTCTTTTTATAAAGCTCGGGAACTTCTTTAGCTGCTCCACACCTATAGCAGCCTGCATCTCCGTAGCCTTAAGGTTGTATCCGAAATGGCTATATACATACTTATGATCGTAGCCTTGAGGAAGCTCACCGAACTTTCCGTCAAACCTGTGTCCGCACATGTTATCATGCCCGGAAGCACATATACAGTCACGTCCCCAGTCACGGAAGGAAAGGATGAGCCTGTGCAGTAAAGGATTATCCGTATATACACAGCCGCCCTCACCCATAGTCATATGGTGAGGAGGATAAAAACTGCTGGTACCGATATCCCCCCAGGTGCCGGTGTACTTACCGTCATATACCGTCCCCAACGCATCGCAGTTATCCTCTATCAGCCACAGGTTATGCTTATCACAGAACTCCTTAACAGCCTTGATATTAAATGCATTGCCCAGTGTATGCGCCAGCATGACTGCCTTGGTCTTGGGGCTTAATGCAGCCTCAAGCTTAGTAACATCGATATTGTACTCAGGTATGGTCACATCCACGAATACTGGTACCGCACCGTACTGGATCATAGGAGTAACAGTCGTAGGAAATCCTGCTGCCACTGTGATCACCTCATCACCTCGTTTGATCTGCCTGTCTCCTAACTCCTGAGCAGTCAGTACCATAAAAGCTACGAGATTCGCTGACGAGCCGCTATTAACCAGATGTGCGTACTTTACACCTATCCATGATGCGAACTCCTTCTCAAACTGCTCTGCATACTTACCCGCAGTAAGCCAGAAGTCCAGAGTCGCATCAGTCAAGGCACACATTTCCTTTTCATCAAATACACGGGAGGCATAGTTGATCCTGTCTCCCGGTTCGAAACTTTTTTTATTCTGCTTAAACTCTTTATAATAATCCGAAACCAGCTGCTTGATCTCAGACCTGGCTTCGTCCTCACTGTTCCAACGCATTTATTCTCCTCCCTGACACCTCATCCACCGCTTCGCGGTCCCCCTTCCCTTCAAGGGGAAGGCTTTTTGATATCATCCCCACCTAAAAGGGGAAGGCTTTGGTGTCACCACTTCTTCCACGGTGCTACGCCCTGGCTCAGCATCTTCTCCAATATCTCCATCTCACGTCTGTTATCCATGCACTGCCAGAAGCCCTTATGGACGAACGACATGAGTTCTCCCTGCTCAGCAAGCTTCGCTAAAGGCTCTCTCTCGAACACAGTATCATCACCATCTATGTAGTCAAATATCTTAGGCTCAAGCACCATGTAGCCGGCGTTGATGATATCATTGTCAGAGGCATTCTTCTCACGGAAGGAACGCACTGTATCACCCTCTATATCCAGCACGCCCTTTTGCTGTTGCTGGGATACTGCGGTAAGTGTAGCCACCTTGCCATGATGCTTATGGAACTCTAACAAATCCCTAATATTTACATCGCAGACACCGTCACCATATGTCATCATGAATGTCTCATCGCCGACATAATCTCGGATACGCTTGATTCTGCCGCCGGTCATGGTATTGTAACCTGTATCAACTATGGTAACTTCCCACGGCTCACAGCTGCTGTGATGGACATTCATCTCATTCTTCCCATCACGGTAATTAAATGTTACATCACTGCTGTGAAGGAAATAGTTAGCGAACCAATCCTTTATCACGTGCTGCATATATCCTGCACAGATGATAAACTCATTGAAGCCATAGTATGAATACTCTTTCATGATATGCCAAAGTATGGGCTTCCCGCCTATCTCAAGCATGGGCTTCGGACGCTGCACATTGTCCTCGGCTATCCTGGTACCGAAACCGCCGGCAAGTAATACGACCTTCATAGTTTTCCCCCTTTATATACCCTGTAAACCTCACTTTATAAACTTCTCCGGCACCTTTACACCATGTGCCACAAGTTTTGCCACATAAGCAGGATCTTGCAGTCTAGCCACAGACTCCTCCATATACTTCTGATTCTTCCTCTTAACAAATCCAAACAAATGACGAAAGTAGAATAATAAAATAATCCCACCTAAGATTAAAGCAACCCAGAGCCCAACTTTGAATAAAGCAGGATTACCTAAAGGTATATTGCTAAAGTCCCTATTCATAAGTAATAAGGCCATACCTACCAGACCGGATCCAAACCAAGATGTATATTTTTTCTCGGTATCCTGTATAGGATCAAACCCTTGTATGGCGACTTCCCGCCATCTATTATCAAATATTTCTCCTCCACATTTTTTGCATATCTGTATTTTACTGCCATACATATATGGATTAATAATCCTGTAACTTTCTATCACTTTCTTTTTACAGTGAGGACATATAATATCTAAAGCCATCTTAGAAACCTCATAGACAAATTAAGAGTTAAAATAAACAGCAGGGTGCCTACTCATCCATAGAATCCATAATGACATAAAACTTAACATATAGTTTGCGGAAGGATCCTTCATTGTTACGCTTTAAGATTTTCCCATTCCTCGCACTCACCAAACTCCAGCACATCCGCTATCCTCTCACATGCTCTTCCGTCCCCATAAGGATTACATGCATGGCTCATAGCTTCATATGAATCTTTATTTTCTAATAATTCCTTAAAGTTGTTATATATGCTCTCTTCATCCGTTCCGACTAGTCTCAATGTCCCGGCTTTAACGCCTTCAGGACGCTCAGTAGTGTCTCGCATAACAAGTACAGGTACTCCATAAGAAGGACATTCCTCTTGTATACCTCCGGAATCAGTAAGGCAAAGATATGATCGTGCTTCAAAATTATGGCAAGTGACCACATCTATAGGCTCGATAATATGAATCCTATCACAACTACCAAGTTCTTGTTCTGCTGCCTCGCGTACTAAAGGATTCATATGAATCGGATATAAGGCTCTACAGTCAGGATGCTCTTCAAGCACACGACGTATCGCTCGGAACATATGATGCATCGGATCGCCAAGATTTTCCCTTCTATGGGCAGTAATAAAAATAAGTTTGTTATCTCCTACCCATTCAAGTTCAGGATGCGAGTAATGATCCTGAACTGTATGCTTCATAGCATCTATAACTGTATTTCCTGTAATATATATTGATTCCCTTTTCTTTCCCTCACGTATCAAGTTTTCTGCTGCTAAAAAAGTAGGAGCAAAATTGTACTGGCTGATAATACCTACTGCTTGACGATTAAACTCTTCCGGATACGGACTATAAATATTGTAAGTACGAAGTCCTGCCTCAATGTGTCCTACCGGAATCTGAAGATAAAAACATGCCAACGAAGTAACAAATGTAGTTGAAGTATCTCCATGCACAAGAACAACGTCAGGTCTTACTTCTTCCAGAATAGACTTGATACCACCTAAAACTCTTGTAGTAATATCAAACAAGTCCTGACGTTCCTTCATTAAGTTTAGATCATAGTCAGGAATTACTCCAAAGGTTTTAAGTACCTGATCTAGCATTTGACGATGTTGAGCGGTAACACAAACTATAGTCTTAATTCCTTTTCTTTTTTTCAGTTCAATAATTAGCGGACACATCTTAATTGCCTCAGGACGTGTTCCAAATACAAGCAATATGGTCCTCATATGGTACCTCGTTTATTTAATTCAATCAGTTATTTGTTAACCTGAATAATCCATCCTCTAAACAATCCATCATTTTTATGTTCATAAGGAATTGATTTAACAACTTTTACATTACAACCACATATTTTTGCAAATCTTACAATATCCTTGTCATCTATCCACTGTTCCCACTCATCTATCTCAAGCTTACCAAGCTTTTCTAAAGGTTTATCAATTATTAGGAATACCCCTTTATTCTTGGTAATCCTATACAACTCCTTAAAGGCTCCTTCAAGATTAATAGCATGTTCAAATGCCTCGCAACAATATACGAAATCGAAAGAATTATCTTCAAACGGAATTTCAGTCAATGAACCAACTCGCTTTTCCTTAACATTGCCAATACCCTCCATTACTTTATTAGAAATATCAAAGCTATAATAATGATTGTAGGGTAAATCCTTTGTTAAATGGTATAAATACCTACCCTTCCCGCAACCAGCATCACAAATACTTATTTTACCATCAAATCTATCAGCGACAAGAGTCGCAATTCTCTTTACTAAACGATATCTTCCATCCTCGGAATCAATGCTATCCAAGAATAAACAAGCTTGTTTTTCAAATTCAAGTTTTTCTTTCCACGCTAATGCATCAAGGAAATATTTATTCGCCCAACTAATCTCTGCACAAGGAAAATAAAACGGTTTCTTTCTACCTCTATGAACCTTGGAAAAAAGAGAGCCTACCGGATAACTTCCATACCATCCACCTGTTTTGTTTTGCAGAGATAAACCATATTTAAATAAGGAATTTCCTTTATCTAGTTCTCCGAGTTTATACCAAACAAGTGCAAGCTGAAACAAACCAGTTGAACACACCCAAGGAACATCTTTTAGCCCAGGAATTGCACCCTTATGATTACGATATCTTTCCAACCTTTCCATCGCCCTTCTGCATAATTCAGTCTCACCTAAATCAAATAAACCTTCCATTACATATGCATAGAAGTGCGAAAGAAGGCTAAAATCAATTATTTTCTCATAATAATTCTTTTTATAATAATCAAGAATTTTTTTAACAGCTTCTAAATATTCTGGTTTATTATATAATATTCCCGCTTCTTTAATCGGTGAAAGGCAATAGATATGAATCAACTCAGAACAAAAGTTCTCATCATTTCCCCATGCATCTTTACTTGGAGTAGTAAGTCTTCCATCCGGTTGCATATTAGATAATATCCAATCACAACCGCGAATAATACTCTTATCCGCCTCATGCATGTATTGTCTTATTGCTATAAGTCCTTTCAATATCTGAGCTGAATCAAATACATATGGTGCAATGTCTTTGCTATCGTACCAGGAACCATCTGCTTTTTGAATTGAACATAAATATTGTGCATATGCCAAAGCCAACTCTCTTTTTCCCCAATGAAGTAGTGACGTAATATAATAACCTGTAACCTCAGGATAAATAATTAATTCTCTCGATGTTACAGCAATTCCTCTTCCGTCAATTGTATTGTTGTCAATCCATTTAAAAGCCTTGGAGAAGTTTTCCAGTTGTTTCTTCATATATGTCACCTCATTATTAGCAGTTTATCTATTTATAGCAAATCTCTTGACCATTCTTTACCCTTAAGTATTTTTCTATAATAAAATCGTTTCCAGATAGATATATCCCCTGCATATTTTAGTATATAGTTGTAATACTCTTTTCCAATTTCACTCCACAAATTTAAAGCATTTAGATTATTTATCAATTTGTATTCAAAATCCGCATTAATCAACATACTATCACAAAAATTTATATTTCTTTTAGTTGTAGTACTATGATTATTCCTTACATACCAGTTATAATAACTCTTTGAATTAATAACTATGCTTGGCAAACAATAAATCACATTTAGTGAAAAATAAAGATCTTCTCCTCCATAGCGCATAAATTCATTAAAAACTATATTATATTTATCTAAAAAAGTTTTTTTAAAAAGGCCGTTCCAAACAGCATCATTCGTTTGTCTTAACTCTATATAGTTTTGGGCTATTTTTTCTTTTCCTAAAATATAATTATCATTTAAGACCCTGGTTTTGTTTTCTATTCCATCAACAATAGTAGTAAAATTCCATCTCACTAAATCAGCATTATAGTATACTGCCCGTTCATAATTATCCTTTAATAAATCTATCTCATAAGTATCGTCATTATCACAAAATGTAACAAATTCGCCCTTTGCTTTAGATAGGCCGTAATTTCGGGCCGAGCAAATACCACCATTATCCTTTGAGAAAGCAATTATTCTTTTGTCGTGTCTTTGATATCTTTTTATAATTTCTAAAGTACTATCCTTTGATCCATCATTAACTATAATTAGTTCAAAATCACCATACGATTGTTTCAATATACTTTCAATTGCTCTTCCAATATAGTGCTCGGAATTATAAGCAGGCATAATAATACTTATCATTTTGTTTCCCTTCTGAATTCAGCAACTCCATGCCTTAAATAAGGTTCTTTTATTGGCCTCTCCCATAAATAAAACATCTTTCCATTTCTAATTGAGCAAGAATAATTTGGTATACTCTTAATTATATCTGTTTCATCATTTCCGGAATGGTATAAACAAACATACATAGTAAGTTTATCACTTGTATCAATTAACCCCCGAGACCCTTTAAGGACATCCACTTCTGCCCCTTCCACGTCTATTTTAATTATATCTGGTTTCACTTTATTTTTGAAAAAATCATCCAATTTTACTGTATTATTAGTCCCATCACCTACAAAACTATTTATAATCTCAACTTTATCCAGCCATTTTAAAAATGTTCTTCTTAATGGTTCAATCCATTCTAATTCAGCTTCAAAAATATACAATTTTTTTATATCTTCAATGTATTCCAATGCAAAATTGCCTTCGGCTCCCCCTATATCAACAACTATTTTATTCTTTAAATCCGGCGTTTCAATAAAATAGCAATGAGCCGATCTCCTGTCTTGCTCAATATCAACAGATCTAATATAAGGAATCCAAGCGTCTTTTTTCATATTCTTAGGTAAGTAGATATCCTTACCACGATACTTTACAACAGGAAAGTCATCTATACTTCTCAAGACATAATCTTTGTTTATGTAATCCAAAGTCCACTCTCCGCCAAATATAAAAGCCGGAGCATAATCTACATCAAAAAGCCTATCTGCCCACTCCATATGCTTTTTTATAAAATCAACAAACTCCAAATCATCACTATCCTTCGATAACCTATATTTTTTAAGAATATCTTTAAGTATTTTTTTATTATAATCAGGCTTTATAAAAGGAAACTTCAACTAATTTCTCCCTTCTCTCTGCAAACTCCAAATTTGTTTCTATTATAAACACTTCCAACTTTTATAAAAAGTAATAAGATTGTTACAATGCTTGTTCTTTGATCCTTTTTGAATAATTCTATCATAAATATCCGCTTCTAATATATCAATTTTCCCTTGATCAAACTTTTCTGCCATAATTCTTGCTTTACTTCGCATATCTGAATATTTTTCAGTATTGTTTAGAACATTGTTTAATATCGATGCAAGTTTCTGATCATTTTCATAATCATCTATTAAGATAGCATTTTGATTGTTAACAAGGTATTCATTCATTGGAGGAATATTAGAAGTAATCACAATGCTCTCACAAGCCTCCGCTTCAATAAAAACTATTCCAAACCCCTCCCATCTTGACGGAGTACACATGCAATCGCACCATGTATAATAAAACTTTAATTCATCATTAGGAACAGAATCTATAAAAATACATTTACTATCGACCCCATATTCTTTTGCCATTTTTATATATTTATCAGTATCACCCCTTCCAACAAATATACAATCTGCATCCACATATCTCATCGCTTTTATTAATGTATCAAGATTCTTTTGCTCACTTTTTCTTCCAACATGAAGAATGTGTTTTCCATCTCCATATGTATTTTTAAGTTTTATTAAATACTCATCATCATCTGAAACACGATGAAACCTTTGAAGATTAACCCAATTGGGTTTTATATATATTCTTTCCTCCTCATATCTATATTTTTCTAAAAAGGCGTTCTTCACGCATTCAGCCGTACATATTACTGCATCAGCAAATGTTATTGATTTAAACATGATGTTCTTGTTGGTATCGTGAAGCGAAACAACTGTTGGTATATCATCAACCTTGCTAATCGCCGCCCAGTCAGCACAATGATATCCACCATAAGCTCTTACAACCGAAGGATTAATCTCCTTTATAATTCTTTTAAAAAAAAGTGGATTAGCTTTAATATATGTAATTCCATCTATTTTATCCTCTTTTCTATCTCCCCACGGTGATACACAATATACTTCATCAAAAAAACCCGCCGGATTAAAATATCTGCTAATGGTTGCATAGTCCTGTCCTACTGCTAAATAACTACGTATCGACTCACTTGGAAAGACTATTAGTTTTTTCATCAGTTCAATCTCCTCAAACATTCTTTAATTCAATTTCATCAAATCTTACACTTCCCCAATACTGCCTCAACCATCCAGTTCTATTAGATAGTGTATCAACCACTTTAAAATATATTTTCTCTGGTATATCATTTAATCCTGTATGTACTCCCATTGAATTTAGAGTAAAAACCGACAATCTAAAAAAATATGTACCCGCTGCAAGATTTTTCATCGAAAACAAGAAATCCGAAAACCCTTCTTGTTTATCACAAAATGTAATAAATGGTTTTGATTCGGTCATGCCCACAATCATTCCATCTGCATACTTTATTTCTAATCTTATTCTTACATCTTCTATGGGCTGAATTATTCTCCACCCTAACCTAATATGCATTTTTTCCTCTGTATCAAAAATCGGATAGTCTTTATCTATAAACTCTAAACTTCTAATTTGAAACGCTTTTCCGTAATCCAAAAATGATACTTTTTTAGTATCCAATATATATTTCGACTTTAATTCCCCCTCAGCATTTTTCATATAAACAGTTATTGCCTTTTCAACTTCACCATCAAATATTACTTTCCCTTTATCAAGAACTATACATCTTGTACACAAATTTCTTATTGTTGCCATATTATGACTAACATATAAAACAGTTTTCCCTCCATGTGCCTCATCTCCCATCTTTGTAAGACACTTTTTTTGAAATGCCATATCGCCAACTGCCAATACTTCATCCATTACCATTATTTCCGCATCAAGATGAGATGCTACAGCAAATGCCAATTTTACATACATACCTGAAGAATATCTTTTAACTGGAGTGTCAATAAACTGTCGGCATTCCGAGAAATCTATTATTGATTCTATCTTACTATCTATTTCTTTCTTCGTCATACCAAGGATAGCGCCGTTCATATAGATATTTTCTCGCCCTGTTAATTCACCATGAAATCCCGTTCCAACTTCAAGCATAGATGATATTCTTCCGTCAATCCATATATCTCCTTCAGTAGGTGCTGTAACCCTGGAAAGTATTTTTAACAACGTTGATTTTCCTGCACCATTAGCACCAATTATACCTAAAGCTTCACCTTTTTTTATTTCCAGATTAATATCCTTTAATGCCCAAAATTCATCACCATACCTCGACCCATCCTGGCCTATCTTCAAATTGGGATCTTCTTTACCTCTTTTTCTTGCCCACCATGACTGGAGTTCGGCATTTAATGTGGTGCCTCCTATTGCTCCAAGCTTATACTTTTTCCCAAGATTCTCTATTTTTATTGCTACATCACTCATATAAATATCCTATCTTTAAACTGTATCCATAAATACTTTTTCGACTTTATTAAACAATAAAACGCCAATCACCAGTAATAGAATCGTAGAAATCCAACTAATCCCCCAACTTCCCCAAGGTATTTCTTCAACCCCCAGAATAACACTTCTCCAACAAGTTAATACAGATGCCATCGGATTTATAAAATATAGTGTATGGTACTCCTCCGGTATCAATGCTGAAGAATATACTACAGGGCTAGCATACATCCAAAGTTGAACTCCGAATCCAACTAGTATTATCAAATCCCTATATTTTGTCGTTAGTGCCGCAACAATTATCCCACAGCCCAAGCCAAGCATCGCAACTTGAAGTATTAAAACCGGGGCAAGCAAAATGCTGATTCCAACATTGATGCTCGTACCACATATCATATATATAATAATAGCTATCAATAACATACCAATCTGTATTACCAGATCCAACATTCCCGTCAAAACAGAAGAAACCGGCATAACAAGTCTGGGGAAATAAACTTTTCCCATAATCGCAGAATTGGCAGTAAATGTATTGGCTGTTTCCGTAATACATGTGGCAAAAAATGCCCAAATGGAATTGCTGCAAAGATAAAATAACAAATGTGGAATGCCTTCTGTAGATAGTCCTGCAATTCTTCCAAAAACAAATGCATATAACAAAACAGTAATCAGTGGATTAAGAACAAGCCATAACGGTCCTAAAATAGTCTGTTTATATCGAGTTGTATAGTTGCGTTTAAAAAACAAAAAAACTAAATCTTTGTATCTAAACAGTTCCCTAATATCTATTTCAAGTAATCCGCTTTTTGATTTTATATGGGTGGTATAATTATTCATGTCGATTATCTGTCCCTTATTATATAACAATCTCAAAAATGTTTATTTTTTATCTGTCTGATTAGTTCAAAAAAAGATGTCGAATATAATCTATTCTTAATATTCTTCTTCAGCAAATGCCAATAATATCTTTTATCTATCTGTATTAGTTTATCATTAATATTGTCGACATGATTATTACCTCTATTCATTATTTGATCAAAAAAAGCAAATTCAAGTTTATTGATTTTTGCTTTATAATATAACTGCATGAAATTCTTCTCTAACGCTTTATATGTCTGATAATTGATGACATCCTTTTTTAACACTGACAACGACATATCGTGTCGTCTATAATAATATAAAACATCATCTATATGAAGCATTTTACCATATATATATATTCTCATCCAATAATCATAGTCTTCAGCCAAAAACAAGTTTTCATCATATTCTCCAATTATTTTTGCTATTGAAGCTTTATATAAAAAACATGGGCCACAAACATTGCTTTCAACTATTTTGTCTGGCTGTTGGAGTCTGCAAACATTAGTCTTATTCCCATTAGCATCTATATTCCAATAATCAGAATATACCATATCTACTCCATTACTATTCTCCAGAGCTTTTATCATAGTTTCTAAAGCATTTTTTTTAAATTTATTATCATCTGATGTCCAAGTAAAATAATCTCCCTCTGCATGACTAAATCCAACATTCAAAGATTTCGGTAATTTTAAATTAACCTTATTAGAATATATTCTTATCCTATTATCTTTTTGAGCATACTTTTTACAAATTTCCAAAGAATTATCCGTTGAGCAATCATTTACAATAATCAATTCCCAGTTTGAATACGTTTGATTTATAATACTGTTGATAGCCTTTGAAATAAACTTTTCTCCATTATAAACCGGAAGAACAATTGTCACTTTTTTATTAAATGTTCCCACATCAAAAAACCTTTCTAATAAGCATCTTTATATTTCTAAAAAACTTATAACCGGAAGTGTTTAAAAAAAACAGCCATAAAGAAATACTATACCCATACCTATACTTTTTTGCAAAAGGCTTTACTTTATTGAAAGTCACTTTTGATATATAGGATTTTTGATCTTTCGTTGGCATTTTCTCCCAATTTTTACGCATAGCATTAATTAGTAATAAAAACTCTATCTTGCATACTTCATAATCATCTATTAAATGTTGTTTAGTAAACATGTGGATTTTCAAAATACCTTTACAAAGAGATCTATTTTTTTTCAAATAATCGTCTGCCTGCATTATAGATCCTTTTCGATATCTTCTATAGTACAAAGGAATATTAATGATTGAAACCCTTTTCGCGACTAACATGAGTTCAAAGTAAAACATTTCATCTTCATTAACTATTCCATCTATATACTTTAACTCATTATCAATAAGCAATTTACGTTTAATAAAAATTAGACAACTGCTAGCATAATGATCGCCATTTACTTCTGTATTCAAAAACAATTTTTTCCCACTATAAATCTTTGAGTATTTTTTTAAATACCGATATCCATCCGTATGATTCCACTTAAAATCATTTTCTTTGTCATGAAACGTATACGCAGAAAATTTTAAAACATCTAATTTATTATTTATTGAGCAATAATATAAAATCTTTAAAGCATCTTTCTCCAAATAATCGTCGCTATCTAAAAAATATATGAATTCACCTTGTGCTAATGTAATACCGGTATTTCGAGCTGAACTTAACCCACTGTTTTTTTGTGAAATCAATTTGAAATTACTGTATTTTAAACTATATTCTAATGCAATTTCACCGGACTTATCAGTGGAGCCATCATTAACCATAATTACTTCTATATTATTCAACGACTGTATAACAAGACTATCTAAGCATTCTTTTAAATAGTCTTCAACATTATATATTGGAACCACTACTGATACTTTATATTTATCTGGACTCATATCTGCTATCATAAAATGTTTTTCTAAAGCCGCCACCAAGTAATCCCCGATTCTTTTAGTTCATCAACATTATATATTCCTTTTACATCTATAAGTACTTTCATGTAATTAGGCATATTCTTAAAAAACAGCAGTATCTTTTCTAAGGGTATTTCTTTAAATTCATTATGTGAAACCGTTACAACTATACAATCAGCATCGTTTAACGCATTCATGTCTTCCAAATCAATATCATATTCTCGCTTTGTCTCATAAGGAGAAGCCCATGGATCGATAACAATAGGCTTTATACCATATTGAGTCAAACTCTTTATTAAATCATACACTTTACTATTTCTAATATCCGGACAGTTTTCTTTAAAAGTTAATCCTAATATAATTACTTTGCTTTTTTGAGGTGTCTGACCTGCCTGGACCATTTTTTTCACTGTGGCATTTGCTATATAATCACCCATTCCATCATTAACAATACGGCCGTTCAGAATTATTTGACTATGATAGCCTAATTTTTCAGCCTCATGTGTAAAGTAATAAGGGTCAACTCCTATGCAATGCCCCCCAACCAGACCTGGTCTGAACCCTAATGCATTCCACTTCGTATTCATACCATCTATTACTTCGTTGGTATCTATGTCCATACGATCAAAAACCATGGCTAGTTCATTCATAAAAGCTATATTTATATCTCTCTGGCTATTTTCAACAACCTTGATTGCTTCTGCTGTTCTTATGTTTGAAACAGGATACGTACCTACTTCAATAATCTTATCATATACGGATTTTATTATTTCAAGACTTTCCTCATCCATTCCGGAAACAATTTTAGTAATATTGGTAAGCCTATGAACTTTATCCCCTGGATTAATACGTTCCGGACTGTAGCCAACCCTAAAATCCTGCCCAACCTTTAATCCTGAAGTTTTTCCCAAAATTGGAATGCATACATCTTCCGTACATCCGGGATAAACAGTCGATTCATATACTACAATGGATTCTTTTACAAGATTTCTTCCCACAATTTCAGACGCACTTATAACCGGTGTTAAATCAGGGGTATGATCGGAATTGACCGGAGTCGGCACTGCCACAATATGAAATTTGGATTTGGCTAAATCCTTTTCATCATTTGTAAAATAAATACTTGAATTTCTTAAATTTTCATCACCCACTTCTGCCGTCGGATCTATTCCGCTTTTATATTTTTCAATCTTATCCTTGCTAATATCAAATCCAATAACATTAAAACCTTTTTTTGAAAAGGCATAAGCTATAGGTAAGCCGACATATCCCAACCCCACAATAGATATCGTGGAATTATCCTCTATTGCATCATTAAAAAATGACATAAGAAACTCCTTCCCAGCATTTCCTATAAAACAACTATTTTATTAATTATTTCGATATTATTTTATCTACAAATAAAAACAGGTTAATATTAGCCAGAAAATATTTGATATCAGTTTTTATACCAGGACAAATCTCACGCCCAACCAATCTCATTTTTTTAACTTCTTTTTTACTTAATTCAGGTCGATATGATTCCAAAAATAACTGATGTGCAATCTTCCTGCACGTTTCAAAATAAGATAAATGTAAATTCGGATATTTCTTATTTAATAACTGCCCTGCTTTTAATAACTTATGTGGATTTCCACTAATCGTTTTCAAATCAGAATCCATATGTGTATCCATTAGTACCTTATCACAGCAAAAAATACGATATCCGTTCATGGATATTCTTAGTAACAATTCTAAATCCGCATATCTTGGGAATCTTTTATCAAATTTACACCTTTTAAATACCGATGTTTTTCCCAGCCATGAAGGGGTTCCGATACCATATACATCGCCCCTAATAAATCCACTTTTATACTCAACTGGGATTTCCTGTTTACTGTTATCTTTTGCTATCAAATTCATCTTACAGAATACAACATCTGCTTTATTTTTTGATAAAGCCAATAATTCTATCTCCAATTTATTCTTATACCATATCTCATCACTATCCTGAAAAGCTATATATTCTCCCTTAGCATATTTAATTCCGGTATTTCTAGCAGTGCTTACTCCCATGTTTTTTGTATGTTTAATATACCGAACACGATCATCTTTTATTTTTTTAACGATATTATGTGTTTCATCCTCAGACCCATCATCGACAATAATAATCTCAATATCTTTTATAGTCTGGTTTAATACACTGTTAATAGAGTTCAATATTTTATCAGCTCTATTATAAGTCGGAATAATCACTGAAATCATCACTATATCTCCATACCTGTATAAAAATAAATCACTTCAAAATTATATTAACTAATTTTCCGGTTAAATACGGCAGACATAATCCGATGAATCCACCTATTCTTGCAAATATATTCCATTGTTTTGATCTCCAACATTCTTTATAACCTTTATTAATATTTTCTCTTAATACCTTAGCCTTTGCAACTTCTTCTGGAAAGTTTCTACGTATTTTATAGTAATACTTCAAACCAACAGCTACATACTGCTGCATAAACCGCTCATACAATTCTCTTTCGCCATTTTTCTTAATAAAGGATAATCTTTCTTCATAAGAGTAAATCCCGCTAAAATGCTTCATAGAGAATCTGCTGTGCATAACGCTGCCTTCTCTCTGGTAATAATAGTAAAGACTTTCTTCTGATATGACCACTTCTTTAGCTCTAAAAAACAGTCTGTATGTAATCGCCAGATCCTCAAGCACTCTTCCTTCTATAAAGCGAAAATCTTCAAAGAAATCCCTTGGAATTAATTTACCACAGCAACTATCCCCAAATCTATTGTACAATAGAGTTCTTCTAAATTCATATCCTTCAATAATACTGTACCCTAAATGCTCCGAATTAAACTTATAGTTCTTTTCTTTCCCAAAAATAGCATTGATCAATACTACTCTATCTTTTCTTTCACCCATCAAATCAACAAGCGTTTCAAGATAACGATCAGAAATATAATCGTCCGAATCAACAAAAGTTATATAATCTCCTTTAGCACACTCTATTCCAACATTTCTCGCCGATGACATTCCTCCATTATCTTTATGAATCACTTTTATCCGCCTGTCTTTTGCTTTTAGTTTATCACACAATATCCCCGAACCATCTGTAGAACCATCATCAACTAATATTACCTCATAATTTTTATACGTTTGCCCTAAAATAGAACGGATACATCGCAACAAATACTTTTTAACATTGTAAACGGGAATAATGATGCTAACCTTCGGAGCATCAGTTAAAGTATTCTCATTTATGTCATTATCAATCATCTTTTCCTCTTATTGTTTTATATTTTATTTAGTCTTTCTATTGTTCTTACCAGTAAACTTTTTTCTTTAGTTAGTTGTTTTTTTAACAAATTGATATGAATCTTATTAACCAATTTATACTTTTCAAGAATCCCGATTATTTCTTTCATAGAATTAATTATTTTCTGATCATCATTAGAAGTATTATCCCCATGAATGATATGTTCAAATAGAGATTCTCTATTAATTACAAATTTGTTTTTTCCTGACAAAAGCAATATCCAAAGAAAAAAATCATCAGACCCATTATTTCTTATTATTTCTGTTTTCCACCATTTAGATATGCAGTCTTTTCGTATTAAGCACTGTCCAGGTGAAACAATACGACACCCAAATTTAGTGTAAAAAATAAGATACTTAACTGTAATATGCATAAACCAGTATTTATATAACATTTTTTTATATACTGGTGTTTTTACAATTCCGTTGCAAACAACTATATCCTTATTTCTAATTTTATTTAGTTGTTTCTGTATATAATCTCTTTTTATTATGTCATCCTGATCCAAAAACAGAATGTACTCACCCAAGGCCTTCTCTAAACCTACTATCCTTGATTTATGAATTCCAAAGTTCTGAGGATTTACAATCAGTTTAGTATCTACAAGACAACTTCTGATATCTTCCTCTGATACTATTTCAGCCGGATAATCATTAATAAATATCAACTCAATATCACTTGTTCCTATAAGATTTTTCTTGTTTTGTTCTATTATCCTGATCAACCTGGATATATATTTTTTCCCTTTATATATTGGTACTATTACACTCACTAACATGGGGCATTCACATCCTCGAATTATTACGTTTTCTTAAAGAATCCCTATTTGATTTCCACATAAATATTTCATAAAAAGCCTTAAATATCACGATAAATACAGATTTAGGAAGAACTCTGTATAACAATCTTTCTATACGAAATACTATGTCATTTTTATCGGTTTCAGTTTTGATATAATCTTTCCATAAGGACTTTTCTAAATACTGATCAAATAGTGTAACCGCAGGATGCAGGCTATCTTTATGCCACGGGAACTCTCCCAAATATCTAAACGTATGAAATATAACCGCACCATCCTTAGCTTTTTTTATTTTTTCTTTTCCATAGTATCTAGGCTGTCCAAAAAACTTCATATATTGATTATATGAATATATCATATGAAATGGTTGTAGATTGTACTTGATATCTAATACTTTTATCTGATTTTTTAGTACTATATTGAGCACGTCCTGATCAGGAGCCATGTAATGAGATCGAACATTTTGGATATGATCTATTATTCTTTCCTCACACTTCTGTTCTTTCCACATTTTCATATTATACAAAATCACACCACTGTTGAAGTACAGGTCTTTTTTTGAGAATCCTATAGCCTGTTTATGTCGCATACATACCGAATCCAATATCATGGCTACAGGTCTGTTATTCATATCTATCTTAAACAATTTGCCAATGTTCCCTGTAACTATAGTATCACAATCAATGTATATTAATCTATCAACAGTATCTGGTATATACTGATTTACAAACAGCTTTATATTTGGAGCATAGGAATCACGATAGCCATTCAGACCTATAGTATGCATTTTTTCAATCACTTTAACTGCATCGATAAATACCCCTTTTCTACCATAGATACTTATTTGTTCAAGGAGTTTTTCTTTGCTTGTATCTGCTATCTCTTCACCTAAAAGATATATTGTTATCTCATCTATATCTTTATTATTCTCTAAAAGCGATGTAATAGACACTCCCGCATAAGGTACATATTTTTCATTAAATTGATATAAAATGTTAATCATTCTTCTTCCTCAAAATTTATCCGCTCTTCCTCTATTACCAATGGCCTCTTCATCACTCTGTTATTGATACTCATGATATACTCGCCCAATAGACCGATGAAGAAAAGTTCTATACCTCCAAGTACGAATACACCGATAACTATCGGAGCATTACCCATAGCAAAGTTATCCCAATTAACAAGTTTTAATACCAGATATACTATAGCTATGATAAAACTGATAAATCCGATGATAAAACCGCCTATAGTTGCAACACGCAGCCCAACTTTAGTATATGACGTAAAACTGAGCATTGCCGCATCATATAGGGAATACCAATTATTATGCGTTTTCCCGGCACGGCGTTTTTGCTGCTCATAAGGGATATCCTTACGCTTGAATCCCAGTTCAGCTACTATACCTCTTAAGAATGGTGTAGGATCCTTTAAGTCTCTAAGCACCTCTATAAAGTCCTTATCATATAGTCCAAAACCTGTAAAGTGCTCTATCTGCTCTACATTTGACATTTTCTTTATAAGCTTATAATAACAGGTTCTGAAGAATCTCATAAGCTTATTTTCTTTGCTTTTCGTCTTTATCGCACTTACTATCTTGGCTCCATCCTCCCATTCTTTTACCAACTTAGGTATCATCTCCGGCGGATCCTGAAAGTCACAGCACATGCATATGGTACAGTCGCCTGTAGTCTGCAGCATACCATAGTAAGGTGAGTTAAACTGACCAAAGTTCTTGGCGTTAAATATAGCTTTTATCTTTTTATTTTCTTTACACAACTTGCGGAGTTTGACACGAGTAGTGTCTGATGAATCATTATCTATGAATACTAGTTCATAATCATAAGAAGGCAGTTCTTTTGTGAACTGCTCTATGATGGCTTCGCTAAGCGGAACCACATTTTCTTCTTCATTATAGCATGGTACCAAGACCGATATCTTCTTCATATCCCCATCCGCCAATTATAGTTTTATTTTCTAATTGCCCATATTTCCATACATTCTCTTAACTTATTATTTTATCATATCTTGCTATCAAATGCAAATCATCATTTATCTGCAAACACCCTAAAAAACAGGTATTCATCCGGCTTTCTACATACAAAGTTCCAATGATTTGTTACTTCACCAGGCTTATCATATGGTCCGTCACAGCCAAGAGTATATATGTCATCGTACTTCTCATTATGGATACCGTATTCACCCACCTCATGGAAGCCCCTTAAGAACTCCATAGCCGGGGTTAGTGTCCCCAGTATCAAAAATATGACTACCAGAATATAAGTAAGTTTTTTTAGTGACACAGTATCATTTGATTTTTTACTATCTTTTTGCTTCTTGTCTGCTTTTATTACCTCATCCTTTTTTAGCACATTTATTTCCTCAATCAGGAACTTTGCCACCAGCAGGAATACCATGATAAGTGCAGGTATGGAGGCTCTCATGGAAAAGTCATGCTTTCCGCCTATTTTTAGCAATGGTATGATGAGCAGGCTCACAAAAGTCACATAATATACCGCACTTTTCCTATACTTCCATGCCATAAATATCATAAGTAATGCAAACTCTATACAAATAAATGATATATAGTTTATTAATGGGTTACTACTAAATGGGATCTTTTGAGATACTTCCCCTGTTTCCTCCATAATTATAGCAGAATCGTTTACTCTTAATGCACTTGCACCCTTTATGGCTACATTGGATAGCAAGTAGGTCCCTATAACAGGGAATACAAATATCACACTAAGTATATTGGATACCGAGAAAATACTTTTTATAAAGTCTTTCATCACACCATCTTTTCTGCTTTCCACCAGCTTCTTTACACCAAAGTATAGACAATATATGAATACCCCGACGAAAGGAAGCGGTGCACAGAACAGGCACATCATCCCGAGGAATATATAGTTCCTAATACTCTTTTCATTCATGATACACATGAAGCATAGCCAAGCCGGGAGTGCCTGGTTGAACACCCAGAAAAGGCATGTAGTAAAGGAGCTAAACTGATAGTCCACAGCCCACCATTCAAAGTGATAATCTATAGACTTCCATGTATAGCCCACATTACCTATGATATCCGCTCCGCTAAACAGGATAAACAGAACTATGACAAACAGCTGCTTCTTCCCGCTATTCACCTTAAGTGTATACATTATGAGCAAAAAGATGATCATAACTATAAAGAAGGTCCATATAAACAGTGCTGTATTCGCTATATTGAACGCAGTAGATTCTTCCGCTCCGGCAAAAAGGACAAGTTTACCAAATACTGCCGGTACCAGCCAGTAGCCTATATAGTATACAAGTGCGTGTCCAGTAGCCGGATATATGACCGGCCAATCCCTTAAGACTATATCTCTGTATATAGCATTCCTATATCTGAAGTCCTCACTCTGAGTCCAATATCCGCCTATACCTGACTGCCATACCCATATCAGCGCTATAGCCATGATGGCGAATATCACCGGCCAGGATACCTCTATGGTATGTTCTTCAAATATGTGGTCTTCATCCCTTATCAGCCCGAAGTATAGACAGGCAATTACCGCCAGTACGCACACTATACTCCAATACCACTTAAGCCATCCTATAGAGAATACTATGAATGGCAGAGCCAGTAGGATAAATGCTATTTTCCTAAGTTGTCCATATTTTATCTCTATCATTATACGTATCATGCCATAGGCATGCTTACCTTTCTATCTTTTTCTTATGTATATCTTCTCCGACCTCATCTCCGGTACTCCTTTCCAGATTAGACCTCCTTCTACTTCGCATGCGCATTCATATTCATCCATACGTATACGTGATCCCGAAGTATATATCTGTGAGTAGTTCGGGCTGCCTATGATGATGTCGGGTAATGGCGCATTATCTATATCTTCTATAAGCTTTTCTGTCATATCCTTAGCCGGCGGCTTATGTATCAGACTGTAATTATATCCTGCCTTTGCAGGAGAATTTAGGAATACATCCTTATCCATATACGGAAGTATCCCAGTGACCGCCACACTGAATGTGATCGGATTGACGTTTTCATCCGCTACCGGCATAGCTTCCCACTCTGCCAGTATGGTACTGTCCGGATATCCGTTCTCTTCTAAGAATGCATACTCGTCACGTCCTAATGAGTAATCATATACCACATCTACCACACTCGATGATATGCTCCAATACAGCGGGATGATCATACCCACAGCGGCGAGCAGCACTATCACAGAAGTCTTTAGATCCCGCTTTTCTGTTTGAGTTTCTTTTACCTTTTTATCTTTTTCTATAGGTCTATCTTTTTCAGTATATACCCACATAAAAAATACAATATACATCAATGCAATACCCATATGATGCCTGGACATGTACAGCCATGTCATCACATGAATGAGCATACCGTATGGCAATAACAGCAGTAACAGCATCTTTTTCTTCTTAGCCATATATATGAGCACTGCCAGTATCCCCGCTCCTATCAGGACCGCAGGCAATACATCGATCACGTCCAAGCCTGATACAGTTATCGTAGTACCGTATGAATATGTGTTGGTGATGAACAAGTCGGATAATAATCCGAACACCATGTAAAGTAGCCTTACCATAAATGATGTACTTGCACTATCCTCAGCATTCAATACTGCATATGCATCATTAGCCGGCATGATCCTGTATATGATAAATATAGCATAGATAAGAAGTCCCAGAAGCCAGAATACTTTCCCACCTTTTATCAGTTGATCTTCTATATATATCCTGACTGTGCCCCTATGCTCACCATTCTCCGAGTTCTTACCCCTTGATGTATCACGAGCCTTCAAAAACATCTCTATGAGCCATACGATACATACTCCGCCTGCTATGACCAGTCCATATGCACATGTAAGGCACAAGAACCACATTGAGAGTACAAACCTGCCGGGATGTGTATCCCTCTTACCATAGGTAAGTGCCATAAGGACTATCGCCAGCATAACTATACAGTACGGACGGCTCACTACGCCAAACTGGTAAAAGCAGAAGTATGTAAAAGGCATAAGCAGCCTCACCATGCGCCTGAACGGAGCCTTATATATAAAAAGAGCCATCGCTATCCCTGAGAAGATGAGGCTGACTGATCCGAGAGACAGCTCAAATGGTGCACCAAGCTTAGCAAAAGGCATAAGAACAAGATGCCACAGGGAAGGATGACCTTCATAATGAGGCGCTGTAAAAAGTATCTCCGATAAAGATGAGTCCCTTGCGATCAACCATGCAAGGGCCTCATCAAACCAAGGTTCATGAACCAATATCATAAGACCACGAAATATCAGGTAGCAGAGCATAGCTATGTGTTCAGGCTTTTTGCCACTTATAGCTTCCAGCCTGTCACATAGCTTCGTCAGCCCCAATGATATTCTGTTGATGCTGTTAGTAACCGAACCTTCTTTATTCATATTATATCTACTGTATCTTTACATATACAGTACTCTCTCCGCTGGCAGCAGGTGTATAACTGCTGGTATTAGGTGCATTGGATACATATACTACCCAGTAATCATCTTTATTGATAGTTACATGTCCTATCGCCGTAGATGTACCATATGCAAGTATAATATTCCTCATGCTTGAATCCGCTACAAACTTGTCAAATGCAGCCGACATGGAATTTAACGATCCGTTATCGGCAAACATGATAATCTGCTCATAACGATACGCACTCCCTCTTGAGCCGGATATATTAAATCCATTATCAGCTAATGTCTGCTTATAACTCTTGCCATCAGGACGGGTATATGCATCTTGCAATACTGATATTTCCGCTGCACGCTGCATAGCTGCCTTCTCAAGATTGTAATCATATACGAGTGCACGTTGAGAGTCAGCATTGCTTCCATTTGCTGCTCTGTAATTGTTGATCAATGTAAGCATCTCTCGTGCTTCTGCCTGATTGTATGTCACCTTTATAGCAGTAGTATTGCCTGAAGGGGTCGGAGTACTCGTAGGGGCTTGTGTAGGTGCCTGCGTAGGGTTCTGTGTCGGTGCCTGTGTAGGATTCTGCGTAGGTGCCTGTGTAGGGTTCTGCGTAGGTGCCTGTGTAGGGTTCTGCGTAGGTGCCTGTGTAGGGTTCTGCGTAGGTGCCTGTGTAGGGTTCTGC